>OBLU010006486.1_pt1 | contig 10409 bp, 6 predicted proteins | sample 1518681 | NCBI WGS metagenome assembly OBLU01 (sample SAMEA3539304, study PRJEB22396) | soil metagenome | biome: tundra; feature: field; material: soil | place: USA | collected 2010-05 | depth 0.15 m
CAGATGGCCCGGCGGGGCGGGCACGTCGTCGTGATGGGAGTGGCCGACCGCGATGCCGAGGTGGTGGTCCGCCCGTACGACCTGTACGAGCGCCAGCTCACCGTACGCGGGTCGTTCATCCGCAACTTCGATTTCCAGCGCTCCGTACGCATGCTCGACCGGCTGCAGCTGGAGCGCCTGGTAACGGCCGAGTTCCCGCTGGCTGAGATCAACGACGCCATCGCCCATGTGGCCGGCGGGCAAGGTCTGAAGACGGTCGTCGTCACATCGGCTGCGCGAGCCGGCGCGGGGCGATGAGTTGACCGGAGCGACCGAGGACAGCGAGGCGCTGCGCTACGACTCGGCTCCGCAACGCCGGGAGCGGATCATGGACCTCGTCCGTGACAAGGGCTATTACGCCCTGACCGATCTCGGGCGGGAGCTCGGGGTCTCCGAGATGACCGTGCGGCGCGACGTCGCCAAACTGGCGGAGCAGGGATTGGTGCGCGTGGTGCACGGCGGGGTCAGCGCCGTGACCGACCTGTTCGCGCCGGTCGAGTTCCGCTTTCGCTCCCATCAGCACACGGCCGCCAAACGTGCCATTGCCGACTATGCATTGACCCTTCTCGAGCCCGGCTCCGTCGTCGGTCTCGATGCCGGGACGACCGTTCTCGAGGTAGCCCGCCGCATGCCGGCCGACCGCAACCTCACCGTGGTCACCCACTCGCTGCCGGTGATGGGCCTGGTCGCGCACCGCCCGGGTATCCAGTTGATCGGTATCGGGGGCGTGTTCCTGCCCCAGGTCCAGGCCTTTTCCGGGAGCCTCGCCCTCCGGTCTTTGTCCCAGCTCCGGATCCAGGTACTGGTCATGGGCGCGGCCGCCATCCGGGGCCGGTCGGTCCGGAGCACCAACAGCTTCGAAGCCGAGATGAAACAGGCGTTGATGGCCGCGGCCGACACCACCGTCGTCCTGGCCGACTCGTCGAAGTTCGAGTACTCGACGCTGATGATGGTGGCAGAGTTGTCGCAAGTCGGCGTGCTCGTTACGGACGACCAGCTTTCGGCTACCGCTCGCCAGGAAGTGGCCGACGCTGGCGTCCAGCTCGTCATCGTCCCGAGCGCCGTCCGGGACCGGGAAGCGGGCCGAGGCGCCCCACCCGGTGCTGCCGACGGCCCGGGCGGGACGCGCCCGTCGCCGCAGGCCACTGAAGGGGGACCATGAGCGTCATCCCCGGCTTCGCCCGGGCGACCGGAAAGACGGCGGGGACCGTCGTGCGGTTGTCGAGCACAGCGCGGTCCCTGCCGGCTTGGGTCAGCCTGGCGCTGTTGCTGGTGTGGGCCGGGGTGGCTATTCCGTCTTTCCTGCTGCCGGAGCGGCTCCTGATACTCGGCGAACAGGTGGCGCCGCTGGCGCTCGTAGCCATCGGCCAGACGATCGTGCTCCTGGTGGGAGGGTTCGACCTCTCGGTCGGGCAGGTCGTGACGCTGAGCGTCGTCCTGGGGGCCGGACTGTCCAATGGGAGCGAAACCCTGCTGCCGGTGGCGGTCGTCGTATGCCTCGCCGCCGGGACCGCCGTGGGGACGCTCAACGGCCTGCTGGTGGTGCGACTGCGGATCCCGCCGCTGATCGCGACGATCGCGACCGCGACCATCGTCGAGGGCTTCGCCTACATCTACACGAACGGCGCCCCCAACGGGTCGACACCGCTCCTGCTCCAGTTTGCGGCCAACGGGCGTTGGGGCCCGGTCCCGGTGGCCGATGTGATCATGGCGGTGGTCCTTGTTGTTGCCTTCATCCTCCTGACACGCACGGTTTTCGGGCGGCACGTCTACTCGATCGGGGCCAACCGCCGTACGGCGGAGCTGGCGGGCGTGCGCGTCGGTCTGGTGACCATCGGGGCCTACGCGCTCTGCGGCCTTCTGGCCGCCGCCGCCGGGCTGTTGCTGGCCGGCTACATCGCCGTCGGCTCTCTATCGGCGGGAGACCCGTACGTGCTCAACTCCCTCGCCGTGGTGCTCATCGGAGGCACGAGCTTCTCAGGTGGGGAAGGAGGTGTAATTGGGACATTCGCGGGTGCCGCTGTGCTAGCGGTCCTCACTGCGCTGCTACTCCAGCTCAGCGTGGCCATCGCCCTGCAATCAGTGCTCCTGGCCGTGATCGTCATCGTGGCCGCCCTATTGCAAGGACGTCAGTCACGCAGCTGACATGAAACAAACCAACGGAGGTTCTTTATGAAAATGTCTTATCGGTCCCTGGCGGCGGCAGCCGCCGCCCTGGCCATGGTCGCCGTCGGCCCCGGCTCGGGTGTCCCGGCCAATGCCGCGGCGAAAAGCCCTGCGGTCGTACCGCCGCCGTACACGATCGGCGTCTCCAACGACTCGGTCGCCAATCCCTTCCGGGTCCAGATGCTCAACGAGGTCAAGTACTTCGCCCAAACGCACCCGAACCTTATCAAGAAGGTCATTTACCTAAACGCCAACGGCGACACCAACACCCAGATCTCCGATGTCGAGGACCTGATCTCGGCCCACGTCAACGGGATCCTGCTGTCCCCGAACTCGTCGACCGCGTTCGCCTCAGTCCTCAAGAGCGCCAAGGCGGCCGGCATCCCGGTAGCCACCTATAATATGAGCATTACCACCGGTTCGTCCGACATAATCGCGCAGGTGGCCCCGCCGTTCACGGCCTGGGAGCACTACAATACGGCTTGGCTGGCGAAGCAAATGCACGGCAAGGGAAATGTGGTCGTGTTCCGGGGCCTGGCCGGTACGCCGGTCGACGCCGAGGAATGGGCGGGCGCCCAGCAGGTCCTGCAGGCCAACCCCGGGATCAAGGTCGTCTGCACAGAGTACGCGGCGTGGGACTACGGCACGGCCAAGACAGCCGCCGAAAACTGCCTCGCCAACCATCCTGACGTCAACGGCATCCTCTCGTTCGGGGACGCCATGACGTGGGCCGTCGGCCAAGTCATGACGAACATGGGTTACAACATGAAGGACATACCGTTTATCGGGATCGGTGGCGGCAACGGCGCCATCTGCTGGTGGGCCAAGCTCAAGGGTGTCAATGGCCAGATGCTGGCTGACCGCACCGACGTTTCCGCGTTCGCGGCCCAGGACCTGGTCAATTACCTGGAAGGCAAGGTTGGCGTAAAGGCAGCCATACCCCAGGTCACTATAGGTAATAACAACGTAGCGAAGTATGCCAATTTCAAGATGCCCGCCAACGTCTGGTTGATAGGGACATCGATGCCGCTTTCCATCCTGAAGAAGTGGGAAGGCTAGAGGTCCGGTCGAGCGGAGCATAGAAGAGCCCATGAAGCGAAACGAGACAGCTTCGATGAAGCGCACCGAAAAGGCGTCGATCGAAGCTGGGGCCGTTGACGGTGGGACCGTGCTCGGCCGCGAGCATGGCCCTGCCCCGTCGCGGGTGCCCTCGTCCGGTCGCCCGCCGGCCCCGGGCGACGGGAGCGGCGTTGAAGGCGACGTGGCTGTTCTTGAGCTCCGGGACGTAAGCAAGTCGTTCGGTGCGACGGCCGCGCTTAGAGGCGTCAGCCTTCGAGTGCGGCCGGCCACCTTCCACGCCCTGGTAGGTGAAAACGGGGCCGGCAAATCGACGATCGTAAAGCTCATCGCCGGCATCCATCGCGCCGACCAGGGCAGCATGTATGTCAACGGTCGCGATGCCGCCAACCCGTCACCGGCCATGGTGCGGTCGCTGGGTATCGGCATCGTCCATCAGGACTCTTCCGTCCTGCCCGGGTTCTCGGTCGAGCGCAACTTCTCGCTCGGTCAGGAGCCGACCACGCAGTTGGGTTGGATCAACTTCGGAAAGGCCCGCGAGGAGCTGGCGGCGCGGGCGAAGAGGTTTGGCGTCGAGTTCGACCCCAAAATGCCGGCCGCCGAGCTTTCGACCGGCAACCGGAAGGTCCTCGAGATCCTGAAAGTCCTCGATGAAAGGCAGAAGCTGCTCGTGCTCGACGAGCCGACCGCGTCCTTTACGACCGAGGAGACGCGCCAGCTGTTGCGGATATTGGCGGAGCTAAAGGCGTCGGGCGTGGCCGTGCTGTACGTGACCCACCGCCTGGAGGAGATCGAAGGCATCGTCGACAGTGTGACCGTGCTCCGGGACGGCACCAACGTCGGCAGCCTCGGGCACGACGAAGCAACGCCTCATCGGGTGATTTCCTTGATGGTGGGCCGTGACTTGGGCGAGATGTACCCGCGCGGATCCGGGGAGGGGCGGGCGGAGGTCTTGTACACCGCCGCCGGCATCAACCGGCGCGGCAGCTTCGACCAGGTGGACTTCGAGGTGCACCGGGGGGAGATCGTCGCTTTCGTCGGGCTCACGGGGCACGGTAGTTTCGAGGTGGCCAGGAGTATCGCCGGACTCCAGCCTCCTGACCGTGGGACCTGCACGATGGCCGGCGAGCGCGTCCGGATCCGGTCGTTGCGGGATGCCCGCGGGGCCGGGATCGGGTTCCTCTCGGAGAGCCGGGCTGAAAACATACTCCGGGTGCGTTCGGTGCGTGAAAACCTGGCGCTCGCCGCCCTCGAGAACTGGTCGCGGTTCGGTTTCGTCGACAGCCAGCGAGAAGGGGCACAGGTCCGCCACCTGATCGAACTGCTGTCCATCCGGTGCCGCTCGGCCAGCGCCAAAGCGAGGTCGTTGAGCGGCGGTAACCAGCAGAAGCTCGCGCTCGGGCGCTGGCTGGCCGTCGACAGCCAGCTGATGGTGCTCCTGGACCCTACGGCGGGCGTCGACGTCGGGGCGCGGGCCGATATCTACCGGCTGCTGCGGGAATTCGCCGATCGCGGCCGGGGCGTGCTGATCGCAACCAGCGACCTGGCCGAGGCGATGGGCATCGCCGACACGATCTACGCGTTTTACAAAGGAAAGCGGGTCGGGATGTTCCCCCGGGAACAGCGCCAGCAGGCTGACGTGCTCGCCGCCATTACCGGGCACCGTGAGGGGGAGGAGCCCGCGTGAACAAAAAACGCATCGTCGGCCCGTTCATCCTGTTGATGTTGGCAATTGTCTTCAGTGTCGCCTTCGTGCCGCAGTTCGCCACCCGGACCAACGTGGGTTATCTGTTGCTCCAGGCCGTGCCCCTGCTGCTCACAGCCGCGGGCCAGGTGCTCGTGATCCTGACGGCCGGGATTGATCTTTCCGTGGGCCAGACCGTGACAATGGCGACCGTCCTGGCGTCGGTGCTCATGCAGCCCAAGAATGGCGGCGTCCTGGTGGCGGTCATCGTATGCGTCGGGGCCGCCATCGCCATCGGGACGGCCAACGCCGTCATGGTGGTGCGCTTCCGGTTGCCGCCTTTCCTGGCCACGCTGGGGATGACCTTCTTCCTGGGCGGGATGGCCCTTTACATCCGGCCCGTGCCCGGAGGTTTCATCCCGCAGTCCTTCCAGTCGATCGCGAACACGAAGTGGGGGTTCGTGCCTGCGGCTGCCATCGTGGTCCTGGTGGTGCTCGCCGGGCTGGCCCTGTACGTCGACCGGTCACGCTTCGGCCTCCGCGTACGGGCCGTCGGCGCCGACGAACCGGGGGCGCGCCTCGCCGGGGTCTCCGCCGGGCGCACCAAGGTCGCCGCTTACGCGGCGGGCGCGCTGCTGGCCATGCTGGGTGGGCTGTTCATCGCCGCCCGTACCGGTACCGGGGACCCCTTGGTCGGTGGGTCGTACCAGCTGGCCAGCATTACCGCCGCCGTGCTGGGCGGCGCCAGCCTGGCCGGTGGCGAGGGGACGGTATGGGGCGCGATGATGGGCGCCCTAGTGCTGGCCATGCTCAGCAACATCCTCAACCTCCTGGCCATCGTCCAGTACTGGCAGTGGGTGCTCCAGGGGACCATCTTGATTATTGCCGTCGCCATGTACGAGATCAGGTTCGGACGGGCGCACGCGGGTCGCAGGTTCGCCGGTTTTCGTCCCGTCCTGGCGGCTTTGAGCGCGCGCCAGGCCGGGACGTAACCAGCGGGGTTGTCCTTTGCGGCGTTCAGTAGGGGGCCGTGAGGCCGAGCAAGGCCAGGAGGGAAAATGCCAATAGGCGAAATGCCAGTGGGCGAAATGCCTGAAAAGGAAATGCGGGCTAACCCGGGCACGATTATCGGCGTAACCAAGCTCGAGGCCGGCGCCGGGCATGTCGCTCTCAGCGAGCGGCCGCGGCCCCGCCCCGGACCGGGCGAGGTCGTCCTCGGCGTGGTCGGTACCGGGATATGTGGCACCGATCTGCATATCTGGGCGGCCGAGTACCACAGTGTGCCACCCGTGACCATGGGCCACGAGATCTGTGGCGTTGTGGCTGAGGTGGGGGAGGAGGTCGACCCGGGCTGGCTCGGGAAGCGGGTTGCCGTCGAGACCTACTACTCGACGTGCGGACGGTGCCGCTACTGCCGGGGCGGGCAGCGCAACCTGTGCCTCGAGCGCAAGTCGATCGGCTCCCACGTAGACGGCGGGATGGCGGCGGCCGTCCTGGTGCCGACGATAAACCTGCACGAGGTGCCCGACTGGCTGGGCGACGCCGCTGCCACGCTGTCCGAGCCGTTAGCCTGTACCTGCCACTGCATGATGGACCCGGCCGCCGTCCAGGCCGGTGACGTCGTGCTCGTCATCGGCCCCGGGGCGATGGGCCTGCTGGCGGCTCAGGTGGCGCGGGCCTGTGGAGGGACAGTGACCGTGCGCGGGACCAAGGATGACCAGGTGCGGCTGGACCTGGCCCGCACGCTCGGGTTTGAGGTAGAGGTCGTCGGCGCCGGGGAGGCGGGCAGGGCGGCCGCTCAAAACGTAGACGTCCTGATCGAATGCTCGGGCAGCGAGGCCGGGGTCAGGTACGGCTTCGAGGTGCTCCGACGGGGCGGGACCTTCGTCCTGGTGGGGCTGCGCGGGGCGGACATCGGCCTGCGCCTGGACCTCGTCTGTTTCCACGAGTTCGCCATCCGCTCGGGTTTTGCCAGCACGCCGCAGTCCTGGGGTACCGCTATGCGCCTCATCTGGCACAAGGACGTGGAGCTGGCGCCGCTCATCAGTGAAGTACTGGCCCTCAGCCAATGGGAGCTGGCCTTCAACGCGTCGCGGGCGGGCCGGGGAGTCAAGTACGTCCTGGACCCGCGCCTGTAAGGTCTGCCGGGACTACTGATGGGCCGCCCGCGCCTGATGGACCACCATGCGGAGCCGGCACGAGGCAGCCGTAGCACCGCGCCACGGTATAGGAGTAGGGCAGCGCTGCCACCTCGTCGGCGTCCGGCAACACCCCTTTGGTCCCGACGAAGCTCTCGAGCGTGAAGTCGTCTATGAAAAGGGTCCCCGAGACTTCCGTGCCGACGGCGGCAGAGGGCGTGACCGTCACCACGATGGCGGTGCTCTGGCCGGGCTCCAGGTAGTAAAACCGGGAAAACTTCAGTCCCACCTGCCACAGGTCGTCGGCGCCGGAACGCACGGTCTTGTCGAAGGCCTGCGTCACGGCGCTGATCCTGGCCGCCACGATCTCCTTAGGGGCGCCTCCCGGGGGGTACGGGCCCACCTCCCCAGCCGAGAGGCCCCATAGCCCCGGGGTGAGCTCGGGTTCGCTCAGATCGATGCTGTCCGAGGTCGCCGTTCTCGTGGCCAGGAGATTGGTGGCCGGGACACCGGACGAGACATCCGGGTCGCCGGTGACGGGGGACATGTCAAACGAGAGGCGCCCGGTCCCGGTCAGCCGCGACACGGTGGCGTCCAACTGCGTCGTAGCCGTGGGCACCAGGTATAGCGGGATACCCAGCGGGAAGCTCTGGCCGGGACGGCGGGGCAAGTGCAGGCGGCTGGCGCTGGTCCCGGTGTTCAGGTTCTTCAGCACCATGGTCGTGGTCTGGTCCAGCCTGGGGTCGACGAAGTACGCCTCGGGGGCAACCCCGGTGTTGGCCACGGCGACTTCGAAAGAGACCGCCCGTCCCTTGAGCAGCAGGGTCGACGTGGACGACGGCAGGAGCGAGACGGCCTGGACCTGGTTGAACCGGATAGCGCCGGAGAACGGTTCCGTAAGCTCATTGCCCGTGACCGGGTTTTCCCACTCCAGGACGAGCTCCCACTGTCCGGCCGGCGGCGCCACCGCGTACGTCTGCAGGAAGCGTGTCGACCCGGCCACCAGATGGGAGCCGGACTTGGGAGGCAGGACAGTGAAATTGCTGGAGTAACCGACGGTCTGGCCGGCCGGGTCCACCAGGTAGCCGATCAGGGTCTCACCGGGGTCGCTGCGCAGAGCCACGCTGGCGTCGAGCCCCGTCTTGCCGGCGCGGACGTTGAAGAAGTACGTATCGGTCTGGGCGTCCGACCCGCCCCGCCCGTTGCCACCCGTAAGGATTCCATTGAAGAGGCCGCCTTTGACGCCCACCGGGACCATGGTCCGGACGGTCACGGGCACGGTGGTCTGCCCCGCGGGGGAGGAGACGACGACCGACTCGTCGATGTCTCCAGGCAGGCGGGGGTTGGTGATGGTGATCGTCGCTGTGCCCGTTTGGCCCCGGCCTATGGTCAACGAGGTCGGGCTTATCCTTGCGGCGCGTTCATAACGCCAGATGCTGGCGTCCCACTGCACCGTCCCCTTGGTCCCCTTGCCACCCTTGGTGGCGCCGTTTTGCTCCGTGAAGAAAAGTGCCGTCCATTTGCCGGCCGGCGCGTTGGCCACCTCGACCTCGGCGTAGTCCGCCAACCCCTGTGGGTCGGAGTACCCGGCGTAACTGCCATCGGGTTCGAAGAGGGCGAAGTGCAGCAGGGACGTCTGGCGCGTGTCCTGGTAATCAGAGGAGAAAATGAGGCGGCCTTGAGCTGTCGCCGGGACCGTGAAGGTCTCCGTCTGGTAGACCTCGGCCACGCCGCTCCATATCGGGAACGCACCGGTGTTGGTCGTGGGCTTGGTCGGGTCGAAGGTGAACTCACGGGCGCCGGTGTCGTAGACCTTCCGGGTGAGGGCCCGGGTCGACAGGTGCAAGGTGGTGGCGGCCGGGCCGGTATTCGTGAAAGAGAGCGGCCGGGCTGTGACGGCGCCGGCGTGCCCCACCACATTGACCTGGTGGGGGCCGATCAGGAGACTGCCGGAGGGGGCAGCCGGGGGCACGAAGTCTGGGGCCGGCCGGGTGGCGTTGCCGCTGCCCGTGGTAGTAGGCGTCGCAGTCGTGGTCGTCGTGGTCGGCACGGCTGAGGGCGCCGTGGTAGTGGGGGCCGTGGTAGTGGAGGTCGTGGTGGTGGAGGTCGTGGGGGTGGTGGTGGCAGGCGGGGAAGGCAACGACTCGGCCAGCTGCACGGCCCCGGCGACGTTGAGCAGGCCCGCTCCCTGCTCCGTGGCCGGAGCGTCGATGTCGGTGGCCGTACTGCACAGGATCTGTTTGACCAGCGCCGGCGACGGGTCGGTACCGGCGTGCGCCCGGGCATAGGCCGCTATGACGTCGGCCGCGGCCGCTGCCGTCAGGGGGGCGGCCTCGCTTGTACCGCCGAAGACCTGCACCCCGATGTCCGTGCCGCCAAGGTCGTCGGAACAACCGGTGTACTGCTTGGGATCGGCGGAGCAGAGCGCCCAGTTGGTGTCACCGGGAGCCACCAGGTCGATGGTGCTGCCGGACTGGTTGTAGCCGCCCGAAGACAGGGATGAGATGTTGTTGTTGACCCACGTGCCGTTGCCCACCGCCGGGTTGTAGAAGCCGCCGGAGTCGGACTGTGCGTACGAACGGAACGTGGTGGTGGCGCCCACGCTGATGACGTTGGGGTCCGAGGCAGGCGAACCGATGGTGCTGGTAGGCCCGGCGTCCCCGGAGGAAACCACCACCGTGGCGCCGGCGGCGACGGCGGCATCGTCGGCGGTGCGCAGGACGTCCAAGGCCGTATCCGGGAACTGTTCAGATCCGAACGACTCGTTGATGACCTTGGCCCCGTGCTGGACGGCGTACTGCAAAGCCTGCACGATGCCCGAGGTCGTGCCGTTGGCCGTGCCCAGGCCGAGGACCTTCAGGACCAAGAGGGACGCGGCCGGTGCGGCGCCGACGATCCTGACCCAGCACCCCGCCCGGGGCAGCAGCGCCGCCATCCCCGGGCTCACGTACTGGGAGAGGTTGTACACCTGGTTCCCCTGCGCCGCGATCGAACTGGCATCGCCAAAGGCCTCCGCCCCGTCGGTCGCCGCCGCCGTACCATCACCGGAGAAGTCCTGGTAGTGGACGATCACGTGCGACCCCTTGAGGCCGTAGGCGGGGTTGCGCAGGAAGTCGGCATTGGTGGGGTGGAGGCCGTCGGCCAGGATGGCCACCGTCACCCCGGGCCCGTCGGCCCCAAGCGCCGCGGCGGGCCCGGCGTGGATATCCTGCAAGGCTTCGGGGGCGGTTTCGGGATCGGACCGGGTGCCGCACAACTCGCTCTGTGGCTCCACGCCGTGCGGGTGCAGCGCCAGTTTGGTGGCC
>OBLU010006488.1_pt1 | contig 10406 bp, 11 predicted proteins | sample 1518681 | NCBI WGS metagenome assembly OBLU01 (sample SAMEA3539304, study PRJEB22396) | soil metagenome | biome: tundra; feature: field; material: soil | place: USA | collected 2010-05 | depth 0.15 m
GCCTACGCGCTCGTTGCTGCGGCGACCGCCGTCGTGGTTGCGGGTGCCGGCTGGTGGCTGCTTGGAGGGCGGAACAAGCCCGCGGCCACGTGGCCGGTGCCGCCCCCGGCGGAGCCGCACGCCAAGGGCGGCGCGGACGTGCCGGCCCTGGAGGCGCGCCGGCCGGCGGATCAGAAGTCCGTCGCCGTCCTCGCCTTCTCAAGCCTGAGCGACGACCGGCAGGACGGGTATTTTTCCGACGGCATCAGCGAGGATCTTCTCAACGTGCTCGCGAATGTCCCCGGGCTCAAAGTGGCGGCGCGTACCTCGGCGTTCTATTTCAAGGGCCGCCAGGTGCCGATAGCGGAGATCGCCAGGCAGCTCAATGTGGCCTACGTGGTCGAGGGCAGCGTGCAAAGGTCCGGAAGCCGGGTCAGGATCACGGCGCAGCTTATCAACGCGGCGGACGGTCTTAATGTGTGGTCGGATAGCTTCGAGCGCGAGCTGAAGGACATATTCAGCGTGCAGGACGAGATCGCCGGGCTCATCGCCAGGAATCTCCAGCTCAAGATGAGCGGAGCCTCGGCCCCCGCGAAGGCGGCCATCGATCCCGAGGCCTTTCAGCTTTTCCTTGCCGGGCGGGCGCGGGTCGAGCGGGCCGGCACAGCGGACCTCAGGGCCGGAATCGACTGCCTTCAGCGGGCGGTTGCCGTCGATCCGAACTACGCTGCGGCATGGGCGCAGCTGGCACGGGCCTACATCCAGCTGGCCCGCTGGGGCGGCATCGAGACCGGGACCGGGTTCGCCGAGGCTCGCAAGGCCATAGGCAAGGCGGTGTCCATCCAGCCCGACTCGGAGGAGGTGCTCGTGGCCCTGGGATGGGTGCGCCGCACCGCCGACTGGGACTGGAGGGGGGCTAGGCAGGCATTCCTCCGGGCGCTCGAACTGCAGCCCAACAGCCCGGACACGCTGGCGGATGCCGCGGTGCTCATCTTCAATCTCGGCCAGACCAACGAGGGGATCCAGCTCGCCCGCCGTGCCGCGGACCTCGATCCGCTCAATGCCGGGACCCAGCTCAACCTATGCGTCCTCTTCCAGTTTGCCGGTGAGCTGAACAAGGCGGAGCAGGCCAACCGCCGGGCCCTGCAGCTGGCGCCGGAAGGCCAGCGCTACCATGGCAGCCTTGCCATCATCCTTGCCGAGTTGAACCGGCCCAACAAGGCGGACGAGGAGGCTGCGCTCGAAACGGATGAGATCGCCCGGCGGGCTGCCTTTGCCTTCATCGCGTTCAGCCGCGGCCAGAAACAGAAGGCGCTGGCGCAGGCGCGGCAGATCGAGGGCCTGGCCAGGGACCACCGCGATGCCGCGGACATCCATACATACGCCGCGGAAATCTATGCGAGGCTGGGTGAAAGCGACCGAGCCTTTGCAGCGCTCGACAAGGCCTGCTCCGCGCGCGACCCGGGAGTCGCCTGGATCAAGGTGGACTCTTTCCTGCGCAGCTTGCACGGTGATCCGCGCTGGATAGAGCTCCTGCACAAGACGGGGCTCGCGGACGATCAGCTGAAGTAACCGCCGTGCGGAGTCTCACGTGGCTGGCCGCGGACAGGGGACTTCCCTGACGTCGCCTTCGGCGGTCATCGTGGCCGTGACATAACCTCCCTAGGCGGCCTGCGCCCACGCCGCACCGGCGAAACCCGGCCACGGGAACGCCCTTCAAAGGCGACGGCGTGGCCGCATGCGAATCCCCGCCACGACGGGCGCAGGTGCCTTCCACTCGGCCGTCCACGCAAGATTCCATTTTTCAAGCACTTGCCCATGGCTCCACGGGTTGTGGCGGTTGGCCAGACCGATCCCGTGCACCGCCGGCATCACCCGCGGAAAAAACGTAGCGTTATGCAGCCAAGCAACCGCGATCATATCGCCCGGCCCGTGTGCCATTGCCATTGCCGGTGCCGGTGCCGGACCGGACCGATAAAAGGGGGATAACCCCATACCCATGAAACTGATATTCGCTATCATAAAGCCGTTCAAGCTTGAGGAGGTGAAGTCGGCCCTTTCCGAGATCGGAGTCGGGGGCATGACCGTCACCGAAGTCAAAGGCTTCGGCCGCCAGAAGGGCCACACGGAGATCTATCGCGGAAGTGAATACACCGTCGATTTCTCGCCAAGGCGCAGATTGAGATCGCCGTCCCCGACGACCTCGTCGGACGGGCGATAGACGCCATCGTCAAGTCCGCGAAGACGGGCGAGATCGGCGACGGAAAAATCTTCGTCTTGCCGGTCGAGGCGGCCGTCCGCATCCGCACCGAGGAGATCGGCGACGCCGCCCTCCTCTGATTGGCCCCGCCTAGAACCGATCTCCCAACGCCCAATCTCTAATCCACAAAAGCCATGTCCCAGGACTTAATCCAATTCCTCGCACAGCTCAAATCCCGGTATCCCGCCGAGACCGAGTTTCACCAGGCCGTCACGGAGGTGACCAAGTCCGTGTGGCCCTTCATCGAGAAGAACCCCAAGTTCCGAAAGGCGAAGATCCTCGAGCGCGTCGTCGAGCCGGAGCGCGTGATCATCTTCCGCGTAAACTGGATCGACCGCGACGGGGAGGTGCAGGTCAACCGCGGCTACCGCGTGCAGATGAACAGCGCGATCGGGCCGTACAAGGGGGGCTGCGCTTCCACCCGTCCGTCACGCTCGGCACGCTCAAGTTCCTCGCCTTCGAGCAGGTGTTCAAGAACGCGCTCCCTACGCTGCCGATGGGCGGCGGCAAGGGCGGGTCGGACTTCGACCGGAAGGGCAAGACCGACGAGGAGGTGATGCGCTTCTGCCAGGCTTTCATGAGCGAGCTGTTCCTCCACATCGGCCCCGACACCGACGTGCCTGCGGGCGACATCGGCGTGGGCGGCCGCGAGATCGGCTACCTTTTCGGCTACTACAAGAAGCTGCGCAACGAGTTCACGGGGGTCCTCACCGGCAAGGGCATCAACTGGAGCGGCAGCCCCATCCGCGAGGAGGCCACGGGCTACGGCCTGGTGTACTTCGTCGAGGAGATGCTCCACACCCGCGGCAACAGCATGAGCAACAAGGTCGTGACGATCTCCGGTTCGGGCAACGTCGCCCAGTTCGCCGCGGAGAAGGCGATGCTGATGGGCGGCAAGGTGGTGACGTTCTCCGACTCCGACGGGTTTGTCCATGACCCCGAAGGGGTCACGGCCGAGAAGCTCGCATTCGTGAAGGAGCTGAAGAACGTGCGGCGCGGCCGCATCGCGGAGTACGCCACAAAGTTCAAGTGCGAGTACCACGCCGGCAAGCGCCCCTGGGGGGTCAAATGCAATGTCGCGCTGCCCTGCGCCACCCAGAACGAGCTCAACGAGGAGGAGGCCAGGACCCTCGTCCAGAACGGCTGCATCTGCGTCGCCGAGGGGGCAAACATGCCGTCGACCCCGGAGGCGGTGGATGTCTTCCTCGGCAACAAGATCCTCTTCGGCCCCGGCAACGCCGCAAACGCGGGCGGCGTGTCCGTCAGCGGGCTTGAAATGAGCCAGAACAGCATCCGCCTGCAGTGGACAAGCAACGAGGTGGACAAGCGCCTGAGCGACATCATGAAGGCGATCCACAACCAGTGCGTCCGCTTCGGCGAGCAGGACCGCTGGGTCAATTATGTGGACGGCGCCAACATCGGCGGCTTCCGAAAGGTCGTCGAGGCCATGATGGACCAGGGCCTCACCTGAGGCGTCCGGCACCGCCGTTGCGCGCGGCGCCCGCCGGGGGCGAGCCGATTGTCGCTGCGGCTTCGGCAGTGCTGGCCAGCGCAAGCGGCAGAAACGGCGCACGACCCATTCCCGCAGGGTCTGATGAGGCGCCCTAGGATTTTGGCGAAAGCGGAGCGCAGGAATGTTTGGAATCGCAGGCGTTCCTGCTCCTCAACGGCAGCCTGAACACGCCAGGGGTCGCCGGAGCTGAACGGACGTATGCGCACGGGCCAGGAGCTCGGCTGACTTGCGGCGATCCCGATTGCTCCTGGCGCCGCCGACCAGCTGAAAGTGTACTTGCGTCCGGCAGTTCTGCGGATTTCAGGAAAAATTCGCAGGTGCAGCGTGCAATTTTACAAATCTTTGACAGATAGCAACATATTACAGTTCTTTGACGGAGAATCCTGTTGATATGTCACGTCTCTTGCAATGCAACTGCGAGAGTTCACCAAGCAGCAACCTGAAGCTGCACCACATGAAACCCGCGCTAATGTTGAGCCCCCTAACTTGGCGACACCAATGAGTGCCTTGGCCGAGGTTTCACATCGCCCTGACTCATGCGGCGGCGTTTCTGCGGTGAACAGATCCGGACGGGGCGAGGGCGCGATGGACCTGAGGAAGCAGCTGCATGGGATGACGGTGGTCGAGATGGTCGTGGCCCTCACCGTCGCGTGCATCCTGATGGTCGCGGTCGTCTCCTTCCTAGTGAACGGGGTCGTCAGCACCACAAAGACCACGGCCATGAACGACACGACGACCAGGGGCCGGTACGTGTTCGAGCACATGTCAAAGGAGCTGGCGCAGGCCGACGATCTGAAGAGCTCCAATTTCACGACCGCGAACCCCAACAACGCCGCGGCGTTTTCCGGGTTCAACTACCGGATCAACCTGGGCGGCACGCCGACGGTCACGACTTCGGAGTTCCTTGATAAGCACTACGTGGATGTGACCTTCAACGTGGCGGGCTATCTCAAGCCCGTTGCGGGGGATTTTCTGCAGCTGCCGTCTCCAACTCTTGGCGCCGACCCCGGCACCGCCATTACCGGTGTCTCTCAAACGGGACCGGACCAGTACAAGCTCACCGTCTCGGATTCACTCGCAAACCTTTCGGGCCAGCCAGTCACCAACCAAGTCGGCCAGAACGAGGTCGCTGTGATCAGGCGCCAGCGCACCTACATGATCGATTCCGTGACGGGAACGACGCTTCTCTGGTATCCGAACGACGGCTCCACTCCGGCCTCCCGTGTGATCGCAAGCTCGCTGCCCCCGGATCCCCACAGCCACACGTCCCAATACCCGTTTGTGCCGCAGCTCAAGGTTCCCGGCGGGTCGAGCTATTATGTCGGCGTCCAGCTGGCGCTCGCCGCCAACTCGTCCGAGGTCGTGCAGGTCCAGCCCGGCCAACCGAGCTTTTACACGAACAACACGCTGACCACCGTGTTGGCGAACCGGTCCGGCCCGTCGTTCAGCTTCTCGTATCAGCCGACGGCTGTGCCCACGCCGTCGCCCACGCCCACGCCGTCGCCCACGCCTTCGCCTTCGCCGACGCCTTCGCCTTCGCCCACGCCGTCGCCCACGCCCTCGCCGACGCCTTCGCCCACTCACACGCCTTCGCCCACGCCTTCGCCGACCCACACGCCGACCCCCACATCGGCGCCGACGCCGACGCCCACCCCGTCACCGTCGCCCACGCCCACCCCGACACCGTCGCCCACGCACACGCCGTCGCCGACGCCTTCGCCCACTCACACGCCGTCGCCCACGCCCACACCTTCGCCGTCGCCCACGCCTTCGCCCACGCCAACGCACACCCCGACTCCCTCGCCCACGCCCACACACACACCGTCGCCGACGCATACCCCGAGTCCCACTCCATCGCCGACGCCGACGCCCTCGCCGTCGCCGTCGCATACTCCGACGCCCACGCCATCGCCCTCGCCCACACCCTCGCCCACGCCTTCGCCGACTCACACGCCTACGCCTTCGCCTACTCCTTCGCCGACTCACACGCCTTCGCCCACGCCCACACCCTCGCCTACGCCGACGCATACCCCGAGTCCCACGCCGTCGCCGACGCCCTCGCCTTCGCCAACGCCGACGCATACGCCTTCGCCCACGCCCTCGCCCTCGCCCACGCCGTCACCCACGCCTTCGCCGACGCCTTCGCCCACGCCTTCGCCCACGCCTTCGCCCACGCCTTCGCCCACGCCTTCGCCGACGCCTTCGCCCACGCCCACACCCTCGCCGTCACCGACGCCGTCGCCAACGCCGTCGCCCACACCGACACCTCCGCCGGACGATTAGGCTTCTTGGTTTTTGAGACTGAAGCCCTCCGGGTTACATCCGTGTCGCGGCAGGGCCTGGATCCTCCCCGTGAAGAGGCGCCGGCCCAATTCGTTCAAATCGCGGAGGGATTCCGCACCTGGTTTGGATTCTGAGGATGTTGTTCCCGTTCCAGGTTTGGTCTGAAGACTGGGGGTCGGTGCTGGTACAAGCAATGGGGGCCATGCCGGTTTTCGCGACGAGGCCAGGGCGGCGGGCGAGCTCGATCCGGCCGAGGCGTGGCCAACTGCAACCGGGTTCCGCAGGAAGTCGCCGAGCACCATGGCCTTGGGACAAGTTCGCCTGCCGCCGGCAACCGACCGTCAGAAGGCACCCGGGTGATACTCCCGCTCGGTGTGCCCCTTCAGCTGCTCCCGGTAGAAGTAGACCTCCCGCAGATCCCCGGTGCTGTACCGCCCCGCCTCATCATCGAAGTGCCGCGACTCCGGATGGCCGTTTTCGCCGCCGGCCGACACCGCCCTGGCACGAACCCTGTCCCCGAATTCCACCACCGCCACAAAGCTGTTCCCGCCCGTCCCGTACCACTTCTTCGTCCCTGGATAAGCCTTAGCCCCAAACGATGCGAGAGAACCCCAGGCCGCCGACGTGAATCCCACCGGGATGCTCGGCTGTGCGTCGCTGAAGTGCTGCTCGATCCCTCCGGTCAGACGCTGAAACCTGTTGATCGTCCCCCAGGCGGTTTCCCAGGTCCCGAAGTCGGCTGTCAGCTTGTTCGAAGCCACCGAAAGTGCCCCAAGCAGCGCCTGGTCCGGCACCTTTGCCCCGACGTACTCCGGCACCCAAAGGCCGATATCGTTCGCGTTGCCAGCCAAGGGCTTTGAGACTTCCTGTCCCCAGAAGACCGCGAGCGAGGTCGCAACCGACCCGGCGCCCCAGCGCAGGTCCCAGGCGCGAAGGACCGCAATCTGCCCGGCCAGCCCGGCCTTCACCGGCGAACCCTCCGGCAGCCTGTCCCAGGCCCTGATCAACGCCGGCAGCGGCTTCTCAAACCACGGCAGGTAGCTGTCGAATGCAGCCGCTATGAGCGAATCCACCGTGAAATCCTTCCTCCTTTCCAGCACCCGGATCGCGTGCAGCCCCCGGGGCGTCTCCCCTCCCCGCTCGACATAGGCCGGGAAGTCCTCCCTGCGCAGGCTGCTCGCTCCGGCGCCGGCCCACGGCGCATTGTTCACGTTGAACAGGTATCCGCTCGCCGGGTTCAGAAGATGCGGCGTTTCGTCGACCGCAAGAGTCCCCTGCCACTCCGTTGCCGGATCGCTTCCGTCCACCGGCTTGGCGAAGTCGAACCTCGCATCCCGGCGCGGGATGAAGTTCCCGTGAAAGTACGCAATATCGCCGTCCGCGTCGGCAAAGACCGTGTTGTTGGACGAGTTCGCCTTCAGCTCCATCGTCTCCCGGAATTCCCTGTAGCTGCGCGCCTTCGTCCGCGAGTAGGACTGCATCAGCGCCCTGACCGGCTCCTGCATCAGCCGGATCGCCACCCACCGGCCGCCCTCCTCCCGGATCACCGGCCCATGGTGCGTGAAGTACGCCGTGAACGTCCTCGCGGCCATTCCGTGTTCCGTCCGGTACGGGACCACGATCCGCCTCTCGGCCACCTTCCGGTCCCCGCCGCCGTATCTGTAGTGGAAGCTCCCGTCCCTTTCATGCACGGCCTCCAGGTACTCGTCGACCGCATCCACGCCGCTCGAGGTGTGCATCCACCCCGCCCGCTCGTTGAACCCCTGGTACACGAAGAACTGCCCCCAGGTCACCGCCCCGTACGCATCGAGCCCCTGCTCGCTCACCATCTGCAGCTCCGACCGAAAGAAGAACGAGGTGTGCGGATTGATCAGCAGCAGCGCATGGCGCGCCGCCGTGTTTCCCGGCGCGATCGCGAAGCCGTTCGACCCATCCGGCTCCCGCGCGGCCTCCCCCGCCGAATCCCCCGTCCGCGAACCCCGGGCCCCGCCCCCCGGTCCCGCCGCGCGGCGGTTCCCATAGAACGCCTCGAGCCTCCTCAGGTCCACCCGCTCGATGTCGCCCCCAATGCTCCCCTCCGTGAACGAAAGCGCCATCCACGGCTCGAAGCGCCGGATCACCCGCGGCACCACGGCCGGGTGTCTCGCGAGGTAGAAGTTCAGCCCGTCGGCGAAGGCGTCCATCAGCCGCCTCAGCCATTCCGGGCTCGCCCCGTATTCCGTCCTCAACTCCCCGGGATCGACGAACATCTTCATCCGCAGGTCCTGGTAGACCCTGCCCTCGCCCTCTGCCTCGGCCAGGCGGCCCATGGCATTGAGGTAGTTGGTCTCCACCCGGTTGAAGTCGTCCTCGGCCTGGGCGTAGATCGTCCCAAAGACCGCATCCGCATCCGTCCCCCCGTAGACATGCGCGATCCCCCAGTCGTCCCTCACAATGGTGACGGCCTGCTCCTCCCGCTCCCACCGCGCCGCCTCCGCCGGATCACCGGCCCGCGCGCGCAACGGCGCCGCCAGCGCTCCGGCCACGACCAGCAGCGCAATCCTGCCTGGAGCAAAGCCATTCTTCATTCGGTCCGCCAAGGTCCTCCCTGGCCGCCTGCCGCAGCCCGCTGCATCGCCTGCCTGAAGAACTCGCCGGCGCCGGTGAGCCTGTACCCGTCGAAGCTGCTCAGCATCGGCGGCCCCCAATTCGGGTCGTAGACCCAAGCCATCCAGCTGATCCCGCGCTGCTCGAGGTAGCGCGTGATGCGGTTGCCGTAGTGGTCGTCATCCACCACCTGGCCGGGCTTGATGCCAAATCCGATCTCCGTGGCGATCACCGGATAGCGTTCGGCGGCAAACCCAAAGTCCTCGTCCCACTTCGGCTCCCACGGGCGGGTGCGCTTGTTCGCGTACGGGTGCGTCACGTAGCCAATCTCCTCCGCCCGGACCGGGTCGTAGCGGATGGCGTCCAGGTCGTAGGCCCAGTCGAACCCGGCCACCAGGGGAATGGTCTCCTTGTCCCAGTAGCGGATGATCCGGATCATCTCCTCGTTCAGATCCCTCCAGTCGGCCCAGCTGAGATCGCCGAACATCCCGCGATAATGCGTGGGCTCGTTGAATAGCTCGAAGAAGGCGACCGTGTGGTTCCCGTTGAAATGCATCGCCATCGTCCGCCAGAAATCGAAGGTCTCCGTCGTGCTGGTGTTGTACATCGGCGCCTGGAACATGCCGCTCCTGAGGTTGCCGATCGAATGCCAGTCGATGATCACGTGCATTCCGAGGTCCGCGCACCAGTCCACGGCCTGGTCCAGGAGTTCCAAGTATGCCGGCGGGGTCCTGCTTCTCCATGCCGCCGGGTGCACGGGGATCCTGACCAGGTTGGCCCCGAGGTCCCTGACTGCGGCGAACAGCTCGCGCTTCCACTGGCCGCGCTCAACGAGGAAGTCCGGGTCCGCGATCGCCACCCCGCGAAAGAGCACCGGCGCGCCCGATGGATCCACGAAATGATTCCCCTTCACCGAAATCAGCGGCAGAAGCGCGGCCTTGGGATTGGGCGCCGGGCGCCGCCAGGGCCCCGGATGCCATATGGAGGTCGCCGGCAGGGGGGCTGCGGGCTGATCGGCCGCGGACAACGCTGGCGCGGCTAGCGCAAGGAACGCACACGCGGCCGGGACAAACGGGGTCATCACGGGGAATGGATTGCCCCTTGACGCAGGAATTGCACGCCAATAGGCCCTCCGCGCCGGCGCCGGCGGGCCTACTTTTCCTGGATCCGCTTCGCCACGATCTCCTCGGTGGCGAAGTCGCCGACCTTGCGGGTGAGCTTGATCTCGTTGTCGCCGGTCATCTTGCCGGAGTACTCAATCACGAGGTCCTGCCCCTGGAAGCTCAGCGTCTCAACGAAGAAGATGCCGTCCTTGGTGACCTTGCCCTGCCGGATCTCGACCGTGCTCTTGTCACCGCTGCGGTCGCTTGCGGCTGTGCCGGTTAGCTTTTCACCGTCGAGCTTGAAGGTGAAGACGTACTTCTGCACGCCGATCTGAGAATCGAATTCGGATTGCCATTTGCCGGAGATATCGGCGGCGCGGGCGAGACCGGCCAGGCCAAGCATTAGGCCAGCTGCGAGGAGAAGGCGAAGCGGAGCTTTCATGGGGGTAGCCGGACTCTGAATGGGCGGGGCCGGAGGTCAATTGCCGCGTTCCGGATTGGTCCAGGCCCAGCCCTGTTTTTTCCAACCACCCTAATATTACTCTGTTAAGTGGTGTCGCTACACACCCGATCAACCTTGATGCCGCAGAAGGGACAGGACCCGATTGATCTCAGCAACCACGGCCGGATTGCTTGCAAGACCCGTTCCCACGTCAGGCCAGAAGTTTTTTTTGGCGCGCAG
>OBLU010006489.1_pt1 | contig 10405 bp, 7 predicted proteins | sample 1518681 | NCBI WGS metagenome assembly OBLU01 (sample SAMEA3539304, study PRJEB22396) | soil metagenome | biome: tundra; feature: field; material: soil | place: USA | collected 2010-05 | depth 0.15 m
TAAAGTTTAATGTTTTTGAAAAAGTGCATTTCCATATTATTGGCATTTCTTATCTTTTTGAATACAGCGGGGTATATAATTCTTTTCTGGGAAATTCAGCAGGATATTAAAAACGAAATGATTCAAAAGATCTCCAGGATACTTCCTTCAGAGGAGCTTACATGCATAAAATTCCTTAAGAAAGATATTTCCCGGTCTGATTGGTTTGAAAAAAATGAACTCGAGTATCAAGGTTCAATGTATGATGTGGTTAAAAAGGAAGAGACAAGTAAATATTATCTCTTTTATTGCCTTAACGATGAAAAGGAAGAAATTCTTATTAAAAATTATAGCCGGCAATTTGATGATAATAAAGAAAAACCCACCCAGCGTAGCACAAGGACCGTTGTCACTCTGGTAGCACCGGCAATATTAAGAAATAAAATATTTATTAAACGAATAGATACAATCTCCTCCATCAATAATTATTTAAGCTTCAATTACCAGTCAATATGGCTTGACAAATTAACCCCTCCCCCCCGACAAACAGTATAATCAATTTTTTATCTTCTCTCTGTTGGAAACAAATAGCGAGAACACAATTCGTCTTCTTCTTTAGAAGAAGTATTATTCAGATTAATAAATTTAATTATACTCAATATGAAAAAAATATCAGTTATTATTTTGCTTATATTGCCTTCCGTTTATGTAACAAACGCGCAGCAATTAAAAGATACCATCTCCCTTAAGTACCCCTCTGAAATTCAGATAACAGCCCCAAGAATGAATGCCCCTCTTAGTGAAATCCCATTTGCCACAAGTATAGTTGGGCCATATATTTTAGATGAACAGCCTCGCACAATTTCTTTTGACGAAGCTCTTAAACTTGTTCCTGGTGTAAAAATTGATAACCAGTCTGATGCTGAAAGGGTTCATCTGTCAATCCGGGGCCAGGGAATCTTAACTGAAAGAGGCACCCGCGGTATAAATCTCTTGATTGACGGTATACCAATGAACGATCCTACAGGATTTGTTCCCGACTTTTTTAACATCGATTTCAACAATGTTGAGAAAATTGAAGTCCTCAGAGGTTCTGCTGCTGCACTTTTCGGTGGTTCCGCCTCCGGTGGCATTATTAGCGTTACAACACAAAGTGCTCCCCATGTTCCTCTCTTCGGTGAAGTCTTTGGAACCGGTGGTTCTAATGGTTTCTGGAAAGCTGCCGGAAAATTTGGTGGGGAATCCAACAATACTAATTATTTAGTCAATTTTTCCCGTACAATGGGAGATGGCTACAGGCAGCATGAACATTTCTGGGGAAATTTTGTCTCTGGTAAAATGACCTATACCCCTTCTGAAAATGTTACATTAACCCCCCTGTTCACATATACAGATGTGTATCATGAAAATCCCGAAGGTGTTCCTTTAGCTACTTATAACTTAGATCCCAAAATCCCAAATGATGCCTCAATTCCTGATAATGAATTTATTGAAACTAACCGGGTTACAACTGGACTTACGGGGACAGTTAAATTTGCAAATAACCAGGATATCAGGTTTGATGGCTATGTAAAAAAGGGAACTTTTACTGAATCATCCAATGGTTCTTATAATATTCAAAATCTTACTACTCCTGGTGCTTCTGCACAATATGATCTAGGATTCGGTTCTCCTAATTCTACTTATAAAAATACTCTCTCTGCTGGTATTGATTTAAGCGGGCAAAACATTGACCAAAACAGTGTTGACCATTTTGATCAGCTGGCAATAAATCATGCTGATTCCGTAGAAGCCCTGCAAAAAGTTAAACAAAGCGGTCTTGGGCTATTCTTATCGGATAAATTCGATTTTAGCAAAGAATGGAGCGCTGTACTTAGCATCAGGTATGATAAAATTCATAATGAATTGACTGATGCTTTGGATTCCACTGCAACCGGTACTGCTGATTTTCATAGAGCAACCGGACGCGTCGGTGTTACCTATTCTCCTGTGAAAGAAATTAATTTCTTTGCCAACTGGGGGCAGGGATTCCTTCCTCCTGCTACCGATGAACTTTTAAATAATCCTAATTCATGGGGTGGTTTTAATACAAGTCTTACTTTTTCTACATCCAATAGTTATGATCTCGGTATAAGAGGCGCTTTAGTGAAAAACAACTTGTACTATGATCTTTCCGGATTTTATGAAACCACTGCAAATGATTTTGACCGCTTCAGAATTTTTGTTCCTGGCAGAAATCTGCTCGATTTTTACAGAAATGTTGGTTCAACACGCAGAATCGGTCTTGAGTTTTATGGTGCATATTTCCCCGTTCAGGATTTAGAATTACAGGTTGCTTATACTTATTCAAACTTCAAGTATACCAATCCTGACACTATCCGGATTGTTATGGATCCTGATATAGATGCTGCAGATGGTCCTAGATATATCAAGAATGGTAATTTCTTACCTAACTCCCCAATGCATCAGCTATATGTTGATCTTCAATATACTTTTATGCCTGGTTTATCTGCAGGTGTTGGTGCGGAAATGTTTAGCAAAGCTTATATTGATGGAGCTAATATTGAATCAGAAGCTGTTCCTGCATACACACTTCTGAATGCGCGTATAAATTATCAATTACCTGTTAAAGGTATTGCAACGGAAGTAAGCCTTAGCGGCACCAACCTTGCTAATATAAAATATGTGGCATTCTCAGAACCCGATGCAAGCGGTAATTCTTATCAGGCCGGCGCTGGTAGAGAATTATTTGCAAGTTTCAGAATTAGATTCTAAATAAAAATGTTCTTAATAATCCCCGCCCGCGGCGGGGATCTTTTTTTAATAAGTATTATCGGACAAAACTATGACACTAACACACTTTCACCTTATGCTTAACCATCTTCCGATATTCGGTATGATTGTCCTGTTCTTTCTCATGGCTCATGCAGTTATTTTCAAAAAAGAAAAATTGGTAAGATTATATCTTTGGTATTTTGCTGCTGCTGCACTGATCACTATTCCTGTTTATTTAACAGGTGATCCATCTTCAGAATATTTAAAGTCTGTCTTACCCGGCATCAATAATGATTTACTTGAAAATCATGAGACATTCGGAAATATATCTTTCTATATTATCTTGGTTCTTGGTGTATCAGGGTTGGGTGCTTTAAGATTCTTCAAGAATAAGGAAGTTTTACCTTCATGGTTTAAATATACTTTTCTTATTGTTTCACTAATTTCTGTTTTTGCAATATCCTGGACAGGTAAAACGGGAGGAGAGATCAGACATTCTGAAATCTCTTCTGAACATATAATTATAAAATAAGCTGCGTTTATTCGTTGCTGAAAAAGTCATTTATTTGCGGCAAAGATAAATGATTGGACATTTAATTTGGGAAATAAAATCTTTCCTCTGTCTGCTAAACAGCTTGTATAGAGATAAGACTTACATCATCTTCAAACTGGTTATCGGTAAACGCTCTGAATTCAGTTTGAAATTTCTTCATTGCATCATCAGCAGGAGTAATGTTTTCAATTAAATTTTCCAGACCATTTACCCCGAACTGTTCACCGGCAGAGTTTCGTGATTCCAGTATGCCGTCTGTTATAAGATAGAGAAAATCATTTTGTTTAAAGTCGATGGTTACTTCATCATAATGCCCTTCTGCGGCAAAACCGAGTAGTTTGCCTGTGGCTTGAATTCGTTTAACCTGACTTGAATTTGCGGGTTTATAAAATATCGGCAGATCACCTGCCCCTGAATATTTTACAGTCTTTGTCTCATTATTTAATATTAGAATAGAGAGTGTTGCAAACACTTCGGAAATCTTTGCATCTTGGTAAACTGAATTATTAACCTGCTGAAGTATTTCGCTGGTTTTATATTCCTTGGTAGTCTGAAGAACAATGCGTAATGCGCTCCTCACATAACCTGCATATGCAAAAGCAAAATACCATGCTCCCCACTTCTTCCCCATAACATCCCCCAATATTACTGCAATATTATTTTCGTCAAGGATGAAATAATCAATAAAGTCACCTCCAGGAATTCCCTGGTAGGGCACATGCCATTGCTTTATATCATAACCTTTAAAGGACGAAGCTACTTCGGGTACTACCTTCACCCTCATGCTGTTAGCTGCGCTGTGTAATTCGGATACAACTTTCTGTCTCTCTTTTCCAAGACTCTTTAAAATGGCATTAACCTTTGCAACAATCACACGCGGACCTGCCGTTTTAACTACATAATCGGCAATGCCCATATCATATCCTTCCAGTATATCTTTCTCAGCACTTTTGGAAGTCAGAAAAATAAAGGGGATATGCCGTAGTTGGTCATCAGCCATCAGCATCCTCCTGAATTCAAATCCATCTATAAGAGGCATCATTATATCGGAAATTATTATATCCGGAGGATTAGCTTTAATAAGTTTTAATCCTTCTTCTGCACCGCTGGCTATCAGGCATTCAAATCCTGACTTATTCAGGTTGTATTGAAAGAGACGAGCCAAAGAAGTATCATCATCTATCAACACTATCCGTGAAGTAGTAGTTTGGTTAAGCGATTTCTCGAAATTCTTTTTTGCACCATAAATTTTATAAATGTCCGATCTTCTTAGAAGCGCTTTTACCTTTATAAGGAGATCATTAATATCGAAGGGTTTTGTTATAATATCATCCCCCCCTGCTTCCAACGCTCTGTTCTTATCCTCCTGACTAGTTTTTGCTGTTACAAATATAAAGGGTACTGCTCGGTAATTTTCATTTTCCCTTACCTTATGACAAAATGAAAATCCATCCATCTCATCCATTGTAACATCACATAATACCAGATCCACTTTTACTTCCTCTAGAATATTAAATCCTTCGCGGGCCCCTGGCGCTTCAAAGGTTTTATAATTATTTGCCTTGAGATGATGGCTGATTATTTTTCTGATAGTGATATCATCATCAATGATCAAAATTGATATGTTGTCATTGTCCATATGGTTTATCAATAGCGGGAGATATTCAATTATACAAAACTTTTAATTGCTTCCTCTTTTGAGGAGAATGTTTCAAATACCCGGTACATCCTGGTAAGTTGAAACATCATATTCACTGCAGATTGGAATCCGACCAGTTTAAGGTCCCCGCCTAACCCTGTAATTCTCTTTAATGAAACTACAAGCGCACCAAGAAAAGTAGAATCTATAAATTCACATTCTGTCAGGTCAACAACTATTTTTCTCCATCCTAATTCAATATCTTTAAGTAGTACCTGCTTAAATTCTTCTGCTTCTTTAAGAGTTGCCCTTGTAATGTTAACAACTTCAACAAGAACAACGCCATGTTTTTCCTGAGAAAAATCCATTTGATATCCTTTAATTATTCTTCTGATTTATGTTCAATATTATATTTTTCCATAAGTCTGTAAATTGTAGCTCTGCCAAGCTGAAGCTTTCTTGCAGCCTCAACAATATTGCCGTTTGTTGTTTTTAATGCATGCCTTATCGATTCCTCCTTCAATTTCTCAAATGGAATTACAGTACTATCGCTGAATAATGAGCCGCTATATTCATAATTTCCCTTTCCTTCAGTATTCCTGATATGAGGTGGCAGATCTTCAACATCAATCATATTGCTTTCAGAAATGATAATGCTTCTCTCAATTGTGTTTTCCATCTCTCTTATATTGCCCGGCCAGGAATATTCATAAATAAGCTTGTAAGCCTTCTTGGTGAATCCTTTTATATCTTTACCCAATTTCTTTGTCATTATACCAAGAAAATGATTTGCGATAACAAGTATGTCCCCTCTCCTTTGGCGCAATGGAGGGATAGAAATCGGGAAAGAATTCAGCCTGTAATAAAGATCTTCTCTGAATTCCTTTTGATTAACTGCTTGCTTGAGATCCCTGTTTGTGGCCGATATTATCCTCACATCAGTTTTTATTGTCTCAATCCCCCCTACTCTTTCAAAAGTTCTTTCCTGAATAACCCTTAGCAGTTTTGCCTGCAATGACATCTCGAGCTCCCCTACTTCATCAAGAAATATCGTTCCTTCATTCGCTATTTCAAACTTCCCTAACTTTCTCTGATGGGCACCTGTAAAGGAACCTTTTTCATGTCCGAATAATTCGCTTTCAAGAAGCTCTCGGGGAATAGATGCACAATTTACTACAACAAAAGGCTTTTCCTTCCTTCTCCCGTTGTAATGAATAGCACGCGCAATAAGTTCTTTCCCGGTTCCGCTCTCGCCGTATATGAGTACCGTTATTTCATTATTAAGAACCTTTGAGACTAGCTTGAAAACATCTTGCATTTTTCCATCAGCAGAGATTATATTATCGAAGCTGTATTCTTTCTTCACATTCTCCCTGAGGTTTTCTACTTCCTTAGTTAGATCGTATGCTTTTATCGCATTCCTGATTGATAGCTCGAGCTGCTGCCAGTCTACCGGTTTGGAAAAATAATAATAAGCACCTAGTTTAAGTGTATCCACAGCAGTCTGTATGCTTCCCTGTGCACTCAGCATAATAACCGGAATATTTTCGTCAAACTGCTTAATTCTCCTGAGGGTTTCAACTCCATCAAAACCCGGCAGCATTATATCAAGCAGAATTAAATCCGGTCCCGACTGAAGTCTTCTAAGCATATTCTCGCCGTTATCAAAAATTTCAACATTATATTTCCATTTATCTTTTACCCAATACGAGATTAGCTTTGAAATGGCTTGTTCATCATCTACAATAAATATTAATTTTCCCACTCTAATTCCTTTATATTATTTATATATGATTTTTAGGTAATTTAATTGCAAAAGTGGTCCCTTTACTAACTTCACTTTGTACGGTAATAAATCCTTTGTGCAAATCTATTATTTGTTTTACAAAAACCAATCCAAGACCCGTCCCTGCTATTTCAGTTCCGGGTCTGCTTACACGATAAAACTTCTGAAAGATAAAGGGGAGATCTGTTTCCGGGATCCCGATGCCTGTGTCGCTTATTATTATTTCAAATTCATTGAATAAATTCTTTGCGATTACTTTAATCCTTCCTTTTTCATTGGTAAACTTGATCGCATTATTAAGTAGTCTTCCAATCGTCTGGGAGATTCTTTCCTTATCTGCATCAATTAAGATTTCCTCTTCAGGAAGTTCCCGGGATAATGTTATATTCTTCGCCTGTGCGCTCTTAATATGTGCTTCAATAACTTCATTGAGCATTAATACGATATCGAATCTGACATTTACAATATCAATTCCCCCCCCTTCAAGCTTCGAAATATCAAGTATGTCATTTATTAACCGCGCAAGTCGTTTGCCTTCATTCAATATTGTAGAATTAAACTCTGTCTTCATCTCATCTGGCATTTCTGGGTCCGAATCAATAGTTTCTGAAAATCCGATTATAGAAGCGAGGGGCGTTCTTAATTCATGCGATATGTTCGAAACAAAATCACTCTTCATCTTGTTCAATTCTTCCAGAAACGATTTGCGCTGGTTAGCTCTTTGCCGTTCAATTGAGATAATCCGGTTTGCCTCTATAAGTTTCATCTTCAGATTTTCTATCTCATCTGTTACTTCCCTTAACCGGGTTATATTTTTTCCAATCAGTACAATTTCAGACATCTTGCCGTCACTATATAAAGGTCTTGCATTAATTCCGAATAATATTTCATTTCCCTGATTGGAACATAATGAAGTTTCAAAAGCTCGTCCGGGTTTTCCGGCTATAATGTCATTAAAGGCCTTCATTGTTTCCACTTTATGCTTTGATGCAATCAAATCAACGATATGACGGTTTAGCAGATCTTCTTCTTTGAATTCCAGAGCAAGTGCGCCATTCGAATTAATTTTTGTAATTAACCCTGCTTTATTAAGAATAACAACAAGATCTTCTTCCATATCAAGAATTGTTTCGAACTTCTTTTGAAGTAATTCCGAATTTAATTCTTGTGTACCTAAATTAGCTGTCATATAATTTCATATGTATCAAAGTGATGCATAAAAGTAATTATTCAAAATATAATGTTTTTCCTATTAAATCAATTAAAATTACTGCCGGAATTTACTTAGTTTGAGACAATCCACCTAAGAAGCGTATCGCTTTTAATTGCTAAATAAGCCTTTAAGTAATTTATGGGCCGGAAACTAAATGTGGTTAGATTTGTCTTAAGTGAATAACCGGTTAGTAGTGTTTCTTTTCAATTCAGATGGGAAATTTTAATTCTTCAAATTTCGTCCCTGTAGGGATTCATAATATTTCCGTATCAACTCCTCGTAGTCTTTTTTATATCCTTCCTGAACTGCCTTGTTAAGTTCATCCTTAATCTTATTCTTCCCTTTTTCAGATGATAAATTAAGATCAGCCGGAGATTCACGCGCTATAGTATTCCCCGATTTAGATTCCCTCTCCTTTTCATAATCTCTTTCATTAATCGAGCGCTGTGCATCAAGTAGTCTGGATAAAATTCTCTCCTGTTTCTGCACCAGTTCCTGGTCAAGCTTTTCAGAATTCATATCTGTAACTATCTCCTGCATTTGCTTAACTACATTATCCAGGTTTGAAGGGAGTCGCTTGGATTCCCCTGACATTTTTGCTTCCTGGTTCAGCTGATCAAGCGATTTACGGATCATCTCCTGCTGCTGTCCTAATCTCTGAAGTTCACCCTGCTGCTGCGAAGTCAGCTTTCCCTGTCCCTGCATCATCTGCTGAAGCTGTTGTGTCATATTATTTAACCCCATTTGCTGCCCTGACATTTGCTGAAGTTGCTGCATTAAAGACATCATTCCCCCTCCCTGTCCTCCACCTTGCATCATAGATTCCATCGAACCCTTCATCAGGTTGGCTGCTTCATTAAGTGACCCCATTGCATTCCCTTGAGTCGTAGACGACATCCTGCCGTTCCTTTTCTCAAGACCATCAAGCGACTGCTGCATACTCCTTTTTGCATCACCTAATGCTTTCCCCATCTCAGGCGTTACTGCAAATGTCTTTTGTGCAAGTTCGCCTAATTGCTGCATTATCTTGTCAAGGCTCCGCTGGATGCTGCTCTGCTTTTCTCCATTCTCATTATATGATGTTGAATTCTGATCCATCATCTGTGATTCATTCTTCAGTTCCTCCTGTTCCTTGGAAAGCGTAATCATGTTCTCAAGGATCCTCATCATATCCGTGTATGTCTGCATCTGGTTTTCCTTTTGCATCTGTAGCTGCATCTGCGAAAGCTTCTGTTTCATCTGCTTCATGTTCTTTGAGATCTGCGACTGCTTATTCATTGACTTCTGCTTCTGATTCTGCTGCATATCTTGTTTGGACTGCTCCGATAGCTCCTGATTTTCCTGCTTATCAAATTCATCTTTTAGTTTATCCATCTGATCTTTAGGCATATCCTTAAACTCTTTCATCTTCTCCGCAAGATTCTCCATTTCCTGTTTCATTTTATCAAGTTCTTTGGATAACTCATCTTGCTTTTTAGAAAGTTCGTCTTTCTGGTTCTTATCATTCAGGTTGCTGTTCTTTGTTTCGTCCTGTAAGTCATTCTGCTTTTTCTCAAGATCATCTGTTCTCTTGACAAGTTCATTCATCTTCTCTTCAATCTGTAAACGCTTTATCAGGTTCATTGTTCTTTCAATGCTCTTCTGGAACTGTTCCTCATCAATCTTTACATCCTTCATCGCCTCTTGCGTCTGTTGACGGTTCATATTCTTCAGCACATTCTGCAGGCGTTCCATTGCCTTTTTCATCTCATCGCTTGTCATTTCTTCCATCAGCTTCTGAAGTTCCATATATTTCTGCAGTGTCTCCTTTGATAAAAGATTATTCTGCTGAAGCTCCTGCTGCATTTTATTCATCTGCTTTGATGTCTGCTCAACTTTATTCTGCATCTCCTTGAACTTGTCAAGAGATTTCTGGATTTTCTCCTTCTCCTGCCATGTCAATTCCTTCTTGTCTTGCTTCATATCCTGATCTATCTTCTCTAATTCCTTCTTTAACTCCTGGGCATCCTTAAGTGTTTGCTTTAGATCCTCTACTGCTTCCTGATGAGTATCATCTGCACGGGTAAGAATTTCGTCCAATGATGGAACCCGCAGGTTAAATATCGAAGTCTTTGTAGACTTTGGTCCTGATACATTATCATTATCAAATACTTCAAAATAATATGTTACGATATCTTCTGCAGCAAGGTTTAGTTTAGTAAGATTCCAAATGTAGTTTACATCCGATTCCTTTTCGTTTTTGTTAATTGGTATTTCAATCTTAGAATACTCATCCTGAACTTTAGCGTACTTGGATGCTGAAAGCCTGTAATTAATTAGTAGCTTAGTAAATCCATAATCGTCTGTTATTTTTAATAGAATTGGAAGCCGGTTATCATTCCCAAGATTGCTGTTCTCGTTCGGTTTTATAACATCAATCGTGGGATACGCATCTGATAAAGCTTTTATAGAATATGTTAT
>OBLU010006490.1_pt1 | contig 10404 bp, 10 predicted proteins | sample 1518681 | NCBI WGS metagenome assembly OBLU01 (sample SAMEA3539304, study PRJEB22396) | soil metagenome | biome: tundra; feature: field; material: soil | place: USA | collected 2010-05 | depth 0.15 m
CCGGCGTCGAGAATTATTTCAACGACCACTTCGGCTTCCGCAAGCGGCTGATCCGCTGGAACAATCATTGGAAACACCAACTCTTCCGCACCTCGACTCTCAAGGAAGTGCTGGTCGGACGGGAGGGCTGGCTGTTCTATACGGGCGCTCAGATGCTCGAGCACTGGACCCGCCAAGCCGCGTGGACGGAGCAGGACCTGCAGAACTGGCGCCGGCTGTTGGAACTGCGGCGGGACTGGCTGCACCAACGCGGCATCAAATACCTCTTCATCGTGCCCCCGGACAAGCATACCGTTTATCCCGAGTACCTGCCCGATTGGATGGTCAAGAGTTCGAAACCCTCAAAGCTCCAACAATTGGCTGACTACATGAAGACCCATTCCACCGTGGAATTCATTGATTTGACCCAGTCGCTGATAGACGCAAAGAAGATCCGCGTGGATTATCTAAAGACCGATACGCATTGGAACAACTTCGGCGCCTTTGTCGCTTACCAAACGCTGGCCCAGGCCCTGACCCGGCAGTTTCCGGAGCTGCAACCGCTGCCAGCGGACACCTACGACTGGAAACCTGCCCCCCAGCCCCGGGGAGACAGTGCCATACTACTTGGAAGCGATTCCGCCGTTGAAACCATGGGGTTTACTTACGTCCCGTTGAGACCGCTGCCCTTGCTGAAGGTGATTTTCGACCCTATCCGCCTGCCCCATCAAGGGACGAAGGAAACCCGGCCCTGCTACACCCGGAACGAGCAGGCTTCCGGCAAGGCAATGGTTTTTCACGATTCATTCGCCCGCAGTTGGCTTCAGTTTCTGGGCCAGCACTTCAAGGAAGTCATCTATGTCTGGCAATATAACTGGGACTGCGCGCTCATCGAACGGGAGAGGCCGAACATCGTCATTGACGAGACTATCGAGCGATTCTTTAACCTGGAGGACCCGGTCGAGATGGTGCGCAAAGATCGGATACCGGAGACCACTGTGGCCCACGCGACGCCCTGACCAGTGTCACTCGGTATCGCCCCATCGCCACAAACTGGTCACATCATCTAGTGGCGGTTGCTTGGCCCGGAATATCTCCTGCTTCCTGGTGCAACGGGCTCTATCGTTCTTGCTTCGCATGCTTACGGCGTGAATCAGGTTGCGCTGAATTCAGTTTGGCCGCGTGACCTGCGTAGATTATCATCGGCCTATTACTCGAACTATGTCCAGGCAATCTCATAGGCAGCACCGGCGTGGTTTTCTGAAAACGCTGGCCTCAGCGGGCACGGTGTTCGCGGGGAAGACTTCCCCGGTTCCCGCGGCGTTCCAACCGGCCACATACACCGCGGGGCTCGCCGTCGAGTTGCTCCTGGTGGTCGCCCTGCTGCTCATCTCCGGCTCCTGGCTGGCCGGTGCCACCTACAACCCGTTCATCTACTTCCGATTCTGAACCGCCAATGAACCTCGAAGCCAAATCCAGGCGAGCGGGAGCGGTCTGGGATACGCTGACGATCCTGTTCTTCCTCGGGCTGATCTGGCTGCCAACCCTGGACCATTTCTTCAAGCTGGATCACGCGCGGATGCAAAACGAAAACCGGCTCCCAGCCGTCTGGCCGACCTTCAAAGGGATTGGCCAGAGCCGTGATTTCGTCAGCGGCGTCGAAAATTATTTCAACGACCACTTCGGGTTCCGCAAGCGGCTGATCCGGTGGAACAATCATTGGAAAGAGCAATTGTTCCACGACACTTCCCACCGGGAGGCTATCGTGGGGCGTGAGGGTTGGCTGTTTTTCTCGGGCGATCGGATGATTGAGGACTGGACCCGCCAGGCCGCGTGGACGGAGCGGGACCTGCACAACTGGCGCCGGCTGCTGGAATTACGGCGGGACTGGCTGCACCAACGTGGCATCAAATACCTGTTCGTCGTGCCCCCGGATAAGCATACCGTTTATCCAGAGTACCTGCCCGAATGGATGGTGAAGAGTTCGAAACCATCAAAGCTCCAACAACTGGCTGACTACATGAAGACCCATTCCACCGTCGAATTCATTGATTTGACTCAGTCGCTGACAGACGCAAAGAAGATCCGCGTGGAGTATCTAAAGACCGATACGCATTGGAACAGCTTCGGCGGCTTTGTCGCTTACCAAACGCTGGCCCAGGCCGTGACCCGGCAGTTTCCGGGGCTGCAACCGCTGTCAGCGGACGCCTACGACTGGAGACCCGTCCCCCGCCCCTTGGGGGACGTTGCCAAAATACTTGGAAGGGATTCCGCCGTTGAAACCACGGAGTTTGCTTACGTCCCTTTGGGACCGCGGCCCTTGCTGAAGGAGATTTACGACCCCATTCGCCTGCCCCATCAAGGGGTGATGGAAACCCGGCCCTGCTACACCCGGAACGAGCGGGCTTCCGGCAAGGCGATGGTATTCCATGATTCGTTCGCCTGCAGTTGGTATCCGCTTCTGGGCCAGCACTTCAAGGAAGTTATCTATGTCTGGCAATATAACTGGGACGGCCCGCTTATCGAACGGGAGAGGCCCGACGTGGTTATCGATGAGATTCTGGAGCGGAAGCTCAACTTGCAAGATCCGGTAGAAATGGCGCGCGAAGACCATTTGCCGGGAGCCCCCTCCGTCAGCCCGGGACCCTGACTTGGCCAGCTGCCCGCACCTCGGTGAGCGGTTCGAACCTGGCCGGGCTGGGTGAAAGCCGAACCATTGGCCCCGCCGCCTTCGCCACCTGTCACCAGCCAGTCCCGCTGATAGGTCGGCAGCCCCACCGTAGTACCTCTGATCGCCGATCAGAGGTACTACGGTGGGGCTACGGTGGGGCCCACGGGGGTATCAGCCAGCGGTCAGCCAGCGGTTGGAGAAAAGTGATAGTTTTGACTCATCCCAATGGGCAGGAGTCGCTTTGGGGGTCCACCGCTGCCAAACAGCCAGGACCCCTGCTGCGTTTCGCGCAGGCACGCCACGCCCACGAGCCGAGGGCGCCAGCCGAGACCAGAAAGTAAAAGGGGTCGATCAGGCAATCCCAATAATTGCCGGATTCTACAGCCCGCAGATACCAGGCGGCGATCGCCAGCACAAGCACAACGCCAAAGCGGTTCCTGCACAGAATGAGCACCGAGGCCAGGACTGCGACGGCGACAAACAGCGGCCCGAAGCGCCACCCCAAGCCATAAGGATCAAATGGCCCCCAACCTAGCGCCAGCGGATATAGCAAGAGCCCGGCCAGAGCACCGAATAGCCACGCCGCTTGCCGGTCCTTGCGTCGCAGCAGGTCGATGCCGAAGAGTCGTTGGATACAGGCCGAGACGAGCAAGGCCATAGCGGACAGGCTCCAATGATCCACAATCCCCGCCAGCCAACGAGCAAGGGGCATCCCGCCCACTGGTGTAGCCACTATGGCGAGCGAGCAAAGGACCAACCCAGCACACCAGCGCGGCCCTGTTGGACTAAGTCCCGCCAACCGGGCAATGCCGACAAGAATCAGCACCAGTCCCATCGCGGGAACAAGAAACGAGAGGATGATCGCAGCGAGCGGCGGGTTCATGGGGTCTTGCCGTCAGCCTGGGAGTCAAGCCACGCGAGATTGAAAGTGACATGTGTTATGTTGCGCCGTTTCCAGGTATAGGTGACATGCACCCGCCCATCACTGGCCTGAAGCAGAAACGGGTACGAGAACTCCTCCCCCGGTTCTTCGGCCAGCGTTCCCGCACGACGCCAGGTGACGCCCTCGTCACTCGACAACGCCAACCGGAGGTTTTCGCGATTGGCAGTCGTATCGTTGAATGTCAACAGCAGTCGGCCATCCCTGAGCCGCAACGCGTCCAGGCCCGAGTTCGGATTGGGCAGTCCGCTAGGTCGCGGCGCGGTCCAGTGGCGGCCCGCGTCGTCGGTCCGCGTGATGAAGATCTCGGGGACGCTGCCCGCCGCGCGGCAAAGGAGCAATGCTCGCTGCGGGGCGAGGGCTACCAGGGCTGGCTGAAATGCACTGCGTCCGCCGAAAGCGCGGGACTTTACTGCCTCCACGCGTCCCGGCCCCGGCTGCAACCAGAGCACCTCGGGGAACTTCCCGAGCGCTTCATGATAAACCGGCACGGCCCAGCCGCCATCGGTCAGCGGTTGCGCGTTGTTTTTGACCAACTCGCTCACGTTGAAGAACGGGCTCAAGCCCAGCCGCTGGCTGGGCGACCAGGTCTCCCCGCCATCAAGTGATTGCTTCAGGTTCAACGAACTGCCTGACCAACCGCCCACACTCACGGAGACATAGAGCAGACTTAACCGCCCCTCCTTCTCGGCCATAAGCAGAGGATTTCCAAGCTTTCGGACAAACCGAAAGGTTTCCTGCGCCGCGCTGTCGCGCGTCACGATTGGCCGGGGAGAGGACCACGGGTCGTTGTCCAACGGGCCACGCGTTGCCGACCACACCGCCACATCGCGCGCCCCTTCACGTGAGCCGCCGCACCACACGGCTGCCAGCCTTCCACCGCCAATCTCACAAAGGGACGAAACATGGGCAAAGGGTGTGGTGGCTTGGGAGAGAACAAACTCCTCGCGGCATAGCGGCGGCTCAACTGTCGGCGGGAGCCGCACGGCATCTCGAACGGCGAATTCCACCCGGGGAGCCCCCCCGCTTTGCCAGCCATCGCGGACGGCAGGCGCCAGGTGCAGCACCAGCGCCAGGGCAATCCAGACGTAACGTTGACGAGCTGTGCGCATGAAACCCATCAACGTGCTGCCTCGCGGGGTCGGCAGCATGCGTAATCCAGACGGATGAGCACTGAGTTCAGATGCCGGATTCGCAACGGCGCAAGGGATATCATCGCGGCAACCCCATCTCCTGAGGCTTCCCTCTCAGGTGCCAAAGGCTAAGTGCCGAATTGACCTGCCATTTGTTCTTCCACCGCGCACTCCGCCCAAGGGTCAAGGCGACCAACAGCCCGCTCGTGAGGGAGTTCGCGAACAGCCTGAGCAACAGGCCGATGACCAGCGCAACCCGCACGCTTAGTCTGTGATTCTTGGCGAAGTAAATATAGCGGGAGCGCCAATACTCAATGCGTGCTGCGGGGGAGTTCTTCTTCGCGGTCTGCCCCTGCCCGTGCCACACCGTGATCTGCGGCAGGTACACCAGACGTTTCCCCAAGCGCCGCGTTTGCAGGCAAAAATCCGTTTCCTCGAGGAAGAAGAAGTAGCGTTCGTCCAGACCGCCGATTGCGTCCCAAAGATCGCGCCGGATGATCATGCAGGCTCCCACCACCGTTTCCACTTCGATGGGTTCAGTGAAGCGCTGTTCCTTGCCGGGATAACGGCGCGGGCATAGGCGGCGGAGGAGCGACTTGTTGAGCAGCTCCGTGGCCAGCGTGGGGAAATTGGCAATGGAGTTTTGCGGCGAGCCATCCGGATTAAGCAATTGCACGCCGGCCACACCACAATCGGGATGCGCCCGCATCCAACCGACGGCAGCGGCGAGGGATTCCGGTTGGAGGGCGGCGTCTGAATTCAGTAGGAGCAGGAACTGGCCTTGCGCTTGGCGTGCCGCCAGGTTGTTGGCGCGTGCAAAACCAAGGTTGCGGTCGCTGCGGAGCAGGTGGACCGAAGGAAATCTCTTCGCCACCACCGCTGGGGTTTCATCCGTCGAGCCGTTGTCCACCAGGAAGATCTCCCGACTTGGATTGTCCTGCCCGTTTAGCACCGACTCAATGGCGGCGCAGGCCAATTGGCACGTGTTACGAGTGACGATGATGACGGAAAGAGCGGTCATGGAGCCCGGTGCAGGGTCGCGTTCATCCTCCGTCTGCCGGCTGGCTTGGGACTTGGTCTTGGGCTTCCCGCGCCTTGGCGTAGCGGAGGAAAGTATAGAAGGCCGTCAGCCGGGCGATGCTTAAGCCCTGCCAACCATCCAAAAAACCCAGCCGAAAGAAATAGGCGCGCAGAAACCGCCAACCGGGGCGGATCGCCAGATCGAACCAGCTTACCCGCCGCCGCCGCTGCAAGGCGTCGAGCACGAACGCGTCGCTGTAAAGGCTGATCTTGGCAATTTGCTCATCGATCCTCGTTGCGTTGTAGTGCAGCAGGTTGCCGCGCAGTTTTCCAGTCGGACCGTTCACTTGGAGCTTCTCATGGATATGGCCCCCGCTCCACTCCGCTCGGCTGCGTCTCCAGAGCCTCGTGCCGCGGTCGGGATGCCAATCCCCGTGACGAATCCATCGGCCGCAGAACAGGGTCAGCCGAGGAAAACTGAATGCGGCAAATGCTTCGAGTTTGTCCGCTGCCGCAAAGAGCCCTCGAATCTCCTCGCAGAGTTCGGGAGAGACCACTTCGTCCGCATCCAGCCCAAGCAACCATTCGTGCGTAGTTTTTTGGGCGGCGGAGTTCTTTTGGGCAACATACCCCTTCCAGGGCTCGCGGAAGACTTTGGCGCCGTGCCGCCCCGCGATTTCCTCCGTGCCGTCGCGCACGTCCTCGTTGAGCACGACGACGATTTCGCTGGTCCAGCCGGCGACGCTCTCCAGCGTCCGGCCGATGGACAGCGCCTCCGCGCCAGAGATCATGCAGACCGAAATGGGAAGGCGATTCATAGCGCGAGAAGATGGCTACCACAGCAGCCGGAAAGCGAACGGCCGCATTGGGGCGTCGAAATGAAACAACTTTGCCATGGCGCATTGCATGCGGCCATAATACTACGCCACTTGCCGTTGCCGTGAAAAGCCGCGAATTGCAGCTTCGCCACATGTCCAGGCTCCGGAATTCCCCCGGGATGTGAACAAGAAATTGCGCTTGGCCTTGGCTGGTCGTACCTGACAATCATTGTATCGAATATGCCGATAGAGCCGAAGCAAGACCTCAAACTCTTTCTGACCGTGGCTGTCTGCACGAGAAACCAAGCCAAACTGCTCGCGCGAGCGGTTGAGAGTGTGTTGCCCCAGCTCGGGCCGGACACGGAGTTGCTCATCGTGGACAATGCTTCAACTGATGAAACTCCACAAATCGTTGCGGCGCTGGCGGCGAACAACCCGGCCATTCGTCTCTGCCAGGAGGCGACGCCCGGCATCCCGTTCGCGCGCAATGCCGCGCTGCTTCATGCGCATGGCCGGTACATTCTTTTCTTCGATCACGACGAGCTGGTTGATCCGGACTGGCTGGACGCTTATCGCAGCTTCCTGAGAAACCCGCCGACCCACAACCTTGGCTGCGTGGGAGGCCCCTACATTGAGCAACACGAAGCCCCGACTCCCGCCTGGCTCGATCCGCATTACGGTGCCTACCGCCTTGCCACTGCCACGAGCAAGCTGGTTGGAGGGTCCACGCCGGCCAACGGCAATTGCGCCTACCCGACGGAATTGGTCGTGCGCCTGGGCGGATATCACCCGCAGGTGCCGCGCCAGAGCGATACGGAGTTGAATCTGCGGTTGCGCGAGGCTGGCTACGAACTGTGGTGGTTGGATTCGGCCCGCGTGCGTCACATCATTCCAGCAAGCCGGCTGCGTTTCAAGGCCCAAGCCCGGCTTTGGCGGCAGGAAGGTCGGGACTCGGCTGTCTTGCGCTGGCTCTTGCGCCGAACCCGCACCAGCCGGCTTGTGCTGGTCGCCGGCCGATGTTTGGCGGCGGGGCCACAGTTGATTTACCAATTTGCAGGAAGCGCTTTGCTATCGCTGATCTTTCGGCGCAGGCGGGCGGCCCGGTTATTCTTCCGCGGTTGCCGCGTTCTGGGTTTTGTGGAGCAGTTGCTCCGTTTGGGGGCGTGCGAACTGTCAGGGGATGACACGCCGGCTCCCCTCCCGCCATTGGCAAGACCAGCCACCTAGCGGGATGCAGGCTTATGAAATCGCCTAAAATCAGCGTACTGATTCCGACCTACAACTACGCCCGCTATCTCCCGGAAGCGATCGAATCGGTCTTGGAGCAGGACTGGCGGGACCTGGAGTTGCTGATCAGTGACGATGGTTCCACGGACGGTTCGTCCGAGGTGATTGCGGCCTACGCTGCCAAAGACAGCCGCATCCGGTTCCAAATCCACCCGATCAACCTGGGCATGGTGCAGAACTGGAACTGGTGCCTGTCCGAAGCCCGTGGCGAATACATTAAATTCCTGTTCGGTGATGATAAGCTGGCCAGTCGGCAAGCTTTGGGGAAGTTGCTCGAACTGCTCGAAACCAATCCCTCCAGCGCCCTGGCCGCCTCCGCGCGCTATGTGCTCGGAGAGAAGTCGGAAATCCTCGAGCTGTGGGATGACTTTCGCAAGCCCGGCGCGCACCATGGCCCCGAGGTGATTGTCCGCTGCCTGAATGAGACCGGCAACCTGATTGGCGAGCCCTCAGCGGCGCTTTTTCGGAAACGCGATGCCGCCCGCGGATTCAACCTGCGCTACCGGCAGCTTGTGGATCTGGAATTCTGGTTTCACCTGCTGGAGCAAGGAGACTTCATTTATAGCCCGGAGCCCTTGTGTTGCTTCCGTCAGCACCCCGGACAGCAAACGGAGGTGAATAACGCTAGTGGAATCGGGAAGTGGGAGCTCTTCCAGTTATTTGGGGATTATTGCGGCAAGGCCTGCGACAAAGGGCAGGATGTTCGCTTGCGCTGGTTCAACCACCTTTATTATGAGTTGCGCAAGAAATGCAGGCGCAGTGCATATGTTCCTGAGGAAATGGTCGAGATGGAACGTAATCTGTCCGACCGGATGTCCCGGTTCTGGTATGCGGCCTATTGGTCGCGGCGGAAGATTACCCGGCCGGTCAACCATTTGCTCCAGTGGCTGAAGCGGCGCCTGCGGCGAGGTCGTCGGGCGGGGCTTGTAGCTTCGCAAAGGTCTCCCTGGTGAACCTGCGTCGGACCTGATATGCTCGGACATACTCGGGGAACTTGACTTCGCCCGGGGCCGAGTTCAGGCTTTGGCTGGTGAAGAGCGCCCAGATCAACTCCAATTCCAAGCGTCGCCTAGGCGACCCGCTTGTCATCCTTTTCCGTGAGTTTGCTAGCAGCATAAACCTCTTCTTCCGCAAGCTCGTGCGGCGGTACGTAAAGAAGATCATTGAGATCGCGCTGACCGGCACCGACGTCATCCCCACCGTGCGGGCTGCCATCACCTCCCATGATTTCGAAGTCCGGCACCTGAGCAACGTGCCGTTCTTCAAGACTCGGCGCGATCTATTCAAGGCCTGCCTGGACCAGGTCAAAGTCCCGGACGACCTGCACCTGGAGTTCGGCGTCTACAAGGCCGACTCGATCAATATGTGCGCCAAACTGGCCCCGCAGCGCAGTTTCATTGGCTTCGATTCCTTCCAGGGACTGCCGGAAGCCTGGACTCTCGGAGCGCGAAAGGGCGCCTTCGACATCGGCGGAAAACTGCCCTCAGTCAGGAAGAACGTTTCGCTCGTAAAAGGCTTCTTCGACGCTTCCTTGCCGGGGTTTTGCAAGGAGAATCAAGGACGCACGGTAGCGTTCATCCACATCGACTGCGACCTCTACACCGCCACGCGCGACGTGGTGAACCTCCTCCGTCCGATGCTCCGGCCGGGGACGGTGATCGCGTTCGACGAGTATTACAACTACCCCGACTGGCTGGAGCACGAATACAAGGCCTGGATGGAGTTCGTGGAAGCCGCGGCAGTCAAGTTCGCCTACATCGGCTATATCCGGACGGGTAACCAGGTCGCGTTGCGCATTGACGCGATTGGCGCAAGCACGCCTGGGCAGTAGCACGCAAACACCGGCCAGTCGCAGCGCAGGACACGGCACCCCGCCGTGGGTTTGAAAGCGGCCGTCCCCGTCGTCCTTCTAGTTGCAGCAGTGGCACAAGCGACATTGGTTCCGGGTCGCGCGCACGCAAGCGCTCCGGCAAACCGAACGCACGCCCCTTCGCGACCGTTCCGGCGGGTAGCAACTGCCAAGGGATGCCTTGTGGAGTTTTGAAAAGCCATGTTGCCTCTTGCGAGCAGTTATCTAACATGAACCCAATGCAGGCTTATGACATCGCCTAAAGTCAGCGCACTGATTCCCACCTACAGCTCCCGGCCGCGCTGCCACAACCGCGTCTGGCAGTCAGGATACCAGTCACCATGGCGAATCCGGCGCCCACAATAGAAGGTGCAACGCGGAAACTGGTAGGCGGCGAACCGCTCCGCCTTGCTAGCCAACTCGAAAAGGCGCGTGATCTCCTGCCGCAGTTCCGGCGAGACTGCTTCATCGGTGTTCAGTCTGAGTAGCCATAGTTGAGTGGCTTTGTTGGCGGCGGAATACTTTTGCACGACATGTCACGCCCACAGCTCGCGGAAGACTCGCGCACCATGACGGCGGGCGATGTCCTCGGTGCCGTCGCGCACGGCCTCGTTGAGAACGACGACGATTTTGCTGGTCCAGCCGGCGACGCTCTCCAGCGCCCGGCCGATGCGATGTGCCTCCGCGCCTGAAATCAGGCAATGACG
>OBLU010006492.1_pt1 | contig 10402 bp, 5 predicted proteins | sample 1518681 | NCBI WGS metagenome assembly OBLU01 (sample SAMEA3539304, study PRJEB22396) | soil metagenome | biome: tundra; feature: field; material: soil | place: USA | collected 2010-05 | depth 0.15 m
GGGCCAGGTCTCGGTTGTAGCGGCGATCATCGTTCCGTTAGGCGCAGTGCCGCATGCCAACGTAGTCCCAACCGTGAAGAGTTCGGGCAACTTTCTTTGCGTCTGCCAACTCGATGTTGACTAGGGTGTTCGCGTCCGCATAGAAGCAGCCGGTTGTCCCGGAGACGCAGGTTTCAGCGCCGGGGACCGACTCAACTTTGTCGTAGATCAGATGCTTGGAGCCGTCGATGTCCTTGGTCGCGCACAACAGCATGGCCACGACTTCGCGTCCGTCGTCGAACTGCATTCGTACGCGCTCACCCTGGAGCTTGCGCACTTCCTTGAACTTCGTGACCATTTATCCCCCTTTAGTCGCAGCAGTATGAAAGCAGTATAGACGAACACCCGCCCCCCGAACTTGCTGCGTAGCCTGAGCCTGTAGCCCGAAGCAACCTGCGCCTCGGCAGCTACTATTGCAGGTTCAGCAACAGAAGATCGCCGCCAATCTCAGCACTCGCGGCAAACGCCAGGTGCCGCCGGTCCGAAGAAATAGAGAGCCCTCGTCCGAGTCCCGCTTTCCAAACCCTTTCCTGCCGCGCGTTCCTCCGCTACTACTTTCTGAAGCAGGTCCGGACGATCCGAAATGATGCCGTCGACGCCTACTGCAATCAGAGCGCGCACCGTGTCAGGGTCACTTCTTCCCAATGTCCGGGGGAGCGATGAAGAACTATTCGTTTCATAGCGACAATATGCACGTTGCACTATGAACACATCGTTGCAAACTCGAAAATCGGGCAAAAGAGGAACAGGCCGCAGCCTGTGCGGTGATATTTGCGATTGAGACAATGGGACGCGGAAAGAATTAACTATGGCGAAACCATCGTCGGTTAGGCTCACGTCATCATGCGCTCGCTTTCGTTGGATCGGATGCGAAAACCTTGCACAGATCAGTCCCACACTTAAACCAAACGTTCACGATGCATTGATCGGATTGTCATGCCATCCGCGCTACTTTCGTACGCATGCGAGCCAACCATGCTTCCTCCACCCTCAGGCTTCTGTCTGCGTTTGTATTTTTCCTTCTCGCGACCCAGCTGCACGCTCAGTACGAGAATGGCAGCCTGACGGGCACCATCCGCGACTCAAGCGGCGCACCCATCGTCGGCGCTGCTGTGAAGATCACCAACGATGACACCGCCAGCGTTTCCCAGACCAAGACCAATGGGACCGGCGACTACGAAGTCCCATCGCTGCGTGTCGGCGTCTATAGCATTGCTGCCCGCGCTCCTAGCTTCTCCGACGCCGTAGCGCAGGGCATCACCATCTCGGTCGGCAATCGCCAGCGTATCGACCTCACCTTGAAAGTGGGGTCCACCGAAAGCACGGTTGAAGTGACCGGCGTTGCCATGCAGCTCGAGACCGAGACCAGCGAACGTGGGCAGAACATCACGAATTACCAGAGCGAGGCGCTGCCGCTGGTTAGCCGTAACTACTCAGATCTGCTAGCGCTCATCCCGGGTTCGCGGCAGGCCCCGACCGCCGCTACCACCAGTTCCATCAGTTCGCTGGTCCGCGCCGGAGCCTACAACGTCAACGGTCAGCGCAGCATATTCAATAACTTTCTGCTCGACGGTCTCGATAACAATGCATATGGCGAGAGCAACCAGGGCTTCGACAATCAGATCATTGCTGTGCCGCCAGACTCGGTCGCGCAGTTCCAGGTCGTCACTAACAACGAGAGCGCGGAATACGGTCGCGCCTCCGGTGCCACCATCAATGTCGCCTCGCAGAGTGGCACTAATAATCTTCACGCCACAGTCTATGAGTTCATCCGCAATACAGATCTGAACGCCGAAGGCTTCTTTCACCCAACCGTCATTGGCACTAACGGGCCCGTTCCGTTCCAGAAGCCAACTCTCGACCGTAATCAGTATGGCTTCAACTTTGGCGGACCAATCATAAAAAACAGGCTCTTCTTCTTCGTTGACTACGAAGGCTTTCGCCAGACGCTTAAGCCGCTGTACGTGCTCACTCTCCCGACGCAGAATGAAATCAACGGGATTCTCGCCGTCGATGTGGTCAACCCGCTAACTGGCGTAGTGACACCGCGAGGCACCGCGGTATCGGGGATCAATCCCATCTCGGCGCAGGTTGTGAACTACTTCAAGCAGATCAAGGGACTTCCGCTGAGCGGTTCTGCTACAACCGGACAGTCTGCCAGCGATTATTCCGTCCAAATCCCCTTTACCGATCACGCGGATAAGGGTGATCTGCGTTTCGACTGGCAGATCAACCCCAACAGCTCCGCGTTCCTGCGCGTCAGCGACCGCAAGGAAAATGGAGTGAACTTTCCGACGATCCCAATCCCGCTCGACGGTCAGACCAACGGCAGAATCAGGATTCTGGACCAGCAGATTGCGCTCGGCTACACGCAATTGTTCGGCTCCAATAAGGTGCTCGATGTGCGTCTCGGCCTCGACCGCACCAAGGCCGGCAAGTACAACCTTTCCATCGGGGACAAGTCGTTTGCGTTCCCCGGCCTGCCTTCCGATCCAATCGTGGCGGGCGGGCTTCCTTCCATCGGCCTCTCCGGCGGCTTCACCGGCTTCGGTCGTCAGAGCACCAACCCGCAGTGGCAGAACCCCGCGCTCATCGACCCGAAGGTGAATTTCACCTGGGTAAAGGGTCAGCACTCCTTGAAGTTCGGCTACGAGTATGAGCACATCTGGATGGCGGTGGAGGACAACAATCCGCTGTACGGCTCGTTCACTTTCAGCGGAGGCTATAGCCGCTGCAGCCTTGCGAACGACGCGAACTGCAGCAACCCAACCACCACGGTCGCGGACAACTACTGGGCCGACTTCCTCTTCGGGACCACCAGCGCCTACTCGCTTGCCAACGAATTCGTCGCTCACCTCCTGCAGAGCGATCAAAGTATCTACGCCCAGGACGACTGGAAGGTCCTTCCGAATCTCACGCTCAACATCGGTCTTCGCTGGGAGTACGGATCGCCCTATAGCGAACTTCACAACAATGTGTCGAACTTTGATCCTTCTACGCAGACTGTTCTGACCACCACTCCCGGTGCGGTAAAGACAGCGTACGTCACTCCCTACACCGGCAGCGGAGTTTACGGCAGCACTTTGGTCAACCCGGACCTCGCCGACTTTGGTCCTCGTCTCGGATTCGCCTACTCGCCGGACGGCAAGACTGCTGTCCGTGGTGGATTTGGCATTAGCTACTCGCACTATACGCGCGCCGGCTCAGGAGACATTCTGCCCATCAATGCTCCCCAGGCGCAGTTCACCACCGTCACGCAGTCGGCCCCAACGACCTCGAACCATTGCAACCCGCTGCCGGCGCAGATCATCGCTGTGGGTGCGACGACTCCAAGCTGCTACGCCACCATCGATCAGGGTTATCCCTCGGGCCTGGCCACAACATTCAATCCGTTTACCGACAACATCACTTACATCCCGAAGAACAACAAGGCCAGCTACGTCGAAAGCTACTTCCTGAGCATCCAGCGGCAACTCGCGAAGAATACTTTGCTCGACATCGCCTACGTTGGAAGCCACGGAGTGAAACTGGAGGGGTTTCTGAACGCCAACCAGAAGAATCCAGCGCTCGGATTCGCACGTCCCTATTCGAACTGGCCCACGGACATTACCGAGGCGCTCAACGAGTTCTACTCCCACTTCGATTCGCTGCAGGCGAAGTATGAGCAGCGCTTTGTCGGTGGACTTACTCTGTTGAACTCCTTTACGTGGGAGCACTCGCTCGACAACGCCAGCGCGTCTCTCGAAGGCAACTCGCCCTCGCCGCAGGATGGCAACAACATCAACGCTGACTATGCCCAGTCGGACTACAACCTGCCACTCGCCGACATTACCAGCCTCGTCTACGAATTGCCCTTCGGCCACGGCCGCCCGTTCTTGTCTGGAGCCAATGGCTTGGTTGATAGTGCAATCGGTGGATGGCAGCTTAGCCTCATCAACACCATGCAGTCGGGCACGCCCTTCAACATCACTTACGGCCCCGGAGCCTCTAACCAGGTGTCACCGCAGATCTCCGCGACCTACCGCGGTGCCAATGAATACCGCCCCAACTTAATCCCCGGCGTGCCGAAGATTCTAAACACGCAGATTGCGTCGACGGGATACATTCAGTACACCAATCCCGCGGCCTTCGCGCTTCCCGCCAGCGCCGCCGGGCTCAGCCCGTTTGGCAACGTCTCCCGCAACCCCTTGCGAAATACGCCGTTCTATCAGACCGATCTCTCTCTTAACAAGAAGTTCTCAACGCCTGTCGAAGGTCTGAAGGTGGAGTTCCGCACAGAGTTCTACAACATCCTCAATCACACCAACCTGTACCTCCCCGGCACCATCGGCGGCACCAATGGCACCACTGCAACTACAGGCGGTCAGATCACGAGCACCTTCGAGCCACGCATCATTCAATTCGGTCTCAAGATCCTGTACTAAACCTAATCAATAAGCCACCGCTTTTGTTCATCGATTGCATGTAATCCCTCTGTAATGCTCTATTGTCGGCGGCTTGGTATGGTTGGGTAATGACTTGTTCCAGGAATAAAAATTCGGGCGGATGTCCAGGTGTGTGGAAACTTGCGCTGTGTTCCGTGGCTATGTGCGCGGCATCGCCGGGTGCGTGGGCGCAATATAAACCGGCCGCCACGGACCCAGCTCCCAAGCAGCTCGATCTACCTTCAAGCAAGCAGCTGGATGCTGTTCCGGGAAATCCGCAGCGACTCAACTCGCTGCCGATCTCGATTGCTGTATCCCCGGACCGGCGCTACGTAGTGACGGTGAACGCCGGGTATGGAACGTTTGAGTCGAGATACCTGCAGTCGCTCGCCGTCTTGGATACGCAGACGGGCAAAGTCACGGATTTTCCCGACGATCGCACCGCAACCAGGAGCAAGCAGACCCTCTACTCCGGCCTGGCATTCAGCCGGGATGGGCGGCACATCTATGCCAGCATGGCTTCACTGACCAACCCGGTAGGGGACGGCCAGACGAATATTGGAAGCGGCGTGGCGGTCTACGGCTTCAGCGAAGGAAGGATAACGCAGGAGCGAATGATTCCGATTCCGCTCCAGCCATTGCAGGGTTCGCGCAGGACCAAGCTGATCGGTGGAGTGGATGGGGCGAAGGGTGTTCCATATCCAGCGGCGATTGCAATCGTTGGAGCAGCGGGAGCGGAGCGGCTGCTGGTCGCGGATAATCTGTCGGACGACGTGTTGCTGATGGATGCGGCTACGGGAGCGATAGCAACACGGTTTGATCTTTCTGAGAGCAACGCTGTGCCTTCAACGTATCCGGTAGCGGTTACGGTTTCGAAGGACGGGACGCGCGGGTTTGTTGCGCTGTGGAACGCGAGCGAGGTAGTGGAACTCGATCTGGTGAAGGGGACCATTGGCCGGAAGTTGGAACTATTCAAGCCACCCGATCCGGTAAAGCCGGGGACACATCCCTGCGCACTGGAGATCGCCCCGGATGGGCGAATGCTTTATGTGGCACTGGCGAACCGGGACTCAGTTGCGGCAGTCGATATTTCTGGGAGCGGGCCGGCCGCGAAGTTTGGGGTGAAAGGTTACTTTGACACTCGGCTACCGGGACAGAGTTACTTTGGCGCGGAACCGGACGCGCTCGCGGTGAATGCCGACGGGAGCCGATTGTATGTGGCGAATATGGGTTCGGATGCGGTAGCCGTGATCGACACAAAGAAGCTGACGGTTGGAGCAGCTAAGCAAGGGATGGTCGAGCCGATCGGCTTCATCCCAACCGAGTGGATGCCGATTTCCCTTGCGCTGATTGGTAAGCGGGCCAACGTAGAGCCTTCCCACGATGAATTGTACGTTGCGACTGCAAAGGGTCGAGGTACTGGTCCGAACAACTTCGCACAGAGGCAGCTCGCCGGATTTGACGATCCAAAACTGAAGAGGAACTTCACTTACATCGCTACGTTGTTGTATGGGTCCTTGGCTTCGATTGAACTCAACGCGATCGACCTCAAGGCGTCGACCGAGCAGGTGATGGAATCGAACCGCATGAAGGCAGCGGAGGAGAAGATTGTGTTCGCGGGCGGCAGCAACCCGATCAAGCATGTGATCTACATCATTAAGGAGAATCGAACCTACGACCAGATCTTCGGCGACCTGAAACAGAACGGAAAGCCGGTGGGCAATGGCGACGCCAGCCTCGCAATGTACGGAGAGAGCGTGACGCCGAACCAGCACAAGCTGGCCCTGCAGTTTGGCGTGCTGGACAATTTCTTCGATTCAGGTGAGGTGTCAGGCGACGGGCACGTCTGGTCGAATGCAGCCATCGGCACCGACTATGTGGAGAAGACATGGGAGCAGGACTACCGGAATGCGCAGCGAACCTATGACTATGAAGGAGTGGTCGCGAACGGCTATCCGATTCAGCAGAAGATCGCAGATGTGTCGGAGCCATCGAGTGGCTACATCTGGGGCAACGTGGACTCGCACGGTAAGACGCATTACAACTTTGGCGAATACATCTCATCGACCTTCTGCGATGCGAAAAGAAGTGGCAGTTCGCAGGAGGGGCCGCTCCTGGAGGGTCCGGGTTGTCCCAGGACCGCAATCCTGCAAGGGGAGCAAATTCCGCAGGAGTGGGGTGGCGGGATAAGCAAGTGGCCGTGGCCGATTCCATTGCCGGCCAATAATGTTGCGACCAAACCGGAGTTGGTGGGTCACTTCGCAGCGGAGTCGCCGGACTTCAATGTGCGCGTGCCGGATCAGATTCGGATGAATGTATTCCTGAACCATCTGCAAGGCTGGATTGCGGATCGCGCCGCGGGCAACGACACCATGCCGAACTACATCACCATGCGACTGGGCGATGACCACACCGGCGGAACGGTTCCGGGTGGCCCTTCGCCAAAGTCTTCGGTTGCGGATAACGACCTCGCGATCGGGCGGGCGGTGGAGGCAATCTCGCATTCGCCCTTCTGGGACGACACGGCGATCTTCATCCTGGAGGACGACGCACAGAATGGCGGAGACCATGTGGATGCGCACCGCAGCCTGGCGCTTGTAATCAGCAAGTACGCCCCGCGAGCTGCACAAGGTGAGGCGTTTGTGGACAGCCGGTTCTATTCGACCGTGAGCGTGGTTCGAACAATGGAGACGCTGCTTGGCCTGCCACCGATGAACAATAACGATGCATTGGCCTCGTTGATGGGATCGATGTTTACCGGGCTGGGCGACCAGAAACCGTTCGTGGCGGACTGGATGAACCGGGACAACGCACTGATTTATACGGCGAATGCGAAGACGGCCGTGGGTGCGAAAGAGTCGATGAAGATGGATTTCAGCCATGCCGACCGAGCCGACGCGCAGAAGCTGAATGTAATTCTGTGGCGGGATGCGATGGGAGATAGGCCAGTGCCGGCGCAGTTGACGCAAAAGCAGAAGAAGGTCAAGAAGGATGACGACGACTGAGCAGTTGGAACCTCCGTGCCCATGGAGTGCCTGGCCCACCGACTTCAGCACATATGCCCTCAGCGGCTTCTTCGAGCCACAGACAGCCAATGCCTTCACCGCCGCGTCCTTCAGCGGCAGCTACTTAACCGGCACCGTCGACCCACTCGCTCAGAGCGGCATCTTCGACTCCGGCGTCCTGGCCTCAACGGGCTCTGGTTCGGTCACCGGCACGCAAGATCAAAACGCAGCCGGGACACTCTCCCCGGATGGCGCTCTCGCCGCCAGTTATTCCGTCAACCCCGCGGGCCGCGTAGCCGTCACCTGCCACTGGCGGAGGCCATCGGCCATCTACATCATCTCCCCCACTAAGGTGCTACAGATCGACTTGTCCTCACCGGATCCCGTCATTCAGGAACTCTTGCACTAGCCAACCGGAGGATGCATAGCGGGTGTGAATCAAGGCCGGTCTGGCGTCGTGCTCCGCCTAGTCATCTTCGATTGAAGATGTGGTTCACTCTCGCGTTAGGGCACCCTCTTCGTCCGGCAGGGAACTGAAGTCGAACGGCACTTGTACGAACATCGTGGGTGATGTCTTGCGGGCCGGTTCTGGCGAATCGGGGTCTTCAAACACGGGGTAGCGGACGACATATAGGCGGGGCTGTGCTGCTGGTTTTCGCAAATTAGACTCCAATAGAAATGGCGGCCGTTAGGCCGCCTGGTTGATAGAGCGTGATTGTTGTTAGAACCGAGATCGAGACTGGTGTGGTCTCGCCCAGGCCAAGACGTAGTGGGGCGTCCAAAGTCTACAATTGCTTAGGGCGACATCGTTAGGGCGGGCGACTCACCACATGTCTCATTGGGAAACTAGAGAGCAAGCTATGGCCGCACTCCGCGGCGGCCTTTTATTCGAGGCGGGCATCATCGAGGACTCATTCAACCTGATCGACGACTGCATCGACAGGCTAGCGCCTATAGACGGCATATTTGCCAGAGTGACGACCCTCATTATCGTCAAGTCCCGGAATCTCGCCATGGGTTGCTACAGTCTGTCTCTAGACGGCCTCGCCCAAGAATCTGGCGCGCTTTTTCGCCCCCTGATGGAGACGTTGGAGGTTCTGATTTATCTTGCCGAGGACCCGTCTCGTGCCGAAGAAGCGGTTAACCGCGGCCTGCCCAAGGCCGGAGTCATTGCACGGTGCATCAATGGAGAGTTCAAGGCCTTACGGGAACATCTGAGCGAGAATGCTTCTCATGTCTCGCTCAACTTTGACGCCTTGCGGCATCTCGTGGATTGGCAGGGAGGGCGCGTCAAGACGGTGCAGCCGTTCAATGCGAATGTGCTGCGTACAAACTTGCATGTACTATTTGCGGTTTTGTTGCGTATCTCGGCTGCAACAGTCAATTGTGTTTCCGTGGCCCAGCATGAGATTGATAGTGAACTCGTGAGTCGGATAGAGGATATAAGGAGCCGAGGAGCGCAAGTGATTAATGCAAGTGCTGTCGGAGCCCAATAGAGATACTCCTTCGGCTGCTCTTCTATGGGTGTGGAAGGCCGGTGGCGGTAGGAGAACCGCCTGGTAGCTGGTATCGAACGCGGGACCGAGGAGGAGGATGCGCCTTCACTCCCGACTTCGGCAGAGCGGAAGCGCCTTCGGCGCGACCGTTTTGTTGGCACGGCTGAAGCCGTGCCCTTCCGATGTGTTCCACCTGAAGTTGGTGCCGAGCATATTCTTCCATCATGGATAACGAGAGTAAGAGCGGGTTGACCCTTTGGACGGGGATTGTCCAACTGAATAGCGGGGACTGGAAAGGCGCATTCCCGTGTCGGGTCTCTTTCGACCTAAATCGGGGAAACACTCTAGACTTCGCCGTTGGTGGCTCATTGTCTGGATTGATGGGAACGTTTTTTTCGAGCGCGCCTATATTCGTAACCTTTCCCGGGGTAAAGGATGAGGTTGAATGCTACGTCAGGTCTTCACGGCTTGGCGGGCAAGCAGGTGAAGATTCCGCCGTTCTTTGTCCGCGATTCTCGATAGTCCATGTGGAAAGCGGCTCGCAGATGAGGCGGGTTGTCGCAGGACTCGTCAATTTAGCTCCATACTTGTTTGTGGGGCCCGGCCAAAGTAATAGCTGCACATTGAACGCTGAAGGTTGGGAAATCCAAATTGCGCCGATTCCAGCAGTGTTTGAGTTTCCCGCTGAGATCCAGGGTGAGCCTTATCACTTTACACATCTGCTGCAGCTTTCGCGATCAGACGAGCAGCAATTTTCGGCAAGTGATGCGCGTTCTCGGCTTGAGGATGTGAGTCGATTTCTTTCCTTCTGTAGCGGACGATGGATTTCGACGGCGTTAGCGTATGGAATCGGTTCCGGCGGCGAATTGGCGTACCAGGAGTGGGGAACCGGCCAAGTCAGCGTGAACGGCAGTACCGATAGTTGCCTAGATCTTCACCATGGCGGCGAGATGGTTGGATTTTTCCCGACCTTCACTCGCCTTCTTCGATCACACGAGCAAACCGAGATGGTGCGTTTCGTCTTGTATTGGTATATCCGTGCGAACAGCGATTTCGTAGGACCTGACGGAGGATGCATTCTCCTGCAGACCGCACTCGAGCGTATAGCTTGGCAGGTTCTTGTGAATGATCGTCATGCGCTGTCGAGGAAGGGATTTGGTGACTTGTGTGCTGGCGATCAGTTGCGTTTGGTCTTCAATTACTTGTCGATACCACTAGACGTACCGCCAGAACTCGACGAGCTTGTCAAATTGGCTAAGGGTAGGGGTCTGGATGGCCCAGAGGTGCTCACGTTTATCCGCAATCGGATCGTGCATCCGCCCAAGGAACAGAACACGGTGCAACGCTATCCGTACTATCAAGCCTACACACTAGCAAAGTGGTACGTGGAGCTCTGTTTGCTGAAGCTCGGCGGTTTCAATGGCAAATATCACAACAG
>OBLU010006493.1_pt1 | contig 10399 bp, 7 predicted proteins | sample 1518681 | NCBI WGS metagenome assembly OBLU01 (sample SAMEA3539304, study PRJEB22396) | soil metagenome | biome: tundra; feature: field; material: soil | place: USA | collected 2010-05 | depth 0.15 m
GCTTTGGATGTCTTCTTTTCGGGTGTGTCTGCCATCGCTCCCTTTGCGATTCCCTAACCCGGCATAGCCGGAACCAAACAGGAAAATTCGTTACGATGCCGGTATGGGCGTCGAACTGTTAACGGAGCGGTACAAAGGTCAGATCGCTGGGGTTCTCTCCTGCTATGACCGGATCATCATCCAGGGGACGGTACCTGGTTGGTGCTACGCCAGTGGGATGACCGACTACTTTTACGCACACCGGATCCGGATCTTCGACTATCCAAAGTGGGCCGAGCCGTTGCGCGAGGCGCTTCGCGAAAACATGGAGCGCATCGCGGCCGACAACGCCATCGAGATTGAGTTCGTGCGAAGCAGGAAGAGTTTCCGGAAGGAAGATCGGGTCAAGGAAATCCTGGTGAAGCGCGGCGAACAACCCGGCGTGGTCTGCATTCTGTCGGCGATGGAGCCGTGCGGCAGCTACAAGCCCTGGCATGACAAGAAGACCCACAAGACGTATCTGAAGCCAGACGACGGCAAATGCCTGCACTATTACGTCTACTTCATTGACGAGGATCTGGGACTTTGCTCGCTGCGGGTGCCGACATGGTGTCCATTCCGTCTGCAGTTCTACTGTAACGGCCACAGTGTGCTGGCGCGGCAGATGAGCAAACGCAACATCGAATACCGGACGTTGGACAACGCCTTTGGCTGGATCGCCGACTTCGAGAAGGCCCAGAAACTGGCCGACGAGTTCCGGGTGGAGATGCTGCATCGGAAACTGGATGGATTCGCCGACCGCTACTGTCCCGTGGTGAAGCAGTTCGAGCTCAACTACCACTGGAGCCTGGATCAGGTCGAGTTCGCCACCGACATCGTGTTTCAGCGCCAGAGCGACCTGCAAGCCATCTATGAGCGGTTGACGCGGACCGCCATCCACACGGTGAAACCGGACAACATCGCCACTTTCCTGGGCCGGAAACTCAACGGCAACTACCAGGATGAGATGGGCAACCGGTTCAATACGCGCATTGAGGGGACGCGCATCAAGCACACCATGGGGCCGGTGTCGATCAAGATGTACGACAAATTCCGGCTGATCCTGCGAATCGAAACCACGGTGGTGAATGTCTCCTTCTTCAAGCACTACCGCGAGGTAGAACGCAAAAACGGCACACGCAGTATGGCTTGGGCGGAGATGAAGAAAAGCATCTACAGCCTGGGCCCGTTACGTGAACTCCTGCTAGCGGCCAATCGCCGTTACCTGGCATTCATTTCCACCATCGAGGATGACAAGGCCGGCACCGACAAGCTCAACAAAATCTCGCAGCCCGTGGAGGAGGAGGATCGGTCCTATCGCGGCTTCAACTTCTTCGATCCCGGATGACGAAGAATTATTCGAAGCACTGGGCAGAGGCGAGTTCAACATCAGTGGCTTCCAGAACAAAGAACTGCGCCGACGGGTGAAAGGCAAAAACACGGGCCAAGTCTCCGGCCTGATGAAACGACTGCGCACCCACGGCCTGATCAAAAAGATCGGAAGAACCTATAAGTACTACCTCACCAGTCTTGGGAAGCAGGTCACCGCTCTGGGCCTCAAGCTCAAGAACCTCTACGTGATCCCCGAGCTTTCAGCGGTCGCTGTCCGCTGAAAGTCTTGCCAGATTCGGCAAAGATCTGATGATAGAGGTACTAAGGCACGAGGTTGCGACATTTTAATCGGCGTGAGCATGGGCCGGGGTCTTGCCGCCACGGGGGATCGGGTATATCGTCTTAAGTAAGGTTCCGCGCCCGCGGCAGCCCGCCAGGCAAGGGCGGTTGCCGCCCTGGTATAGCCGCGTCTTGCCGAAGAGGAGTCGCATGGCGCAAAGCGGAACTGTGCATCAGCTGCCTCGCATCAGCGGGCAGATCATCATCGATGAGCTGATCCGGAATATGGAATTGGGCCGCCTGGAGCTGGGGTACAGCGTCCTGGTGCCCTGCATTTTCAGCGTTTACCTGCACCCGGACGACTTCGTGCGGGTGGCGAGCGTGCAGGACCTCATCAAGGAGGACGCCAAGCGGGCCCTCACCGCGCGCCTGGCGGAATGGAACGCCAAGGTCGGACTGCTGCGGCGAAACGCCCCGCGCAAGACGTTTCGGATCGCGGCGAAGGGCTGGTGGATCGGACTGTTCGCCGACAGCGAATCCTCCGTGCCGCCGGGCGATGTCGAGATCCACTCGGAGCTGAACGATATGGCTCAGCCCGGGTATCGCGGCACCAAGACGACGCTGGTCGATCGCACGCCTTCGGTGACATCCGCGCGCGTGGTGCGGGATCGGGAGAACACCCGCCTGCGCAGCGGCCCGGTTTATGCGGAGATTCGCTACCAGGACGATTCCGGCCCACAGACGTTCCTGGTGACGCAGAACGAGGTCTCCATCGGACGCGGCGGCGAGGATCTGTGGGTGGACCTGGCGCTCTACACCACGGAGGAGATTTCGCGGGAGCATTTGCGGCTGCGGCGCGATCCGGGAAGCGGTGAATTCAAGATCACGGACCTGAGCCGGAATGGGACCTGGGTGAACGGCCGCCGCATCGCAGGGAACGTCGAGGTCGCGCTGCCGGGTCGCGCGGAAATCTCCTTGGCGGAGGTGGTGAGCCTCGCCTTCGAAGTGCGCCATGACTGAGCCGGCGCTGGATGGCGGAGCCGTGACACCCACTCGCATCGGACGTTACGAAATCGTTCGCCGCCTCGGCAAGAGCATGACGGACGTGTACCTGGCGATGGACACGGTGGAGAACCGCAAGGTCGCCCTCAAGCTGATCCCGCAGGGCGACGATGGCGCCAGGCGAATGATCGTGGAGGCGGAGCGGCGCGGGGCGGCGATCCAGAAGGACCTGCACACCAGCGACCCGCGGATGGTGGAGATCTACGAATACGGCGATCTCGACGGCTACTTTTTCGTCGCCATGCAGTTCATCGAGGGGCGCACCGTGGCGGACATCCTGGCGGCGGAGCGCGTGGTGGATCCGTGCCGGGCGGGGGTGATCGCGCTCGAGATCTGTGAGCAACTGGCGAAGTTTCATTCGTGGGAATCGGCCGTGGTGCATGGGGATATCAAGCCCTCGAACATCCACCTGAGCCCCAACGACACGGTGCGGCTGCTGGATTTCGGCATCGCCAAGACGCTGCGCGCGGACTGCAACGCGACAGGTCACCAGTTCGGCAGCCCGAGCTACTGCTCGCCGGAGCGGCTGACGCGCGCCGAGGTGGATCCGCAGTCCGATTTGTGGGCGTTGGGCGCGACGCTCTACGAAATGCTGGCCGGTGTGCCGCCGTACCAGGCGGAAGATACGCGCAAGCTGGAGGGGCTGATCCGGTCGAAGCGGCCGCCCCGGGCGCTGCCGGCGTCGTGCCCGGCGGGGCTGCGCGCCGTCGTCATGAAGGCACTGGCGCCGGGCGCGGGCCAGCGATATCAGTCGGCGGCGGAGTTCCGCGCGGACCTGCAGCTCTTCCTGGAGCGCAAGCCGACGCGGGCGGAGACGGAGCGGCGGTCCGGGTGGAATCCGAACGCGACCGTGGAGGCGGCGCGCCAGGCTCTGCGCCGCGTGACCCGGACGATCAGGCGCCGGCATTCGCGCGGCCTGCGGCTATTGGGCGCGGCGGCATACTTCGCCACCGGCATGCTGCTTTGGATCGGCGGCACCCTCGGGTGGCAGGTGTGGCAGGCGCGCGCCAGCGCGACGGTCCGGCCCGTCGTGCCCGCGGTGAAAGCGCCGCCGCCCGAGGAGAACCTGGCGCAGTGGTACGTGGCAGCCGCGGACCGGATTCTGGATTCGTACCGCGTCAGCACCGATCCGAGGCTATCGGAGTTCGACTGGCACAAAGCGGAAATCTGCCTGGAACGCGCCGTGCAGCTTGGCGCCGGCGATGACCGGACACTGGCGAAACTGGCGTTGGCTCGCGGGTACGCCACGCTCGAGCGCCTGAATGGAGCGCAATACTCGGAAACCGCCGCGACCGGGTTGCGCTTGAAGGCGCGGGACGAGTTCGTGCTGGCAGCTTCGAAGGCGCCGGCGGACTCCGCGCCGCACCTGGCGTTGGCGCGAGTGTACGTGTACTCGCTGCCGGACCCCGAGAAGGCGATGGCGGAGTTTGCCGCGGCGGAACGGCTCGGCGCGGTGCTGGGACCTCGCGAGGTGGAGCAGCAGGGCGACGTCTACCGGATTCGGGCGCACCAGGAACTGGCGCACGATTGGCGACAGGCCAAACGGGATGCCGATGTGGCGCGTGCCTTGTATCGGCGGATTCCCGGCTTCGATGAAGCCGACCGGCATTTGCGGGAGTTGGACCGGATCCACGCTCCGACGCCGCGCAAACCGCGTCCGCGGAAGGTCTACCGATGGCGGTGACGCGCAGTTGGACGACGGCGGGCACGGCACCGGTGATGGTCCGCGTCCCGCGCCCCATGGCCTCGGTGAAGCTTGCGTGGCTGGCGGCGGCTTCGCTCCTGGTGGCCGCCGGCCTGTGGTTTGTGTACCAGGCGAAGGTCCAGCGGATGTCCGGCGCGCCAGTGCTGAATCTGAACACGGTGGCCTCACCGGATGAACTGCTGCCAGTCCTGGAGTTCTTTCCCAATCGCGCGGAACTGGCGCCCCGGATCTACCAATACCTCGAACGCGCGCGGCCGCTGGGCCACACTGGCGCGTTGACGGCGGTGATTCCGCGCCGGCAGTTCGCGCGTGTCAAGCCGCTGATGGCGGTGCGCAGCCCGGCGGAGTTTCGGGCCCAACTGGCGCGCTCGGCGCTGCTCTACTTCGCCGGATTCTACGTAGTGGCGCTGATCTGGCGATGGACGCGGTTTCGAGGCGATGCGGCGCTGCTGCCCGCCTTGCAACTGCTCACCGGCTTCGGTTTCCTGCTAATGGTCAGCATGCGCGATCCGCTGCGCGACACGCTCGAGTTCCACAAATTCGCCGTCGGCGTATTCTTAGGTTCGCTGTTGCTGGCGCTGCCCGCGTTCGGCATCTTCGATTACCGCCGCCTTTCGGGTTGGTGCTACACGCCGCTGTTCGCAGCGTTGGGGCTGTTCGGTCTGCTGATGGCGTTCGGGCGCGGACCGGCGGGCAACGACGCCAAAGTGAATCTCGGCATCTTTCAGCCGGTGGAGCTGGTCAAGATCCTGTTGGTGATGTTTCTGGCGGGCTACTTCACGCGCCACTGGGAACGGCTGCGCGATCTGCGCGAGAAGCGCGTGCCGGGCGGACGGGTGGCGCGCGCGGAGAACGTGGTCCCCGTGCTGGCGGCGACAGGCATCTCGCTGGTGCTCTTTTTCGTGCTGAAGGACCTGGGACCGGCGCTGGTCACGATGTTCGTGTTTCTGGCGGTGTTCACGGTGGCGCGAGGCAAGCCCGCGCTGGCCATCGCCGCGTTGACCCTGATGGTGGCGGCCGTGGCTATCGGCTATCGCGTGGGGACGCCGCACACCGTGGTGCAGCGCATCGACATGTGGCTGTCCCCCTGGGATAACGACGTCCACGGCGGCGATCAACTGGCGCACTCGCTGTGGGCCTTTGCGACCGGCGGACCGACAGGCAGTGGTCCGGGATGGGGCGATCCGGGCGTGATTCCAGCGGGGAACACGGACCTGGTGCTCCCGGCACTGGGCGAAGAGTGGGGCTTTGCCGGCGTGGCCGCGATCTTCGGTCTGTTCGGCGTATTGATCTGGCGGGGCCTCGCGGCGGCTCAACGCGCGGACACTACCTATGGGCTCTTCCTGGGGACCGGACTATCCATGCTCATCGCCTGCGAGATGCTGTTGATCTCCGCCGGCGTGCTGGGAGCGCTGCCGCTTTCGGGCGTGGTATCGCCGTTTCTCAGTTCGGGGAACACCGCGATGGTGGCCAACTTCCTGGTGTTTGCGCTGCTGGCGGGCATCGGAAATACGGCGGAGGCAACACAGCCGGAGGCACTGCGCGCGCCTTTGGGTCGCGTGAAACTCGTGCTGGCAGGGGCCGGCGCGATCCTGCTGGGGTTCGCGCTGCGCTACCAGGTGCTGCGCGATACCGACTACATGGCGCGGGATGCACACGCGTTCGAACAGGACAACGTCAAGCGCCCGCAGCACAACCCGCGGATCAACTCGCTGGCGCGCGAGATCCCGCGCGGAACCATCTACGATCGCAACGGCGTGCCTCTCGGGACCGGTAACTGGCAGGAACTGGAGCGGCATCGCGATGCCTATAGCGCACTCGGTGTTTCGCTGGAGACGGCGGACAGCCGGTTCGACAGCCGTCACTACCCGTTCGGCGCGGCCACCGTTCACCTGATTGGCGATTTGCGTACCGGCGAGAATTTTCACGCCGGCAACGCGTCCCTGGTGGAGCACGACGCCAATCGCCGCCTGCAGGGCTACGAATATGCCGAACTGGCTCCGCTCATCCGCTACCGGCACCATCCGCACAACGCTGGAGTCGAGCGCATCCTGGCGCGCGATCGGGACGTGCGCCTGACGGTGGACATCCGGCTGCAAATGCGCGCGAAGGAGATTCTGGAACGCCACCTGAGACAGGCGGGAGTTGTTAACGGGGCCGTGGTGGTGATGGAGGCGGGGACGGGCGATGTGATGGCGATGGTCTCTACGCCGGCGCCGAGTCCGGCGGCGGTGCGCGCGGCGGCGCCCACGCCGGACGAACTGCTGGATCGTGCGCGCTACGGGCAGTATCCGCCGGGTTCGACATTCAAGCTGGTGACCGCGATGGCGGCACTGCGCGGCGACCCCGGGCTCACGCACCGCACCTACCAGTGCCGGCCGCTGGGCGACGGCCGCTGCGGCAACACGATCGCGGGATGGAATCGCGCCATCAAGGACGATATCGGCGATCGCGCGCACGGCACGCTCGATATGGAGCGCGCCATCGCTGTGTCCTGCAACGCGTACTTCGCGCAGCTTGGGGTGCGCGACGTGGGGTCGAAGGCGCTGGCGGAAATGGCGGACCGGCTGGGGCTCTCGACGGGTGATGCCGCGGAGCTGCGCCGCACGCTGCCATTCGCGGCGTACGGGCAGGGACCGGTGCTGGTCACGCCGTTCAAGATGGCGCGCGTGGCAGCGACGATCGCCGCGGGAGGCCGGATGCCGCAAGGCCGCTGGATGGCGGGCGATGGCAATTCACGGCAGGACGCTCCGCTGGAAGTGCTGGCGGAGCCACAGGCGGCTTTTTTGGCGACCGCCATGCGGCGCGTGGTGACCGAAGGAACGGCGCGCCGCGTGATGGCCTCTAGCGGGGTCGAGATCGCAGGCAAGACCGGCACCGCGCAACTCGGCAGCGGAATGCCGCACGCCTGGTTCATAGGATTTGCACCGTTCGATGGCGCGCCGGAGCGGCGGCTGGCCTTTGCGGTAGTCGTCGAAAACGGCGGCTACGGAGGACGCATCGCGGCGCCCATCGCGCGCGAAGTGATGGAAGCGGCCAAGGAGTTGGGATTGCTATGAACGTCACCGAGTTTCTGGAGAAATGGGGCAGGACGCTGTTCGAGGATCCGCTGGCCCGGACCGCGCCGTTAGAGAGCCCGCGCGAGTTGGCGGATATCCGCTTCGCGGTGCTGGAAGAGGTTCGGCGCAACTCCTATCGCGCGGGCGCGCGGATGGTGTTCCCGTTCGACCTGGTCCGCGTGAGCATGCGCGGCGTGGAGGAGAGCCGGGCCGCGGTGTTCCGCAGCGGCTTCTTTCGCGGCTACCTGGAGCACGAGATTCAGGGGAAGCTGCGCGCGGATTCCGTGCGGTTTCCCGAGCGGTTGCGCGTGGAGGTAGACGTCGCCACCGGTTTGCCGCTGCCGGACGAGCCATGGCTGACGGTGGCCGCCGGATCGCAGGAGCCTGCGGGCGGATCGGGAAACCCGGCCCACCTGGTCGTGCAAAAGGGAAGCGCGAATGTGCCGGAACTGCCTATCGACAAGGCGCGCGTGCACCTCGGGCGCGAGGTGGATGTGTATCGCGACGGGGGCATGCGCCGGCGCAACGACCTGGCGTTTGTCGAGGACAGCGAGGTGAACCGGTCCGTCTCGCGGGAGCATGCGCACATCGACTACGACGACACCACGGGCGAGTACCGGCTGTTCAACGACCGCTGGTACGCGCGAGGGACCGATTGCGGCACGCGAATCGTGCGCGGCGGGGTGAGCCTGGAGGTGCATCGGGATACGCGCGGCACCAGGCTGGAGTCGGGCGATGAGATCCACTTGGGCCGCGCGGTCGTGACTTTCGAGCTGTAGGCGGGGTAATGGTGGGGTGGTTAGGTCGCCGTTCTGGCAGCGGCCTTGTGGGACAGACGATCGCTTTTTGTCGTCTGTCAACGCCGAGGCGCTGCCTGTGCCCGACAGACCACAAAAAGCGATGGTCTGTCCCACCCTGAACTGCGGGCGCCTGCCTGAGGCAAGCGGATGGCCCACTACCGGAATATCGTGGTTCCGGCCGGGGTCCGCCCCACCAAAAAAAACAGGTGCAGTCTGCCAGCAAAAACTTTGCGGCATCCGCGATGGCGGCTTATTGCTCGCCGGGAGCGCCGGTGACCTTCTGGGTTCTCACAAAGAGGTCCTGGAGATCGCCCATCACGCCGGGCTCGCCTTTCGCCAACTGGGCCGTGATCTTGTCACGAGAAATGAGAAGATCTTCGTAGCTTTTCCTGGCGTTCGTGTCGGGAATCTGGTTGGCGGTTTCCCGCACACGGTTGAAGAATCGCGCGACGGTTCCCGCGGCGATGCCATAATTCTTCTGGCTCGCCTGGATGTAGGCGAGGCCTGCCAGGTCCCGCAACTCCGCCGACGTGTTACCCATCTGAGCCTGTCGTAGTTCGGCTTCCAGGCGGTTGACCTTGGCGTACTGCGGAACGAAGCCCACCAGGAACACCACAACCAGTACGATGGCTGAGATGACTGCCTTGTTCTTCATGAGCGCACCCCTCTTCGAGGGTAGCGCAGGCGCCGGCCCCGCTGTTACTGCTCGCGCAGCACCGTAACCGGATCCACCCGCGTGGCCCGGCGAGCCGGAAAGACGCACGCCGCCAGGCCGACCACCGCCAAGGTGAGGATTACCGCCGACATCACCAGGGGATCGAGCGGCTTCACGCCATAGAGATGGCCCGCCACCACCGAGCGCAGCGCTACCGAACCCGCGACGCCGAGTAACAGGCCGGCGCTCAGCAGCCATAGCGCTTCGCCCACTACCAGCTTCACCACGCCGCTCGCGGTGCAGCCTAGCGCGGCGCGGATCCCGATCTCCCGCCTGCGCAGCGTCACCAGGTACGCCAACACACCGTAGATGCCGACGCCCGAGAGGAACAGAGCCAGGCAGCCGAAGAACATGGCCAGCGTCAGCGAAGCCCGTCGCGATCCCAGCGCCAGGTCGCCGCGTTCCTCCATGGTGTGCACATCGAACAACGCCAGGCTGGGTGCGATTGACGCGAACCGGGCGCGCACGGCACGCAGGATCGCACCAGGATCGCCGGAGGTCTTGACCGCCAGCGCGTACCCTCGCTGGATGTTCTGAGCATAGGGCATGTAATATGCACCCACCGGATTGCCGCTGCCTTCCACGTCCGCCGTATGCACGGGGCGGATGATGCCCACCACGGTCATCCAATGCGTGTGCTCGTCGGTCTTCAGGAGGTTGTGGATGTCCTGCGGAAGAAACATGCGCCGGCCGATGGGGTTGCTGCCTGGCCAGAAGTGGTGGGCCAGCCGCTCGTCCACGATGATGGCACCCGGTGCGGTTGCGCGGTCGCGCTGGTCGAAGGGGCGCCCCGCCATCATGGCGATGTGCATGGCCTCAAAGTAGCCCGGCGTCACCGTCACCTGTTCGGGCGAGATCAACGACTCACCGGGCTTCATCAAGTAGCCTTCGGCTAGGATCACGCTATCGCTATGGTCGCCGCCCCACGGGATGGTAGTGGTGGCGCCGGCAGCCGTCACACCGGGAATCGCGCGGATGGCCTCAAGCGTACGGTCCATCAGCGTGCTGGCGTCCGAGTCTTTGGGATAGAGCGACTGCGGCACGCTGGCGGCGGCGGTCACCACGCCTTTGACATCGAACCCGGGGTCGACGTGGAGCAACTGGCGGAAGCTCGCCAGGACCAATCCGGCGCCGGCCAGCAGCACGAATGCCAGACCGACCTGGGCTACCACCAGGACCTGCCGCACGCGGCGCGCCCGCCGGCCGGTGCCGGAACGGCTCTCTTCGCGGAGCACGTCGCTGACCCGCGCGCGGATCACCTGTATCGAGGGGATGAGCCCGATTACAATGCCGACCAGCGCCGCCGTCCCCAGCATGGCCAGCACTACCAGTCCATCCACGCGGACCTCGCCGGCACGCGGCAGTGTTTCGATCCCGCTGTGCGCCAGCGCTCGCAACAATCCCGTGCCGAGCGCGGCCCCGGCGGCGC
>OBLU010006494.1_pt1 | contig 10398 bp, 9 predicted proteins | sample 1518681 | NCBI WGS metagenome assembly OBLU01 (sample SAMEA3539304, study PRJEB22396) | soil metagenome | biome: tundra; feature: field; material: soil | place: USA | collected 2010-05 | depth 0.15 m
TGACGCTGTTCGGATGCCGAGCTGGTAACCCACGTGGCCGGCGCCAGCCCGCCGCGTGGACGGTCCCGAGCGAAACGTACACCGCTGCGGCAGCGAACGCAACTCGATGCCCAGAAGACGGAGGCATCGCCTTGGGCGCATACCCACTACCCGATCGCGTCCGGGCCTGTCGTCGGGGCAACGCTCTGGGAGCTGGTCAAATCGTTCGGTCCGGCGCCTAGCGTCTCGAATAGCCGGCTTGGCAGCTTGGACCCTCCTTCGGTCCGGACACGCCTCCGCCCCGGGGGCTGGCTTCAGTCGGCTGCCAGGCGGACGTCCTACCGAGTGTTCGGGTACGTTGCCGTCACGGTTGCCGTCAAACGTCTCCGCCGACTCGCAGAACCCGTCACCAAGTCGGCAGAAGTTGAGATCAAAGTGGCGGAGGGAGAGGGATTCGAACCCCCGGAAGCGTTGCCGCCTCAGCGGTTTTCAAGACCGCCGCAATCAACCGCTCTGCCATCCCTCCAAAGGTGGAGCCGAGATCAATTGTCTCGGTCGGTGAGCCCCCGAGGCCAGAGAGCTGATCCACCCACTGACCCAACCCGGCGAGTCGCCGGGTCCTCCGGGACCCATTCGGGGGCGTGGCCGCTTCCTGGTACATCGCCATGGCCACGTGAGAATACCGGTTCAGCGTGAGGGCGACCGTCACCTTCCCCGGCGGCAGCTGGGCGAGGTACCTCCTCGCGGATGCCGCCCCAGCGGGTCGCGACTGCCTCGGCGCCCTGGCAAACCCTAGGCCTCGCTAGGGGTGACCATTAGGTGGCCGCCCCGAACCTCCAGAACGAGCACGATCACGTCCTTGGCGATCGGGTCGCCCATGGCGCTGAGAGCCGGCCACTCCTCACCGCGGGCCCGGATCGCACCCAGGTGGATCTTGCCAGGTATCGCGACCGAGACAACCGCTTCCTCGCCCACCATTCCCTCGATGCCGTTGATCACGGTCCACGCTCAGCCCGGATGCCGCGCGACGACGCTCGGCACCTACCGGGTCCTGACGCGTCTGACCCCACTGGGCAGAGCCCGGGCCGGCGGCGCCACGGCCTCGGGCGCTGCCTTGCCATTGGCGGCGCCCGGAGCGGCTCCCGGGCTGGGTTCCGACTCCGTTGCCATCACTAGCGCCTTGGCAGCGCCCATGAGTCCGGCAAAGTCGGCCGGGACCACCAACTTGGAGTTTGAGCTGTCGGCCAACTTGGCCAAGTTCTTGAGCTGCCAGAAGGCCAGCACCTCCGGGGTCGCCTTGCCCTGATGGATGGCGTCGAAGACGGCCCCGATGGCGGAGGCCTCCCCCAGGGCGTCAAGCTTCTGAGCCTCCTGATTGCCCTCGGCCTCCAGGATCTGGGCCTGCTTGCGGCCCTCAGCGCCGAGGATGGTCGCCTGCCGCTGGGCAGTGGCCCTCGTGATGTTGGCCTGGGCGTCGCCCTCAGCCTGATTGATGGCGGCCTGCTTCTCGCCTTCAGACTGGAGGATCACCGAGCGCTTGTGCTGGTCGGCCTCCTTCTGCTCCTCCATCGCCCGCAGGATGTTGGTGGGCGGGATGATGTCTAGAACCTCGATCCGGTTGACCCGGACGCCCCACTTCTCGGTCGCGTCGGCGATGTGGGAAGCCAGGTCGACGTTGATTCGCTGCCGCTCCGAGAGGGCCTCGTCCAAGGTCATGGTGCCGAAGACAGCCCGCAGTGCGGTGCGACTGATCTGGTCGATGGCCACCAGGTAGTCCTGAACCTCGAAGAGGGCCTTGTTGACGTCAACCACCTGGTGAAAGATGGTGGCGCTCACCCCCACCGCCACGTTGTCCTTGGTGATCACGTCCTGCTTGTCTCCGCGGCGAGGCACTTCGCGCATGTCGATCCGGATCATGCTGTCCACGACTGGGAGCATGAACACCAGCCCGGGGTTGCGGGTCATGTGGAAGCGGCCCAGCCGCTTGACGACCCCCTTCTGCCCCTGCTGGACCACCCGGACGGTGCTCCGGCCGAGGACAAGTACCACCACCACGATCACGATCACCGCGATCAGCGCTCCCACGAATGCTCACGGTAGCAGACCCGCCAACGGCGCGCTGGCGAGGGCCCGCCCCGGCCACGGCTGCCATCCCCACAGCCGTCGGGCCTCGCAGGCAGCGCCCGGCCATCTGTTCCGCCGAGAAGATGAGGAAGCGGGTCTCGACCAGAACTCCCCGGCTGGCGCCGATCCGGAGCGCCAACATCGCCGTCATGGCACTCGCCCACCCGGCTCCAGTACATCGGCCATTCGGCCGTTCCGTTATGGGGAGGGCCGATCGCTCAGCTCAACCGGTCAGCCGATCTCGCTAAGGCCCCCGAGATAGGGCTGGAGCCGCTCCGGGATGCGCACCGACCCCCGCTCGGTCTGGTAGGACTCCAGCACGCAATCGAAGGTTCGCGGCAAAGCCAGGGCGCTACCGTTGATGGTGTGCACGAACTCCGGCTTGCCCTGGGCCGGCCGAAAGCGGATGCTCGCCCGGCGGGCCTGGAAGTCCCCGAAAACCGAGCAGGACGAGACCTCCAGAAAGCGGTTCATCCCCGGCGCCCAGGCGTCGATGTCGTACTTCTTCCATTGGGCGAAGCCCATGTCCCCGGCGCACATGAGGCGCACCCGGTAGTGCAGGCCCAGCGCCTGCAGGACCGACTCGGCGTCCGCCACCAACCCCTCCAGCTCGTCCAGGGACGACTCGGGCCGGACGAATTTCACCAGCTCAACCTTGGTGAACTGGTGCAGTCGGATGTATCCCTTGGTGTCCTTACCTGGAGCTCCGGCTTCACTCCGCCAGCAGGGGGTCCAGGCGACGTGCCGAATCGGCAGTTGGTCCGCCGGCAGAATCTCGTCCCGGTAGAGGTTGGTGACCGGCACCTCGGCGGTCGGAATGAGGAAGCGATCCCCCTCCACCACGTGGAAGGCGTCCACCTCGAACTTGGGGAGATTGCCGGTGCCGACCATGCACTCTCGGCTCACCAGGTAAGGAGGTGAGATCTCGGTGTAACCGTGCTCCCTGGTCGCGATGTCCAGCATTAGCTGGGCCAGTCCCCGCTCCAGCCGCGCTCCCTCGCCTTTGAGCACGGCGAACCGGCTCCCGGCGATCTTGACTGCCCGCTCGAAGTCGAAGATCCCCAAAGCTTCCCCCAACTCGTAGTGGGGCTTCGGCTGGAAGTCGAACCGCGGGGGCTCGCCGAAAGTGCGCACCACCAGGTTGTCTTCGTCTGTCGTCCCCAGGGGGACCGACTCATGGGGCAGGTTGGGGACCAAGAGGAGCAGCTCGCTCAGCTGGTCCTGGATCACCCGGCGCCCTTCCTGGAGTCGCTGAATCCTCCCTTTCAGCTGGCTGAGCTCGGCCCTCAGCGACTCCACCTGGCCCGGGCCGAGGTTGGCCGAGCGGCTGTTCATCTCGCCCCGCGCCGCCTCCTCCTCCCCGAGCAGCTGGCGGTGCTGCTGGTCCAGAGTCAGGATCTCGTCGATGGGAGCTGGCTCACCCTTGCGGAGCGCACCCTGGCGCACCAATTCTGGGTTCTCGCGGATGAAGTTGAGACCGAGCATCCGTAAAGGTTAGGCGGAAGGGGCGGGGGGAGCGTCCCCGTCGCCTCCCCCCTGGGGTCGCAGGGTGGGGAAGAGCAGGACATCCCGGATGCTCTTGGCGCCGGTCACCAGCATCACCAGCCGGTCCACCCCGATCCCGATCCCCCCGGCGGGCGGCATCCCGTGCTCCAGAGCCTCCAGGAAGTCCTCGTCGAAGGGCTGCGCCTCGAAGTCCCCTTGGGCCCGCAGCCGGGCCTGTTCCTCGAGGCGGCGGCGTTGGTCCAAGGGGTCGTTGAGCTCGGAGAAGGCGTTGGCGAGCTCCCGCCCGGCCACCACCAGCTCGAACCGCTCCACGAAGCGAGGATCGGGGCTGAGCCGGGCCAGCGGGGAAACCTCAACTGGGTAGTCGGTCACGAAGAGAGGGCCGGTGAGGTTGGGCTCCACCAGCTGTTCATAGATGGCGTACAGCACCCTTCCCGAGGACGCCTCGTCCGGGACCTCGACGTTGAGCCGCCTCGCCTCCTCGACCATTCGCTCCGGCTCTCCCCAGAGGCCGTCGAGGTCTAGCCCGGTCAGCTGGTGCACCAACTCCGCCATGCTCTGCGAGGGGAACGGGGGCTCCAGCGAGATCGCTCCCTGCTCGACCTCCGGTCCGCCCTCCCGCGGGGCAGCCTCAACCGCGGCCATCACCAGTTCCTGGCAGAGGTCCTTCATCGACTCCAAGTTCGCGTAGGCCTGATATGCCTCCAGCAGGGTGAACTCGGGATTGTGGCGAGGCGAGAGGCCCTCGTTGCGGAAGGTCCGACCCAGCTCGTAGACCCGCTCGAAGCCACTCACTAAGAGTCGCTTCAGGTAGAGCTCCAGCGCTATCCGCAGATAGAGATCAGCGTCCAGGGAGTGGTGATGGGTACGGAAGGGCCGGGCCTCCCCACCCCCCGGAATCGCCTGCAGAATGGGAGTCTCGACCTCCAGGAAGCCCCGGCCATCGAGGACCCGGCGCAGGGCCCGAATGATCTCGCTCCGCTGGCGAAAGATCTCCCTATGCGATGGGTCCGAGAGCAGGTCCAGGTAGCGCCTCCGGTACCGCTGCTCGACGTCGACGACCCCCCGATGCTTGGCTGCCGGGGGCCGCAGCGACTTGGCCAGCATGGTGACCCGCACGACGCTCAAGGAGGGCTCGCCGCGCCGACTCCTGGTCAGATGGCCCTCGGCGCCGACGTGGTCGCCGAGGTCGAGCTGCTCCAGCTCCGCGACAAGGTCGCCCGCGGTGTCGTCGCGCGTCGCCATCAGCTGGAGGGTGCCGCTCTCATCGCTGCAATCGGCGAAGGCGATCCCCCCGGAGGAGCGCACCCTCAAGATCCGGCCCGCCACGCTGACGCTCTCGCCGACCTGCTCCGGCTCCTTAGGAGCCCGGCGAGCCGCCTCGGCGCAGCTGACGCTCCGGGTGAAGTCGACCCCCCAGGGAGGAGTCCCCGCCTGCCGGAGCTGCTCAGCCTTTCGTTTGCGCTCGGCGATGATCTCCGCGAGCGCCTTACCACCTGTTGGCGGCAGCTGAGTCACGCCACCTTGAGAATCTGGACCTGGCGGGCGCCCCCGGGCGTCTCCACGTTGATCTTGTCCCCGGTCCGACGCCCCAGCAGCGCCTTGCCCACCGGCGACTCCAATGAGATGCGGCCTGAGCCGGCATCGGCCTCCGCGGGACCGACGATGGTGTAGGTCATCTCGCCGAACTCGTCCTTGACCTTGACCGAAGAACCCAGCTGGACCGAGCCGTCCTGGTGGTCGTCGGTTTCGATCAGGCTGGCGTTGCGGATCATCTGCTCCACGGTAAGGATGCGGCCTTCGACGAAGCCCTGATCGTTCTTGGCGTCCTCATACTCAGCATTCTCGCTGAGGTCGCCGAATTCCTTGGCGGTCTTGATCCGCTGGGCGATCTCCGGCCGCCGCTCGTTGACCAGCTGGTCGAGCTCCTCGCGCAGTTTCTCAAGACCCTTTTGGGTAAGGAGTACCGGCTTCTCCTGCATTGGTTTCACTTGCTCCTTGCCGGCCGAGGCCGACGCGACTTCCGAAGCCCGCGCCGATCTCGCGCGGCGGCGGGCCGGGGATGCGAAGTCTACCGAACGCCTGCCCTCCGAGCAACCCTGCAGTGAGAAATTCGGGGGCTTGGGCACGGACTCACCAGTGGGCCGGGTCAGGGTGGGGCGGGGTCGAAGGCAAAGGCCGGGCCCGGTTGTCCGCCACATTCCCGTATCGATTCCTTCACCACTTCGGAATTTGCCCGCCCTCGGGATCGGTGCTAGGCTAAGTCCAGCTCAATGAGATGGGTTCTCTGAGCGTTCAATGTTGCCCCCCCCTCTCGGGGCGTCCCTTTCGGGGGGCGCCCTTTTTGGTTAACCCGAGATCAGTCGTGGCTGCGGTTCAGCAGCTCCAGGACCCGCAGCCCCTCCAGCAGTACCAAGGGGTCGATGATGTCCACCCCCCTCACCAAGGGCGCCACCAGCGAGGCTAAACCACCGGTTGCCACCACCTTGGGCTCCCCCGCCATCTCCAGCCTGATCCGGGCGATCATGCCCTCGGCCTGGGCTGCCGCGCCGTACATGATCCCCGCCTGCACCGAGGTCACCGTGGTCCGCCCCAGCGTCTTGGCCGGCGCCACCAGGTCCACCCGAGGCAGCCGCGCCGCCCGAGCGAACAGAGCGTCCACCGAGAGCTGAAGCCCGGGGGCGATGGCGCCGCCCAGGTAGCTGCCGTTCTCGTCGATGGCGTCGAAGACGGTGGCGGTGCCGAAGCTGACCATGATCGCCGGACCGCCGTAGCGATGGTGGACGCCGACTGCGGTGACGATCCGGTCCGCGCCGACGTCGCGGGCGGGGTCGTAGTGGATCTCCATCCCAGTCCTGGTGCCGGGGCCGACGAAGAGCGCCTCCAGCCCAAGATAGCTCCGCGCCATCTCCGCCAGCGGCTGGCTGAGACTGGGGACAACGCTGCTGACCGCCATCGCCTCGACCTTGGCGGACACGCCCCGCTGGCTCAAAAAGGTCAGCAGCTGGCCGCCCAGCTCGTCGGGGGTGGCATCCCGCCTGGTCGTGAAGCGACCGTGGGCCTGCAGCTCGTCATCGACGAAGATGCCCAGCGTCATGGTCGAGTTGCCGACGTCGATGGCCAGCAGCAAGCCGCATCCTCCGAGCCAAGTTGGACAGTTCCTGAGTGCTGCCGACTATATCGCCGCCTCACCCAACCCCAGATGGCGCTTGATCGCGGATGAGATCATCAGCTGATGCCGCGGGTCGATCGCTACCGCTACCACGCTCGAGGGAAAGGCCCGTTCGGCTGGGTCCCCGGCTGCTGCTGTGCACTGCCGGCGGCCAGCTGCTGCCTTATCTGGGCGGGACTCCTAGCACTCTCCGCGATCCTCATCTCGCTGGCCGTCCTGCGCCACCTGTTCTTTTAGAACCGCCTGAAGGCGGGCCAGGCCCACTTCGGCGATCATGGACCGGCGGCCGGGGCGCGGTACCCGCGCCCTACCACCACCCGGGAGGCAGAGATCACCTTGACCGCGACCGCTGCGGCGACCCCTTTGAACCCGCCACCGCGGCGGGGGGCGACTCTGCGGATCGGCAGCCTGGAGCTGGCGACCCCGATCTTCATCGCGCCGATGGTCGGGATCACCGACCGACCCTTCCGCGCCTTCGCCCGCGAGATGGGGGTCGGGCTCACCTGCACTGAGATGACCGCCGCCGCCGCCCTGGTCAGGGCCCCCGAGGGCGTGGCCGCACGGCTCCTGGACCTGGGTCCCGGCGAGCAGCCGGTGGCGGCCCAGCTGGTCGGCAACGACCCGCAGATGATGGCCGACGCCGCCCAGATCTGCGTCGAGCTGGGGGCCGGCGCGGTCGATGTCAACCTCGGCTGCCCGGTGCCCAAGGTGGTCCGCCTGGGGTCCGGGGCGGCTTTGGCCCGCGAGATCGCCCGCACGGTGGCGGTGCTGGAGGCGATGGTCAAGGCGGTGGACGTCCCGGTGACTGCCAAGATGCGGCTCGGCTGGGACTACCAGAGCATCAACGCCCCTGAGCTCTCCCGGGCCCTAGAGGACGTGGGGGTGGCGGCGGTCACCATCCACGGGCGGACCCGCTGCCAGAAGTACACCGGATTTGCCGATTGGGATCAGATCGCCAGGGTCAAGGAGGCGGTGCGCCGCATTCCGGTGCTGGGTTCGGGAGACGTTCGTAACGCGGCTCTCATCGAGGGCCGGATCAAGGCCGGGGCGGTGGACGGGGTCGTGGTGGCCCGGGGGATGCTCGGCGACTGGAATTTCCTGGAGCAGACGGTCAGCCAGCTGCGCTGGGGAGAACCCGGTCCGACCCCCGATTTCGAGAACCGCCTCCGGCTGGCCAAGCGCCATTGGGACGCCATGGTCTTACACCACGGCGAGCAGCGTGGGGTCCGCCTCAGCCGCAAGTTCGTGGTCTGGGCGATCAAGGGCTGCGACGGCGCGGCCCGGCTCAGGGCCCGAGTGGCCGAGCTCTTCACCCAGTCCGATCTCGACCAGCTCTTCGAGGAGATCCTCCGGGCCGGCGAAGGTCCCAACGGCTGGCACCGGCCCAACTTCACCTCCGGGGAGGGCTGAGCTGTCCCCCAGCGCCCGACGCCACCTGGTCTGCCCGTCGGGGTGCCGCGGCGGACGCTTTGAGATCCTGGGCGCTCCGGTCTTCGTGGACAGCGGTGGCCGCTACCTGGACCACCGGGACCGGGAGGCCACCTTCCGCTGCGCCGAGTGCGCGGCGATCGCCATCGACTTGGCCGCGGCGGCCAGCGCCAGGGCACGCGACACCGGCTACGCCCCTTCGCCGTCCCTGCGCTGCCCCGTCTGCTCGGCGCAGCTGCTGCCACCGGAGGACCACGATCCCGGGGCGGAGTTGGAGTGCCCGAGCTGTGGCGCCATCTTCTCCTGGGAGGAGGGCAGCCCATCGCTCCTGGGCCAGTTCAGCGAGGAGCCCTCGGACGACGACCCCGATGAGGAGGACTAGGCGCAGTAGCCCCGCTGCCGGCTAGGAATTCTCGCCGTGGGGCACCGGGCACTGGGCTCCTTCGGCGGGCGCCGCAGGAGCGCCGACGCTCAGCTCTTCCGCCGGGACGCCGGGGTCCAGGCCAGAGCTGTCGAAGCCGGGGGTGGTCCCCTCCTCCCGGGGCCGGAGCCGCGCAATGGTCGGGGACGCCTCGCGAGGGATGTACCTGCCTCCCTTGCCGCCCGCCGCGTAGGTGAGCAGCGCCCGATCGACATCGCCGGACTCGGCGGTGGCACCCTCAAAACCCGGGTTCGGAGTGGCGGTCGCCGCCGCCCCCGCCAGCTCCCCCTCGAGCGGGGTCCGGTGGGGCTGGGCATTGGCGGACCGGCCCAGCTCGGGCTCGATCAACGGAGCCGCCACCTGCAGGGTCACCACCGAGAGCCGGCGGGTCCGGGCCACCTTCTCCACCTTGGCCTTGATCCGCCGCCGCAGGTAGCCCGCCGGCATCTCATGAAGCAGAATGCGAGCGTCAGTGGACCAGCCAATCTTGCGATTGTCGAAGGTCACCTCCTCGGTGACCTCGCCCTCCGCCGCCGCCGCCTCCATCAGGCTGCGGTGGTCCACCTTGGAGAACTGGTCCTGGGCGCCCCCGCAGACGGGACAGGCCACCGGGCGCACCCCCCTCGCGGTGTAGCCGCACTCGCGGCAGATGTGGACCTCGAAGTCGGTGTCGGTGCCGGCCTGTTGCGGCACCGGGACCCCGATGGCGGCCGACGCCTCCGGGGGCAGGATGTCGCCCAGGGCGGCGGTGACGATGTCCTGGGAGATGATCGAATGGCCGCGCTCCATGGCCCAGCGCAAGACCGCCGTGCGCGAGAGGCCCTGGGCCGAGCAGGGGATGCGCTCGATGACTGAGTTGGCCTCCGGGGTCCAGACGACCGAGGCCGCGCCCCGCACGTCGATCGGAGGGACATAAGTGCGGGAAGACAGCAGCACGCTGCAGGGCGCCAGCCGGAGCAGGTTCTCGGTGTTGCCACCGAGGTCCATCCCCTGGTCGGAGTGGACCCCGATCCGGCCACAGACGAGCAGCGACGCGTCCTTCTCCCGGACGTAGCGGAGCACCTGCTCGAAGGCCTTGCCGTCGAGCAGGGTGATCGGCAGGTCGACGCCCTCGGCCTTGGCCACCTCGCGAGCCACCTTGAGGTGGGAGGAGTAGATCATGGCCAGCCCGGTGTCGATGATCTCCTCGTGGAGCGCCTCCTGCTCCTTGAAGCGAAAGACCTTGCTGGCCTTCTCGGACAGCACTCCCACGATGCCATTGAAGAGCACGTAGTGGAGGTAGGGGTCGTAGACCGAGACCGCCTCCACCGGCAGGCCGAGCGCCCGGCCCAGCTCCAGCGCGGTGCGCAGCCCCGCGAACGACTGAGAGGAGCCGTCGATGGCGACCACGATCGGGCCGTCCAGCGGCTCGCGGCCCTCGCGGTGGCGGACGACCAAGGTGTCCCGGTGGGCCCGCCGCACCACCCGGTCGACGCAGGTCCCGATCTGGGTCTCCTTGACCTGGCCCAGGCCGCACGCCCCCATCAGGACCAGGTCGTAGTCGGACTCGTTGATGTCCTTGACCAGGACCTCCCAGTTCTTGCCGTCGAAGGTCTTGGGGGTGAACTGGATCCCTTCCTCGAGGCAGCGCCTCTGGGTCGCCTCCAGATAGGAGTCGGAGATCAGCTGGAGGCCGCTGGTGATCAGGCTGTCGTGGATCTTGCGCTGCCGCTCCAGCTCCGCCTCGTCCTGGTACTCCTCGGGGAGGGTGTACTCCATCTGCTTGAAG
>OBLU010006495.1_pt1 | contig 10397 bp, 11 predicted proteins | sample 1518681 | NCBI WGS metagenome assembly OBLU01 (sample SAMEA3539304, study PRJEB22396) | soil metagenome | biome: tundra; feature: field; material: soil | place: USA | collected 2010-05 | depth 0.15 m
CAAGAAGACACCGAGCCCGGTCGGGCACCCGGGCGACGACCCTCTGGTGGCGAACGGGGCGGCCGGAGCGTCGGGAGCGACCAATCTGGGCCCACGCTCGGCCGAATTGGAGAGCTACACCAAGATCCTCATCGCGTACTGGCACGCCCGGGGGGTCAACCCGACGTCAGACCTGGTCACCACCTCGGGCAGCGGTATCGACCCCGACATCACCCCGACAGATGCCAGGGCCGAGATTCCCATGGTGGCCAGTGCCACCGGGCTTTCTGATTCGGTGCTCACCCACCTGATCGATCAGCAGACCCAAGGGGCGGAGCTCGGGTTCTTGGGTTCTCCCTACGTCAACGTGCTCCAGCTCAATGAGGCACTGGTCAAGCTGGAGAAGTGACCCGGAGCGCCATCTCGGCGGCGGTGCCCCGCAGGCGTTCCACGTTTGAGGGACGGGTCATATCGGTGACCGCCTTCGCCCGACCGTGGGTACGGTTCGATGTGGTCCTCGGAGACGAGACTGGCGCTATCACCTTACGTTTCACGGGCCGCCGAGGGATCCCCGGTATGCGCCCAGGCCAATGTGTGCGGGTGGAGGGAACACCGGCCGAAGTTCGCTCCGTGCTGGTCATGCTCAATCCTCTCTATGAATTCATTCCAGATCGTGCTCCGTGTCCGAGTGAATAGCCAAGGTGGCCGGCGGGGCAGCCTCGCGTCGGCGGTGACGCCAGGCTGTATTTCGAAGTCGGGCGCACTGTGAGTAGGTGCCGGTGACCGTCGTTCTCTTGGACCTGGATCATGATTCGCGGCGTGTCGAGGTAGCCGCGTTGCGCTTTGGAGGATACGAGGTGGCCTCCGTGGCTACCGTCGAACAGGCAATCACGCACCTCCGAAGCCACCGAGCCGACGCCGTCATCGTTGACCCGGCCCGATCAGATGTGGCGATGCTGGTAGGTGAACTAAGGGCGCGGACTGAACTTCCGATCATTGTGGTGGCGGATGTTCAGGATGAGCTTGACGTCGTAGCTGCACTGGACGCGGGAGCGGACGACTACGTAGGAAAGCCGTTCCGAGTCGAAGAGCTCCTGGCCAGGATGCGTGCCGCGGTACGACGGGCGCGAAAGTCAGAAGCAATGGAACCGATAGTCACCGACGATTTCGTCATCGACATCGCGGCGAGAAGGATATTCAAGGTCGATGGAGGCGAGATATTCCTCACCGGAGTCGAATTCCGCATGGTCGAGATCCTTCTCCGGCGTCCTGGCCACCTCGTCTCGCGTGAGCAGATTCTCGAAGAGATCTGGGGCCCTCGCGGAGTAAGGAGTCCAAACAATCTACGAGTATTCGTCGCTCGGGTCCGACAGAAGCTGGAACCCGATCCGGCCCACCCCCGATACCTGCTCACCGCAACGGGCCTTGGGCTCGTATTCGAGGTGGGTCACGGCCAACAAACGCGCGACGTTGGGCCGTGAGAGCAATGCTCTTCTGGTCAAAATTACATCAGCTCCGCTATTTCCCATTCCCTAGAAAGTGAGGCACTACGTGACCGGTCTTCATCATCATGAGATTCACGATCCCGCGGCGCAACCCGTGGGGCATTCATGAACCCCGCGCTTATCAGCCCGAGCATGCCGACGCTCCTCATCTACGCGGCGTCGCTCGTCCTCGTTGTGTGGACCGTCATTGACATCTCACGACGCCCCAATACTCAAATGTCCCCAAAGGCTAAGACAGCATGGATTGTCGGCTCGGCGGTCGGTTGGCTGCTCTTCGGTATCGTCGGCGCATTCATCGCCGCCCTTTATCTGGTGGGTCCACGTCGACGGATGAACTCGCAACTGTGGTAGAGATCTCTACCGGGGTATGTCTATTGTTTGTGCAGGTTCGAGGGTGAGCTGTCCCGTGCTGGCGTCGAAATCGAAAAGCTCTCCGTAGCGACCCCACTGGATGGCGATGTCGAGCTGTCGGTGCACCTCCTCCTCGGAGAAGCCCCGCCGCAGCAGATCGAGGAAGAATCCTTCTCCGAGTGTCCCATCCTTTGTCGATCGCAGGCTCCGGCAGATGGCTCGCACCAACGGCGCCCGAGCCTCGGCCTGTCGCGCGAATATCTCCTTCGAATGCAAAATATCCGCAGTAACGAATTCTCGCCCAGCGGAGGTGATCTCTATGTCCGCGTCGGCCACTTCGGCCAATCCGAGCAGTTGGGCCGCGTCCACCAGCGGGAGCAGGTCGTCGACTTCAAAGGTGAGATCGTGGGCCAGTCGAGGCAGGTCCTCGCGACCACCGCGGGCCTCCAATATTTCGAGCAGACCGGACATTCCGCCTACCGTGGCTTCGGGTAGAGGCACTTCCGTCGGAGTGCCTTCGCCGTGTGACACGGCCGTCAGTACCTGCTTGGCCCCTTCGGTTGAGCTCCCAGTCATGATGCCGTAGATCTCGTCCACCAACGCGCCGAATGCCTCGTCATGCCGATTTCTCGGTTGGGCGAACAGGCAGGAGATCTCTGATCGAAGGCGTCCGGGATTCGAGGTGAGAACGAAAATGCGATCGGCCAGAACCACCGCCTCTTCAATGTTGTGGGTGACGATAAGCATTGCTTTGGTCGGAAAGTCATCCTCGGACCAGAGGCGCAACAGTTCAGCCCGTAGGTTCTGGGCGGTCAGCACGTCAAGGGCCGAGAAGGGCTCGTCCATCAAGAGGGCATCGGGTTCGACCACAAGCGCACGGGCAAACCCAACTCGCTGACGCATCCCACCGGAGAGCTCCTTAGGGAAGGCGGACTCGAAACCATCCAGGCCGATACGGTCGATGGCGGCCTCGGCCCGTTGCTTGCGTTCGGCAGTTCCGACTCCTCGGGCTTCCAATCCGAGTTCGACGTTCTGGGCCACCGTGAGCCAGGGAAGAAGGGCGAAGCTCTGGAAGACCATCGCAACGCCGGGGTTTGCGCCAGTGAGAGGCATGCCCCGGTAGGAGATGACGCCTGAAGTGGGGGCGATGAGCCCGGCGATGCAGCGCAGCAATGTGCTTTTCCCCGAACCCGACCGCCCGAGAAGGGCCACTATTTCACCCTCGTGCAGGGACAAGGAGATGTCTTCGAGGACGGGCAGAGGGCTCCCGTCGGGTGAGGTGAAGGTCTTGTTCACATGCGACACCTCAATGATCGATGGGGTGGCAGGAGCAGCCGCGTGTCCTGTAGCGGAAGAATCGAGTGATGTCACAGTGCGTACCTGCTTTCAGCCAGGCGGTACAACCGGCGCCAGAAGACCCGATTGACCACGACGACGAAAATGCTCATGACCAAACCGGCCCCAAGGAGGAAGGCAAACTTTCCATTGATGGATTGGACTGCGATGTAGTTGCCCAACCCGACGGCGTGCAAGGTCGTGTGATGCCAAGTGACGAACTCGGCCACAATAGAGGCGTTCCATGCCCCGCCAGCTGCAGTGATGCCACCGGTCACGAAGTACGGGAAAATGGCAGGCAGGATGATGCGGCGCCAGCGCAAACGCCGGGGCAACTGCATACTGGCGCCCATCTCCCGAAGGTCATTGGGGATGGAACTGGCCCCGGCAATGACATTGAAGAGTATGTACCACTGGGCTCCCAGCATCATCAAGAAGGTGGCTCCGATACTGAGCGAGACGTGAAGGTCGATGAAGACGAGCGTGATCAGCGGGAAAAGCAAGATGGCGGGAAAGCTGGCCAAAATCTGCACCACCGGTTGGGCATAGCGGGACAGCTTCGGGTCCATCCCGATTTTTACACCGACAGGAACCCAGATCACGGTCGACGCGATGAGGAGTACAACGACTCGGGCAAAGGTGGCCAGACCGAGGCCGAAGAGATAGGGAAAGTGGGCGAACCCGACGTGATTCGACAAGTAGGACAAGCCGGCATAAGCGCCGAGTACCGACAATCCTCCGACCACCACCCAGAAGAAGAGGTCACCGGCGCGCCTGCGCCGATCGTCAATGACCAGTGGGTATTCCGCTAATCCGAAAGGACGCGTCACGCGGTCAAGAGTTCGGCCGACAGGACGAAAGATCCGACCCAGCAGCGTCGGGATCGAGGAGCGTCGTAGGATGTTGAGCACAATGCTTCGCGGAGTGTCAGCGGAGGTGGACGTCTCGATCCGGAACTTCTCGGCCCAGGCGACAAGGGGGCGAAAGAGCAGGAAGTTTGTCCCGACCACGATGATCACCGTTACCCCAATGGCAATGATCACCTTGCCAAAGGATCCTTGCTCCACCGCCGCCCCCATGAAGCTGCCGATTCCCGGCAGTTCAATCGGCGTGCTCTTGCCATGAACGAAGACGGTGACGGCTTCAGATGCCGTCAGGAAGAACCATCCGCCGCCCATCGACATCATGGCGTTCCACACCAGCCCGATCATCGACGAGGGAACATCGAGCTTCCAAAAGCGCTGCCACTTCGTCAGCCGGTACATCCTCGCTGCCTCGTCGAGCTCGAGGGGCTGGGCCATGAGGGAGTGATAGAAGCTGAACGTCATGTTCCACGCCTGCGAGGTGAAGATAACGAAGATTGACGCCGCCTCAACCCCCAGCAGACTGCCCGAGAACAGATTGATGAAGATGGCCAGGGAAAATGGCAGGAAGACCAATATGGGGATCGATTGGAGGATGTCGAGAATCGGCACCATGATCTTCTGCGCTCTAGGCAGCCTGGCTGCTGCCGTCCCGTAGACGAAGGTAAAGACGGTCGAGATTCCGAGGGCGATAAGCATTCTGGCTAATGAACGTGCCGCGTAATACGGCAGGTTGCTCAAGTTCGTGGAGATCCGCTCCGTTGAATGGCCCGGCGTGAAGTTGACGGTCATGGCCCGTCCGAGGCGGACTGCGATATAGAAAAGGGCAAGCATGAGCGCTCCGACGAACACGTCCGCCGGGCTCAGGGAGGGTCGGCGCAGCGCTATTCGGGCTGGGATGGAAGGGCGAGTGGGCACGCGTGTTCACCTCCGGATCGACTTTGTTCACAATCTGTTAACGGTGGCCGTATCGGCTCAGCGAGATTGATGAGGGCGATGGAGCATTCGCCATCTGCAGCATAGGGAATGCGGGAAAAACAAGCTAAAGCGCAGTGGACATCACGAGGGGCGATCGGCGGGTTGGACCCGGACATCGACGAAGCGAGCCTCGATGACAGTTTGCAGCACTTCACGTTCAACTCTGCGTGCCAACGAAGCGGATGCGCCGACGGTCAACGTTGGTTCAACTTCGGGAACGACTTCGAGCCGCAGCGAGCGACCGGTCCAACGCCCCCGGACAGTGGCGCTCAAGACCCCAGGGACGTTGGCTGCTGCAGATTCACTTTGCGCGAGGATGGCGGGGTCGACTCCATCCATCAGGTGAGCCACGACATCGGATGTGACCTCGTACCCGACATGGGCGATGAAGACAGTGATGGCAAACCCGGCAATCGGATCGCCCAGGGGATGGCCCATAGCGACGAGAATGAGCCCGACGAGTGCACCGAGTGAGGAGACGGCGTCGAGCCAGGAATGCCGGGCGTCGGCGACCAGGGTGGCCGACTGGATCTTTCGGCCAACCGACCCTTTGTAGCGAGCCACGACCTGGTTGCCCACGATGCCGATTGCTGCCCCTGCCATGCCCCAACCGAGATGCGTGGTTGCCACGTGATCGACCAACTTGCGATAGCTCTCGATCCCGGCAAAGACCGCCGATCCCCAGATGACCAGCGCCACACCCAAACCAGCGAGATCCTCTGCCCGCTCGTATCCATAGGAGAAGCGTGGCGAAGGTTGTCGCTTTGAAATCCGGAATCCTAAGAAGACGACGGCCGACGTGCTGACGTCGGAGAGATTGTGCAGGGCGTCACTAAGGAGTCCAACCGAATGGGTCAAGACGGCGAGGACCAGCTCGAGTCCACCCGTCGCAAAGAGCCCGAGAGCAGAGAGCGCCAAGGCGCGATTGGCCGCCCGCCGGTGACCGGCCTCGTCGTGGGGAATGAAGGCTATGGGTTTGCCCTCATCGGAAGCCGATTGGTCGCCTTTGCTGTGGTGGTCGTGGTGGAACACCCGCGTCACTATACAAGATAATATGAAGACCTCTTCATTCAAGCATTCGTGATAGCGTGGGGCCATGGGACATGGTGTTGCCGGGCAAGCACCGCAAGCGCACCTCGATGCGGCCGCGGCGGAGGCGGTGGCCGAGACACTCTCAGCATTGACTGCACCGAGTCGGCTCCTCATTCTCGGGAGACTGCGACGAGGACCGACTACCGTCAACGAGTTGAGCGAGGACGTGGGAATGGAGCAGTCAGCGGTGTCGCACCAGCTCAGACTTCTTCGCACACTCGGATTGGTGACTCGACAGCGCTCTGGTCGAAGCGCCGTGTACTCCCTGTACGACGATCACGTGGCCAGCCTCTTGGACGAAGCCGTGTATCACGCTGAACATGTGCGCTTGGGTGTTCCTGACCGAACCAGCGAGAGAGCGTAGGCCGCCATCATCCAAAAGGTCGAGGGGCCTGAAGGTCGGGTATCGTCCGCACTATGTTCACGACCGTTGTTCAACCGCCGAGGAGCCGCTGATGACCGTCACCTACGAAGTTCGGGAGGGGATTGCCTACATCGCGTTTGACCGGCAGGAGAAGCACAACGCGTTCCGCGACGAGGACCTAGAGGCCCTCAGTGTGGCCGTGCGGCGACTCGACGGTGACGAGGCGGCGAACGTCGCGATTCTGTCGGGCAACGGCCGGTCGTTCTCCAGCGGCGGCGACTTGCAGGCGCGCCTGCAAAAATCGATGGAGGAAGGGTCCACGGGCGGCCGCGCCACCGAGCGCGAGGCGTTCCTCGAGTGCGAGACGTGGAAGCCGATTATCGCCGCAGTGCACGGCTACTGCCTCGGCCATGCTCTCGCCACGGCACTCCTTTGCGATCACCTCGTCGCCGTTCGCACGGCCAAGTTCCAGGTGACGGAGACAAAGGTGGGGCTCGCGATGCCGGATCTGCTCCCCAGGCTCGGCCATCCCGCGTTCGCCAACGACGTAGCCATGACGGGTCGGATGTTCAGTGCCGAGGAGGCGTGGGCCGGCGGAATGGTGACTCGCTTGGTGGATGAGGGAGACCACATCAGAGCTGCCGAGGAGCTTGCCCGCCAGATCCTGGAGAACCCTCAGTCTCCTGTCCGACAGTTCGTTCGCGTCCGCAGGACGCTGATCGTGCAGGAGGCCGCACGGTTCCGGGCGATCACCGGGGACTTCGACTGGGCCAACAGCGCCGAGGCCAAGAGCGCAGTCGCCAACCGTCTGCACGGGATGACCTCGTAGCCCTTCCCAGGGTCACTACGTGTAGTCATTCACGAGCACGCTTGACAGCTCCCATAGCCTGCGGGCCGTCTCGGGATCCGCTGCTGAAGCGTCGAAGCCCGACCACGCGTGCACTGCCGGCCCAGCCACGGGCGCCTCGTGGCAATCCTCGAGGACGAGTCCTCCACGGCCTTGAAGTTCTGCTGCCGTTGCGGCCCATACCGTGGTTGCGGCGGCCTGAGCCACCGTCTTGAGCATGGGATTGGGTCGGCCCTGCTCGTCCATGAACCCGATGGCGCGCTTCAACTCCTCACCATGGTGCCGTTGCAGGTGGGTCAACGCCGACCCAGGGAGAACTGCGTTGGCGACGACGCGATCCTGGCTCCACCGGCGCGTCGCTTCCTGGGCGAAGAGAATATTCGCCGTCTTCGACTCGCCGTACGCAGGGCCCCAGGAATGGTCCCTAGTCCTCCATTGCAAGTCATCGAGCCGGACCGGATTGCCTTTGTGGGCAGCGGAACTGACGACGATGATGCGTGCGTCGCGATGCATCATACGGTCGTGGAGGAGTTGGGCCAGGAGAAAATGGCCGAGATGATTCGTGGCGAAGCGGACTTCGAGGCCGTTGGGTAGGTGCGAGTCGGGGGTGTTCGAGACGCCGGCATTGGCGATGAGGAGGTCAACCGGTCCGGATACGCCCGAAGCGAAAGCGGAGACAGACTCAAGGTCGCTCAGGTCGAGGTGTGCCGAACATCCAGCTCGCCGCGCGCCACAGGAGCGATAGTGCGCGCCACCGCCTCGCCTGCGGCCACGTCTCGCACAGCAAGGACGACGTCAGCACCCGCAAGGGCGAATGCACGGGTCGTCTCGACACCGATGCCAGACGACGCTCCCGTGACGATCGCGACTCGGCCGGCCAGATCAGCAGTGCGCGCGACCTGCTCTGCCGTCGCGTCCCGGCCGAAACGGGTCGAGGTCAAACGACGTTCTGGGGCGCCGTCGAGCGCTCTGTCATGCCGGTTCCCGTCTCGCCGTTCCAGGTGTACTTGGTAATGGCCTGTTGGAGCTGCAGGCCACCACCCACTTCAGGCGGCATCACGTGGAACGTCGACACGACGGTCTCCGCTGCGATCGGCACGGTTTCGCCGTTGTCGGTCTCGAGAACACACGACACATCCTCGCCCTTGGGGCTGAGCTCGCGGAGCCACGGCGCGTCGACCACGCGCGCGGGGATGAGCTGCCCGTCACCTTCGAAGACATAGCCCTCGTTATAGGTCTCCTTGCCGTCGTCGCGAGGCGGGTAGGCGATGTAGCCGAAACCGCGGCCGCTTGGGAACAGCCCCGCTTGCCAGGCGTGCCCCCGAAGCTTTGCGACGCGGCGAATACTCTGACGACGAATCCGGTTCGCCCCGCCGTTGATCTCGTAGGCTTCGTCACCGATGCGCAGCGTGCCGGTCGCTCGGCATAGCTGCTCGAAGCGCCAAGGATGACCCATCAGGTCGCCTTCTTCCTGCGTGTCGAGCACGCGCTTCGCCTCTGCCCGCAGTGCACCGTTCATCCATGGGGGCGCGGCAGGACGAATTTCGACGTCGAGCTCGATCGGGGCCGACTCCCCTTGGCCCGCGAAGGCGCCACGTATCTGCGCCTCCACGGAGGTGGCAATCGCCTCACCCCGCACTCGCAAGCGCAGGTGCCCGAAAGGCTCGATCATCTCGAAGGAGAGAGGTCCGGCACCGAGGACACGGGGTTTCCCATCGGTTCCCAACGGGTCGTGGATCGGACCCGGACCGAAGATGTTGAACACGCGGCCGTCGGCGAACGCCAAGTTGACCTGGACGTCGTGCGTGTCCCATTGATCAGCGACCGCCTCGACTCCTATACGGGGTAGGCCGAATTCGACGCCGTCGTCCCAGACCCAGGCGTTGACGGATTCGCGCATTTCGGGATCATCCGGCTGCTCCGCAAAGATGAACTCAAGCTCGTCGCTCAGGCCACCAGTTAGGTCGATTGTCAAAGTACCCTCTCCCTCGGTCTCGCGTCCGGCTCCAACCCTTGGCGGACCGAGCGGCTCGCTCAACGGACAATGCCACGAATCCTGATCCGTTGCTTGGGATCGGCGCAAGCTCACTTTTCGGACGGTTCAGGACTGGCATCGGGAGCACTTCTGTGCGGTGGAACGGCCGGCCCTCGCAACGCCGCCTCGGCGTCGCGTGAGCATCGAGCTCCCGACCAACTCTTCATCAAGCCGCTTCAAGGGTCTTCGGCCACGGTCACTACCTTGACGCCAAACATACCGTGTAAAGTTCGGTTTTCGACACAGAAGTCACTCAAGATGGACAGGGGGCATCTTGCTCAATTCTTCGGCGACTGGCCTCGCCAGTAGCGGTGTGGCCGTTCATGTCGTTCGGCGGGTTCATGCAGTAGTGGTTGGCGCCGGAGTACCGCGGTTCTGCGGCCAGCGCAATCGTCCAAGGAGCCCCATCAATGAAGGTTAAGCGTTACTGCCAGCCGCTCCTGTGCGCCTTGTTGGTACTACCGACTATTGGGGTACTTGCCTCCCAGTCCAGTGGCGCTGCCGAGAGTTCTTTGTCGTCATCTGCCGCGGGTTACAACTCGAACGGAGTGATGAATTTCGCATTTGACTTGAGTGTTCCGATCGAATTCGACCCGCTAAAGGAGACCCTGGATGACACAGGAAACTTCATCGGTCAATTGGTGAACGACTCGCTCTTCAGGGCGCAGCCCAACGGCAGCCTTACGCCAGAACTGGCTACGGCAGCGACCATTGTCGACCCAGAGACCATATCGATCAAGCTACGGTCAGGAGTCGTTTTCCAAGACGGCACTCCCCTTAATGCCGCAGCCGTCAAGTTCACCATTCTCCGTAACAGTGCCTCCACCAGCGTTGCCTTCCCGGCGCCCATCCATGACGTATCTTCGATCGATCTGAACGGCAACCTCGGCCTCACCATTCACCTCTCGCAACCCGAAGCCGGTGCCTTTTTCCCGCTGTTGGCTGACATGTCGACGATGCCGTTGTCGCCAGCCGCTGTGGCACGAAACGACCCTAACCCCGTGACCAACCCACTCGGTGCCGGCCCGTTCCGGGTAAAGCAGTACGT
>OBLU010006498.1_pt1 | contig 10394 bp, 7 predicted proteins | sample 1518681 | NCBI WGS metagenome assembly OBLU01 (sample SAMEA3539304, study PRJEB22396) | soil metagenome | biome: tundra; feature: field; material: soil | place: USA | collected 2010-05 | depth 0.15 m
AACTCCGTCACCGCCTCCGAGTAGCCCGAGGCCGCCGTCTCCCACGCCTCTTCCAGCGCCATCGTGTAACCCGCCGGATCGCCCTTCTTGCGCCCGAAGGCGCACAACTTGCAGGCCGCCACGCATACGTTGGTGGGGTTGATGTGGCGATTGACGTTGAAGTAGGTCACGTCCCCATGCATCCGTTCGCGCACATGGTTGGCCAGCCAGCCCACCGCCAGCACGTCCCGTGACCCGTAGAGCGCCAGCCCGTCGTTGAAGTCGAGCCGCTCGCCGGCCAGCACCTTGGCGGCAATCGGCTCGAGCCGTGGGTCGTAGCTCCTGAAGGCGTGGCTTCCGGTCTGTCCGCGGGAATCCGCAGTTTCAGCGCGCATACCGTGATGATACAGAATTCCGGGGCCTGTTCACACTCCTCAGGCCCGCCAGGCCAAATCATCTCTGGCTGGTTCCCGCCCCCGGAGCCGGCGATTCGACCACGACTCCATCGAAGAGCGAGGCCGCCACCAACCGCCCTCCTGCCGAGCGAATCAGTTGAATCCGGTATCCTCCGATCACCCGCCAATTCCAGGTCAGCGCCACCGGATCGATGACATACACAAAGTCGCTATTCCGGGAACTCACCAGCACTTTGCCGAGTTGTGCATCGAAGTAAACATCGTGCACGTCCCGAAACGGCATCCGCTCGAGCGACAACCATGACTTCCCCTGGTCCCGGGAGAGAAAGACCCCTTCACGGGTACCCAGCCACAGCACCCCGTCCGCGGAGAATGCCGCACGGTGAATGTGTGTAATCTGCGCTGGAAGTGTAATGGGCGTCCAGGTCGCCCCGGCATTGGTGGAGACAACCAATCCGTCGCGCCGCGCCGCTGCCAGCGTCGCTCCGTGCGCGGCAGCGGTCAGATACTCGCCCGATCCCTTTACCGGGCCGCCCTGCCAGCTTGCGCCCTGGTCCCTGCTGGTCAGCAGGCCGCTGCTGGTCGAGGCCAGCCACACATCGCCTGAGAGGTCCAGAGCATAGACGCGGCCATCCAGTTTCACGGCCTTGTCTTTCACGCGGTTCTCCACGGCCACTCGCTTGCCATGGACCACTTCGGTTGTCTTTTTGACGAGTGTGATCTGGATCGAGTTCCGCGGGCTCCAGCTGAATGCGGAAGCCTTCGCCGCACTCCCGTTCAGCGCGAAGATGCCGTGGTTGGTCCCGGCCAGGACCATTCCATCCGGCGCCTGAGCCAGGGCGAAAACATCGCGCCCTTCCAGCCCCTCGCCGATGTGCTCCCAGTCGGCGCCGCCATTGTTGGAGAGAAACACACTGCCATACGTCTTGTCGTTCACCACCCCCGCAAAGAGCCGCGCGGGATTGCTGTGGTCCACCAGCAGTGCCTCGACTTTGCGCCCTGAGAAGCCCGTATTCGCGGCCGCAAAGCTGGACGCCGCGTTCGAGCTCAAGAGGACTCCGCTGCGATCGGTCGCCAGCAGAACATGTCGCGTATCCCTGGGATCGACAAATACATCGTTCACAATCGCGTCCGGCCCGGTCATGCGCTCAAACATCTTGCCGCCGTCTACGGTCTTGTAGAGTCCCTCGGTGGTTCCGGCATACACCACATCGTGATTCACCGGATCCTGCAGCAGTTTACGCGTTCTCCGCGCCGAAGTGGGGATCCCCTGAATCTTGTGAAACAGTTCGCCCGCGTCTTCACTCTTGTAAATCCCACTGCAGGCGCTCAGGTAGACGATATTTGGCGTGGCCGGATCGAGGATGATCGAGAACACGTCGGAGTCCACAATCAGGCCCTGCTTGATGCTGTGCCACGTCTTGCCGCCGTCCACCGTCTTCCAGGGCAGGTGCCATGTGCCGGCATACACGATGTTGGGGTCCGTGGGATCGATCGCCACCGACTCCACCTCATGGATCTCGTGGCTCCCCTGCGGGCTGATCGGCGTCCATGTGCCGCCGGCATCGCTGCTGCGAAAAACCCCATCGAGGGTCCCAACAACGAGCGTTTTCGGATCGGAAGGCGCCTGCTCCAGGGCGCGAATCGACTGGCCGCGCATGCCCTCGACCCCGCTCCAGCTCTTGCCCCCATCCCGGCTGATCCATAGTCCGCCGCCGGTGCGGCCCACTTCCCACGCCGCCACATACAGGACCGCATGATTTCTGGGGTCCACGATGATGTGGTCGAGAACCAGGTAGTCCGAGGGATCCAGCTTGGAGAGCCGATGCCAGGATGCGCCCCGATCCGTGGATTCGTAGATCCAACTGTTGGTAGTGCCGAGATAAATGTGATTGGGCTGTCCTGGCACCGCGGCAAACGCGCGCGCATCGCCGCCGGCCGGACCGATGGCGCTCCAGGAAGACTGCGCTGCCAGTTTCGCTCCGGCAAGCGTAAACAGCACAAAGTATAGGACAAGCGCGAGGCTTCCGCGCCAACGAGGGACATCGAGTCGAATTTGCATGCGATTCTTCAATAGATACTCCATGGATCGCAAAGTTACTCCATGGTCACAAAGATACTCCATGGATCGCAAAATGGTAAGCAAAACGAAAGAGGCTGACCGGCCCGCCGGTCAGCCTCGAACGATTGCAAGAGGCACATGTTATTGCCGCGTTCGTTCAGGCCCCTGGATCACTGTGTGGCGGGGACTCGGCTGAGTCCTTCGCCGGGCCCGAGCCTTGTGATGCTTGGGCTCGGGCCGTGTCGGCCAGGGGCTTGCGCGTCTGCGGCTTCACCTTGGTCTCATCGACCGGAGTGGCTACTTCTTTGCGGCAGCGGCCTTCTTTCTGGATGCCTGAGACTTCTCCTGAATAAGCGTCAGGGAATCGGCAGCGTTGAACGGGTATAGGCGCACCGATTCTTGGCCCGTGGTGCTCAGGACGACGTCTACACGGCGGTTTTGAGCCAGGACAATGACGTTCAGGCTGTGGAGAACTTTCGCCCGCTCCACGTCGCTCAGGTCGGGATTCTGTTCCACCAGATCTTTCACCTGGTCGGCGGTGAGCTGTTGGTCCTTGCCAAGGCCGCGCGTATCAATGCTGGCTTCGGGAACACCCTGTTCAACCAGGAACTGTTTTGTGCGAGCAACACGGCGTTCGGAAAGCGCCTGGTTGTACTCGACTGATGCGCGCACATCGCAATGTCCGCTCAGAGTCAGGTGGGCATCGGGTTTAAATGTGAGGTAGCTCTTGAAGTCCGTCGCCAGGGCGGTCAGGGTTCCCTGCTGGCTGGCCAACAGGCCGCCTTCAGGGTGTTCGGCCCTGGGCTGAGCGGTCGGGAAAAAGATACTGTGCAACGCCAAGCGAGCCTCGAGCCGCACTTGCTCAGCGGGAGGTCCCGGAGGAGGCGGAGGAGGCGCAATTGTCACGCTGGTCGCGGCGGTTGCTGTCTGGCCCTTGTCGTCCGTTACGTTGCAGGTGATGGCTGCCGCGCCGGTCGGAGCGCCCGTCGAATCGAACGTGGCCGAGGCGCCGGCGCCGCTGATGGTGCCTGACGCAGCCATGTAGCTGTAAGTCAACGGGCGGTTCTGCGGGCTCACGCCGGCAGCGGTGACCACGCTCTTGTCGCCCGGGTTGATGGCGCTGGGGCTGGCCGAGCAGCTAATCGTCGGCGGCTCGAACGCCTTCACCGTGAAGCTGGCCGATGCGTCGGCAGATTCCCACGGCTTGAGGCCTTCCTTGCCGGGCTTGCCTTCCTTCACCCCACACTTCACTGTATAGGCGCCGGCCGCCAGCGTACCCGTGGCTGCCGAGTCCAACGAAGCTGTCGTTCCATTGCCCTGCAAGCCCGGCACTCCCGTCCAGGAATAAACCACATTCAGCTTGGGATCCAGGTTGCCGGCCGTCGCGGTCACCGTAACCGGGTCGCCGGGGAAGATCGTAGCCGGACTGGCCGAGCACGCCAGGGTCACCGGCGGAGGAGGCGCGAAGGAGCCGATGTGGTACACGAAGCCGGCGCTTAAGCGCGGCATGTTGAAATTGGCCCGTCCATACGGGGCGAAATCCTCGTGGGCATACTGGAAATCCGCCTGGAAGACGCGAATCGCCAGGCGATGGTCTAACAATGGCGTGTTGAAGTCCATACCGCCGCCGATCGTCAGAACCGGGCCGAATGTGTCGGGCTGCCAGACGCCGCCAGCGTACTCCACACCAGCCAGGGCGTGCGCGAACGGCGTAACGTTGGCAGACGGGAAGCGGAAGATCAAGCCCACCGATCCTCCGGAGAAATCGTCATACGAAGAGGTCGACCCGCTGACGATGCCGGAGGGGTACTCGTTCACGATATGTTCATCCACTTCGAGCTGAGCGCCCACATACTTGTCGAAATAACGAGCGGCGCTGTAAATCGAGCCATAATTGATGGCCGTAAACGTGTTGGTATGCTTGCCATCTCCCGTACCCACCCACGTTACTGTCCCATGTGGCGCCAGGTAGCTGTAACCCAAAAAGATGTCCCACTTCGACGCGGAATCTTCCGCAGTGGCCTTTGCGGCCAGTTTGGCTGAATCCTGGGCGGCCAGGGCAACGGGCATCAACGCCACAAATGCCAAGGCAAGAGTTCGGATCAGAGACTTTGAAACACGAGCATACATGCGTTTTTCCTCCGCAATCAAACTGAATCAACTGATAGTTAGGGGCTGTTTCGAGCACGGATTCCGGCTCGGGCTGACTAGTATCCGCACAATGATCGGACCGCAAAATGTCCCTACAGCAACACTAAACTTACTATGGGACGATTCCTGCAAAGCACATTTTTTCAATGAGTTGCCTTCCTCATACCGTTCAACTTTCTTACCGGCGAAAACCATGTTACTTCGGTAACTTACGCCCAAGTACTGGCTTTTCACCCCGCCGATTACCCGGCATTCAGCGTCTTCAACAGGCTCCGAGGCTCACGCTGTATCTTCTCTTGTAGAAGCGTAATCGCGTACAAGAGTTGCTCGGGGCGTGGTGGACACCCCGGAACATACACGTCTACTGGAATCACCTGGTTCACTCCCTGCACCAGCGCATAGTTGTTGAAAACCCCGCCTGAGGTCGCGCAGGCGCCCATCGAAATCACCCATTTCGGCTCCGGCATCTGATCGTAGAGCCGCCGGATCACCGGGGCCATCTTCTGCGAAACCCGTCCGGCAACCACCATCAGGTCCGACTGCCGCGGCGAAGGCCGGAAGACCTCGGCCCCAAACCGCGCGATATCGAAGCGCGCCGCGCCCATCGACATCATTTCGATGGCGCAGCAGGCCAAGCCAAAGGTCATCGGCCACACCGAGTTCTTGCGCACCCAGTTCACCGCAAAATCCAGCGAGGTCAGAAAGACGCCCTCCGGCTGCTCGTAGCCGTAGTTCACTTCCTGAAGCTTGGCGCGGTTCTTCCCGCTGCTCTCCAATGCTCCAAAAAGATAGTGGTCCCGCTCTGCCGTCGCCGCCATATCGTTAATATATAACTCCTTTCGTCAAGCAGGCATGGTCAGGATTGCTCTTTTTTTGAGAATTGCTGTTGAGCCATCCACCCGCTCGTGCAAACACCGCAATCCCCTGTTCCCTGTTCCCTCATCCCCCGCTCCCCTTCGCATTGCATCTCCCACGCCCGCCTCGCCCCCAAAAACCTCGGGAAATGGGCAAAAACCGCCGAAATTTCGTCCACCCGAACAAAACCCTTTTCAAACCCTTATGAAAACCTTATAAAGGATGCACCGATCAAATCGGATCTTTGACCCTGTGTTCTTCTGCTCGCCGGTCGCTGCACGCAGGAGTTGTTGCCTGTTCATTCATCCATTCGTACACACCCTTTCGGAGCGGAATCGCATGTCTTGTCGTGGAATCAAGCTGTTTCTTATCAGTGCCATGCTGGGACTCCCAGCCATGGCGTTTGCCGTGGCTCCCGCCCTGGGCCCCTCGCCTCCAGCCACCCAGGCCCAAATCGCCGCCCTCCAGCAGGCCGTCCGCGACGCCCAGACCTCAGGCGACAACGCCTGGGTGCTGATCTCCGCGACCCTGGTTCTGCTCATGACCGCCCCCGGCCTGACTCTCTTCTACGGCGGCCTGGTCCGCAGAAAGAACATCCTCGGCACCATGATGCAGAGTTTTGCCATGATGGGCCTGATCACCGTCCTGTGGGCGCTGGTCGGCTACTCGCTGGCCTTCGGGGCAGGCAGCTGGTTTATCGGCGGCCTGGAGCACGCCTTCCTGCGTGGCGTCGGCCTCACGCCCAACCCCAACTACGGCGGCACCATCCCCGAGCAGACCTTCATGGTCTACCAGTTGATGTTCGCCATCATCACCCCGGCGCTCATCACCGGCGCCTTTGCCGAGCGCGTCAAGTTCAGTTCCATGGCCGTTTTTCTCTCTCTCTGGTCGCTGGTAGTGTATTGCCCCATGGCCCACATGATCTGGGGCGTGGGCGGACTGCTGAACACCGCCGGAGGACGCTGGCCGGTCCTCGACTTTGCCGGCGGCACCGTGGTCCACATTACCTCCGGTGTTGCCGCCCTGGTCTGCGCACTCTATCTGGGCAAGCGCGCCGGCTACCCTCAGCAGGACATGCCGCCCCACTCCCTGGTGCTCAGCTTCATCGGCGCCGGTCTGCTCTGGTTCGGCTGGTTCGGCTTCAACGCCGGCAGCGCCCTCAATGCCGGTCCGCTGGCCACCAGCGCCTTTGTCAACACCCAGTTCGCCGCCGCCGCCGCCTCCATCGGCTGGGTGGTCGCCGAGTGGCTGCAGAACGGCAAGCCCACCGCCCTTGGCGCCATCTCCGGCGCCGTCGCCGGACTGGCCACCATCACCCAGGCCTCCGGCTTTGTTCAACCCATGAGCGCCCTGGCCATCGGCGCCATCGCCGGCGTGGTCTGCTCCTTCATGGTGTTCAGGGTCAAGAGGTTCTTCGGCTACGACGACTCCCTCGATGCCTTTGGGGTCCACGGAGTTGGTGGAACCATGGGCGCGCTGCTCACCGGCCTGCTTGCCTCCGGCGCCATCAACGCCGTCTACGGCAAGGACGCCGCCGGCAAGCCCGTCGCCACCGGCGCCATCGACGGCAACTGGCATCAGGTCGTCAACCAGACCGTCGGCGTGGGCATCGGATGGGCACTGACCATCGTGGGCACTCTGGCGCTGCTGTTCGTTGTCGATAAGACCATGGGCCTGCGCGTCTCCGCAGCCGACGAAACCGCCGGCCTTGACCTCTCCCAGCACAATGAGGAAGGCTACGACCTAAACGCCTGATTCAACCCGGCGGAGCCACGCCCGCGGCGCGGCTCCCGCCTCTCAAGCTCTCAAGCGAGGAATCCGCCCATGCTCAAAATTGAAGCGGTGATCCAGCCCGCCAAGCTGGATGCAGTCAAGGAAGCCCTGATCGAAGCCGGCATCGAGGGCATTACCATCCTGGAAGCCCGCGGCCACGGCCGCCAGAAGGGACACACCGAGTTTTATCGCGGCCGCGAGTACACCATCGACCTGCTGCCCAAGATCAAGCTCGAAATCGTCGTCGGCGACGCGCTCAAGGAGAAGGCCGTGCAGGCCATCCTCGGCGCCGCCCGCACCGGCCACATCGGCGACGGCAAGATCTTCGTCAGCCGCATCGACGAAGCCATCCGCATCCGCAACGACGAACGCGGCGAAACCGCCCTTTAGCCGCCTGCTGGAGCCGTCTTCCAACCGGCGCAGACCCGATCCGCCCCCGCCGAGAGGCCTTTTGCTGCGCAACTGGCCTCTCGGCGCGAGCGGCCCAGGGCCCGGCAATGGGAAAATTTTTATAGCGCAAAAACGATGAAATTGCCATAGGGCTTTATCTTTTCCTTATAAAAATCCCGATGGCAATCATTTAAGATTTGAGCCAATCACTCTATCAGCGGATCGGCGCCTCCGCGCCAGTCTGTTCCTGTTGAATCCTGCTCCGGCGGCAGCCTGAAACCACCCAGGCTCTCATTGTTGGTGCGAACTTATTCAGTTCATCCGGAATGGCGGCCGGAATCCCGCCTCATCGCATGGCTTTGGCCCACTGCATCTCTCTTGGGAGTAAAAAACCGTATGTGTCGTCGCGCAATCACACTGCTGCTCCTGTTAATCGTCTTTGGAATCCCGTCCCTGGCACTGGCCATCGCCCCGCAGACCAACCCAGCCCCATCGCTTCCAGCTACCCAGGCTCAACTCGAGGCCCTTCAGAAGGCCATTGCAGAGGCCCAGGCGGCTAGTTCCAAGGCGCAGGCCGCTGCCTTTAACGCTCAGTTCTCCGGCGATAATGCCTGGATGCTGACCTCCGCGGCCCTGGTGCTGCTGATGACCGGCCCCGGCCTGGCGCTCTTCTACGGCGGCCTGGTTCGCAGAAAGAACATTCTGGGCACCATGATGCAGAGCTTCGCCATGATGTGCCTGGTCACCGTTCTCTGGGCTCTCGTTGGTTACTCGTTCGCCTTCGGACACGGAAACTGGTTCGTCGGAGGCTTCGAGCACCTCTTCCTCAAGGGCGTCTCCCTCTCGCCCAACCTCGACTACGCCCCCACCATTCCCGAGCAGACCCTGATGATCTATCAGTTGATGTTCGCCATCATCACTCCGGCGCTCATCACCGGCGCCTTTGCCGAGCGCATGAAGTTCAGCGCCATGGCCCTCTTTCTATCGCTCTGGTCGCTGTTCGTCTACTGCCCCATGGCCCACATGGTCTGGGGCGTCGGCGGACTGCTCAACAACGCCGGCGGACGCTTCCCCTCGCTCGACTTTGCCGGCGGAACCGTCGTCCACATCACCAGCGGCGTCTCGGCGCTGATCTGCTGTCTCTACCTGGGCAAGCGCGTCGGCTACCCGCATACCAAGATGCAGCCCCACTCGATGGTGCTCAGCTTCATCGGCGCGTGCCTGCTGTGGGTGGGCTGGTTCGGCTTCAACGCCGGCAGCGCGCTGGCCGCCAGTTCGCTGGCCACCAGCGCCTTTGTCAACACCCACTTCGCAGCTGCCGCCGCCGCCATCGGATGGTCCATCGCCGAGTGGATTCACAACGGCAAGCCCACCGCCCTGGGCGCCATCTCCGGCGCGGTTGCCGGACTGGTCGCCATCACCCCCGCCTCCGGCTTTGTCCAGCCCATGAGCGCCCTGGCCATTGGCCTCATCGCCGGCGTCGTCTGCTTCACCATGGTCTTCATCGTCAAGAGCCTCTTCGGTTACGACGACTCCCTGGACGCCTTCGGAGTCCACGGAGCCGGCGGAACCATCGGCGCCCTGCTCACCGGCATCTTCGCCGCCAGCGTCATCAACCCGGTCTTCAAGGACGCGGCCGGCAACCCGCTCCCCTCCGGCGCCATCGACGGCCACTGGGGTCAGTTGCTCAACCAGCTCGCCGGCGTCGGCATTGCCTGGGGCATCTCCATCGTCGGCACATTGGTGCTGCTCTTCGTCGTGGATAAGCTGGTCGGACTGCGCGTCACAGCCGAGGAGGAGGCCGCCGGCCTCGACCTCTCGCAGCACAACGAGGAAGGCTACGATCTCGCCTCGTAATTATTTGGTCTGTCATCCTGCGCAGTCGAAGGACCTGCGGTTGCTCTCCTCCGATTCAACTCAATCGAATCGGTTCGACAAAAAGATTCGGCGGGGACTGGCCCAACCAGCCCCCCCGCCTGTTACGCTGTCAAACGAGGCATTTTTCGTATGCTCAAAATTGAAGCCATTCTCCAGCCCTCCAAGCTGGATGCAGTCAAGGATGCCCTGCTCGAGGCAGGCATCGAAGGCATGACCATTCTCGAAGCCCGCGGCCACGGCCGCCAGAAGGGCCACACCGAGTTCTACCGCGGCCGCGAATACACTGTCGATCTCCTCCCCAAGGTCAAGATCGAGCTGGTGGTCACCGACGAGATGAAGGAGAAGACCATCCAGGCCATCATCGCCGCCGCCCGCACCGGCCGCATCGGCGACGGCAAGATCTTCGTCAGCCCGGTCGCGGAAGCCATCCGCATCCGCAACGACGAACGCGGCGAAACCGCGCTCTAATCGCTGTTCACTAACCGGGTGCCCCGCCCTCGCCGTGTCTCCGGGGCCCCCACGGACAGGTCTTCGTCCGTGGGGTGGCATTTTGCGGCTTCTATGAGACGGCTGGGGATGTCAAGGTTTTTGTCTTTGTTTTTGCTTTCGTTCGTGTGTTGCCTGTTTTACTGATGCGATGCTGCGGATCGCTGTCCCCGGATTGACTTTGCCGGGGACGCAGGCCGAGAAATGCGCCCTGTCTCGATAGCTTCCCCGTCCTCGCATAACGAAGATGCGGTTGAACGCCGTCTTCTCCCACCCTCAGCGGAAGCGTCCAGGCCCTGGCGCCGCGCGCCCAGCGCGGCGCCAGGGCATCGGGATCGCTACTGTGCGGTGTAGGTGTAGTCGGTATGCTGCCAGACTCCATCGATGAGCTGATAGAGCCGCGC
>OBLU010006499.1_pt1 | contig 10394 bp, 5 predicted proteins | sample 1518681 | NCBI WGS metagenome assembly OBLU01 (sample SAMEA3539304, study PRJEB22396) | soil metagenome | biome: tundra; feature: field; material: soil | place: USA | collected 2010-05 | depth 0.15 m
ATGCGTCAGGATAGTGGCTGCTACCCGGGAATCTCCCTCCTTGCCGGGCCTGACGGCGCAATGTTCAATTCCGAGGAAAACGATGTAGTCGAGACCTGGCAGCGGTTTGCCCAGGGTCTGCTGGGAGTGCTCGCGCTAGTCGGCGCCGGCGTCATGGCCCACTATTATGCTCCGCCCGACACTGCCGGTCTGGAGCAGCAGGTCCACCAGCTCTCCAGCCAGGTTGCCGATCTGCAACGGCAGCAATCTTTTTCCGCATCCACCGTGGACGATGCCCGGGATTCGGTCGCTTACATCTACGGGGTTTATCACGTGTCCGGCCGAACGCACCGTTTTCGCGCTCGCGTGGCAGGGACCGGGTTTGTAGTGGCGCCGGGCCTCCTGGCCACCAATCGGCATGTCGCTGAACCCTGGTACGGCGACCGCGACGTCGCTGTCGAACTGCGGCGGGGTGGACTGCCAGTGCTCGAAAAACTGATGGCCTATTTCCCCGGTTCGCCCTTGCCCGTGAACCTGGAAACCGCGGCCGTCGCCACCCACGGCGATCTAGCCGTGCTGCGCCTCGAAGCCACCGCCTTTACCAAAAAACTTCGTCCCTTGACCCTGTCCCGTACAGTGCCCCGAGTGGGCGATTCGGTCAGCGTGCTGGCGTATCCGATGGGCGTGACGGGGATGGTGGCCAAGTCGCCGGCGGTTGTGTACGACCGGCTTTCGTCACATCCGGATGATGCCAGCACTGCGGGCGAGTTGGCGGCCCTATCGCTGATCCGGCCTTCGGCGACGTTCGGTCATATTGGGGACGTCAGTGGCGACAAGCTGATCTATGACGCGCCGACGGCGCGCGGTGGCAGTGGCGGACCCATCCTGAATCTGCACGGCGAAGTGGTTGGCATCAACTCCGCCTATATCGACGGATTCTCCGGCGGCACGCTGGGGATCACCGCCGCTGAACTGCGTCCGCTGCTGGAAACCGTAAGGCGAGCGGCTTTGGAGACCGCCGCGGACAAATCCGGGGTGAGGTCTCAGGTGTCAGGCCTCAGGCAGACCGATTCTGCTGTCCGCTGAAAAAACGGGAACTGGGCTGACCACTTTTTGCTGCGCAGACAGTGTGCCTCCAATTCAGGTACATTGAAACTTGCCGAAGAGATTTGGCTCAGAATTAATATTAGAAGAGACAATCATGACAAAAAACATTCTGCTCGCGATGGCATTATTGAGTCTGGCGATGGCCGCCGGTTGCGCGAAGGGTGGCAACGGCATCGTTCCCCCTCCACCAAGCGTTGCCGTTACGATCACCTCGCCCAGCAACACCAACGCTACCGCGATCTACCCAACTCAATCCTTGACGCTTACCGCGACGGTAATGAACTCGACGACTACGGCCGTTACCTGGGGCCTAAGCGGCACGAGTTGCACGGGAAGCGCTTGCGGGACGCTCACTCCAGTCACACCGGCCACAACCCCAGCCACCGCGACCTATGTCGCCCCGGCAACGCCCATTTCGGTGACCATCACGGCGACCTTGACAGGCACCTCGACAACCGGTTCTCTCGATGTCAATGTAATCCCGCTGACGGTAGTGGTTACGCCAACGACTGTGAATGTTGGGCAGAATCTCGTGCAGCAGTTCACCGCTGTGGCAGTACCTGATGACGCACCGCAGACGTTCACGTGGAATGTGACGTGCAACAGCGGATCGAACTGTGGATCCATCTCCTTCGACCCAAACAAATCCGATGTGGGGGTCTATACCGCGGGATCCGTCAACCAGAGCGTGACGGTAGCCGCGACTTCAACCGTTCAGCAAACAACCCCTGCCGTTGCAACATCGAAGGTTACAGTGGTCACTTCGCGAATCGCTTCGGGCGCATACGGGTTCCGCTTTTCGGGCGATGACAAGAATAGCAATCATCTCGCCGTAGCCGGAAGCCTCAACGTGGCCGCGAATGGTTCGATCACGGGAGTCGAAGATTTGCTCCCCGCCCCTCCAGGAGGCAACCCGTTGGCTATTACGTCAGGTTCGTACGCTCCGAGTCCTAACAATAGCAACGACATCAGCAACAACCTGGGAACGCTTACGTTGAACTCAACCAACGGCACAACCAGCGCCACCAACATTTACACCGCGGTGATCACCTCGTCCGGCATAGTCCGGATGATCGAGTCGGCAGCGGACAACACCGGTATAACCGGCTCCGACGTCATGCAGAAGTCGTCAGTTCAGGCGTTCAATGTCGGCGCGCAGACATTTGTATTCGGATTCACCGGCGTGGATTCGAGCTCGCCCGCCAAACGGGTCGGCTACGCTGGCATGCTGATCTTGGACGGAAGCGGGAATATCAAGACCGGCAGCGTGCTCGATTCCAATGACGACGGCACCAACGGCCTCTGCGGCACGCCGCCTTGCAACGTGGGCGGCTCGTACGCACAGGATCTGATCAATATCGGCGTGTGGCACCTCACTCTGACCACGGGCGTCACGCAAAATTTCGACTTCGTGATCGCTGGCGGAACAGCCCAAACCAAGACCGCTGCCGGCCCTCTGACACTCTACGCAATTTCCACCGACCCGGTCGATTCGACGCATCCCGCACTTTCCGGAAATATGGTCTACCAGGTCCCGATGACCTACAACAACGCAGCCTTCAAGGGCTCGTCGGTTTCAAGCCTGACAGGGGCCAACGCGAATGTCTCCCTGACCGTCGGCACCACCGATGGCACGTCAGGAGGAGCGGGAGGGGCGGGCGGATTTACCGGCACCTTCGACCAGAACAATAACGGAACCATCACTTCGGTCCCGACGACAAAGCCCTTCGCGTACACCTACGTGGCGACCCCCAACATCAACGGCCGGTACACATTCCAGATGCTGGGCAATACGAACCCCGTGGTGGCGCCGCTTCCGTTCGTTCTCTATGCCAGCGGGGCAAACCGTGGTTTTCTGCTCGATCAGTCGAGTCCGGCGGTGATGACCGGATCCATGGAGCCACAGCTTCCAGCCGGCTTCAACTACACTCCATCAGAACTGCCAGGGACCTACGCGGCAGCGACGATCGCCAACAGCGATTCCGGCGTCGAGCCTGTAGTCCAGAACTTGCTGCTCACCTCGCCTGGAGGGACGCCACCCGTCTACGACGTCACCGGAGTACAAAACACCACAAACGGCAGCCAATCACTGACTGGGACATACACGATGCTGAACAACAACACCGGCGGAGGCACGGGCACAATCACGTTGACTTCGCCGCCTCCGCCCGCCGTGGCGAATTATGTGATTTACGCCATCGACGCCAGTTCCACGAATTCGGTGATTACGGATTTCATGATGATGGGCGTGACCAGCGGCACCCCAAGCTCCATCATCTTCGCGCAGCAGTAAAAAGCACCACAGGGTACAAAGAGAAGCGCAGGGGAAACAGCGGGGTTTCCCTTGTGCTCCTCTGTGTACCCTGTGGTTAAAGCCCTTTCTTACTTCCCGCGAATTACGGTTTTTGCCGTACCGAGATTGTCGAAACGGTCGTAAGCGCGCACCACAACGACGTGATCATTCGAGGTGCTATCGGCCATCAGAGCGGGCACAGGATCGGGCTGCGGCACGGCCGCGCGAAAGTCATAGTCTTCCGTTTTGGAATCCGACAGCTGGCCCACTGGTTCCACAAATTGCCAGTCGCCGCCATCGATGGAGTACTCCGCCCGTTTGATGGGCGAAAAGGAATCGCTGGCGCGGAAGTGTACATGGATCTTTTTCCCGTCCAGAGTGGCGGTCAGCTGGTCGATCACCGGAGCCGTGCCATCCACCTCAAAGCGGGCACTGACGCGCTCCGCGTACAGCGCTTCCCCCGGCGAATGCGAGGGCGCATCGGAGGCGATGACTCTCACGGTGTAGCCGCCGTCGGGCAGAAGGCTGGCGTCAAAAGAGTAATAGCGGTCGAAAAGATTCGTCTTCAACAGCAGCCATCGGGATTCGCCGTCGCCGCGGTAGTAGACAGTGTAGACGAGCTGGTCGTCGTTATCGTCATGGGCCTGCCAGCGAATGCCAATCGAGTCCCGGTCGCGCACCGCTGGCGGCGGAGGATCGAAACGCGGCTGGCCGGTAGCGGGCGGCTCGCTGCCCGTCACATGCGGAATCGCCTGATAGTGGTATCCGGGCAGCACGATGATATCGTCGATTTCGGGAGCAATGTTTTTGGGCAAGTAGTTGAGCAGAACATCGTCAACGCGGGGCGCGGGATTACCCACGTGGAGCACGGACTTCCACTGCACAAAACGCGCGGGCGGAATTTTGGGTTCGGAGCCGGCGGCAAGAGCGATCGGCGTCCAGCGGCTCCAGTTGCGATCGGGATTATCAACGTTGCCGCTGCGCGCAAAGAGCTCAACGTTCCCAGTAGCGCGAACGCTCGCGCGTCCCCACAGTGAAAATATGCGGGCGTCGAACACATCGCTTTCGTACGTGCCTTCCGACTGCGGTCCTGGACCGAGCACAAAAATCTTGCCCAGATTGCTGCTGGAGGCATAGAGCCCTCCGCCCGGAGCGGCCGCGAACGCTGTGATTTGCGTCGCGCTGGCTTTGATCAGGTCGGTAAAATCGTCGACGCCGTTAATCGCAAAAATGTGACCGCGGTTTCCGGTTCCGGCGAGCAACCGCCCGCGCTGATCGAAGGCGAGCGCGTAAACCAGGTCTTCGTGGGAGGTCCACAAGCGGGAAGGCGCGCCGTCGGGCGCGATGCGATAAATCTCCGAGCCTCCGGTAGCGCCAGCCCCGGGCGCGGGAAACGACGCCGCAGGCGGGGCGGGAGCGGCAGTAATGCTGATATTACCGCCCGGAGCGGGCGGATTCTGTGCTGGTGGGGCGACCGAGATGCCCATTCCCAGAGCCGCCGTTCCGCCACGCTTCTCTCCGGCAGCGGCCGCGTAGATATTGCCGGCGGCATCGATGGCCAGCGCGGTAATTTCTTTCTTGGGCGCACTGTAGAGAACGAACGCCTCCCCATTCGGCGCGATGCGATAAACCAGCCCGCTGCCATCGGAGCCGGCAATCAGATTCCCCTTGGGATCGATTGCCAGAACACGAATGTGGACCTCATCGCTCTGGAACAGGAGCGCGTGTTGTCCATTGCGGCTGACTTTATAGATTTCGCCGTGATCGCCGGTGGCTACATAGAGCGTCCCGGCATTGTCAAGAACCATGTCCCAGATGTACTTGCTACCAGGATCGAAGTAGGGTGTTGCGCTCCAGGAGGCCTTCGCGTCAGCCTTCGTACCTTTTGCCGCTTCGAGACGATACACCTTGCCGTCTGGGGCAGTGGCCGCGTAGACGATGTTTTGTTTGTCCACGACCAACGCCTGCACCTGCAATTCCTGCGGCTCGAAAATCGTAGTGCTTTGACCATCCGGCGTGATGCGATACACGCGGGCCGGAGATCCGGCGGCCGCATACATGTTCCCCGCCGCATCGGAGGCAATCGACCAGATGTAAGTCGAAGCCGTAGTTGCGAGGGCCGTGAACGCCGGAGCCAGTTCGAGTCCGCCATCGCTACGCAGGGCCACGCCCTTAGGAGTGCCCTTGATCAGTTCCTCGAACTTGGATTGTTCCCAGGTGCGGCTGCCCTCGGCGAGGGCGAATGCGGAAAACACGCAGGTGGAAAGAATAATTGCAGACAGTAGGGCGAGTGAGTTTCGAGCCAAAGTCATACCTCAATTTAAACAGCTATTTGTTCTCAGCGCCGCCGCTGTAGGTTTTCAGCGCCAACTCCAGGTCCTGAACACGATGGCTGTCTTTCACCTTGTCGAGAGAATCGCGTGATACGGCGATACTTCCGTCCAGTATTCGTTTCAAGTTGTCCAGATTGCGTCGCCACCTCGCAATCACCGACGGCGGCACGCTTCCGACGCCTGCGGGAAAAAAGCGGCGGCTTGCGATCTGGGCCGCTATTCCTCTCGCTGCCAGTTGACGTTGCAACTGAGGAATGTGGCTGGCGCCGAAAACGATGACGATGCGAACGAATCCTGTGTCGGCATCGAGACAATTCTCCACGATGCGGCGATTGCGCTCATGCCAGCCTCCCATAGCCAGATCAGAGACCGTATTCTCGCCGACCACTTGCTCGAACTGATAGTCGGCGAGGGCCACGTTCCTGGTGTGCAGAAAATCAAAAATCGTGGGCTCGGTCTGCGACTGCATCTGTTTGGCAGTCTCTTTCGTCAGTTCTCCTAACTTGTCCTTGACCTCTTTGGGTTCCATCGCCTCAGCACGGCTCTGCCAAGCGTGGGTTATACGCCAGTCGGTTGCGGCAAAGCGTGCGTGCAGCGTGGGAGCTACTTCGGCCAGATATGCGGCCTCGGGAGGAAAATAGCCTTCCATCGGCCCTTGGTAAGCCTCTGGTGTGATCTCGCCGCAGATCAAATCCGGATGCAGCGCCTCGACTTCGGTTCGCAGATCGGGGAGCGAGTAGTGATTTTCAGCTTCGAAATGCAGATCGTGCGCCGTCCCCAGCAGAATAATTTCCGGGTTCGACGAAGCTGTGGTTGGCTGGGTCGGCGCGGTTTGCGCGAGAAGATAAGAGGACAGCAACAGTACTAGAACTCCAGCGCCAGTGCATGTGCACACTCGCGAGCCTCGCACCTTTTTCAATGCAGTACGCAGCAAAAAGCAGGTCCTTCGCTTCGCTCAGGATGACAACACTATGAAAGATGACAATACATGGAAGATGCTGCTCATACACAAGGCATGGTTCGCGATGCAACGCTCCGGAACCAGCTATTTGATGGCAATCGTCAGCATCTGCGCGCCCGAAACAACGTAGTCCAGCGGTTCGGTAGAAGCTTCGCTGACCGATGATTCCCCAAGCACGATCATGTCTTGCGTCCCGCGCATGTTGTCCATGACGTTCATGACGGAAAGCGGCAGGGTCGGCATCACCTTGTCGGCGATCATGGCTTCGGGATCGGAGCCAATCAACGAAACATATACGCGATCATTGGCGCGCTCTTTGTTCAGCAATGCGATGGTTGGGGCCAGTCCCAGACCACGGTTCATCATCGGTGTTCCGCGATGCATGCGGTCGAGCGTGTCTCCGTCGCTGACCAGGATGCGCAGCATTCCCTTCGAAGTGGAAGTTGGAATCCGTATGGGAATCTGGCGCACCAGACGTTCTCCGCGATACGGACGAATCACTGTCTCCACCATGATCTGGTCGCCCGGACGCGCCTCGGTCAAATCGGTGCGCGAAGCTTCCAGGCGGGCAGAGCGGCGCTCGCGCACCAGATCGAAATCGAGCTTCACGCCCTGAATGTCGGGAGCGCTGAAGGCATTGCTGTAAATGCGTCCAAAACGGTCGCCGATGGTGGCAGCGGCCAAAGCCGCGGCAGGTTGCCCATTGTCTTGCGGGGCAAACATGTTCCGCAGCGTGACGTCCGGATAGCCTTTCACGCTGAGCACGCCATTCATGCGGTAAGTAATATCCTCACCGTATTCGTTGGTGCCGTGCAGCGCGTTGAAGACCGTCGCCATCATGGCCAGCGGGCTAAGCCGCGCGTTATTGAGAATTTCGTAATGGAATTCCTTGGTCGCCGCCCCATTGTGCATGGCCACGGTCACTGGAATCATCTTCGATTCATGTCCCGGCACTCCCATGATGCCGTTCTGCCGGTCCTGCACGAAGGCGCCAATGGTCTCGGTTGTGTTGACAATCTTGAACGCATTCAGCGGAGAAGGCAGCGTGGCCAACACCCTGGCCTTGGTCATCGGAAGGTCAACTTCACCAAACTGCAAGAGGGGATGTCCGCAGGCGAGTAACCGCTGGGGATCGACGTAGGTGACGGTGCAAGTGGCGGCAATATCCATGTCGCCGCGGACCAGCACGGCGCTGACGGCCGATCCAGCCTCGATCGGTTCCGGCTGTTTGCGATCACTTGCTGAACCAATGCCCATCACCGGAACGATGCCCGCTGCCGCGAATTCAGACCCGTAGCGCTGCAACGTCTCGGCGGAAAATCCATTGAACACGAGGGGTGTGTCGATGGGCTTCAGATAGTTGCTGTAACTCTGTAACGGGTTCTGTAACTGGAGCGCCGCATTATCGCCAGGGCTTGCGGTTGGTTTAGCTCCGCTCTCCTTTGAAACATTGGCGTCCACACCATTGGGACGCACTGGCGCCGGAGATGGACGTCGATCCAGCGCGCTGATCTCCAGCATCTCCTCAATCGGAGTGACGCCCGCAATCGGTTCCTTGGAAAACTCGCCGATGCGGAAGGCGAGCGCCCCCGCCAACTTGCCATCGAAATAAACCGGGCTTCCGCTCATGCCTGCCACCACGCCGGTATACTCGGGCTTCGTGCCATGCAGACGAACCAGGATGATGTCGCCCTTGGGACCGTTCACGTTGTGCATTACGCCCAGGACTTCTACCTCCATCGACTCCGGTTTCACGCCCTGGAACACGGTGAGCGCGGTGCCTCTCATGCCTTCATGAATTTGATCGAGCGGCATGATGGCTGGAATCGTGACGGCGGGCGATGGCCGGTCGTGGGCGGTAATCTCTTGTTGAGCACGGACCCCGGCGGCGGACAACAAACACAAGAGCACAGCGAGTGAGCGGGTGGCGCTTCCCATGAGTGACCCCGAGGTCAGAGAAATGACCTTTGTCTACTTAGACTCCGCGTGCTTATCAGAAGGTTTTGCCAGGGGAGGCGGTGTTTCTTAGGCTCCGCAAAATATCCCAACCGCAGAGTTCTTGCATCTATACTAGCACAGGAGTTTGTGAGGATCTCCCCATGATTTATGGCGTTTTTGGCGGGTTAAGCCGCGCCTGGCCCACTTCCCGTAAGCATTTGAACTTAATGGCATTTGTCCTGTTTTGCGTGCTCGCCACGACGCTCGCGGCGCAGGCCCAGGACACCTCTCAACAGCCCCCGGCGAATCCCAACAAGCAGGATGCTCCGCCGGAGGCTGGCGGGCCGCAGAACGACGTTGGTCCGTATGTGATCCCCAAGAAGAAAGACGAGCCGCCGCCGCCCGCTCCCGAGAAGCCCAAGAAGATCGAGAACATGCCTGACTACTCCATCTCGATCAACGTGCCCGTGGTGACCCTCGACGTGCTGGTAACTACCAAGGATGGCCAGACCATTCCAGGGCTGAAAAAAGAAAACTTTAAGATCCTCGAAGATGGCCACCCGCAGCAGATCTCGACCTTCAATCAGACCGAGGCTCCCATCACCGCCGTCCTGCTGGTCGAGTTTGCCTCCACCAGCTACTCCTTCATGGTAGAGGCCTTGAATGCCTCGTATTCCTTCGCCGACACCTTGAAGAAAGATGATTGGGTAGCGGTGATTTCCTATGATATGAAACCGCAGATTCTCGCGGATTTTACCCAGGATAAACGCGCTGTTTACGCGGCCTTGAACCAGTTGCGCATACCCGGTTTCGCCGAGACCAACTTGTTCGACGCTCTTTTCGACACACTCGATCGCGTCGACCGGATCGAAGGCAAGAAGTACATTATTCTGGTAACCACCGGAATCGACACGTTCAGCAAACTCACTCTGGATAAGATCCTCAAGAAAATCAAGACGACCAAAGATGTAACCATCTATCCGATTAGTGTCGGTTGGGTATTCCGCGAATATTGTGACGTCCACCATTGCGCCACTCGCGGGATCATACCCGTCGGCAACATGGACTACCTGCAAGCGGACAATGAGATGAAGACGTTCGCGAGCCTCACCGGCGGCCGGGCTTATTTTCCGCGCTTTCAGGGCGAATTGCCTGAGATTTTTCACGAGGTCGCCGCCGACATCCGCAACCAGTACTCCATCAGTTACCATCCCAGCAACAGCAAGCTGGACGGCACCTACCGCAAGCTCAAAGTCGAACTCCAGGCCCCCGATGGCGGCCCGCTGAAGGTCCACGACCAGAAGGGCAAAGACGTCAAGTACGTCGTCTACGCGCGAGAAGGGTACACCGCAAAGCACACGGTGGAATGAGGACAGTAAGGATTCGTATCAGGGTATGCCTTCAGGCATACCGCGATAAAGCGAAAAACCATTCGGCTTTAGCCGCTGCCAACATCTCTGCACGGGCGCGCCCGCCTGATTTACAACCCCGCGTGCACCGCTCAACCTAATTTGTCTAACTCTAAGAACTCCATCACAATACAGAGAATTAGCGGCTACCTGAGCGTACCCGCGCGAGTCATTTTGTGCGGTCCTGTGCGGTCTTTTCTTCGGCTGATGGGCAGAGTTTGGGCAGAACTGCCGGGTCGCAATCGGACCGGATTTCGACGTTTCGACGTCGTAAACGGTGGACTCCTCCACCAAAGATCGTTGGGTTATGAGTGCCACCATCAACAGAATCTAAAGACAATGCGCGGCGCAAAGAGTAACGCATTGTTCTTAAA
>OBLU010006500.1_pt1 | contig 10390 bp, 13 predicted proteins | sample 1518681 | NCBI WGS metagenome assembly OBLU01 (sample SAMEA3539304, study PRJEB22396) | soil metagenome | biome: tundra; feature: field; material: soil | place: USA | collected 2010-05 | depth 0.15 m
CAGCCTGGCCATGGCGAAGCGCTTCGGCGCCGCGACAGTCGATAACGTCACCCAGGACTTCTTCAGCGATTTGGTTGATGGCGTCCGTGTTACACGAAGACACCAAGTACCGGCGGAGGGGCGAGCAGCACGGCTTCCGGTCGCGCGTGGGATATGCCATCAGCCGGGCTGTGGTAACGCGAACGGACACGGGCGCGAGCACCGTCAATTGGTCGAATTTTGCGGGTACGGCCTTGAGCGTGGGCCTTTCGAACGCGTACTACCCGGTTCACAGCCGGAACCTAAACGCCACGGCGATCAACTGGGGGACCAGCGCGGCGGGCACGGGATTCGGCAACCTGTTTCCGGAATTCCTGCCGGACGGTAAGGGCTGGCTCAAACGCCATCACCTCTAAGGTGGGGCAGGCCTTCAACCTGCCAGGACTCTACCACGGCCGGTTAGTTAGTTCATCTGGCCGACGGGGTCCCCAGATCTCCCGCGTGATCGGTGACAGCTTCCGGCGCGCCGCCGTTCGAGCGCCGGATTCAAGAGTCAGACAGATCCACGCGGCGGCCCAGGACCGCCCGGACGCCTTATTTGGCCGTTTTCGGTCCGGGTATTCAGTGGCATACATGCGGATTCGCAGGCTGGCTGGGTGAGCGGGCGAAGGGCCTCGCCGCGTGCGCCGCAGCGCCGCACGCGACGCCCTAATCCCCAGTCCCCAGCCCCTAGCCCGCAGCCCCGCTAGAATGAAGACATGGGTGATCGTCTGCTCCAGCTCTTGGATTTCTTCCTCGAGCGTCCCCCGCTCACGGGCGCTTTGGTCTGCGGCGCGCTGTATCTGCTGAAGCGCTCGCGCAAGCCCCACTTGAGCGCGGCGGAGCGGCAGCATGCCGTGGATCTTTCCGAGGCGCAGCGCACTTACGCCGAGAAGATGTACGATCCCCCCACCGATGAGGAGCAGGCCGCCGCGCCGCAGCCGCGCAAGTGATCAGCCGGCCGGCTCGATGATGGCCGACATGGAGCCTGCGCAACGCGGCAAACGCGGGTCGGGGCCGTACGCGTGGATCTGATCGCGCGCGAACTCGGCTTGCGGGCGCTCGCACGTGATGATCACCGTGCGCCCGCAGCGGTCCACCTCTTCGGCATGCCGGAAGGCTTCCTCCAGCGTGAAGATGAAGAGCATCTGCAGCATCTCGACAACGTAGTCGTAGCTGTGATCGTTATCGTCGAGCAAGACGACGTTGTACAAGGGAAGGAGCGCTTCCCGTTCGGCGATTCGGGTCTCCGGAGCAACCGTGGTTTTCGGCATGGCCCGCTACGAATTAGTATGCCATGCCGGGACGCCCGCGGAAAGAGTGTCAGGCGGCGGCGAGCAGCAAATCGCGCAGGGTATGCACCAGGACGTGGGCGTCCAGCCCGCGCGAGAAGTGCTTCAGGTAATAGAAATCGTATTCCAGGCGGCGCAGCGTATCTTCGGGCTGGTCCCGCGGCGTGTTCATCTGGGCCCAACCGGTGATCCCCGGCTTCACCCCGTAGCGCTGGCGGTAAAACGGAATCCGCTCGCTCAGGACGTCCGCGAACTCGGTCCGCTCCGCGCGCGGTCCAACGAAACAGATGTCCCCGCGCAGCACGTTCCACAGGTGCGGCAGCGCGTGCAGGCGCCAGCGCGCCACGAACCGTTGCGCGCCATTCCGGCCGGCGTCGTCGGCGCCCGCCAGGCGGAAGCTGTAAAGGTGGAATGACTGGCCGCCCAGGCCCATGCATTTCTGCCGGCTCAATAGCGGACCGTGCGACGAGAGTTTCAGCAGCACCGCGGCCAGCAACAGCAGCGGCGCCGAGAGAATGGTCAAGATCAATGCCAGCAACCAGTGGCCCAGCGTCTGGTAGACCAGCCACTGCGCGCGCGGGCGGAACGCCCCGGAGAGGAGCATTTCCGAGGGACGCAACTCGCCCAGCAGGACGCGCCCGCATAACTGCTCGTAGGCGGTGGAAGCCTCGTCGATGGCCATTCCGCTGTAGCGCAATTGCAACAAATCCGCGATGGGCATTTGACCGCGGCGTTCGGCGAAGCCCACCACGATGCGGTCGGGCGTGACCTCGGCCGCGATCCGCTGCAGGGCGCTCAGAGGTCCGAGCAACTTGCCGGCCTCAGGCGGCGCGGCCGGCGCGTCACCGTCATCCACATAGCCGATTACCTGCAGGCCGAGTTCCGGGTGGGCGCCGATATGGCCGGCCATTTCCAGCACCATGGGGCACATGCCCACCAACAGGATCCGCTGGGCACCAACAACGCGCAGCACGAAAACGCTGTAGGCCACCCGCCAGGCGAACAGCGCCACCACCAGCACGGCGCAGGTGGGGACCATCAGGCGCAGCGGCAGCCGGAAACCGTCGTGCACGTAGCCCAGGAAGCCTTGCGCCAGCAGCGCGATCCCCATCACCAGAGAGAGCTGCTGGATCAGGAGCCCGCGCGACTTCACATAGACGTTGGTGTACAGATCCTCGAAGTACAAACCGAACAGGATGCTGGCGCCCGCCAGGGCGATGCGCAGCAGGCCGTTGTCGGCGAACAGAAACACCGTGGGGTCGACGGGCACAATCAGGAATGTGACCACCAGGAAGCAGGCCGCGATCAGCAGGATTTCGGAGAAGAGCAGGGCCAGCGCGCCAACGGGTACGAAGACTCGGGATAAACGGTTCATCAAGTTCACTTAACAAAGCTGCTCCCTCACGGTCGCGGCTCGGTAGCATTGCTGAGCCGGGCCCAGAGGGCACCCCGTCAGGGAGCGGTTTCGGAATCCCTCACTGCGTGGAAAACGACGTCCCGCAACTGCAAGTCTTCTGCGCATTCGGATTATCGATCGTAAATCCGGATTGAATCAGCGATTCTTTATAATCCAGCGTTATTCCCTCCAGATAGACGAAGCTCTTCGGATCGATCAGTACCTTCGCGTCGCCGCACCCGAACACATGATCGCTGGCGCGTTCCTTCGTCTCGAGCTTGAACAAATACGACATTCCCGAACAGCCGCCCCCCTGCACCGCCAGCCGCAGCCCGCCGCTAACGCCTTCCTTGGCGAGTAGCTGCCGTATCCGCTCCAACGCTTTCTCCGTTACTTGAACCATTTTCCCCCCTTAGCCATGTCATACAATGGCGAAAGCTCCCGCAGGCTCTTCACCGCTTCTATCGCGCTCGCCGCCGCGTAGTCCACTTCCTCTTCGGTATTGAACCGCCCCAGCCCGAAGCGGATGGAAGTGCGCGCCGCATCGTCCGCGACCCCCATGGCCCTGAGTACATAGCTCGGTTCCATGGTAGCGGACGTGCATGCCGATCCGCTCGATACCGCCACGCCGCTCATCGCCATCATCAGCGATTCGGCTTCCACGTACGCGAAGCTCATGTTGAGGTTATGCGGCAGGCGATGCTCCATGCTGCCGTTGATGGACACCTCCTCCAGCTCCGCCTCCAGCTTCGCGCGCAAGCGGTCGCGCAGCCGCCGCAGCCGCGCGCTCTCCTCGTCCATTTCCCGCCCGCAGATGGCGCAAGCCTCGCCCAGACCCACAATGCCCGGCACGTTCAGCGTGCCCGATCGCATGCCCCGCTCGTGACCGCCGCCATCCATCTGGGCCGTCAACTGCACGCGCGGATCGCGCCGACGCACGTAGAGCGCGCCGGCGCCCTTGGGCCCGTACATCTTGTGCGCCGAAATCGAGAGCAGGTCGATCGAGTCCGCATCCACATTCACCGGCACTTTGCCCACCGCCTGCGCCGCGTCGCTGTGGAACGGCACGCCGCGCTCCCGGCAGATTCGGCCGATCTCCGCCACCGGCTGGATGGCGCCCACTTCATTGTTCGCGTACATGATCGAAACCAACACGGTGCGCTCCCCGATGGCCGCCTCCACCGCGCCGGGATCCACCAGCCCGTCGCGGCCCACCGGCAGCCGGGTTACGCGCGCGCCGCGCTGCTCCAGCTTCCGGCAAACGTCCAGCACCGCCTTATGTTCGATGGCGCACGTGATTACGTGATCGCCCTGGCCGGCGTACGCCTCCGCCACGCCCTTGATCGCCAGGTTGTCCGACTCGGTCGCCCCGCTGGTGAAGATAATCTCCCGCGGCGACGCGCCGATCAGCCGCGCAATCTGCTTGCGCGATTCGTCCACCGCCTGCTCCGCCTCCCACCCGAATTTGTGGTTGCGGCTGGCCGCGTTTCCGAACTTCCCGGTGAGATACGGCATCATCGCCGCCAGCACGCGCGGGTCCAGCGGGGTGGTGGCGTGGTGATCCAGATAAACCATTGAGCTAATCTAATTATCGCAGTTGTGGGCCATCTTCTGTCTTCTGGCCTAATGCTTTCCCCCAACCTGCCGATTAGTACTAGATGAACCAGAATTCCGGGGAACTGACGCAAGCAGACCGGAAAGGGCTGCTGGCCAGAATTCCCGCCTTTCCGCCAATCGTGCTGCGATTGCTGGATTTGCTAGCGCGCGACGATGTCGAGATCCGGGAGCTGGTCGCGCTCATTTCCAGCGATCCGGCCTTCTCCGCCCAAATCCTGCGCGTCGCCAACTCCCCGCTATTCGGATTCCGGTCGCGAATCGACAGTTTGCAATCCGCGCTAGTGGTTCTGGGCCTGCGGCGCGTGCGCTCCCTCTCCATGACCGTGGCCACCGCCAATCACATGAAGGCCGCACTGCGCATCGAGGAGTTATCCCGCTGCTGGCGGCATATGCTGGCGTGCGCCCTGCTTACCGATGAGCTGGCGCGCTCTTGCCGTGCATTCGAAGACCGCGCCTACACCGCCGGGCTGCTGCATGATGTGGGGCGCCTCGGCTTGTTGATGGCCTATCCCATCGAGTATGCCGGACTGCTCCGCAACGCCGGCCGCAACGTCCTCGAATTGCTGGACTGCGAGCGGGAAGCGCTGGGTATGGATCACTGCGAAGCCGGCCGCTTGCTGGCGGCGCAGTGGAACCTGCCGCAGGATTTTCAGATTATCGCCGCCCGCCATCACGATCCCCAGAACAACTCCGCGGTAGACCTTCTCACCCTGGTCCATCTCGGATGCAAGCTGGCCGATAGTCTCGGCTTTTGGGTGGTCGAGCCGATCCGGCCGTGCTCCCCGGAAGAGATTCAGGCAACTCTGCCGCCACTGCTCGCCAAGCGAATTGCGATCGACGCAAACCACTGGCGCGAGACTGTGGAACGCCGCATCCGCTGCTATGCGGACCCGGACGGCGCCATGAGCGAAACGTCCGAACTGGAATTCGAGCCCGCCGGCGAAGAGCCCGAACTGCCGGTCGCCGTACTGGCCAAGCTGCGCCTGCCCGACCCCAACGCAGGCAATTCGCTCCCCCGCGAACTCCTAATGCTGGTGGGTATCGGGCTGCTCTTCACCATCCTGATCGTCGCCCTGGTCTATTTCGCCGTGAAGTAGGGTTACTTCGGCAACGGACAAAACGCCGCTTCCGAAAACCCCTCCGCCTGGCACCCGAAAGCATGATCGAAGCGCGCCCGGTAGTTTTCCCACGCAATGGCCGAGGTCAGCTCCACTAACTGCCGTTCGTCGAAGCGCGCCCGCATGGCGTTGAACAAATCGTCCGCCAGTTCCACCGGCGTGGCCGTCATGGCCACCGTATAACGTAACGCCAGCTTCTCGACTTCCGTGAACTCCGGGCTGCTTTCAAAATCCACCAGCCCCATCAACTTGGCTTCGGTAACCCCCGCCTTTCTGCCGACCGCAGAACCGATGTCGATTCAGAACGGGCACCCGATCAGCATGGCCGCCTTGATCCCCACCAGCGACTTCACCACCGGATCGACCGTCCGCATGGCCTCCTGCGCCATCTCCATGCCGCCCAGCGCCGCCAGCAGCCGCGGCTGATGGGCTGTGATTCGCATCGGCTCCGGCACGCGCCCAATCTTCCGCCGCACCGCCCCGTAAACCGTGCGCGTGAACAAGTTAGCCTGCTTATCGCCGATTCCCTCGATGCGTGCCATACTTCCATTCTCCTACAGGTTGAAACACAACCCCGGCCCCCAGCCGCTGGCCCCGGCGAGCGAAGCTCGCCCTGGACAGGCTGAAGCCTGTCCCACCATGCCATCGGATGCCTTACCCCTACGAACTAAAGACAGCACGCTAAATTGCCGATAAGAACTGGGGGCGCATGTTATCCAACCTTGCGATGGCAGCCGCAGTGTGCCCGGCTGAGTGTCTTCACCCAGTCGAAAACGAGATCGAGCTTCTGATCCCCGACGACGATGTCGCCGATCCCTTGCTCTCCATCGTGGTGCCCGCGCTCAATGAGCGCATCACCATCGCCGAGTTCGTCGAATGGTGCAAAGCCGGCCTGGCCAGCGCCGGCATCCGCGGCGAAATCCTCATTGTCGATAGCTCCACCGACGACACCCCCGGCATTGCCCTGGCCCACGGCGCGCGCGTCTTGCGCACTCCCAAGCGTGGCCTCGGCCGCGCCTATATCGATGCAATCCCTTATATACGCGGTAAGTATGTCCTGATGGGAGACGCCGATTGTACTTATGACTTCCGCGAGTTATCCGGCTTCGTCCGGCAATTCCGCGCCGGCTATGAGTTCATCATGGGATCGCGCTTCCGCGGCGCCATCGAACCTCACTCCATGCCCGCGCTGCACCGCTACTTCGGCACGCCGGTCACTACCGCGATTCTGAACATCCTCTACTCCACCAACTTCTCCGACATCCATTGCGGCATGCGCGGCATCACCCGCGACGCCCTGGTGCGCCTGGAACTGGAATCGCAATCCTGGGAATACGCCTCGGAAATGGTGCTGAAGGCCGTTTGCCTCAAGCTAAGGACCGCCGAAGTGCCCGTGCATTTCCTGAAGGACCCCGCCGGCCGCCAGAGCCACATGAAACGCAATGGATGGCTGGAGCCCTGGCGCGCCGGCTGGATCAACTTGCGTGCCATGCTCCTGTTCGGCGCCGATTTCTTCCTGCTGCGTCCCGGCCTGGCCCTGCTGGCCCTCGGTCTGCTGCTCACCGTGCCCGTCAGCCTCGGCCCCCTGCCGCTCGGCCGCATCACCCTGTCGCTGAACTGGATGATGCTGGGCCTCACGCTCTCCGTCGTCGGCCTGCAGTGCTTCTACCTGGGCTGCATCGTGCAAGTGATATACCGCTATTCCCCGGCTCGGGCGGACCGCTGGCTGCGCTTGTTCTCGTACGACCGGGCCATGCTGGCCAGCGGCCTCGCCGGCCTGGCGGGCTGCGCGCTCGGGATGCCTCTCGTCCATGAATACCTGGCCGGAGGCCTGCGCCTGCCCGCGATCCCCACGCCGCAAATGCATCTCGCGGTGCTGGGCCTGCTCTTCCTGATCGCCGCCTTTTACACCTTCAGTTGCACGCTGGTGCTGCACGCCGCCAACCGAGTGGGACAGGCCTCCGGCCTGTCCATCTTCGCAATCCCCCGACGGCCATGACCCAACACGTCCTCATCACCGGCGGAGCGGGCTGCATCGGCTCGGACCTCGCCGCAGCCCTGCTCGACCGCGGCTGCCACGTCACCGTCGTCGACAACCTCAGCAGCGGCAAGCGGGAGCACGTCGCGGACCTGCTGCGCCGCCCCGGCTTTCGCTTCATCGAAGGCGACCTGCTGGATCCCGCCACGCTGGACGCCGCCTTCAATGGCGTCGAAATGGTCTACCACCTGGCCGCCAACCCCGACGTCAAGTTCGTGCCTGGCGATCCCACAGATAAAGACCTCCGGCAGAACACCATCTGCACCTATAACGTCCTGGAGAGCATGCGCCGCCACGGCGTCCGCCGCCTGGCCTTCTCCTCCACCTCCGCCATTTACGGCATCTGCGAACGCCAGCCCATCGCCGAAGACCAAGCCCCCCATCCCATCTCCCTCTACGGCGCCACCAAGTTGAGCTGCGAAGCCATGATCGGCGCCTTCCAGCACCTGTTCGGCATGGACTGCTGGATCTTCCGCTTCGCCAACGTCGTGGGCCCCAAGGTCCGCAAGCGCGGCCGCACCGTCATCGGCGACTTCATCGACAAGCTGCGGCGCGATCCCACCCGCTTGCAGGTGCTGGGCAACGGCCGCCAGGCCAAGTCCTACCTGCTCGCCGAGGAGTGCGTCGCCGCCATGCTCTTCGCCGTCGAGCACGCGCCGCGCGGCTTGAACGTCTTCAATCTCGGCTGCCACGATTCGCTCAGCGTCACCCGTATCGCCGAAATGGTGGCCGCCGCCATGGGACTCTCCGGCGTTGCGCTCGAATACACCGGCGGCGAAGGCGGCTGGCTGGGCGACGTACCGCGCTTCCGCCTGGATGTGGCCGCCATCAACCGGCTGGGCTGGCGCGCGCGCTACAACTCGGAAGAAGCCGTGGCGCTCGCCATTGATGCCTCCCTGGCCGAGGGCAGAACCACCAGCCACCAGCCGGGGTACCCTCTGGGTCCCACCAGCCACGGCGAGCTATGCTCGCCCGGGGAGGCAGCGTGCAGGCTGTAATCCTGGCTGGCGGACTGGGCACCCGCCTCGGCCCGCTCACCCGCAAGATGCCGAAGCCCATGGTCCCGGTCGCCGGCGTCCCATATCTGGAGCATCAATTGCGGCTGCTGGCGCGGCAGTCCTTCCGCGACGTGCTGCTGCTCACCGGTTACCTGGGCGAGCAGATCGAGAACTACTTCGGCAACGGCGCCAGCGTTGGCTTGCGTCTGCGCTATTCGCGCGAGGCCCAACCGCAAGGCACCGGCGGCGCGTTGCGCGACGCCCGCCGCCACCTGGCCGAAAGCTTCCTGCTGCTGTACGGCGATTCGCTGCTCCCCATCGAGTACGCCGCCGCCGCCCGGCGCTTGAAAGACTCGGCCGCCCTCGGACTGATCGTCGTCTATCGCGACCCGTCCGGCGAAACCGCCGTGCGCCCGAATGTGGCCCTCGACCGCAGCGGCCTGGTGACCCGCTACGACAAAACCGCGGCCGCCGGCCCCGATCTCGAATACGTCGAGGCGGGCGTCTCCTGCTTCCGCCGCGACGCGCTCGACCTGCTGCCCGGCGCGGGCCCCGCGTCCTTCGAGCAGTGCGTCTTCCCGCGCCTCATCGACCGCCGTCAACTGGCGGCCCTGCCCACCGCGCAGCGTTTCTACGACATTGGAACACCGGAGCGCCTGCAGGCTATCGAAGAATATCTGCGCGCGCCATCGGAGCCGTCTGAGAGGGAGGTAGCCCATGAGCAGCCCTATTACCGTTGATCTGGATCGCGCGCCCCGCGAGCAGTCGTACCTGCAGCACGGAAGCAGCTTTGTCGATCGGCTCCGGACGCGTCTGGTACAGCGCGAAATCCTGAAGCGCCTCCCGCAGACCAGCGGTCTCCGGGTCCTGGATCTAGGCTGCGGCTATCACGCCACCTACCTGAAAGCCATCGGGGAACGCTTGGCCGAAGGCGTGGGTGTAGACTTCCACGTCAGCGAAGAAAGCCGGCGCCATCCGCGTTTGAGCTTTGTCGCTTCCTCCGTCGAGGATGCCCTACCCGAACTGCCCTCCAACGCCTTCGACGCGGTGCTGTTCATCTCGGTTCTGGAGCACGTCCGGAACCCGGCCGAATGCCTGAGCCACTGTCACAGGGTGCTCAAAGCCGGCGGCCGGCTACTGGTCAATGTACCCACCTGGTACGCCAAACCGGTCCTGGAGTTGTCGGCGTTCAAATTCGGTACCAGCCCGGCGTGTGAAATGGACGACCACAAGATGTACTACTCGAAGCGCGACCTCTGGCCCCTGTTGGTGCGCGCCGGCTTCAGGCCCAGCCGCATCCGGATGCACTACCAGAAGCTATGCATGATTCTGTTTAGTACGTCGGTGAAGTGAAGTGGGACAGTGTTGGCGGTAAATATTCCCGAACAATATTCCGTATCGGTCGAACAACGTAAAACCGTTTGTGCGCTGCAATGAACGAGTGATAGTCCGCGAAATGCGCGTGGAAGGGGAAGATCCGGCCAAGTAGCGGTCCTTTCACCTCAAAGGCAGTGTCGCCGTCGAATCGCGGCTGCGGCAGCCCGGTCTGTCAGGTAGTAAAGTCGCGCGGCCATCTGTGGACTGGAATAAGGTTCCAGCTCGACAAACGTTCAAATCCGAGCAAATCACGATCGGCGCGTCGGATGGTATGTGCTCCAGGAATGGCTGGATCTCCGCCGAGGAATTGACGAGCTTCAAGCCGTTGTCGGGACGTCTGTTCTCCGGCAAAAACTGTCCGATCCCGAAAGCTGCTCCCAAAAAAATCAGTACGGTGACGCCCGATAGCCGGTTTGTTGCGCCTATCCAGAACAGAAGGGCAACTAACAAGCCTGCGAGCCTCAAACTGCCTATTTTGACCCACTGCTGTCCAAATTAGCGGGCTAACTGCTGGCCGAAGCGGAGGGCGTCGCTGC
>OBLU010006501.1_pt1 | contig 10390 bp, 7 predicted proteins | sample 1518681 | NCBI WGS metagenome assembly OBLU01 (sample SAMEA3539304, study PRJEB22396) | soil metagenome | biome: tundra; feature: field; material: soil | place: USA | collected 2010-05 | depth 0.15 m
TACACGTTGACGGTCTCTAAGAACGGGTCTGGGTCTGGGACGGTGACCAGCGCCGACGGCAACATTAACTGTGGGTCGACGTGCTCGTTCGGCTATGCGTCGGGGTCGCAGGTGACGTTGACCGCGACGCCAGCGTCGGGGTCGACGTTCGCGGGCTGGTCCGGTGGGGGCTGCTCGGGGACCGGCAGCTGCCAGCTGACGATCAGTTCGATTCAGGCTGTGACCGCGACGTTCAACACTACCCCGGTCAAGTACACGTTGACGGTCTCTAAGAACGGGTCTGGGTCTGGGACGGTGACCAGCGCCGACGGCAACATTAACTGTGGGTCGACGTGCTCGTTCGGCTATGCGTCGGGGTCGCAGGTGACGTTGACCGCGACGCCAGCGTCGGGGTCGACGTTCGCGGGCTGGTCCGGTGGGGGCTGCTCGGGGACCGGCAGCTGCCAGCTGACGATGAGTTCGAATCAGACCGTGACCGCGACGTTCAGCTACACGGTGGCCGGCGCTTGCACGATGACAAGTTCCGTAAAGCAACCGTCATTGACTTCGAGCGGTCAGTCGATCTCGATCGAGAACGCGATCAGCTCCAGCACCTCGGCCTCGCAGAAGCTGGATCTGCGCAGCAGCCATCCGCAGGACTCCTTCGAGCTGACGAGCCTGTCGCACGCGACCTGCATGGACAACACGAGCTACAAAAAGTGGTCGGGCGATTCGTTCAACGAGATCACCGGAGAAGGGAGTGGCTCGTTCGGCACGAGCCGAACTCGCGCCAAGCCTGGCTACAGGATCCAATTCTCGATCGGCGACTACGGCGATGGCGCCGGACCCGACAACAACACCGCCGATCAGGTGAGCTTCACGATCAGGAACTCCGCTGCAACGATCGTCTGGCAGGGACACGGCAAGCTGACAAGCGGCAGCGAGGAGGAAAGCGGATGAGTCGGTTCCCGACGGTCGCCATCCGGTGAGTGAGGGGACGCCCGTCTCGTTCCGTGTGACCGCGATCAGCTGTTGGTGATCGTCTCCTTGACGGAGGCGAACGTCATCAGGTCTGTTGGGACCCTTTGGACTGGTGCCGGCCGGGCCAGTCGCGGGCTGCTGCCCCGGGCTCGAGGAGCGGAGGGATCTTCGGCTCTTGGAAGGGCCACCTCGTCAATCCCGGCATCCGTCGCTCCAGCTTGATGGGGCTTCGCGATCGATTCCCGTGAGGAGGCGCTGGCGCCCGCGTAAACCAAGCTCGAGCGCGCGACGCCCTCACTCAACCGATGCGCCGCGGTCGGCTCCTCGCATTGTCTGCCGACATCCACCGGTGTACGGCCCTGAAAGAACGAGCGCCCGGAACACTGGCCAACCGACGACAAGTAAGCGCAACTGACGCGCGGACGTCCGCCGCCGCGATCGGCTCGAGTTGCCCGCCACCTCGGCCCGGGTTGTCTTTGGGTGGCTGGAGTGTGGGAAGCTTGTCCGGTGACTGGGTCGAGAAGCGAGGGGTTTGTCGAGGTTTCCGTTCCTGAGGCCTACGAGCGTTTCATGACGCGCCAGCTGTTTGCGCCGTGGGCGCACGAGCTCGTGCGGAGGGCAGCTCCGCTGGGCGGGATCTCAGTCATTGACGTGGCAACGGGCCCTGGCACGGTCGCACGTCTGGCCGCCGCCGAGGTGGGCGACGGCGGCCGGGTGGTGGCGTGTGACGTCAGCGCTGCGATGCTGGCGATCGCGGCCGCGAAGCCGGTCGTGCCGGACTCGGCGCGGATCGAGTACCTGAAGTGCTCTGCTGCCGCTCTGGATGCCGCCGAGGGGACCTTTCGTCTTGCTCTTTGCCAGCACGGACTGCAATTCTTTCCCGATCGTCTGGCCGCTTTGCGCGAGATTTACCGGGTCTTGGAGAAGGGCGGTGTCGCGCTGGTGTCGACTTGGGCGGCTGAGCGTCCACTGGGGTTGTTCGGACCGATGGGCGACACATTGCGCGACTGCGGTACCAGCGAGCCTTATCCGCGTGCATTTGACGCCGGCAGCTATGTCCTCGGCGCGTTGGATCTAGTGGAGCTCTTGGAGGCGGCTGGTTTCCTCCAGGTGATCGTCGAGACAGTGGAGCTGGAGTGCGTTTGGGAGACCAGCGACGATGCCCTCGCCACGATCTCTGGCACGCCGTTTGCCCCGGTTGTGGCCGCGCTGCCAGGCGCAGAGCAGGAGCGCATTCGCGCGGTCCTCCGCCAACGGCTTGGATGCCCAGCCGACGGATCGGTCAGTCTGAAAACTGCGAGCAACATAGCTCACGGTGTGAAGTGAGCCAAAGCCGTCACTCAGGTGGCGGAGGTCGACCTTCGGGCTGTAGACCAGACTTTCCTAAGAGCCGCGGTAAGCGACGTAGTGGCTTGCACAATGTGCGAGGAGCGGAGGCCGTAAGGTGGGCCGTACCCGCGCGCGCTGCCGGCGTCGCGCCAGGGCGGACTGGTTCCACTCAACGGGAGGTCTCCGGGCAAGATGAGCAACGGCGAGCACGACTACGACATCCAGGTCGACGATAAATTCGGCCACCTCGCGCTTATCGATCTTGCCCAAGAGGCGGCCGCACATGAGCCCTGGTTCAACCAGACCCTGACCATGGTCAACGACGCTGTCGTCCGTCTCGGCGTTATCGAAGGCGAGTTCCACTGGCACAAGCACGACGACACCGATCGAGGCCCTCTCCCGGCGGCGGTCGAGGCAAACCTAGTTTGACCTATGAGCAGACGTCGGGGAGCTGGGCTCAGGAGACTTCTGTCCGGAAACGCAGGCAACACTCAGGTAGCCGGCTGGTCGGGCTTGTGCTTGACCCGGCGGAAGCGGCAGCACGCCGGAAGTTGTACGGCGATGCCAACGACGGCGGGTCAGCGTCGGCGAGCGCGGCCGATGGCGTGCGACCCAACCGGGAATGCGATCGGCACCGGGTTGACCCACATACGGCGCTGATGCTCGACCTCGAAGCCCGCTGCCGCGATCGCAGCCGGTGTGTCGCGAGACGTGTGGCATCCACCGAACGCGCGCGGCCAGAATGTCCGGTCTACCGCCCGTTGGCTGAGCGCGAGCACCGGCCGGTTCGACAGCACGTGCTCGTAGAAGCGCAGTTCGCCGCCGGCGCGCAGCACGCGTCGCAGCTCGGCCAGCGCGTGTGCCTGGTCAGGCACGGTGCATAGGACGAGACACGCGACGGCGGCATCAAACGACGCATCGTCGGCGGGCAGACGGTCGGCGACGCCGTCGAGCACCTCTATCCGAACGTCGACGTGGGCAGCCGCGGCGCGCGCCCGTTCGCGCAGATACGGCTCGGGCTCCACCGCCACGACCTCCTCGACCGTCGCCGGATAGTGAGCAAAGTTGCTGCCCGCACCCGCGCCGACCTCGATCACGCGCCCCGACAGCCCGGCCAGCAGCTCGTCTCGGTGGCGGCGTATCTCCGCCGGCTCGTGCCGGCTCATCAATGACCACAGCCTCGCGAATACCGGATGGCGGGCGGCGGAGGGCGGCATTGAGATCCATTGTGGCGCAGCACTCATCACACCGGCGCCCTGCTCCGGGAGCGCTCCAGCGCCGACGAGCCAGTCGCGCCGTCATCAAGCACCATGATGGCAGCCAGGCAGCGCAGCAGGGCACGCCGCCGAGCCGATCGCGCGCAGCTTTCCGACGCCATCATTCGGATGGCGTCGCGGGCGGGACCGACTACTGCTGCAGTCCGTGTTGCACCTGCACGTGAGCCGCTAACGGAACCGATCGCTCACTCAGCCCAGCCTCAACGGCCACCTCAACGTCGTCGTTGTCGACGACGACACGGTGTTCCCAACGGAGGACGAGACCACTTTCTAATGGAGGGCCGGGAGATAAGATGCGCGGCAGGGCCCCTCGGCACAACCGGAAATCGCTTGCGAGAGCTGCAGTCCGCGAGCCCTCCATGGTTCTGGACTGCAGTTCGTCAATCAAACGGAGGCAGACGCGGGAATCGAACCGCCAGACGCCTGCTTGGCAACGCTTGCCGGCACGCGCCGTGGCGCCTGAGCGGACGCTTCCTTTCGCCCCAGAAGCAGCAGGCCGATCCATGTGCCGGCGCAGCTGCTTCATGATGGTCAAACGCTGATGAGCATGGTCGGTGTAGCGGTGCTGCTGCTGGCGATGTACCGCCACGGCGTTCGTGGGAAGGCGTGCGTTGCACAAGGGAGACCGCTCCGCGGAGCAGCGATCGAGCGACGAAGCGGATAACGTCGGGCCATCACCAGGGTTCTGCTTTTCGATCTCGACGAGACGCTCGTCGTTGACGAGCCGGCGGCGTTGGCCGCGTTCGAAGCCACGGCTCGTGTCGCAGCTTCGCGTCAAGACTTAGACCCCACGGCGCTGGCGGTCGCAGCGCGTCGAAACGCGCGCGAGCTGTGGCACGGTTCCCCGGCCTACCCGTACTGCCTCCGGATCGGCATCAGCTCCTGGGAAGGTCTGTGGTGCCAGTTCGAAGGCGACGAACCAGAAGTGCGCCGGCTAAGGGCATGGGCGCCGACCTATCGCCGAGAGGCGTGGAGGCTCCCGCTCGCCGAGCAGGACGTGCACGACGTCGCGCTGGCGGAGGAGCTCGGGCAGCGCTTCGGGCTCGAGCGACGAGCCCGACACCACGTGTTCGGCGATGTCGTCCCGATGCTGATCAAGCTCAGTGAGTCATACGCACTCGGCCTGATCACTAATGGCGCGTCGTGCCTGCAGCGCGAAAAGCTCTCGGTGTCAGGACTGGGCGATCGATTCGCTGCAGTAGTCGTGTCAGCCGAGTTCGGAACCGGTAAGCCCGACCCAGCGATCATTCTGCACGCGCTGTCACGTCTTGGCGCAGACGGTAGGGGCGCAGTGATGATTGGCGACAGCCTCTCGCGAGACGTCGACGGGGCCATCGCCGCAGGTCTCAGCGCCGTCTGGATCAACCGCCTCGGACGTCCGCGTCCAGCGGGCCGTCGAGACCTACACGAAATCGCGACGATGAACGTTCTTCCCGATCCGCTGAGAAGGCTCGAGGCGTAGGCGACCTCGCACAGGCGGCGACTCGATTGGAAAAGAACTTGCCAAAGGCGCGCGCCAAGCACACGCCGAGAGTCTCAGATAGGTATGAAGGGAGCCCTCGCGCCGTAGCCATAACGAAGCAGAAGCCGGCGCGGGCCTCCGAGCTTCAGTGTAGGTGCCTCTCGGATGTGCTCGTGACACCAGACACTAAGCGAGGCGTGCCGCGAGGCGCCGGCTGACGACGGCTCGCGAGGCTACGCGTTGTCGGCCTCGTTGAGTCGCGCGAACATCCCGCGCTGGGCCCTGTAGAGGTGCGGGAACTCGGCGTACAGCCGGTCGTATGTGGCGCGGTTCTGCGGATTGGGCTTAAAGACACGATCGACCCGGACCAGTTCCCGGATCTCATCCCGGCGGACTTCCCCGAGCGCGAGCGCGGCGAACAGCGCCGCGCCGCGCAGGTTGGCGTGCATCGGATCGGCTACCCGCTCGATTGTGCGGTCGAGGACGTCTGCGTGGATCTGGCACCACAGGTCCGATTGCGCTCCGCCTCCGAAGATGCGCAGCCGATCGAGGCGGCGACGGGTGAAGCGTTCGACTGCTTCGTGCAGCCAGCGGCAGTTGTAGGCTACCCCCTCGAGCACGGCACGCACGAGATCCGCCCCGCTCGTCTGTACGGAAAGGTTGTGCCAGCCGCCGCGGGCGTTGCGGTCATCCACTGGCGAGCGCTCGCCGGCGATCCACGGCGTGAACACGATGCCGCCGCTGCCGGGAGCCGCCGTGGCTGCCAGCTCTGTCAGCTCCTCAAACCCGCGGATCCGATCCGCAGGTAACGCCTCGCGCAGCCAGCGCAGGCAGAGCCCGGCGGCCTCGTGGTTGTTAGCGACTAGGTAGCTGTACGCGTCCAGTCCGGGGACGGTCGCGATCGAGTGGATCGCGTCGGTCCTCTTGCGAGGCACGGGGAGCGAGACCCAGGATGTGGTGCTGATCGTGATGTGCGCCTGGCCGGCTTCGGCGGCACCGGTCCCCAGCGCGGCAGAGTGAAGATCGGGCGTACCCGTGACCACCTGTACGTCGTGACCGAGCCCGAGTTCGGTCGCCACCTCGGGGCGTACGGGGCCGAGAAGCGAGCCGGTCGCCACCAGGGGCGGCAGCTTGTACGGGTGCAGCTGCGCCTTGCGCAACAGAACGGAGTCGTATTCGAGGTGGGCGAGGCGCCGGTTGTCGGTGAGCCATGCCGCGCTCATCGAGGCAAGAGTCGCCGCGGCCCGCCCGGTGAAGCGCATGCTCAGGTAATCGACGGGCTCCAGATACCAGCGCGCAGCCGCAGCTGTTGTGGGCTCGTCGCGCTCCATGTGGAGCATGTGGCTAACGGGATCCCCGCCGTACCGGGAGGGCACGCCACCGGTTCGCCGGATCCAGGTGCGCAGCGCGCGCGGAGAGTAGCCGAGGAGCGGACCGCCAACCGCGCGCCGCGCGTGTTCCGCGCCGCGCGTGTCGAGCCACATCAGGCACGGCCCCACGGGCTCGCCGGCCGCGTCCACGGGGATCGTGCTCGCCCACTGCCCGGTGCAGGAGATCGCGACCACTCGCTCGGAGGGAACCTCGGCGAGCACGGAGCTCGCCAGCCCGCGAACGGCATCCCACCAGCCGGAGGCGTCCTGGATCGCGCCGCCCCCCGGCAGCCGCTCGGTTTCAAGCGGCGTCTGCTCGACCGCGACCACCTCGCCCGCGAGCGAGACGATCCCGACCTTCAGCGCCCCGCTGCCTAGGTCGATCGCGAGCGCAAAGCTCTCGGACCGCCGGTCGCGCGCGTCGTCGTTCACGCCGGCGCGGGGACGCTCTGCTGGGCATCCATCAGCTGCGCCATCACCGTGCGGATGAACCCCTCGGCCTCGATACTGAGACCGCCGGGCACTCCGCCGTAGATGCCCGCCGACTCGGCCGGCTGATCCTTGTGCTCGTGCGCGTACGCGACCGCCGCGGCGAGGTCGCCCGCGAACCTTTCGGTGACGCCAGGTTGCAGCTGGGGCCGCGTGACGGCCATGTGCAGGGCGTTCGGGTACTGCAGACCGTTGAAACGCCAGCCGCGGCGCTTCATCTCGTCGTTGACGTGGTAGATGTCGAACTGGTCGGAGGTGAAGGCGAACAGGAACGTAGGCTCGCCGAGCAGCCGCAGCTCCGGATGTGAACGCACGGCCGCCTGCATCGCTGCGGATGTCTCGAAGATGCCCTGGGCGTAGTTCCGGTAGCTGTCGCGGCCGAGCGACACCAGCGACGCCCAGGTCGAGGCGAGCAGCCCGTCCGAGCGCGATCCCTCCATCCCGGGCGAGAAATACTTGCCGCCACTCCAGTCCGGCATGAAGAAGTAACACCGGTTGCGCAGCGAGCGGTCCCGGAAGAGGACCGTCGAGGTGCCCTTGAGCCCGTAACCGTACTTATGCGTGTCCGCCGAGATGCTGGTCACCCCCGGGAGGCGAAAATCGAACGGAGGTATCCCGAAGCCAAGCTCCTCGCCGAACGGAAGCAGAAAGCCACCCAGGCAGCCATCGACGTGCAAGCCGGTCCCGCGGTCAAGCGCGATCCCGGCGAGCTCGGCGATCGGATCGATCGTCCCGTAGCCGTAGTTACCAGCCGAGCCGACGATCGCCACGGTGTCCCCGTCAATCAGCTCCTCGACGGCCTCCAATCGCACCAGAGTGGTCTCAGGATCGACCGGCGCGCGGCGGAGCTCGATTCCGAACAGGTGGCACGCCTTGTCGAACGCGGGATGGGCCGTCTCAGGCTTGACCACGTTGGGGCGTGCGATACCGCGCCCGTCTCGCCCCTGCTCTCGATAGGCGAGCATCGCGTGGGCGATGCTCGCCGTGCCGCCCGAGGTGACCATCCCCGCCGGCTCGCCGTCGATGACAGTCCCGGCGTGGAACAGGTCAAGCGCCATGGCGATGATCTCCCCTTCGAAACGGGTCGCGCTCGGACACATGTCGCGCTGAAGGGCGTTCTGATGTGCGAACAGGCCAAACGCCTCCTTGAGGAACGCGTAGTGCTCGTGGTCCCCGCAGTACATCGTTCCCGAGCAGCCGCCCGCTTCCCAGACGGTGTCCTCCTCGCTTGCGATTGCCCGCAACTCCGAAAGGATCTCCTCGCGGGAGCGACCGCGCTCCGCGAGCGTGCGGTTGACCCCCAGGCGCTCGGCATAGGGGTAGAAATCGAACAGGTCGGTCATGTCCTTGCACCCTCCTTCATGTATTTGCGCTCGGTGGCCGGATCGGCCCTGCCGCTACGATGCCGTCGGGAGGAGGGGGTCGGATACTGCCTCCAACGCGGGAGCCTCCCACTCAGGCGCTTCCCACTCCGGTGGTTCGCCCATCCTCGCGTAGATCCTTGGTTTCGCGGATCGGAGACGGAACGCGTAGGCGAGGCCGGCGGCGGCGGCAATCAGCAATAGCCACGGGAGCGCCTTGATGATTCCGGTCTGCCCGGGGACGAGGTTACCGTAGTTGTGGACGATCAGGATGACCCCGATCACAAGCCCGACGCCGCCAGCGAGCGGTGCGACCAGCGTCTTCAGCCAGTGGCCGTCGCTGCGTCGAGCGAAGAACCCGACCACCGCAAACGCGGCCCCAGCCTGCAGGATGATGATCCCAAGCGTGCCGACGCCGCCCATACTGGTCGCGAGCGTCGTCAACGGGTTTTCGTTCGCGATCGCGTACAGCGCGACGATCAAGGCGCAGATCGCAATCTGGGCGCCCTCGCGACGTATGGTGACTTGAGCTTTGGGTGTGTACGGGAGAGCGCGTTCGGGAGCAGACCTTCGCGGCTCAGCGCGAAGAAGTACCGAGCGGTCGCGTTGTGCGTCGCGAGCAGCGCGGCGAACAGGCTCGTGACGAGCAGGTACTGAATCAGGTGGTTTGTGAATCCGCCGACGTATTGGGCGTTCATCGCGAACAGGAAGTTGCCCGGACCGCCGGGGGTGCCCGCGATCGTCTTTTGCACCAAATCGCCACCGGCGCCTGAGACCAGGCACCAGGAGGTGAGCGCGTAGAACACGGCGATCAGGATGATTGCGATATACGTTGCGCGCGGGACCGACCGCTTTGGTTGCTTGGCCTCCTCGGCGAAGATCGCTGGCCTCGAACCCGATGAAGCTGTTGAACGCGAACACGAGCCCGGCGTCGATCCCAGCCGCGAAGATCGTCGCTGGTGCAAACGAATGCAGCGAGAATGCCCACAGGCCCTTGGTCGTCAGGATGCCGATGTCGAGCACGGTGACCATCGCGATCTCGAGCGCCAGCGCGACGCCGAGGATCGCCGCGTTCAGGTTGACCTGGCGGCGGCCCATCAATGCGATCAGAGCGAGCGCGATCGCCGACCACGCCTCCCACGGCAGGTTGATCGACAGCTGATTCTGCATCACGAGGTGCGTCTCAGCGCCGACCGCGCCGAGCACCGCGCAGAAGATCGCGTTGTATGCCGCCAGCGCAACGAACGCCGCGGTCACTCCAGCGGGGCGCCCGAGGCCCTTTGTGATGTAGGCGTAGAACGCCCCCGCGTTCGTGACGTGCTCTGACATTGCCGCATATCCCGCCGCGAAGCACAGCAGGATGATCCCGGCGACCAGGTAAGCGCCGGGGAGCCCGGACCCGTTCCCGAGCAGCAGACCAAGCACCATCGCGACGGCGACGGCCCCGATCGGCGTCACGAACGCGAGCACCATGAACACGATGCTTCCGGTCGAGAGCGAGCCGTGGGCCAACTCCGTTTCCACTGCTGCAGGCCGTCCGTTCGTTGTCGTTTTCGTTGTCACGTCTCTCTCCTCCTCTTTTCGATCAGGCTTTGGGCCGAGCGCGCGGTGGACAACGCCGGTTGCATGCTCCCTATAGGGCGGGTGGAACGCTGCGATCAGTTTGCGCTCGCCGTGCGACGAAGGGGTCGGCAAGACGCAGACGCGAACGTAGCTCCGTTCGTAGTGATTTGTAACCGTGGCAGCTTGTATTCTTCGGCCGTAGTAATCCCCGACTTCCGCTCGCGCGCAACGCGGCAACTCATTTCAGTTCCAGGGAGCGGCAGGGAACGAGGCCTTGACTGACACCGTCCTCGTCTTGCCGGACCGCCCGGCACCGGCGCGATGAGGTCGGCGGGATGCGCCGACGTTCGCGCGACTCGGGCGAGCCGGGTTGCGCGCGTCGTGCTCGATCAGGTTGACGTGGCAGCCCGAGTTGCCCTAGCGGAAGTTGCCCGCCCAGCCACACCGATGAACCGCACCGGAGCCCGCTGGGGACTCGCCGGCGCCGAAGCCGTCGTCACTACGCGACTGAAAGCCAGCTGCGAACTCGATCACCACTGACCCACCACCTCAACCAAGAACGACACCATATCCACTCAG
>OBLU010006502.1_pt1 | contig 10389 bp, 5 predicted proteins | sample 1518681 | NCBI WGS metagenome assembly OBLU01 (sample SAMEA3539304, study PRJEB22396) | soil metagenome | biome: tundra; feature: field; material: soil | place: USA | collected 2010-05 | depth 0.15 m
CCGAGGCTCATACCGGTAGCTCGACCGCTCCACGCCCAGCAGCTTGCAGGCCGTGTGTTCGCTCAGCCGAAACTCGACCTTGCTGACATCGCGATTCTCGACGCGGCGGAAGCAGAAGCGGAGACCGAGGCGGATACAGGCGAAGATTGAAAAGTTCCGGCGCCGCGCGAGACGCGCAGCGAAGCCCCTGAATCTCCTTCGGTGGCGTTTCGCGCTCCGCCGCTTTCAGCCACAGATATTCTTTCTCCTGATCCTTTGTCTCCTTCTCCGGCTTCCCGGATTTATCCTTGTCGTTGTCTTTGCCCTGCGCGCCACCGAAGGCCACCCCAAGCAACGCCAGCAGTCCGAGTCCCGGGTGTGCCGCATGTGCTACTGCAAGCGTCGTGGCTGCGGGCCCAGCAAGCTTTAGCAAAATCCCCTTTCAGAGTTTGCCGAAGACTAGCATTTCAACCGGATCAGAAATACGGGACTCATCTGTAGCTGTTCGGCGAAGGACCCTATTCTGCCTTACCCGATGAATTGCTGATGGGGTGTCATTGTGGGCACCCCATGAGGGTTATCGAGTTGCGTTCAGTTTATTCCACGTACGGCCACCCGTCGGAGGTGAAGGCGATCCGGTTGACGCCCAACGTGGGTGTTCCATTGTTGTTGCCGTCGTAGTAGTGGTAGACGAGCGTGGGTAGAGACTTGCTGCCGTCTGTGCCGGTGTCGGTAAAGACGCTCTGTCCACCCGGCCCGACAATATGGCCGTGCGAACTCAGCAGGATCGTGCCGCCCCCACCCCCCGTGCTGGTGTACAGAGGTACGCCGCCGCGATCCACATACGGTCCCGTCGGGCTGGTCGAGCGCCCATAAAGAATCCGGTACGCGCTGGTCGCGCTGCAGCATGCGTTGACTGGCGCGAAGTAGTAATAATACTGCGTGCCGTTGACGACGTGGGGATAGATGAACGGGCCTTCCTCACCCCACCAGCGGTAGGCGATGTTATAGATCGTGCTGTTCGAGGACAGGCGAAGCCCGGTGCTGGGATCGAGCTGGACGATATGCGTACCGTCGAGCCAGGAGCCGAAGACCAGCCACCAGTCCCCGTTGGCGTCGATGAATGAAGCCGGATCAATGGCGTTGTACGTGGTGCCTGCGGTAAATCCGAAGCCGCTCAGCGGGGTGTTGGTGGTGTTGCTCCACGACGAGATGATCCAGCCCTTGTCGGTCCACGGTCCCGAGGCACTGGTGCTGGTGGCCAGTCCGATGATCGCTTCACCCCCCACCGTATCCGGCTCGACGGGAATCGCGTAGTACTGATAGTAGGTGCCGTTCGCGTACATCACATTGGGCGCCCAGGTATCTGTGTTCCCTCCATTATTATCCGACGCTGGTGTTTGCAGTCCCGTCCACGATGCGAAGTCGGGACCGATGTCGGCGCAGCGACCGTCCTCCGTGAGCCAGTCATCGGTTGCTTGCGTGCTCGCGCAGGCTACGTAGGGGGTGGTACCGGTGGTGTAGGTGAACGTCGAAAGATCGGTTGAATAGGCTATCGTCTGGTGCGTCCCATAGAGCCAGTAGGCATGGGAGACCGGATCCTGGATCATGTTGGGATCGTGAACGTAGATGCCCGTGCCCTGGACCGTCAGCGGAGCCATATACGGTGTGGTGCCCGTCGAGGTCAAGGTCCACTCCTGGCAGGTGCAGCCGGTGCCGGTGGTAGCACGCGCACCCTGATCGATGGTGGCCGACGAGGTCGTGTTCGAACTATCATCCTGTAGGTAGAGGCCGCTGGCGTGGTTCTTGATCAGAAAATTTCCGTCCGTCAGTTGATATAGCACCCAGTTCTGGTCGTCGTTGCCTGTGTTGCTGTATTGCAGCGCCTGTGCGCCGGAATTCAGTGCTGCGGAGGGCACCAGTCCGCCGGCCGGCGAGACACTTGAAAGGCCAATCACCTGGTGCGTCAACATGTTCTCGATGTTGGCCCGGTAGTCTTCAGCCAGGTCCACCTGCTGCATGAAGTGCCACATCGAGTCGGTCGAGTTGGTATTGCTCTCCTGCACCACGCTGGTTTCAGCCGTCTGGCTCTGCCCGCTGATGCCCAGCACCAAGCCGCTAGCGGAATTTTTGATCTGGTACTGGTTGCTGTCGTACACAGAATCGTTCACATTGACCATCGTGCCCATGTCGGGCCCTGTTGATGTGGTCGTTGTTGTGGTGGTTCCACCGCCGCCAGAGCCACCGCTTGCACATCCGGCCAGCATCGCAACCGCAGAAAGCGCAAGTCCCAGCCAGATACGGCGCTCGGGCATCGTTACTCTTTCAAATTTGTGTCTTGCCAACATCTCTTCTCGCTTTTTGTTTTGAGTGCTCCAGAGGATTTCCATTAATGGACAACGCGCAGTAATGCGATGGAAAGAATGAAATATGCGTAAGAAAAATCTCATCGACTTCTGCCAGCACAGCCTGCCAACGACCTGGGAAAAACTTCAAGTTTGTCGAGCTTGCCGTTCGACGCGGTGAAGTTGATGCCCGTCTTCCAGGTATCGTGAGTCACGGAGCCAAAAATGAGCCCATTGCGGCTGACATTTTCATAGATCGCCGGGGCGTGGTCTTCGAGGTATTAGAGGACCTATACAAGCAGTCTAGAGTCGTAGGGCACATGACGTAAACAAAAAACAGTACCGAGGTTGCGCGAGTCGCACCGCCGACTACCTCAGAAGCGAAGCGTAGTTTTCCGAAACCAGTATGGCGCGAAACCACTATGGCGACAGACTGCTAACTCTGGTGCCGGAAATGAATCCGGCGGCACAGATTCCCCCCGCCTCAAAAAGGCAAAACACAAATAAGACAGGGCGTCGATTCGACGCCCTGTCCTATAGCTAGCAGCATACGGCCTACCACAGTATTTTAGCCGAAAGCTGAACGTTCCTCGAAATGTTCGTCTGCGAGTCGTAGGTCATGTTGATGGTGCCCCAGTTAGGATCGCTTGTGGTCCACCAGTAGCCATGATTGGCCCATGATGGGTGGTTGGGAAGGTTGTAGCCCTCAAACCGCAATTCCAACTTGGTACGCTCCCAGATCGGGAAGGTTTTGCTCAAGCTCATATCCAGATTCTGGCCGCGTGGATTGTAGATGCCCGAATCACTGACGTTTTGTGTCGGCGCCCAACTGGGACGCTGAATGAAGTCAAAATCGTTCCGAGCAGTCGGTGTGCTGTTAGGGCAAACAGCATAAGGTTCCGCCGTCAGGACTCCCGATGAGTTATAGTAGCCAACGCAGGTGCTGGTACCGGCAATCAGGGGCGTCCCACTGCGAACGACGTGCTGCACACCTGTGTGCTGCGGGTGAATGATTTCGACCGAACTGGTGCCAGCCGGGGTTCCAGCTTCGTAGAAGTAGGTGGCGCCAACGATCCAGCCACCGACAGCCGCATCCACCAGACGATTCGAGTTCCCCAGGAGCTTCCGGCCTCGTCCGACAGGAATGTGCCAGTCCGCGTTCCCCGTGAGACGCCATTTGCGGTTACCACCGTCGATGTTGTGAGCTCGAATGCGGTAGGTTGTGTCGACAAAGGAGCCCGCGTCCAGGGTTTTCGACCAAACGAAATTCCCGTGAGCGGTCAGAGCGTTGCTCCAGCGATGCGTGGCGACGACCTGTAGTGAATCATACTCCGTACGCCCCTCATTCAAGTCGTTTTGAGTAACATTACCGAACTGAGGCATCGCGCGGGTGAATTGATCGGCTGAGAGATAGTTGTTGGTGTAATAGCCATTCCCGTTGCCGGTGTTGGCTGGGGAGAAGCCATCCACGCCTTTGAATGGATTGGCAACCCACTCAGGATTATTGGCGGCCGCGGCTGGGCTATTCGGCGCGTTGTTGCAGTTGTTGTAGGTAGTGATGGAGGCGCCCATCTCAAGATTGCAATGTGCGGCGAAATTGACATTGTAGCGGTTAATGTTGTCCGAGGTGCCCTGGTTATAGCCAACACTGCCGACATAACTCAGGTCGACCGTCGTATGCGCGTTCAACTGGCGTTCGAGACCGAGCGAGTAATTGACCACACCTGGGATCTTGTAGTTACGGTTTGTAGCAGAAATGCTATTGCCCAACTGCGACATCAGCCCCAGAGAAGCACCCTTCGGTAGAGCAATTGTTGGGAAGGGATTATCGATGGTGTTGCCATTCGGTGTGTAGCTGCCGTTGCTGCTGGAGATGTAGTTTGTGGTCTGGCTGAATCCGCTGTTAACTCCCTGTCCAGCGTACTGGACGTAGGTGGTACCGATACCACCGCGGATAACCGTTTTACTGTCGACCAGATAGGCAAACCCGAGACGCGGCTGAACAAGATACTTGTTCCACGTGAACAGAGCGCGAGGCTGGCCATTGACGCCAGCGAATGTCAGGCCGCCCGCCAGTCCCGACCCATTCGGCAACGGCGCGGTAATCTCCGACATCACCGGGTTCGCAGTCGTGGTGTCCAATGTGCCGAGCACCTTGTTGTGATGTTCCGTTGGGGGGCCTTCCCAATCCCACCGCACACCCAGGTTGACGGTCAGCTTGTTCGTCACTTTCAAGTCGTCCTGAATGAAGGGGGCGAAGTACGGGTAGCTGAAATAGGAATTGGCATTGACCTCGATACGGCCGCTGTCCATGGTACCCAGCAAGAAAGAGGCGATACCCAGACCCTGAACAGTATTGGAAAGGTTATCCTCATTGAAGGATTGTCCGCGGGTCCAGTAGTTGCCGACAGAGAACGATCCTGCGGATGCTCCCCCAGTGTAATTACTTGCCTCCATCCATCGATAGTCGAGACCAGTTTTGAGGGAGTGCTTGCCATGCACATAGGTCCACATGGGCATGCCAGCGATCGTATTTGTGATTGAGGTCTTGTTGCCACCATTGCCGGCGTTATCGCCCATCGTGGTTAAACCAGAGATAGCGATTTGCGGGAAGACCTGTGGGTTGCCAGGCACGGAGAGACTCCCCAAGCCGATGCTGGAGAGATTAAACGGCGTGGGACCCTGCGCCTGGGCATACGCGTAACGAGTGAACGACATATGGAAATCAGCAAACGAATTGGCGTTGAAGGTATGCTGCCAATCGACTGTGAAGAAGTGATTCTGGCGAATCAGCGGAAAGAGGCCAGAGGCGGGAGCACCGGGTAGGCCATTCCATTGACCCGGGTCGCCATAGTTTTGAGCGCGTTTGTTCCAGGCGAAACGAAGGTAGCCGCGGTCGTTGGGGCCGAAATTCTGGTCCACACGTCCGACAACGTTCTTGAAGCGATCAGTTCCCGTGCCGGTCCAGGAGTAGTTGGCGACGCCCCAGGACTGGTTCGCGGGTGAAGTGGTGTTGGGATGCGGCATGTACTTCAAGAGCGCCACAGCGGTTGGGTTGAATAGAGCCGGGTTGATGTGATTATTGGGAAACTGAGTACGAACACCGTTCGCGCCTGTGGCGGTGGTGGGATCGTAGATGTTGACCTGCTCTTGGGAGGGGCCTGGGCCGCCCCAAAAATATGCACCGCTGAAATCACCGGTATCTACCACCGTCTGCGTGGTAGATCCGGGGCTGAAGGGTGGCACATTCGCATTGCCCGAGAGTGGCGTGTTCATGGCGTAATTTTCAAATTGCATTTCGAAGAACGTTTTGCCACGCCCATCATAGAAATGGGGGATAACAACCGGACCATCGAGTTCGAAACCGTATTGATCGCGCGTATCACTGCCCTTTGGCAACTTGCGGACCGGATTGTCGTTGTAGTGAGTATTCGCATCCAGCCACGAGCGCCGCATGTTTTCATAGACTTGGCCATGCAGGGTGTTGGTTCCGTATTTGGTGACGATGTCGAAGATGCCGCCACCGGTGTGGCCGTATTGTGAATCGTAGGGATTCGAGATGAACTTCATTTCTTGAATACTGGCTGTCGGAGGAACATATCCAATATCGCGGCTGCCGAAGGAGTTGGAGTTGTTCGGCGAACCGTCCATCATCAAATCGTTGGAGTTCGACGACTGCCCGTTGGTCGAGAATTGATTGATGGCGCCGTTGTCGAAGGGACGAACCCAGGTTGTGCTGTAGGTAGCTGTATTTCCTGTAAAGACGACGCCCGGCTCTGTGTTGGCCAGGAGTAGAGGATTACCACTGTTGAGGGGGGCTGACTCCAATTCTTCTGTCGAGAAAACCTCACCACGACTGGCGTTGGTCTGCTCGAGTTGAACTTCGTCCGCACGAACGGTAACGGTTTGCCGGTCAGCGCCAGGTTTCAAGGTCAGGTTAACGCTCACCCTCGCATCCAGTTCCAACCTGATTCCGGTTTCCGCTGCCGTAGCAAAGCCGGAAGCAGTTGCCGAAACATCATAGAGACCGGGACGGAGGTTGGGGAAGGTAAAGTCACCGGTCGAAGTGGTAACAGTATCGATGTCTTGGTCAGTCAATTCATTGTGCAGTACGATCTTGGCTTTGGCGATCACAGCACCGGTTGGATCTGAGATCCGTCCAGTGAGCGCCGTGGACTGTCCCATAAGAACTGACGGGAAGAGCAGTCCAACCAGGAGAAATAGCAGCTTCGCGGAACGGTTGGCGACGATCATTGTGGCATTCCCCTTCACCTTCACTAGTTTGTGCATTGCAGCTCCAGTTTCAAAGGTTTCGATTCAACTATGTTGCCGGTCGATGAGTCTCTGCGGATATGGAAGTAATCGCTCACGGCCCCGCCAATTTGGCAGCGAACGTCCGACGAACGATTTTCCCCCGAACGGCTAACTACCCGCCAGGTAGACGAAGGGGGACAAGCGGCAGTGCCGGATTCTTGCTTCATTCGCTGGCCTCACAATTTTCCCTGGAGCTTCAATCACGCAAGGCTTTTGGGCTTGCAGCAAACGTTTTCTTAAAAGGGCGTACGGCGTCATATTTTAGGGAGCGTTGGTGTCGTATCAAGCGATTCCTAAGATAGATACGCTTGGGAAACGTATGCTGTCAAGAGGTATTCTTACCGATGACCGCGGGCGTCTCCGCCACCCCCCGTTTTCCCTGGCACCACTGCAGATCCGTCGAGGGATACATGGCGTCGCCCCTCCACGCGGCCCGTACATCCCGATCGCTGCGACTTAGCTCAACGCCATGCCATCTCAACGAGATCCTCCAGTTGCTCCACGGGCCGTGCCTGGCTGAAGCATGTATAGTGGGCGCAAACATCATGTCCGTCCGGGCAGCCCATCATCTGTTTAGGAAGTCATCTGGGTTATTCTGGAATTGTTTTCCGGATCGCGCTATGTCAACGAGCTTTCGTTCACCACGAGCCAAGAAGCAGGTGGAAGGCGCGCCGCAGCGCATGGATATCCGTACGATCGCGCGTATCGCCAATGTCTCGATCTCTACGGTCTCTCGAACCATCAACCGCTTAGCTACGGTCAATCCGAAGATTGCAAAACGGGTCTGGGAAGTCATCGAAGAACTCGACTATTTTCCTAACACGCAAGCCCGGGCGCTCGTGTCGGGGCGCAGTCGGATACTTGGCCTTATTGTCTCGGAAATAACGAATCCATTCTTTCCAGAGTTGATCCAGGGTTTTGAAGAGATTGCCATCGAGCACGGCTATGAGATTTTGATAAGTTCGACCAACTACGATCCGAAACGCATGTCGCATTGCATTCGCAGGATGTTGGAACGTAATGTGGATGGCGTCGCCGTCATGACTTTCGGCATCGAAGAACCTCTGCTCCAGCAGTTTGCCCAGCGCAATATTCCGCTGGTGTTCGTCGACGTCGGGCCGGATCGTCCCGGCGTAAGCCTTCTGAAGATCGATTACCACCACGGCATACGGCAAGGCGTGCAACATCTGGCTGCCCTCGGTCACAGGAACATCGGCTTTATAACGGGACCGTTACGATTGCACTCCGCGCAGTCCCGGCTGGCTGCGTTTTCCGCTTCGCTCCAGGAGTGCGGCATCAAGCCGCACCCCGCGTGGATTCGCGAGGGCGATCATACTCTTGAGGGAGGAATGGCTGCGATGGAGCAGCTGCTCGCCGAAAAGAAGAGACCGACGGCCCTGATGTGTTCGAACGATATGACGGCCATCGGCGTTCTGCACACGATGTACCGGGCTGGTCTTCGTGTGCCCGACGACCTTTCAGTAATTGGCTTCGACGGCATCCATATCTCAGAGGTCACCATCCCGCCCCTCACAACGGTGCAAATGTCGCGTTTTGAGCTGGCATGCGCCGCAGTGACCGCACTTCTGGCCCAGTTGGAAGGGTCGGTTGAATTGCCTCGCAAACGCGAATATGAGATTCGCACAGACCTGATAGTGAGAGAATCGACGAACTTCCCTCCAGGCAGGATGCAGAATCTTCGCAAGAGCGGGCAGCCGAAGCGTTAGAGCAGATTCACGGTAAGTGTATTTCGGCGCAAAAGAAGCTTGCTTAGTTTCGACGTTTCTTTCCGGCTGACTTCACATAGAAGAAGCACTTGATTCTACTGGCGGCATTCGAGGTAACCATCGTTCAGGGCGTTCCTTGACAATCGTTTTGACATCGCTTACTGTTTAGCGTTTTGACGGGAAGTGGACGCGTAGGCCGTACCGACGCCAGCATGTGGTCTTTAAGGAGGCGGGCGGCGATGGATTTGCGTCGTCTTTGCTGGGCAGTGGTGGGAGTGGTCTGTTGAGCGATGGTGTCGGAGAAGAGAAAGGTCTCCTGCGGGACGAAGCCGATGGTGGCACGGAGGTCGGCGAGGGGATAGTCGCGGATGGGGCGCGTTCTTCCAGGTCTTCAAGCCCATCTTCGGCTGCGAAGCGTCTGCCCGCTCCGCGATAAGCTCTGCCGCCGTTTTGCCGGTGATGGCCCAGTGCAGCTTGTTCTGCACAGTCTTGAAAAACGCCTGCGTGATCTCGGCATCGCGGTTGTAGTCGATGCTGCATTGCTCATGGATGTAGGTGATCTTGAGATAGAAGCGCCGCTCGCTAGCCCGGATGGACCGGATGCGCTCCAACAGGTCGTCAAAATAATCCTTGCCAAACCGCTTTCCCTGCTTCAGACGCTCATCGTCGAGTACGAATCCTTTGACCAGAAACTCCCGGAGCACCTGAGTCGCCCAGATGCGAAACTGCGTCGCCTGACGGCTGTTGACCCGGTAGCCGACGGCGATGATGGCGTCGAGATTGTAGAACTCGACTTCGCGGGCGACCTGCCGCGCCCCTTCCGGTTGAACTATACGAAATTTTCGTATAGTTGCCATCTCATTCAATTCATTTGATTTATAAATCTCCTGGAGGTGATGATTGATGGTCTGTACGCCGATGCCGAACAACTCAGCCATCTTCTTTTGGGTGAGCCAGAATGAACAGCTCCCGTCTTAGGCACTTCCTCCTATAAACAACTACGAGCCCCTACCCCACTCCAGGCAGCCTCCATCCTGAGACCCGGCCGGCGAGAATAAGACCAGCAACCGGCAGGCCAGCATCGTGAACTCCCTTAAACCCCCTGGTCCCTTAACACCAAATATCTCAAGTCGGCAGGATACGAGCATGCTTGCTGGAATCTGGACACACCAGCAGGATCTGACCCCAGAGAGCCTACTCAGGACCAGGTTAGAACGAACACGAAAGCCCCATCATCACTGGGGCAGGCATCCCTTCAACCATCCAACTCCGGCAGCAGATCGAACGACTCGGCAGCTATCTGGCCCCGTCTTCCTAGTCTGGAACTCATGAACTCAAGCCAGGACCAGGCCGGAACCAGCCGAAAGCCCCGTGAACACTGGGCGGAGCAGCGTCCAGGCCGCCATCTCCGGCAGTGGATCTGAACTCGGCACACGCGCGCGCGAGAGTTTACCTAGTCAAAAGGGGGATTGGAGTAGTCGAACGGCGTGACGCCGACAAGACCGCTGGGTGCTCTCGAAGACCGGGCTGTTTGCCCCGAGAGAGATGATCAACGCCTCCGGCGTCGACATCTCGTTCTGGCGGACCTTGACGTTCTTCGCGACGGCGATTGCCTGTCCTTCGTTGAGCACGCTGAACCCGTAGCTCTCTTCGATTCCGAGGTTCTGGATCGAGTATTGCGGTTCGTCCCAGCTCTTCACGTGGGGCTTTTCGTCCACGATCAGGGCGCCGAGGTTCCGCGAGTTGAACATGATGATGTCAGTGACCTTGGTCTGAACGTTGAAGTTCATGAAGGGGCTGACCAGGATGGTGGCCTACGCTTTGGTAGAAAAGAAGAGTAGTCTAGGCTCATAGTTATATCGACGATATATCGAAGATATAACTGGAGATACTCATGAAACCTCGTCTTTTCCGCCGTCTTCGCCGCTCTATTCCTCTTCCTGTCACTCGGACTCAGATCCGCCAGAAGGTCGACCGGATGCGCGATCTCTATAAGTTGGAAGCCGTTCTCGAACTCAGCCGGG
>OBLU010006503.1_pt1 | contig 10388 bp, 7 predicted proteins | sample 1518681 | NCBI WGS metagenome assembly OBLU01 (sample SAMEA3539304, study PRJEB22396) | soil metagenome | biome: tundra; feature: field; material: soil | place: USA | collected 2010-05 | depth 0.15 m
GCATAAAATAGGCGTAACCGGGGGGAAGGTTGAAACTCGCCTTGCAAACGCTGCATTGGACCCCACCTTTCTACTCGCCGACGTGGAAGTGGTCGCCACGTATGTTCTATACAACGTCAACCGCGTTAAGCTAGAAAACCTGATACATCGGGTGTTTGACCCCGCGCAATTGGACATTGAAATCAAGGATCGATTCGGCAACCCCGTAAAACCGCGCGAATGGTTCCTTGTCCCGCTTTTCGTTGTGGATGAGGCCGTCAAGCGCATCAAGGACGGGACGATCACCGATTACATTTACGACCCTAATCAGGCTCGACTTGTGAAGGCCAGCGCAAGCCAAAAGTAAATTTCAAGGGCTCAACTGGACGTTTCGAGGGCCGCCAATCGTTGCCAAGTTGCGCCCTCGACCAAAACACTTCGCTTTTTCTTCCCTATCCGGTAGAATTGTTGCAGTCTCTTGTATTTGTGCAACAGTTACTTGAGGTTTTGGGTTGTCAGAGATGACGGGCAATAAGGAAGCTGTATCCGCTCTCGGGCCACTATTACGCTCGACCGACGAGCCGTGGCCGTTGATTCTGCTCGGGGCAGGCGCATCGTTCCGTTCCGGTGTACCAACCGCCGCCGATGCCGTGAAGCAGATCGCTCGCCTTGTCTATTCGGAGCGTGAGCTGAAGAATGCACGCCCACCCGAGCGCGTAAAGCCATCCGAGTGGGAATCCTGGCTGCAGGGCTTCGACTGGTTCATTCCCGGTGCCGACCGCCTTGCGGAGAATTTTCCCGCAGTCGTCGAACATCTGCTAGTCCCGGCTGAGTTCCGCAAGCGCGTCCTGCTCGACCTGATGCGACCGGTGCACGGGATCAGCAGCGGATACAAGAATCTCGCCGACTTCGTCATGCGCGGTCTGGTGCGCACGATGCTTACGACGAACTTCGACACCTGCCTGCCGGATGCACTGCGGGAACGTCAGCCGCATATCCGCCATATTCACGAAGTCAATCGCGGCCCCGGAGACTACGACCAGTTCAACATCTACAGCAAGTGCCAGATCGTCTGGCTGCACGGCCGCGCCGAGCAGTATTCCGACAAAAATTCCGCAGGCGAGATCGGTGCGCTCGATCCGGGCTTGGTTTCCCTTATTCGTCCGATGCTTAACGCATCGCCCATCATTGTCATCGGCTATCGCGGCTCCGAGCCGTCCATCATGGAAGGCCTCTTCGGGCAGAGCAAGGAAGGCCGCCTCGACTTTCCTAACGGTGTGTACTGGTGCACGAGGCACGCAGAGAGTCTTCATCCGAACGTCGAAGAGTTTGCACGCCGCCTGGGATCGAACTTCCGTCTCCTGCACATTGATGGATTTGATGAACTTTTCGCCGACTTGTCCAAGGAACTCGCAGGTCATGATCGCTATGCCCTCACCGGAAACGGTGGCAGGACGAGTCATGACGTTCAGGCCTTCGACGAGCGCGTCACGGAGAGCGCTACACTCGAAGATTTGGATCTGGACCTGGCGCTCTCGATCCTGCGGGAGTATTGCCAAAAGCTTGGGCGCGCGCCGCTAACGCGCGAAATGCTCCTCGCGCTCATGCGCGAGCAGGGGTTGATCGTGCCGAATTCTGGCAACGACAATGTCACGGTAGGAGCCCTTCTCCTGTTCGGCAAGCGCACCCAAGATTTTTTCCCACACGCCGTCGTGTCGCTGACGGAGGCGGGCAAGAAACGCGAAATCTACGAAGGCAATCTCATTGCTCAGCACCGTGCGCTCCTGCAGAAACTCGAAACCGTCGATGTGAATCCGCAGCTGAAACTCAAGGGCAGGCGGCAGCATACGGACCAGACCGCGTATCCGCCGCGCGTGCTCGTCGAACTCCTCGTCAATATGCTGGTGCATCGCGATTACCAGGTTCCGGAGCCATCGAGCATCGAGCTGCATCCCGGTTCAGAGATCGTATTCAGCAATCCTGGAGCACTCACGCAGAAAGTCGCAGGCAAGGTCACGCTTGAGAACGACGGCCGCATCATCCTGTCGGAGGGCGTCACCGATCAGCGCAACCCCTCGCTGTGTGATATTTTCTTCGGCATCAGCGCAATGGAACGGGCAGGGACCGGCTTGATCGATGTGGGCGAACTCATGCTCAAGGGCGGGGGCGGATCTGCCTTTTATCACAACCCTGCCGATGCACGCTTCAAGGCCATCGTCGCGCAGCCTATGGCGTCGGCCGGGTCGCGCAGCGTCGCCCGCTCGGACGTGCCAACCGGACTTTACGTCCTAAACGTCCTGCCTTTCAGCGCTATCCCGGAATATGTGTCCGTTGTAAGGCTCGCTGTGCCCTGGCACGAGCGGCCCCGCACCATTGACCTGCGGCAATTGGGCACATTCGTGGTCCGGGACACTGAGCTATGGAGTTTCGTGCCGCTACCGATTCTCACGACGCTGCTTGAACCCATCGTGGACAAAAAGACGAGCGAGTCGAAGCCTACGAAGGAAATCGAGGCCTCGCCCGACTCGAAGCGTGTTCTTTCCTGGCTGCTGCGAAAGCACGTCGAATACGAACTTCTAACGTTTGAAGACCAGGACGGATTGATTCTGGAATATGGCCGGAAGCACCGCGCTTATTTTTCTGGAAAAAATAAAGCAGAGCGCACCATCGTGTGGAACAGCGCCCAGCGGCGCGGCAATCGGCGTGAAGTCGTGAAGCGACGGGGCGATCCGCCGAGGGCATGGTTCGAGAACGAAGGCTTTGGCTACGAGATCGTCGATATGGGCGGCATGTGGTGCGTGCGCATCAAGCCGTTCTACATGTTCACAGGGCCTGACGCGTTTACGCCGTTGCCGGCATTCACGCGCGCGGCGAAGGCGACCCGACGCATCAAGTTTGATCGCAACAAGAGCGTTGAGGCTGATCTTACGTTTTGGGCCAACTTCCTAGGTCGCGGAGCCGAAACGATGAACGTGGGTGATCTTCACGTTGACGACCTTTTGATCGATATGACTTTTTTGACCGTGGAAGTACCGGAAATCGGATTAACCAATGACCTTGAACATACGAATCGAATGTCTGCCTGAGCCCAGGCTGCTATTCGGGGCCAACGAGACGGGCGTGGAACCGCGTCGCGTCATGGCGAAGCATGGAGCGGCGGACAAATCCGCGCCCAGGGAACTTCGCATCGGGATCGTCGGACCGGCTGCTGAAGTACATATTGCCCGTGCCTGGTTGCCCCGTCTCAATCGCATGTCGATTGCTCGTGAAAATAGCGCGCGCCGCTATCCCAACTGGCCCGGAGCACAGCAGGCGCTCGGCGTAAACTTCGTCATCGAAGACAGATATGTCCGGTCGCTGGATGAGGAAAAGCTAAATCTGGCGCTGCACAATTCTTCCCCAACACAGAAATTCGAGGATCTCCTGGATTTGTTTGACGCTAAAATCCAGGGATTCTTCGGAGACGCGCGCCCTGACTGCATTATCGTATGCCTTCCAGATGAACTCGCTGATATGCGCATCAGTAACCCAAAGCTCTCAGCGAGGGAACGAATGGCCCTGGAGCGGTTGCAGCGTGAAGAGGAACAAGATCAAATGTCCCTCTTCCAGCCGACACCAGAGGAACTGAAAGCGGCTGAGGAACTGCGAACGCAAGCGGAGGATTTGCTCTTTCGAACATTTTACCGTGCGCTCAAAGCCAAGATCATGACCCACCAGAATCCGGTGCCCGTGCAGGTCATACGTCGCGACACCTTTCTGCGGCCTGATAATGAGGGACAGAGCTATGCCACGCGGGCTTGGAATCTCGCCATATCCTTGTTCTATAAATCCGGCCATGAACCCTGGCGGCCCGCTGATTTGCCCGGCAACACATGCTTTATCGGCATTTCGTTTCATCATTTAAAACGTCGCGAAGGCGATGTTGTGTACGCGAGTGTTGCCCAGGCATTCTCAAATGAAATTGAGCCATTTGCCCTGAAGGGCTCGCTCGTGGCGCATGACCAGCGCCGGGATCGCCAGCCCTACCTGACTGACGCGCAGGCGGCCAGCCTTATGACGGACGTTCTGGATAAATACGAGGCACTCGCAGGAATGCTTCCGACACGCGTCGTCGTCCACAAGACCAGCACCTATCAGCCAGAGGAGGAGAAGGGATTCCGCTCGGCTGCCGAGGCCCGCGTACCTGCATGCGATCTTGTCTGGATGCGCAGCACGGCATTTCGCCTCATCCGCAAGGGTATGCAGGAGCCGTGGCGTGGAACGCTTTGCACAATTGGAGATGAATCGTATTTATTTACGATGGGTTACGTGCCTTGGTGGGACGAATATCCCGGCCCTCATATTCCTGCGCCGCTTGAGATTGGGGCGTGCGGAAAAACTGACATTCGCGAGCGAGCGCGCGAACTACTGGCACTCACCAAGATGAACTGGAATTCCAGCGAAGGTATGGGACGCTATCCCATCACCATATCCTTCGCGAGGAAGGTCGGCATGCTGATGACGGAGTTGTCCGATAATCAGACACCGAATCCTTCCTATCGTTTCTACATGTAATGAGCTTCAGCGAGTCTTGAAATGTCACGGCGTAATCACGCAAATCATATCTAGGCCGTTCCCGGAAAGCTTTCCCAAATCGCGTTCGATCCCGCGAGGATTCTTAACGAGACCCGACGGGTCGTATACAAGGCAGATGAGCGTCCTACAATCGGCATGTTGACGATACTTAGCAGCATCAATGATTAGCTCTTCCGACACTTCCTTTGCACCCAGGCCTTTCCGCGTCATCTTTGCCTCTATCACAATTGCATGGTCTTTGAGCAGGAAGTCCATGCGTGATGAGCCGCCTCCGTAGGAGGGAGTCCACTCCTCGGGCCTGATGTCGTCGAAGTGAAGACGCAATAGTGCGTGCAGGAGATCCTGAACGTCATATTCGTCCTTGATTTCAAGTGTGGCTCTGTTTTCGCGTCGGTGAGTGAGCTGCCGGGCGACTTCGTGAAAGCGGTCGCAAATTGCGAGGGCAGCTTTAACCGGCTGCTGTTCAACGCTACCGGCCGTTTCATCGCCCGCAGCGTTTAGTTCGACTTGTCGGAGTAGCCGTGATGATATGCCCAGGAGTTCTCGTATTGCGCCGCACTGTGAATCGCTCTCAAAAGCCACCGCCGCGTAATAAAGGTGTGCCGGAACTCGAACGCCTTGCGAAATCGCCAGAGTATCTCGGCTCATGAATCCAGTGTTCAAATTGGCGCTCATGTAGTCATTGATAGTCTTGCCCCACTTGAAACTCTCCAACTCAGTCAACAGCTTCTTTTCTTGTTCTAGGCCTGCTTTCGTGTGCACCGAGGAGATTTCAGTCACAATCTCCGACTGCAACGCCTTCGCCTGCGACAACACGGCCGCAGTGTCCTCCTCCAGATTTGAGATCGTAGCCCCCGCCAGCTTTTCGACCCGTTCTTTTACTTCATCAGCCGTCCGTGAACGCCATCCATCGGGCAGCCCGTGTATGCCGCCCCACTCCGGACTGAATCTGGCTCCCAGCGGCGGTCTCTCGAAATTTCCGAAATGTAGCTCGGAATGGTAGCCGACAGCTGATCCACTCCACGATTCTCCTAGCTCCTGGGACGCCTTTGTAAGCTTCTCGCTTGTCTTCTGAAGGTCATTAAGCTTCGCTGATAGGCCTTCATCCAAGGCTTTAACCTTCGCGAGCAGGGAGATCGCCGTTTCAGTCAGACTTGCCATTGTTTCGGTCCTAGCCTATTTCCGCAGTCCGTTCGATTGCCGATTGAACTAAACTCGTCATTTGAAGCTCGCTTTGGATCGTGTCGCCTGCAGCACCGCAGTCAACCGAAACAAACCAGAGATTTCGATTCGGAACTGAAAACAGTTTCCATGGATTCTTTGGTCCCAGCCGTTGAATCACCTGACCCATTTCATCTTCCGGATATACAAGGAAACCATCGAGTCGTGAAGCCGATTCCCCAAATGCAGAGAGGTAGGCGGCAAGCTGGTATAGGTCCTCGGTAACCACCCCTGTTCGATTCGTAGTGTTGATGCGAGTAGTTTTGTATTTTGCGTCAACGATCGCCAGACAGCGGTCTCGAAAGTTGCCGACGATGACATCGGGACGCAACGACCCGAACTTGTCATCATCCATTGAGCTGCGGAGAAGCCATCGAAAGTGATCTCTGGATCGCCCTGTGTGACTCACCCGGAAAGCGGGCAGGGCGGTCTGCAATATTTTGGCAATGTAGAGTTCCCATATCTCCGCCACGTCGAGCACAATCCCAAATGCCTTTCGATCACCTGCGGACGCGGGTAGCTGCGGCTTGTGTTCGAGGATAGACAGCGAGAGATCAACAATAGGCCGGTAACTCTCCGTAATGGGCGAATAGCGAATGGTCGACCGCACCCCCTTTGGTATGCGGTGCTCGCGCCCGCCGAGCGCGCTGCTCAATTCTTCCACAAGCGTCCGAGCCCGCTCAGGGAGCCATCCGCGAGATTCCCCATACTCCATCAACGCCCTGTCTAGCCCCTTAAACGCGGCGAGCAGAATGCTACCGATCTTCACATCTATTACACGGTTGCGTGTGATGCTCATCAGACAATCGTCACCCGTCTTCCGTGCAAGTGCCGTTTTACGGGCGAGCAGCCGCCCGCGCAGAGCCTGGCCTCTATGGACTGTGTCCACGCGTAGGGACGGCAGACCATGTTTCGCTGCCGCCACCAGTCGTCCCACCCAAAGGTGTGCGATAACAAGCCAAAGCCAAATGCGCTGCTGCTGGTGACTTCCTTTTGATTCCACGAGCCGCACGCCCCAGATGGTTGACAGCCAGCGCATAAGCACTGGCATGCCGAATCGTGGCTCCATGCGTAATGTCACCCCTTCAAACTGCACTTCACCGACATATCGCCTAGCCCACCATTTTCCCGATGCGCTGTCGAATACCGCCAGAGGATCGTCATCTTGCTCCACATCATCGGTTGGACGCCCCAGCCGAAGCAGCATGCTGGCAGTTTTGGTTTCAGAGACCAGCTTACGCAACCAGGCCTCCTGCTCGCGCGTCAACTCCGGAAATGGCGAGCAATCTCGAACGGTGACAACATTTGCGCTGCTGTCCGGTCCCGTCACAGAGACACGGCCTCAAGAAGGACAGATTGAGCGCGATCCATAAGGGCCTTGCGCTCAGCCGAGTCGATTCCGGAAAGATACTGCTCAAGGAGAGGACCAACCGCGTAGCGCCAGAGCCCGACGACAGGGTCCAGCGCCGCCCCGCTTTTGTTAAACAGGACGCGGTTACGCCGCTTTTCAGAGGAAATCAGGTATTGCTGAGCAAATGACACGATGTCACAAAAATATGTATGCCCGATTTGATATTGCGGCCCTAGATAGCTGCTCGCTTCAATCTCTTGATTGAGGGCTTCTGCACGATTGCCTAGTTCCTTGAATTCATCCTCTACCTTGTCCCAGGTCTTGCGGATTCTCCCTGCTTTCGTCTGCTCTTCCCACCGCTTCTGCGACACCGAGAGAAAATCCTCCCGTGAAAATCCCCGCAGAAACCACATGAAACGCCTGCGCAATGCGAAATCGACGTGTTCTAGTGATTGGTCGATAAGGTTCATCGTTCCAATGAGGTAGAGGTTGGTGGGAAGCTGCACGATTCGTGGCGTTTTGTCATGGCCGCCGAGTCGGATGCTGCTGTCGCGGTCTTCAAGCAGCGTGAACGCCTCGCCCAACACTTTGCTCAGGTCGGCGCGATTCATCTCGTCCAGAATCAGAACGAAGGGCACATCACGAAGCTCTTCGGCTTCCGTGGCCAACTTTTCCACGATGCTCAGGAGAACCCCATCACGGTACACGGTTTCACCATTGCCGCCGATTTGGAGTCCTCTGACAAAGTCTTCGTAGCCGTAACCGGGATGAAACTGCACCCGCTGAATTCGATCTCTGATAACACTCTCTGTTTCTTCAGGCGCTGAGAAAAATCGGCGGGGGCCGCAGCGCTTAAGCTGGTGCTGTCGAAGAAGGCTTTCAGCAATCTCCCGCGCCTGATAGGTCTTACCCGTTCCAGGCGGTCCAAACAGGACGATTTGCTTCTTGATGTGGAGGGCTTGAACCGGGCTGATCGTGTCGGACTCGCCATCCGTGTACCAACATTGACGCAATGGGGGCCAGTAGAAGTCGAGGCTCTGGCCAGGGAGTAACTCTTCGAGCTTGCGTCGGATGGATCTCAGCTGATCATCGATGTCGTCGGGCGCGGTTCCATCAATAACCTCACCGAATGCTTCGCAAATCCGTCCCTTGTGTCCTTCGCTCGCGATGCGCTCATATTCGTCTGGAAATAACAAATAAAGGATGATGTGCCGCAATTGCGGCGGGCGTCCAAAATTCTCCCGGTGGGCTTCGGCTAATTCGTCCAGCAACCCTCGAAGCTGAAGGTGGTCGTGCAGCAACGTTTCCTGCTTCTCGGCAGGCAGTTCCGCAACGGCTATTGCGAACTGCGCAAGATAAGTTAGTTCGTTCGGTCGCCCCGTGTTGTAAACGAGGCCAGGGTCACCGATGCCGGAGTTAAAGCACAGAAATTCGCTGCCATTCGCATCAATGGTAATGTTCTTCCAGCTCGCAACAGTTTGGATTAGCTCTTTCTTTCGAGACGCACCCACACTGGTCGGAAATAGGAAGTAGACAAAGAGCAGCTCGCACGCGAGCCTCGTCACGTCCTCAGTTTCCGTTGCGAGTTGTTCCTTAAATTTCGTCTCGAAATCTTTGTCCTTGGACGTATCCGGCCGGTCGATAAAACAGGCTTTAAATCTTTGCAAGTTGGCGGAGACCCAGATGTCACGGCCAGGCCACAGTAGCGACTTGCCCTGAGTGAGACACAGATTGCGCCAGCGCTCGGCAGCAGCCAATATTGGAGAAGGATCTTTTTCTGTTATGCGGGCCATGATTGTCGATCTCTCGAACCTTTCTGCAACACTACAGCATTTCTATTTGATGTTTCCTACATAGATCGCCAAAGTCCCTTTGATTGAAGGTCAGAAGTCCGTGCTTGCGGACATTGATGTCATCCAAAATCAGGCGAATGACAACGTCCACCAAGGCAAAGCTACGCGTCGCAACACTGGCGATAGCTACTTCCAAAGCGGATTCGCGATAGGGTTCGTCTGACAGCCGCACAACGTGCGTTTGTCGAAGAAGTTTTTCAAAATGCCTAGCGGCAAGCGTGTTTTTTGCGAATCTGCTGTTGAAGGTTTCATATAAGGAGGGCCACGGGATCAGTATGGTTGCGGTCTCCAACAAATCCGCCTTCTCCTCTGCCTCCTTATGATATTGATCGCGTTCGTTATAGAAGGCATACCAGAAGCCAGTGTCGATGATGACCGTCTTCCCAAAACTACTCATTGCTACTGTCCTCGGCATCGTCACCCGTCCCGCCAAATCCGGCCCAAGGCGGATTGCGCCGACGCCCAAAGATGAAGCTACCCTTCATCTTGCCTTTGACGAGCCTGATTACATAAACTCTGCTCTTCTTTTCATCGAGCTCGACGTTATCGTTGAGTTCTTTCTTTAGGTCCTCCAACAGATCGTCCCTTTTGTGCTCGAACCAAAAGCAGGCCAAGCTGTCGCCGCACTCTTTGGCCCCTTTGCCGTCCAGCCAAGCGTACATACCCTCGTAGTCGCCCTTCACTCCAAGATCAAAGGAAACCCAAACAAAGTGCTTCATCTTTAGTCCCTCGTGTTGCTGCCCACCGGATTCTTTCAGTCCCAACAAAATTATTCAATACTTCACATGAAATGTCGGACTATCTTCCGGTTTGCTCTTCCGCCGGTCGTAAAGCCGAGTCGTAGAAACATTCGCATGCCCCAGCCACTCCTGCACCTTGGCAATATCCGCCTCGTTAGAAAGCGCGTTCGTCGCGGCTGTAGCCCGCATCGATTGCACACACACCCCGATGGCTTCCGCGCTCACCCCCGTTGATTTCGCATATTTGAGAACGATGTTGCGCAGGATGGAGCCCGGATCGAGATGCCGGTCCAGTGTCCCGGTGCGATTATTCGCCACAGGCCGGAAGAGGGGAGCATCCAGCGATTGCTCAATGCCCCCGCCGTGTTTCCCCGCCTGAAGATACTCCTCAATGAGCCGCTGCACCAACGGATGAATCGGCACAAACCGGATTTTGTCGCGCTTGCCCTTGATACGGAAGTGCATGACGCCCTGACGACTCTGCATGTCGCGGAGCCGCAGGAGACAGAGTTCCTCGCGTCTGATGCCGTGATAGAGCAGGGTGGCAAGAATGGCACGGTCCCTTACACCCTTCAGCGTGTCCGGGGCAGGGGCCTCCAGCAGGCGGCGCGCCTGGGCGTCACCTAAGGCAGGCGTGCTGCCTTCATTGTTGTTGGCCATGGGCCTTTT
>OBLU010006504.1_pt1 | contig 10387 bp, 5 predicted proteins | sample 1518681 | NCBI WGS metagenome assembly OBLU01 (sample SAMEA3539304, study PRJEB22396) | soil metagenome | biome: tundra; feature: field; material: soil | place: USA | collected 2010-05 | depth 0.15 m
GTGATGGTCTGGTTCTCCAGACGGGCGCAATCGCAAATGTAGAATTCCTTCATAGCGGGAACCGTGGGCACATCGCGGCAGGACGATGCGGCCAGGGCTTCATGGTATCGCACTTGGCGGGGAATGGCGCCAAAGAAACGCGGGGCGAGAGCCGCTGTTCACCCATTTGGTTGCTATGGATTCTTGCGGGTGCCCCACCCTTGTCGCCCGATTTTGGCGACAACGACGGCACACTACCCAAACTACGGCCACTTGACCTCTAGAAGAGCCCGAATTTTTTCTTTTTCTTTGCCTTCGACGAGCCTTGGGTCGCGGCCGTGGTGTAGATCGGCTTGGTTTCGTTGGGGCTGGCGCCGGTGTCAGTGTAGCCGGCCTTGATGTCGATGTAGGCATCCTCGCGCAGCTTAGTCAGGTAATCGCGCAGCGCGGGCTGCATCTTAGTCATGTAGATCTGCTCTTGAACCCGGCTCTCCACTTCTTTCAAAGGAGGGATACCAGCACTCTGGTGTTCGCTGACCTTCAAGATGACCCATCCCTGATTGGTGCGCACCGGCTCGGTGTAGCCACCCGCATTCAAGGCAAATACCCGCTCCTCGAGATCTTTGGAAAGCGTACCGCGTTTGAAATATTCCAGGTCGCCACCCAGCGCGGCAGTCGGACCGTCAGAGTACTGCTTGGCCAAGTCCTCGAACTTGCCACCCTTCTTCAGCAGGTCGTAAACCTTGTCTGCCTTGGCCTCGGCCGCTGCCACCACTTCCGGGCTCGGAGTCTCCGGCAGCGCATCCTGCCCTTTCCCGGTCTTGACCGCCGGCTGCTTCTGGGTCGAAATCAGAATCTCGCTCATGCGGACCTGTTCCGGGCGATCCAGCTCGCTCTTGTGCTGGTCGTAAAACTGCTGGATCTCCTGCTGCGACACGTTGATGTGCCCGCCCACTTCCTGGCTGATCACATGCTGCGTGATGATGCTGTTCTTCATGTTCTGTTTGAATTCTTCCCATGAGACGCCCTGCGCCTGCGCCGCCTTCTCCAGGTCTTCCATGGAGTCGGCGTGCATCTGTTTGCGCAACTCGTCCAGCCGCTTGACCAGGTCGGTGTCCGCGGAGATCGTCAGCTCCTCGCCCTTTTGCAGCAGCAGTTGTTGGTCAATGAGATCGCGCAGCAAGTCCTGCTGACGCTCTTTGGGATCGGACGGAGCACCGGAGGGATCCGGCTGACGGGAATCGGCCTGCAATTGCTCCTGGCTGCGGCGCAGATCGGCCCGGGTGATGATGTTGTTGTTGATGCGGACGACAATTTCCTCGACGACAGTGTCGTCCTGGCCAGCCGATGGGCTGGTTTGGGCCATCAGCCAGGGCGCACCGACGAATGTGGCAAGCAGAAGGACAGCAAATCTCTTCATCAAATACCTGACCAGGCGGGCCTGCAAACGCGCAGCCTCACCCGGGATCAAATTCGTTTTCGTTGCCGTTATTCTACCGCGTCTGGGGCCGTCCTGCTGGCGTGAGGCGGCAGCGAAAAACAATGCAGCCGCTGATCGGCGCTTGTAAGCATTGGCGCGGGACTTCGTTCGCACCAGAGCAGTGTCTTCCTAAGCCGCCCACTCACATCACATCCCAGCGCAGAGCCTCCCAAGTCACGGCGTCAACTCAAACACCGTCCCGTGGCCGTGAGCACCTCCTCCTACAGTCGTTCCGAAGAAGTTGCCCACTCCATCAGGAGTCATTCCGTAGTACAAGTAGGCTCCGTCTGGAGCAGTTCCGAAGGTGTGGAGTACGCTCTCATTCCAGCCTCCGCTCCCGTTTGGAGTCAGTTCGAAAGCCACGCCACAATCGCATCCCGGGTCGCCGCCTGCTGAAGTTGTGCCGTAAAGATTCCCGGCCGCGTCAAAGACCAGCGTACTGGTTGGAGAGCCTCCGTCGAGGCCGCCTTGAAAGCTATACAGCACCGTGTCTCTCCAGCCTCCGATGACGTTGGGGCCGGGAGCTACCTTGAACACGGCACCCGCTCCGTTGGCGCCCCCAAAGTAGGTGGTGCCGTAAAGATTGCCGTGCGCGTCCGCGATCAAGCCGCCGTAGGGAAACGCCGCGTCGGGCTGGCCTCGGAAGGCATACAGGGTAATCAGATTCCATGTGTCTTCAGAAGCGGACAGCCGGAACACGGTACCGGCTCCGTTGGCGCCACCCAGTTCGGTTACGCCATAGATGACGCCCGCTGCATTGATAAATAGCGCACCCAGTGAGCCCACGGCTCCATCATCGCCGCCGGTGAAGTTATGGATTATCTTCTCCTGCCACAGTCCGCCATTGGGGGACAGTTGGTAAATGGTGCCCTCGCCATACGCACCTCCGTCGGGCGTTGTCCCATAGAGGTTGCCCGCTCGGTCGAAGACTACCATTCCCCCGGGCCCGAACCCATCCGTGTCGCCGGTGAAGCTATACAGCACGCTCTCGGTCCACGAACCACCGGACGGTGTCAGCTTGAATACCACGCCGCAACCATCGCCAGTACAAATCCCGCCTGTACCGCCAGCGACGGTTGTGCCGTAGAGATTGCCTGCGGCATCGAGGCTCACCCCACCGTAGGGGTTCTTTCCGTCGTCGAAGCAGCCGAAGCTGTACAGCACGCTCTGCTGCCACTGGCCTCCGCCGCTGGGCGTCAGTTGGAAGACCGTCCCACAATCGGATGCCCCTCCAGTCACCGTTGTACCGTACGCATTGCCGGCGCTATCGAAGGTCAATTGTGAAGCGGGATCGCCTCCATCATTCCCGCCGGTAAAGCTATAGAGCGGCGTCTCAGTGCCCGCCGCCCGCGTGCTGCTGAGTAGCATTGCAGCCAGGGCGAAAACGCCAGCAGTCCGGGTTATGAAGCAGCAGAAATTCTTGTTTGCCATTTTCCATCTCCTTGATGCAAAGATTTCTTCGAGCTGAAGACGAAGATTCACCCTGACGTGGTAGTGGAGAACTTTAGCATTGAATTGGTTCCACAAAATACTGAGATTGCAGTTTTGACATTGTTTTTGCGATCAACTCGGGAGTGGCGGACGTGGTTGGCGAACCCGCCCCCCTCCGGCATTGCCCTCACCCATGCCTGCGAAGAATTCGGACCGGTACCGGGTGGAGCGCGTTGGCAAGGTCGCGCCGTGCGAGGCTTCCCGCGCGGGCAGATTGCCTAGCGGGATTCGGTTCGGCAAAGCTGTTTACGGCGCCATGCCGTCGTCCATCCACTGCTCACATTGCACGGTCATATACATGAAGCTGCTCGCTTGACCGGCCAATGGAAAACCAGGCTGGGCCGCACCGTGTGCATCAATGGCGCGCAAGACGGGCCAGAATTAGCCCTCGTGCGATTCGATGCGGAATCGCCTGACGATGCTTCGCGCCAGTTGCTTTAGCACGAACTATGCTTCCTTCATCGGCAGCTTCCGTGCGGAATCTGTGATCGCGTCAATCTTGACGGCATAGGTCGAGCGCTCTGCGATGTCCACATCACTGATTACGTGGACATCGAGCAGGCCTTCCGTCCGATAGCCAGTTCGCAGAAAGTTGATTTCACTGAGACAACGACTCCAGCCCTCCAGCCAGAGCATCAATTCCTTCCTCTGCTCTTTGGTGCCCTGGAAATGAAGCAGCAAATCTATATCGCTTGCCGGGCCGGCGGTTGCATTTTTCGTGCTGCCAATCAGGTAAAACGCCTTGACGCCAAACATCTGGGGATCGAGTTGTGCCGCGATCCTCTGCGCCATCCGGAAGCGCCAGCGCCAGTGTTCTTCGCCGGTGCGATCAACCACCTCGACGTCCGATTCGGGCTGTCCGTCTCGCTGCCGTGGAGGGGAGAGAAATGCTATGGCCTGGTCCAATTCTGCATTCATGAGCACTTGCAAAATCAGGCCTCCCGTCTCTTTCGCCATATCGATAACACGAAGGGTATCCGACAGATGCGCGAATTCGGGAAGAAGCTCCTCCAGCACGCTGTGGGAGCGTCGCAGAAACTCTTCCTTGAATACGGTCTGCGGATCGTCCGGATAGAGAGGGAGGTAGCGTATCGAAGCTTCCACCAAATCCTGAAAGAAATGGGTGCCGAAGGAAAGCTCCGGCAGATAGTTTCCTCGTTGCCGCGCGACTTCGATTAGCATCGCCGTGTTGTTGATGTCGGAGTACGTGACCGGAACGCCGAGTTTGATGTCCCCGCGGCTCCCCCAGCGTCCGGGACCGATCAAGATAAACTGCCGCTTGGGCAGCAACTTGTTCAATCGCCCTACTGCGCGTCCTATATCGCGCATTGTGGTCTGGTCGGAAAGCTGGCTATAGCCCTCCAGGTCCACATAAACAATGTGCGTGATCTCCGGTACCTTGCCATTGGAGACGAAGCGGTTAGCCGAGAAGATCACTTTGTCCGCCGGCAGATTCTGTGGTATCGCAACCGGGACCGCATCACCGCTGTAGCTTTGGGGCCGGCACTGCAGGAGGTAAAAATCCTCCCCGTCGTAGGCAAACTCGATGTCCACCGGCGTGCCCAGTTTGGATTGCAGAAGAGTCAGCAACTCGCGAATCCGCGCCACGAACGGTGTCTTCCGGATCAGACCTTCGAAGCTGAAGACCACGTCGCGTGTGCTAAAGTCCGGGACTGGCCCGACTAGCTGCTCAATGCGATCGTGCTCGATCACCGATACAAAATGGCGAATCTGCGGATACCTGCCGCCGCAGTAGCGAAGCAGTTCTACCGAGTCCACCGTTTCAAACGCGTTGCTCTCCAGATTGATCACGTCGACGCGCTTAGGCGAGTACTTGAGCACCTCTTCCACCGTAACGTTGACTCGGAGGTTGGGTTGTCCCGGCGCGATCAGCACCGGATAGTCGTCGGCTACGCGGTCAACCGCGCGGGTTCCCAATCCCGGCACCAGGCGCACTAACCCGTCTCCGCGACTAATTCGGGCAGACCAACGGAACTCGTTGTTACTAAAGGCAACGCCGGAGCAAGCCGGAAGAAAGTACTTGCCGACCTTCCGGCCCACGACCTCCTGGATCATGAGGCCCATCTCTTCATGAACATCCAAAAGACCTCGCTCCGCCCGGTACTCCGTGGGATCGGGTCCAAAGATCGAGGCGTACACTTCGGCGACGGCGTCCATCAGCGCCGCCAGCCGCTCTTCCTTGCTTCCCTGGTTGCCCAGAAAGAGGCTCTTGTATTTGCCGGAGAACGCCGATCCGGCGCGGTCTTCCAGAAGACTCGAGCTGCGAACAATCAAAGGGCGTTCGCCCAGCTCATCGAGGGCCAGCGCAAGTCCCTTAGCTAGTTCTGAGGGAAATGACGAACTCTTGAACAGCGAGACGAGGTGCGGATATTCCTGCCGCACCTGGTCAATCTCCATGTACTTCCAATTCAGTACATCCTCCAACTCATTGTGGTGGACGAAATTGAGAATCCAGTCCGAGGTGATGTACCAGGTGCGGGGCACCTTCACCTGACGCAGCTGCCCGTTGGCCTCTGGAGCTTTCTCGATGATCTTCTTGGCCAGGAACAGCCCGGCGCTTTTGCCTCCAAGCTTTCCGTGACAGTCAGGGGGGAAGATGATCCTTCCCAGCAGATCGTAAAAGTCTTTGACCTCGATGAAGTTCTTGGCGATGTTGATGAACTCCAGGTTCTCGGAGAAAAACCGGCGGATCAGCGACACCCGCAGGCCCTTTTGCGTGGAAAGCGAAAGCTCGCTCTCTTCGATCGCTGCGTGCTGGTAGCGTTCGATCGCTTCTATGACTACTCCCAGCGATGTGGCCATGTTCTCCAAGGTCCGCACCAGGAAGCTGGACTTCTCCTCCTTGATCCAGGTCGTGACACAGCTCAGGATCTCGGCTTCACTCAGGTGCTGACTGGCGATGCGAAACGCTTCCGTAGTGAGGTCAACAAACCCGGCCGCAACGTCGCGGCGCAGAGGCCGATTTTCGTCGCCGGCAGCCGCAGCATCGGCCGCTGTCGCAACGCCGCCACGCTGCAACAGTTCCTTGGCCTCCTGCACGCCACCCCAGCTCAAGTGATTGATCAGTTTGCGCGAAATTCGCCGCAGCAGGACCGGGTCGGTGCCGCGCAGGAACTCAAGGACAACCCGCCACTCACCTTTATCGCTCGCCAGACCGCCGGCTGCCGCGGACAGTCCCTCAAAAGCTGTTTTCAATCGCCGTTGCATGATGTGGTTGGCAGTGCGCTCGGCGATGGTTTCGATCAGCTTTCGCTCCTCCTTGAGAAAGGGGCCCTCGTCCGACTTGGGCATCTGCGCCCGGTACGAAACTTCCACGCTGCCGACGGTCTCGCCTTGGACGACGATGTTCGCCCCCTGCACCCAGGGCGTGGGGACAAAATTCGGCGGTTGGATTACTTGATCTTCGAAGATGATTCGCGCCTGGCAGTCGTGCGGGTACTGCCAACCTGGGGGTAGAACATCGATCATCCCGCGGAAGATTTCTTCCAGTGAGAGGTCCGGCCGATTGAGGAGCTCATCCACTTTGTAGAGACAGTTCAATTCCTTGGCGCGCTCCTGCAACTCGCGGAGGATTACCCCGACTTGGGATTCGTCTCGGATCATGTCTCCTTCTCGTCCGCTTGCGTTCGCCCGACTGACAGCACAACCCCGCGCCTGGAGCGGCCATCGACACGAACTGTCAGTGTACCGGTAGGGCGCACGTGGCGAACAAATTCAGTTTCTTGCACGATCGGCTGGCGGTTCAACCACTCCCAATCGATGGCAAAGCCTCCGTCATGGCGCACCATGAAGTAGCTAGTGCGAAAGCTCGATAAATTATGAAAGAAATGCGAACCTTGACTGAGCTCCACGTTCATCTCTGGCAGCGTAGCTTCAACGATTGCCCGCGCTCCTGATATCTGACTCCAGACCACTGGAATGCCCAGTGAGGGATGAGAGCTGCCCCAGCGGCCAAAACCAATCAGCAGGAATGGCCGGTGTTGTTCCGAGAGCTGCTGATTGATCAGGTCCAATTGCTGCGCGATCACGGGTGTTTGCATGGGCGAGAAGTGTTCCGGCCGGACGAAGACGATGTCCTGAATATCCTCGGCAATGCCGTTGCCCATCACCATGTCGGACGCCAGGATCGCATTCGGATCGGAGAGGTCCTCGACGCTAACGTTCACGATCTGCTCTGATACGACCATGGGACGGACCTGCAGAAATCCCAGTCGCGCCCGGGTTGGTTCATCTCGACTTTCCTGGATGGTCACTGCGAATTCAATCTCGACGTTGGCGCCGAGTGCGTTCTCCGCCGTCTTGAGCAGGGCTTTGATCAGATGGTTGATCGGGAATTGCTCCAACACCAGTAGGGGAGCGAAGTCCAGAATTCGGGGACCATGCGCGCCCAAGCCGGGAACTACCCGATCGCGCGCCGGGTCAAACGTCGACGCCAGAAAGCGGAGCACATCGTCAGCCTCGGCCTCCTTCAAACCCGCTGTCACCAGGTACTCAGTCTCGCTGACGGGATCGTACGCGGGCGGCTTGCCCATGTTGACCGCCCAGAACTCGGTCTGCGTGCCGCGAAGCATTTCCTGCACCGAGCCAAACGGTGGCGGCTTTTTGGGATAAGCCGGCGAGAATGTCCAGGACATTCCGCCGTCAACAATTGTCTTACCAAGACCTAGTGCCAGGCTGGCCACACCTTCCTCAGGGAGAGCTGGCCCTGTCGGATAAAAGTTGTAGGAGCGCGCCACCCCGGACAAATCGGGATAGAAGCGATCGCCATGCCGCCTGCCGACCACTTCCTGGATGATCACGGCCATCTTCTCTTCGCTTGGATCGCGACCGGTTGTCTTGATGTAGTCTCGTGCTTCCCGGAAGTACGTGGAAGCGTAAACAAACTTGATGGCTTCCGTCAGTCGCCGGAAACGGGTGTCGGAATCAAACTGGTTGTTCGGGATCATCTTGGTCCCGTAAACGCCAGCGAACGGCCGATTCAGGGCATCTTCCAGCAGGCTGGACGATCGGATTGCCAAAGGAGTCTTGACTTGCTCGATCAAGGCGCGGAGATCACCCAATAGCTCTACAGGAAGATCGGCCTGTTGAAAGGCATGTCCGATGTGGTCGTCGGCTAACTCCTCGACGCGCAATTCCCCGAGACGGTTCCGCGCGATGAATTCGTCGAAGCAGTCCGTCGCGATGACGGCCATGGTGGGAATATTGACGTCAATGTCCGGGAAAGCGAAGGCGTCAATGGTTTCAGCCAGCAGGTCCTTGGCGAAGGCCAGTCCGCTGGCTTTCCCTCCCAAGGCTCCCGTTCCGATCCGCGTGAAGCGAAAGGTGCCGTCCCAGAAATGCCGGTCGAACGCGGGAAGCTCCGCAACCACAGTTTTAAGATCGCTCATTGCTGCCTCCGGCGCCGTCATAGCCGACGCGGCGCGCCGCATCATCGAAAGGGCACAGTCGCGGCGGCCGCAGCGTTACACCCAGCCGCGGTCGTGGCAGGCTTTGGCCACTCGGCCGATGGCAATCGCGTAGGCCGCATCGCGCATGGACAGCTTCTCACGATGCGCCAGTTCCGAAACCGCGAAGTAAGCCGAGGTCATCTTGAGGTCGAGCTTTCCCAGCACCTCGTCCTTCTCCCAGAAGTAGTTCATGTTGCTCTGGACCTGCTCGAAATAGCTGCAGGTCACGCCACCCGCATTGGCCAGGAAGTCCGGAATCAGCAGGATGCCGCGTTCCTTGATCTGAACATCGGCCTCCGGGGTTGTCGGACCGTTGGCACCCTCTACGATTATCCGCACGCGGGGGCTTATTTTGCCAACGTTATCGCCGGTAATCTGGTTTTCCATCGCCGCCGGAATCAGGATCTCGACATTTTGCTCAAGCCACGCCTCGCCGGGCAGCAGTTCGTAGCCCAGGTCCTTCGCTTTTTGCTTGTTGATCCCCCCGAAACGGTCGGTGATCGACAGAAGCTGACTGAGATCGACTCCGTCCATCTTGCGATACGTGTAAGCGCATTGGTCCTCCTGGTCCCAACAGGAGACGGCGATTACCCGGCCTCCCAGCCGCTGGTAAAGTTCGATCGCGTACTGGGACACATTGCCAAATCCCTGTACGCTGGCCGTGGTGTTCTCCGGGTGAATACCCAATTCCTTAAGAGCTTCTCGCAGAGTAAACACGACGCCGTAACCCGTCGCCTCGGTCCGGCCGAGCGACCCGCCCATGCCGACGGGCTTGCCAGTGATGAAGCCGGGATAACGGCCACCATGGATCTGTTCGAACTCGTCGAGTATCCAGAGCATGTGTTGGGCGTTGGTCATGACATCCGGCGCCGGCACATCGGTAAGCGGACCGACGTTCTTTGCCACCTGACGCACCCAGCCACGGCAAATCTGCTCCTGCTCACGCAAACTGAGGTTGTGAGGATCGCAAATGACTCCCCCCTTTGCTCCTCCCAAGGGAATATCCACCACCGCGCACTTCCACGTCATCCACATCGACAGCGCCCGGACCGTGTCAATGGTCTCCTGCGGATGGAAACGGATACCACCCTTCCCCGGCCCACGCGCGTCGTTGTGTTGCACGCGGAAACCGCGGAAAACTTTCACCGCGCCGTCGTCCATTCGCACCGGGATGGCAAAATGGAACTCCCGCAACGGGTAGCGCAGGAGGTCCCGGGTGGCCGGATCCAAGCCGAGGTATTCGGCTACCTTGTCGAACTGCTCTTGTGCGATCTGAAATGAATTGAATGCTTTAGGCGACTTCTTTGGGAGTTGCCTGGGCGCCGATTGACGTATTTCTGTACCTACTTCGATCGGCTCACTCACTACGCTCTCCGGCATAATCCTCTCCTCAAGTTCTTGATAGGAATCCAACCTTCTATGTTCTATGAAAGTCGTCCTGTGGCACAGTGATCGTCGGCACAGCAGAGGGTGACCGGCGTACTTAGCGCAGCCTACGGAGCCAGCGGGGTGGTCTCTTCCAGTCAATTGGTGTCAGCGATCTGAGGCGAAATCGGTAACCGGACTACCTTTCCTCACGCCGGTCGTAAGAACTCGACAGGGCGAGCGTGAGATTACCTCGTGAGCAATCGAACCGAAACGGCTGGCTTGCGAAGCCAAAGCCCCTACTCCCTGAACTCCCATCACAATTCGGTGTGCAGACTGTTCGGCTGCAAACTCTAGAGCGGGAGCCGCTCCGGTTTTGAAATCCTAAAAAGAGGCGGCTTGACCTGTGGAACCTGGCGCTCCGCTGCCGGCAGCGCCTTTTTGCCGGTGCGGCGCTGCTGCTCGCGATCGATCTGCAGCCGCAGGTCGCGAATCAGGATCGTCCACATGCGAGCGTTGCTGTTCAGCAGGATTTGCAGGTTCTGGTCCCGCAGAAAGGTGATCTCGCTGCTCATGTTGTTGAGCAGACTCTCCATGTGGTTCA
>OBLU010006505.1_pt1 | contig 10387 bp, 7 predicted proteins | sample 1518681 | NCBI WGS metagenome assembly OBLU01 (sample SAMEA3539304, study PRJEB22396) | soil metagenome | biome: tundra; feature: field; material: soil | place: USA | collected 2010-05 | depth 0.15 m
TGTCATACCAGAAAGACCGCTTCCTCCGCCTGACCCTGTAGCTGGCGTCCACACATCGTTTACGCCGTCACTGTAAACCCACTCTGCTGTGGAATTGTTCGTTCCGGCCGCGAGGGTGATGCCAGTTCCAGTCGAACCGCCTGATCCATTGCCCATCTTTACTTGCACCGAGTAAGCTCCTACGACGCAGTTATTGGCAGCAAGGAATTGCGTGCTGGTGGTTTGCAGTGATCCGGGTGCTAGCAGCAGTACCACGTTGGAAGTAAGTGTGCCCGATACGTTGATGAAATTCGGGAACTTCATTACCGGAATAGCTCCGCCCGATCCGGTTGTATAGCCAGTTCCTCCGCCGTTACTCCCAACCACCGCCATCGTTGTTACCGCACCTCCCGGTGCTGAAACTCCTGTGACAACCAGATATGAGGTGAGACTGCCACCTAATGCGGTGAATATGTCTCCTGTGTATGCGCCGGTTCCGCCACTCACTACTGTAACTGACGTGATTGTTCCGCCTGATGCTACCCAAGATATGGCCAGAGTATTGTTCGGCGATCCTAAATTGTACGTGCCTCCCGTGATACCCGTTAGTTCGACAGATGAACTATCAAGAGCGAGTAGGGTCTGAACGCCTAATGCTGTTTCTACAGTACCGTCCGCAGTGTATGGTGCGGGAGTGGTTGCTGTCGTACCTGTAGGCAGGGCCGCAGTTCCACTCACTGCTGTACCATTGGCTGCGTAGTACGCAAGTTGCCCGATTGTCCCGCTATTGACTGTTCCAGTTCCCGCTCCAGCGCATCCAGATGTTGTTGCTCCACCGAGTGCGTCGGTGCATAGTGTAGCGCCAGTACCGGAAACTGTCCCTGCTGTCATAACAGTCGTATCCGTGCCTTGCAGCGCCTTGCTGCTGACAGAGCCGCCAGACGTATTAACCATTACTCCAGCCGTAGTAAGTGCTGGAAAGATCGGCGTACCGTAAACCGTAGTCGATGTGGTGAGCGTGCTACCGAGTACTGGCGTTTTCGTTGCCCCGTTCACAGCGTTGTTATAAATCGGCGAACCGACCCATGCTGGAAGTTGTGGGAGCGTAGCGCCGATATAGGTGGACAATGCCGACAAGCAAGCATTTGCGTAAAGGTAGTGTCCTTGCAAGTTCGGATGCAGCGCATCGTAGTAATAATTCTGCGAATTGAGAACCGATGTGGCATTGCACTCGATGATGTTCGTGAGTCCGTCACCTTGCAACATAGCGACAACGGCAGCATCAGCAGTGTCGAAGTTTGCTGCATTATTCACGCCAGTGAAAGATACCGTCAAGCCTGTTCCGCTACCACCAGTCGTCGCATATGTACCGCTGGCTGGATAACCCGTTCCATCGTATTTGATGGTCAATCCTGTGACTGTGCAGGACGATGCTGTCAGTACCACGGTGCCTGATGATCCAGTGCCTACGAGCGTAGCTACATCGCCTGTAACATAGCATCCAGTAGTACTTGTACCACTTACTACTGCTACGGTATTGAGGTTCAGGTTAGTGTTATTCATTTCCGGTATGACGGCGTTGTACAGTACCGTAGGTCCGGGCATTGAAGGAGATACTGCGGCAGTCCAGTTGAAGTAGCATGTACCAGAAGAGTTCGTGCATGCAATTACGACCGTGTGCGTTGTGCTTGCCGTCAGTCCAGTAACACGAGTCAGCGCAGAGGCAAACGTCGTTGGGTTGGATGTATTGATCGTCTGCCCACTAGTACCAGTGAATGGCAGTGCTACCGGGCTACCGCCGTCTACTGTGACTGTTCCTGTAGCTGCGTTGCTATCCACCATCATCGTGGAGACATCAACCACCGTACTTGCTGTTGGGCTGGTAACTGTGCAAGTGGCTGTTGCTCCGCTCGCTGTTGTCTGTTTACCTATTGCCGAGGCTGTAACTCCAAGTGCGGCCCATGACGAATTAGTCCAGGTGCCTGAATAGGAGCAGCTACCACTTTGTGCTGTCTTCATTACACTGGTAGGTATGGCTTCGTATGCTACCTGTTCGGCGCGGGTGAGTTTGTAGTTGGCAATCACGTTTGCGTTGTAGTGGAAGAACGCGGTGTCGTTAATTCCAAGTGCATTGACCTGAAGCTGTGTTTTCGAGTTCGTACTCGAAGTGTTATAAATCTGAGGAATGAGATCGGCTGTCTGCTTGCCACCGTGTCCGTCGTTTACGGCTGCTACACCGATAGCAATACCCATCAAACCGCAGAAAGCATTATTGAAATTGTCCGCCCCTGTTCCGGCTGTGACCGAATCTCCGTAGCACGTCATGGAGTTATATGGGTAGGTTGCTGTACCGTTGATGCTCGGCGCAACCACATTCCCAGTGAATGTCGGGCTGTCAGTGGGAGCCGCCGTCCGTACTGCGGGTGATGTAAGGAACGCTGTCGTTGGACTTGCTGCCGTTCCCGAAGCTGTATAGGTAAACGCATTCGTTGTCCAGGTCGTACCTATCTCGGTATACAAGGTAGCGTAGATTGTCGATCCATTCGTAGGTATGCCTGTGGCCGTCTTTGTAGTAGAAGTTGTGGTATACGAGTTGTAAATGTCTGATGCGCCGGGCGTGGTTCCGAGTATCAGTTTATAGCCTGCGGCACCGCTTACAGCGTTCCACGAAAATACCTGAGATGCTCCTGTCAGCACGGTTGGAATCACCGTCTGCGCTCCCAGGTTAGAGATTGATAGAACCGGAAGCGTTGCAACGCTGCTGAGCGTGGTTCCAGTGGATGCAAAATAGGCAAGCTGGCCTGCTGTTCCTGATGCTCCAATCTGATTCCAAGAACCCCACGTCGAGGTCTTCGACCGAGTGAACAGCAATCCGTTCGTATCTACGGCAATCTGGGTCAAGTAGTTCGCAGAAGTCCCGATAGCTAGCACGCTGACGTAATATGTGCCGCTTCCAGTCGTTGGTATATTAGCCGTAGCTGCTGTAGTTGCATAGCCGATCCAAGGCCATGAGGTCTGGGCATTCAAGTCTGTTGCCAGTGTGCCTGATTTTACGCTGCCCATCGTAATCATACCAGCAGTAGAGTTCTGTGCCTGGTATGTCGAGAGCATGTCGTAGATTCCGTTCACGTTTGGAATCGTGTTTACGTTGGCTCTCATCCATGTGTCTACCGATCTGGATACAAGTCCGTACCCTGTCGTGTTCAGATGGATCGCATCAGTGATCGTATAGGCCGTGCTGATCAGATATGTGGTAGCAGATGTTCCGGCGTATCCGCGAAGCACCGTCGCTGTATTTGAGGTACAGGCGGTGATCTCCATCAGCTCAGTTCCGACAACAATTGTGCCGCCACCGTAACCTCCGGGGCAAGCTGCTATTCCTATCGACGTCTGTCCGGTCGTAGTCACCGCTGCTGTGAGTGTCCCGGAAGCTCCGACTCCCCGCAGAGAGCTTGGAACCACACCGTGACTGTTATCAATCACATCTTGCGCGTTGGCAGGATTGTATGCTGCCACAAGAATGGACCAAATATCCAGATAGTTGTTTGGATACGCTGCGGCGATAGCTGCATTGTCGGCGGCGATCTCGTTATAGCCAGTCTGCCCTATGTACTCAACCCCGTAGTTATCAGAATTGATGATGCTCATAATGAGATAGTTTTTCGGAGTGGGCAGATAGGCTACTATAGCGGCTATGTCCGCCATTATTGTAGACAGCGAGGGGTAATTGTTGCGACCTACCCATATGATATTCAGACCGTTGAACTCTGTCGCTGTCACCGTTGGAGTGAACAGCACCGGATTCGAGACAGTCTGCGCCGTTCCCGGATAAACTGTAGGCGTGAACAGCACGTTTGGGCTGCTGTAAGAGATTATTCCCGGTACTCCAGCAATAGTTCCGGCGACTGATGGACCGCCGCAGCCGCTCGTTACACCCACTGGTTGGGATGCTGTGATTATTACACTGCCGCTCGTTGGAATGGAATTTCCGGTCAGTGTAACTGTCACCGACTCTGCTCCGATACGCTCAGCAATCTGAGTTGACGTCTGTCCGCATGAACCGAGGTTGGTTACGGTAAGTCCAAGGCTAGTGCTAAGCTGCGTTGGATACGGAGTACCGTCCATCCCTTGCGTGAGTGAGTCGCCAATTGCGGTCGGAGTAGCAAACCCAAGATTTGACGTGGTTGCTGTCGTACCTGCAGGGAGTGCTGTTGTGCCACTTACAGCAGTACCCGTACCTGCGTAGTAGGTAAGTTGCCCGATGGTTCCGCTGTTGACTGTGCCACCACCACCACCACCACCACCACCACTACCAAAAGAGTTCCAGGTATTGGCCGGTCCGCACCAATAAGGAGATGTGTTGACTGTATTGTAGTAAGTCTGCCCTGGTGAGCAAGTACCAGGAGCCGAAGTCTGACCAACCAGCGTAGTATTTTCTTGTAAAGAAGCACGAACATCTATAATTCCTGTGGTGGGAACAATAGCAGTGCCATTAGTCACTACAATAGCAACTGGAATATCTGAAGCTGTAAATGAGGTTGTTTTAACCGCTGGAATACAAGAAGAGGAAGTGTTCAGATACACATAGTTGGTTGTAGAGGCACTCATAGTTAGAGTGCTTCCTGCATAGGTTACGATCGTTCCTGTGCAGTTAGCAGTTCCACCTCCCAGATTGAGGACAAGTCCAGTTCCAGGAGTTGGATCGTAGCTTCCTTGAACATACTTAGCTTTAAGATCAGAAACAGGCGCAAGCGGGCTTTGGGGTTGTTGGCCGGAAAGAGTCGCCGTGGTCACAACCATTGCAAGTACTGCTACAAAAGTCAAGGTTTTCATGGTTAAACTCCAAATACAAAGAAATTTTCAGTGGTGAACTGGTCTGGTGGAAGGCTAGAGAGAGAGGCTGAACTGGTTTGAGCTATCCCAGTGACTCCACCATCTGACGAAACCAAGTACAAGTTTATTTCGTCGAAAGTGGGAGTTTGAAACCAGATTTGACCTCCTGAGGTCATGATGATGTTGGCTTTGCTTGGAATTACTCCCAGTTGATGGGGAACAACAAAAGTACCGGCACTAACAGGATTCAGATTTACACTGCTCAGTATTTCTCCATTTGGTTGTTGAATTCCTCTGGGATACAATTGAATATACCATCTTATTTGATAGTTCCCTTTCCAATTGATGGGAATGGTGAAGCTGGCATAGTAGCAACCTAGAGAAGAGCAGGCTGGTGTATGATTGGCAAGGACAGAAATGAGTGTTCCTTCTGAGATCCCCACAATGCTGTAATTTATGAAAAACGGGGATACGAAATCACCAGTAGAGTCTAGGACCTGAATAGCGAGGTCAGACATACCTAGTATTCTTCCTTGTGTGAATGCTCGCATCGTTTCCTTCCCTCACTTTAGATTGAAAAATCATTATCCTAGCAACGGAAGTCAGAGTTAGTGGAAACAAGCAGCGATTGCGGTAACGTCTGTGTCAGATGCAGTCAAGTACAAATAGAAAGCATCAAACGGAGTACTCTGAAACCAGATTAATCCCCCAGAAGTCATCTGAAGCACGACTGCTGATGGAGGGATTCCTAGGCTATGAGCAACTATAAAATTGCCAGGAGCAGGGGAGGATATACTTACGTTACTAACCGTAGTACCAGCCGGTTGAATGCGCACCCAGGACAATCCGGTATCGTACCATTCTTGCCCGGTGTCCGTTGCGAAGTACCTTCGTCCTGGAATTCCAACAGTTGGAAGATTTCCATAAAGACCAATCGCGTTTACTGTTGACAAAAGAACTGGCGAACTCATAGGTACACTCCAATCGGTTGCAACGTGCCACTAACGTCAGCATAGACGAAAGGCCCAAATTCAGTAATTTCCAGATACGACTGTACCCTTGATATTCCACACACTAGAGCAAAACCGTAAAGTCTCGAATCAGCAGAATCAAGCACCTCAATCAGTTGTGGTATACTATTAGTCATTACGTAAACGAAAGTTCCGGAATTGTCAACCACCAGGTAGGGAGAAACTATGAACGGCGGGTTTGGTGCGTGGTGAATCACCTGTACACCATTGTCCGCAGTTAGCGAAATTCCTAGGTATAACTGATACGTTGTCGTGTCAGCATCGTACAAGAAGGATTTCACCTGGATTTGGAGACCATCCACCCAAACCTCAACATCAGTCATAGGATTGAAATTCACCGTTAGGGCATCCACAGTTCGACTGAAGGGTCCTCCCACTGAAGAGACTAGGGTGATCATGCTTCCGAGGAATTCCGAACTAATCTGCGACATCTTCGGTCTCCTCTTCCTCTAACGAAGACACCCGGAAGTTTTGGTTCCTGTTGCGATTCTTCTTCCAGTTGTTGAACTTGTCATCCCGCATCTTCTTCAACCTCTTGCGGCCACCTTCTGATTGTTCTTCGAGCTTGCGCTTTTCCTCCACAAGCATTTGGTCAATGAGGTCGTGATTCTGTGAATGGCTTTCCTCTTCATCTTTGACATGCACTTCCTCTTTTTGAGGCTGCTTCAGCTTTTCTTTCTGCTCCGCCGGGGTGGGCTGTACTTTAGCTGCGGGAGCAGTGCGCTCAATTTCACGCTCTGTCTGCTCGTCAAGCTCAGCTTCTTCCTGTAGGAGCCGATCACGCTCCTTACGCTGTATCTCCTCAAGAAATTCCTTCTCCTTGGGAGTTCTGCGTTTCTTCTTAAGCAGCTGGCGCTGGCGCATGGCATCCTGTTCACGCTCTAGGCGAGTGGGAACTTTGGGAGTCGGTGTCTGTTTATACTCCTCAACGACCTTCTCACGAACGATGTTCTGAATGTTGTGCTGAACAGCCGGAAGAATGCGTTCACACACGGCCTTAATGTGTTTACAAATCAGAGCATTCGTTCTTAAATCGAGCCTTTCTTTGGGAGCTTGAAGTTTTGGTCTGGGTTCTCCTTCTAAAGCATCACGTTCATGAAGGTTCCACTGATTTCCCCAGTACAGGAACGCCGGGCAACTGCAGTTCACTTTGATATCCAGATCATTGGCTCTCATATCTGGAGTGACTTTGGACACATCGAAATGAACTTTCACATCGTGACCGTTGGGATCACTGGTCTCAAGATTGCATTTGACATTGTAGCGAAGGAAGAGATCCTTGGGATCAGAAGCCTCAAGATGAGGAACACAACCTGGTCTGTTCTTCACGCTGAAAGAATTTGTCTGAGACACTAAATCTACCAGAGAAATGGCCAGCTTCACCTTCTTGGTAGTATAATCCGACAATTTGAAAGAAGACCAGATTTCGCTCATCACTTAGAATTTCATAGTCTGACTTTCTCATTCTAAGTCAGATGGACATCACAATGAAAACTGGATATGTATCTCCGCCAAAAGGGCAGTTGAGTCTCACTGTCATTCACGATGCTCATCCCACTGTGGTCATGACTCTTGATCTCGGGATTCCGAACTTCACAGTCTTCAGTTTGAAGTATCCACTGGTGGACGACGAGAAACGAGCCATGAGCGAACTGACAGCTGAGGCCCTCAATGCCTTGAATGACGATGTCATCACGTTCATGCTGAGTATGGGTTATGCTGAGGAAGTCTGTGTGCAGATTTGTGCCACGGTACTCGCTTGTTTCAAGAACTTCAGTCCAAAGAATGACACCCAAGTTAATTTACCTATGGTCGGACATGACGACAGTATTGTGACCTATGAAGGCGAGTTTGTGATGCCACAGGTCTTCGTGGATGAGACATACGACAAGGTGATCACAGCTGCTACAGTCATCAAGAGGTTGCCAGTTGTTCGTCACTTGGAACTGACTCATGTGCCTCCCACAAAGAATACAATGTCGGACGCGGCGAGGGCTGTGAGGTTATTCCGTGGTGTGAGTCTCACGAACCAGCCTCAACCGCTTTATGTCATGGTGTACGACCAAATGGGTAGATCTCGTGGAGTCCTACCAATGACTCCCAATTTCAAGAACCAGATCTTGCAAAACCTGAGGAAACGATGAACAAGCCAATCCAGAAGTATGTCGATCCTATTCCCTATCGCCTGAGCGGTCACATCCGGATCTTCCCGAAGCCAACCGCGAAGAAGCTAATTGTGGAACCAATCTTCGATGAGAAGAATGTCATCGTGACCACGGTGAAGTCCCTCTTCGCTCGACTAATGAAGAACTCTGTCGAGCCTAAGTTCGGTATCTGGGGTCTGGGGGTTGGACTGGGTGACGGATTATGGCAAACCGCTCCACCTGAAAATGCGAACACTTGTCAGCTTGTCGGACCATTGGCAAATCGTCCTCTGTCATCGACCAACTTCGTGGACATCAACTACAACCCACTGCCGACAGGACAATTCTACGATCCAAATGATCTATCCACAGTGCGTGTCGATTTCCAAACGGAGATCACTTCTCCTGATGACATTCCGGCGAACTCTCAGATCCGCGAGATGGGATTGATTGGAGGAGGTTCTAATGCCAGTACCACAGATATGGCCTCAATCACAACTCCGTACTGGATCCCAGGTGCTACAGGTAACATGTTGTATCCCACTGCTCCGAGCACGAATAGCGTGGTGCTGATCAACTATAAGCCATTACCTCCGCTAAACCTTCCTCCGGGAGTACCTTTCATCTTCTCATGGATTATAGCTTTCCTTTTTCTTATTGCTGTATCCATTGGAAGTTACTGTCCAACTAATCTATGACGAGATGAGGGAAGCCTTGCCTAACAGGAGCCTTGAGTTCTATGCAGGATTCAGTGTGGGAATGCAAACCGCTCGAATGCTCGTAGAAACGATGCCGGCAGCGATCATAGCCAAGATTGAGATCTAAGGGGAGCGTTACCGCTCCCCGATCATCGTTAAGGACTAGATGGGAACTTCTTCCCAGAGCAGAGTCGCAGCGGCAGAGTGTGCCACAGGAGTGACGGTGTTGCAGAACAGGGCAAGAAGGCCGCCCGGTGGAATAACGATAGCGCCGTCAATGCATTCCAAAGCACTGAAAGCTGAGGGTGGGAAACCAACAGCAGTGGCAAGGTTGGCCAGGTTGAGAGCAGAACCACCGTTCATGACAGAGGTGGCGATCTGAACACCGATGTTGGTTAAGCCGGTGAGAGCTACACCAGACATATTCTTGCACTGGGAACCGGAAGCAGTGAGAGTCCTACGGTTGTATACAGTGGTAGAAACTCCAAGAGTGAGAGCACTGTTGCCAGCAAAGCCAGCCCAGATGAAGGGACCTGCACCTGTTGACTGCAAGGCTGTGACAGTGACACCAAGAGTGGCCTGAAGAATGATTGCATTGATAGTTGAAGTTGCAGGATTCCAAATTCCAACGATGGGAGTGGCTGTGGCTGCAGTAGCCAAGGTGCCAGACAAGCCAGTGGCCACGTTATGGGTGGCGGCGAGCACTGTAAGAGGCAAGCTGGCTGAGAACAAGTTGCCACGATATGCTTGTTCGTAGAACCTGCCGTGCAACTCCGACACGATGACGTCGCCGAGGTTACCTGAACGCATGGCCGCGACTGTGCCGGGAGCAATTGAAGATGTGGTTGCAATTGGACCAACCTGAGTTTGAACCTGCATATGACTTTCTCCTTGAAACTCCACTGAGTCTAAACTTGACTCTCCACGAGATTAAATTCCGGTATGTCCTACCGCACCAAAATCGGGTTAACCGAATACAGTTGAGATCATCGGGTCATTGCGGAGTGCCGATGGTTCATCACCTCTGCTATTAGTGGTTCCAGTAGTCAATAAAGCAGGGAGATTGAACTGATAATAGTTTGAAATTCTGAGTTCAATGAGGATCTGCGCCATTAATTCAGCAATAGACTGACCTTCAAACTGAGTCAAATCCTGAACTGCAAGGGCCGCGATATTCTGCATTGTGTTACCTGGAGGTATTGATCCTAGGTTGCGCGTGGTGTTTGAGGGATCAATCGAGGCAATAATGGGACGACCAAGAGCATCAGTCTGGAGACGACGAGTCAGGTTAGTAGCGTCTACTCCACCTACAACTAGCGGAAATGCCGTCTGAGCCGCACCAGCATTGATATTTCCGCCTATAGCTACAACACCAGCTACCCCAGCAGAAGGCCCAGCAGTACCAGCCCACTGCTGAATGTTTACTCCTTGTATCGTGGTATATGCTCCCTGCCAAGGAGTGTTGCGCAGATACACGGTTGCTCCACCAGTTGTAGTGACTGTGAAACGAATGAACCGTGCAATGCAAGGAAAGCTATACCCAGCGTTTGCGGCCACGCTGCTTGTATTAGTGCCCAAGAGTAGAGGAACACCAGTTAGAGCACTCCAAGTCACCTTGTCATTAGAGCAAGTGACGTTGGCGGCCATGGCTTGGGTCGTAATGTTCAGTGACTGATAACCCTGGGTATCTATGGTGATTGTT
>OBLU010006506.1_pt1 | contig 10385 bp, 7 predicted proteins | sample 1518681 | NCBI WGS metagenome assembly OBLU01 (sample SAMEA3539304, study PRJEB22396) | soil metagenome | biome: tundra; feature: field; material: soil | place: USA | collected 2010-05 | depth 0.15 m
CGGTCGGCCTCGCGGCTGCGTTCGGTCTCGCGCTTGTCCCAGTCCTGCTTGCCCTTGGCCACGGCCAGTTCGCACTTCACCCGCCCGTTGCGGAAGTAAAGCCGGGTGGGGATGAGCGTGTGGCCCTTGATCTGCGTCTTGGAGAGTAGCTTGCGAACCTCGGCGCTGTGCAGCAGCAGCTTGCGGGTGCGGGTGGCGTCGTGGTTGGAGATGTTGCCGTGGGAGTAGGGACCGATATGCAGGTTGAGCAGAAACGCCTCGCCGTTCTGGATGAGGCCGTAGGAGTCCTTGAGGTTGGCCTTGCCCTCGCGGATGGACTTGACCTCGGTGCCGCGGAGGGCGACGCCGGCCTCGAACTTATCGAAGAGGGCGTAGTTGTGGCCGGCGGAGCGGTTGTATGCGGCGTCGCGCTGGCCAGAGGCGACGGGGTCGCGGTCTTTGGGTTTGGGCGCGGACTTGGGCTGCGCGGCGACGGTCGGATTGGAGAGCGATCTGGGCATGGCGGGATGGGCGGCGGAGGAGGAGGCCGGAAGCGGCGGGCAATGGTGACGCGAATCGGAACGGTCAGTTTAGGGAGCGGTCTAGTTTGGACAAACCTGACCTCAGGGGCTAAAGCCCTTTTCAACGAAGGAGCGGCTTACGGCACGGAGACCCAAGGCTAAAGCCTGGGGCTACCGGCCGTGCCCTTAACGAGACAAAATCAAACTGACCCGCCATCTCAGTTTAACATGAAGGAACCGGGGCGTCTCACCTGTGGGGATGGGCAACGTCTAACCAACAAATCGACAAATAGCTGCCAGCAACAGGAGCAAAGGATACGACCGCAGACGAGTTGCAATGGGAGCAAATTTCGAGGGGCTTGAACGTGATCGAAATGTTACAATCGCCAGAGTCCAGCCAGTCCAGTGAATTCGACTGCCGGGCACGAAGGACAGCAGCGGACGGATCTGGGCAAGGGGATGGTTTGCCGTCTCTACCAGCTTGCGCAGAGGGTGGGCGGAAGGGCAGGCGGAGCGCCGTCCAACAGCCATCCAGATTCGATCGAAAGGACGCACAACGCACTGGCATGACTCGCGGGTTCCCATTGTTGACATCAAGGCTCTCTACGTTTTTGGCTCGAACCGGTCTCGCGGGGCTGTTGGTGTTGGTGGCCGGAGCGGGGTTTGGCCCGGCGGCGCGGGCGCAGAGCGCCAGCACCTGGAACAAGCGGGGCCAGACGGCGGAGTTGCGCGAGGACTTCGACAGCGCCTACGAGGACTACCTGAAGGCGCACAACAAGGCCCCCAGTGACATGCGCTACACGGCGCGCGTGGACCGGATGCGGTTCCAGGCAGCGGCCCAGCACGTGGACCGCGGCCGGGTGCTGCGGCAGAGCGGAGATATTGGAGGGGCGCTGAACCAGTTCACCCGCGCGCTGCAGATCGATCCGGGCAACGAAGCGGCGGCGCAGGAGATCCAGATCACGCAGCGCCAGGACAAGCAACAGGGCACGCCTGCGGTGCCACCGCCGGGGACGGCTGAATCGAACGCGGTGCTGCGCGATGTGGGCGATGTTTCCGGGCCGATTACGCTGAAGCCGGTGTCGTCCGACCTGATCACGCTGCACACGGTGGGGGACACAAAAGACATCTACACGGCGATCGGCAAGCTGGCGGGCCTGAACGTGCTGTTCGATCCCGACTACACGTCCAAGCGGATCCCGGTGGACCTGTTGAACGTGAGCCTGGCGGATTCGCTGCGGATTGTGGGAACGATTGCGGGGACGTTCTACAAGCCGATTACGCAGGACACCATCTTTGTGGCCGCGAACACGACGAGCAAGCACCACGATCTGGATGAATTTGCGGTGCAGACGTTTTTTCTGACCAATGCGGCGCAGCAGGCAGACGCCAACGAAGTGGTGGCGGCGCTGAGGAATGTGCTGTCCCCCGACGACAAGGTGTACCTGGTGATTTCGCAGGGAGCGATTGTGGTGCGCGCGCCGCCGCAACAACTGCTGCTGGCGGAGAAACTGCTGAACGATTTCGACCGGACGAAAGCCGAAGTGGTGGTGGATGTGGCCATCCTGGAGGTGAACCGGGACAAGATCCGCAATTTGGGCATTACGCTGCCACAGTCGTTCGGGCTGACGCCGCAGGCCAGCAACGCTGTCCAAAACCAGACCAGCAGCACCACCGGCACCACAAGCACCCCCACCACCTCCGGCCTGACGCTGAACACGCTGGGCAACCTGAACGCGACCAACTTTTCGGTGACGCTGGGCGGGGGCACGGTGAACGCGCTGCTTTCCGACTCGGACACGCGGGTGCTGCAGAACCCGAGCATCCGCGCGACGGACGGGCAGAACGCGAAGATGAAGATCGGGTCGAGGATTCCGGTGGCGACCGGTTCGTACTCGGCCGGGGCGGCGACCGGCATCACGGCGGGGATCGGGGTGCAAACCCAGTTCACGTACATCGATGTGGGCGTGACCATCGATATGACGCCGACGATCCATCTGGACCGCGAGGTGTCGCTGAAGCTGGACGTGACGAACTCCACGCAGAGCGGCTCAGTGACGATCTCGGGGGTTACGGAGCCGATTATCGGTCAGCGCGAAAGCTCAACCACCCTGCAACTGCGCGACGGCGAGCCATGCCTGCTGGCGGGGATTCTGACCAAATCGGACACCTATACCAACAGCGGGACACCGGGGCTGTCGGAGATTCCGTTCCTGAAGTACTTTTTCGGCTCGATCTATAAAGAGAACCAGCAGGACGAGGTGGTCTTCATCCTGATCCCGCACATTGTGCGCGAGTCGGTGCTGACGTCGGTGAACACGCGCGCCATCGACACCGGGACGCTGGGCAATATAGAGCTTCGCCGGTCGGACACGCCGCTGGACAGACTGTTCCCGGAGAGCGCGCAGGCTGCGGCAGCCCCGGTCGTCAACCCCACCACCGCTGCCAATGCAGCCAACGCGATGGTGCAGCAGATGAAACAACAGGTACTGCCTCCCACGCCGTACGCAGCAGCACCGCCGCCCGCGCCGTACGCAGCAGCGCCGCCGCCTGCGAGCAACGCTGCAGCCTCGGCGTCGCTGCAGCCGGTCTCGCTGGCCATAGCGCCGCCGAACTCCACGCAGACGTTGGGGAGCACGTTTACCGCGTCGGTGGTGCTGACGAACGCGCACGACGTCTTTTCGGTTCCGCTGCAGGTCGGGTTCGATCCGAAGATTTTGCAACTGGTGAACGTGGAGGCCGGGGGCTTGCTGGGCGGCGACGGCCAGCCGGTGGCGCTGGTGCATCGCGACGACGGCAATGGGCTGGTGACGATTACGGCCTCGCGTCCGCCGGGAGTCGGCGGCGTGAATGGAAACGGCCAGGTCTGCACGCTTACGTTCAAGGCCATCGGCGCCGGGGACACGAACATCGCGCTGGTGAAGGTCGGCGCCAAGAACAGCATCCAGGCCAACCTGCCCGCGGTCGGTGCGCAGGGCGTGGTGCACGTGAAGTGAGGTTCCAGGTGCCAGGTACAAGGAGCCAGGTTCGAGGTCCGAGGTCCGAGGTTCGAGGGAAGAACCTTGCGCCTGGGAGCTTGCGCCTTGCACCTGAGTCGGGGTTGACGCTGGTTGAGCTGATCATCACGGTGGCGATCGTGGGCATTCTGGCGACCATGGCAGTTCCGGTGGCGCGCTTCCAGGTGAAGCGGGAGAAGGAGCGCCAACTGCGCCGGGACCTGTGGGAGATGCGCGACGCCATCGACCGGTACAAGGACGCGGCCGACAAGGGCGGGATGCAGCTCAAAGTCGACAGCATGGGGTATCCGCCGGACCTGCAGACGATGGTGGACGGGGTGGACGTTCAGACCAAGAAGGTGCGGTTCCTGCGCGCGATTCCGGTAGACCCGATGACCAAGTCGACGGAGTGGGGGCTGCGGTCGAACCAGGACGACGCGGACGCAGATTCGTGGGGCGGGCAAAACGTGTTCGACGTGTACAGCAAGAGCCAGGGCACGGCCATCGACGGGACCAAGTACAGCACATGGTAGACAGGTTCGAGGTTCGAGGTTCGAGGTCCGAGGCGCCGTGCCCTGGGGGTGTGGCGCCGCGGGAGATACGCTGGCGCAGCGTCGGCCGGCCTGCGACGAACGCAGTGGAGGCCGGGTTTACGCTGCTGGAGCTGATGATCGTGATGATCATCATTGCGACGCTGGCGGCGATGGCCATTCCGGCGTACACGCGCAACGTGGTGGCGGCCAAGGAAGCGGTGCTGCGGGCGGACCTGCGGGTGATGCGGGATGCGATCGGCTCGTACACGGTGGACAAGGAGAAGGCGCCGCAGGCACTGGACGACCTGGTGACGGGGGGCTACCTGCGGGCGATCCCCAAAGAGCCGTTCTCCGGCAGCACGGATTGCTGGATTACCACCCAGTCGGACACGCTGGGGAGCATCGACGAGACGGATTCCGGGGGCATCTACGATGTGCACTCGTGCACGCAGAAGACGGCGATGGACGGCAGCGAGTACAGCAGTTGGTGAGAATGTTTCCGGTATCCCTTGTGGGGTGATTGGTTTACGGGTGAAGGGCAGGGCGAGAGCGAAAACGAATCACAGAGAACACAGAGCAAAAAGAGAGCACGGAGATGTGCATTTTGCAGGGTCCCCCGGGGATGGCATTCCCGGGAGGCAAGCAATGACATGGCTCGTGGTGGGGGTGGAGTCTGGTAAAGGTAAACGGAAAGGCGCATACTTCGTCTAATGAAGTGCTGAGCTGCGCCCGTTTGCAGGGTGCGCGGCCTGTCCGGAGAAAGAACATGCGTTCACGAATCCAGTTCGGCCTTGCCGCCCTGCTTGCCGTCGCTGCGCTTGCCTTCGCGACGAGCGCCTACGCTCAACAATCGACGCCGGCGTCGACTTCGACTTCGACGGCGCCAGCGGCCACGGCACCGAGCGCTCCGCAGCCTGCCTCGCAGCCGGCTTCGCAACAGGGAACGCCGGCGGCACCGAGCGCTCCGGCGGCCACGACGGGCAGCCAGACGAGCGGGTCGAGCAACAGCTCGGACCGGCCGCAGTTTGGGGTCCCGAACGACAACTCTACAAGCAATACGCCTGCGAGCAATGGTTCGGACCAGGCGGGGGCGAACCCGACGGGTGGGGACAAGACCAGCGGGGACAAGGGCGGGGCAGGGAGTTCGACCGACACCAAGGCCGATGCGAAGGCCGATGCCACGAGCACAACCGCGAAGAGCGATGCGCTGCCGTCTCCGGGCGAGGCGCTGGACCCGCACATCAAGAAGGGAAGCGAGGACGATGTGGACGCGGTGGGGACGCGGTGCATCGGATGCCGCGGGATGGGCAACTGGTACTCGGTGAACGGGGAAATCGGCATGGGCAAGCAGTACTCGATGGAGATTGAGAAGTCGGCGCACATGGTGACGGACCCGGTGGTGACCGAGTACGTGAACCGCATCGGGCAGAACATCGTGAAGAATTCGGACTGCAAGGTTCCGTTCACGATCAAGGTGATCGACTCGGACGAGATTAACGCGATGGCGCTGCCGGGCGGGTTCTTTTACGTGAACTCGGGTCTGATTATGGCGGCGGACGAAGAGGCCGAGCTGGCCGGGGTGATGGCGCACGAGACGGCGCACGTATGCGCGCACCATGCGGCCCGCGAGATGACACGGATGGGGTACGCGGAGATCGGGTCGATTCCGCTGATGATTGTGACTTACGGGACATGGACCGGATACGGTATCTACGAGTTGTCGCAGCTGGCGATCCCGATCAGCTTTCTGGAATTCTCGCGCGAGTTCGAGGCGGAGGCCGACTACCTGGGCTTGCAGTACATGTACAAGGCGGGGTACGATCCGCAGGCGTTCATCCAGTTTTTCGAGAAGATTGACGCTTTGGAGAAGCATAAGCCGGGGGCAGTTGCGAAGGTGTTCGCCGATCACCCGCAGACGCCGGACCGGATTGCGCACTCGGAGGAAGAGATTGCGACGATCATGCCGGCCAAGCCGGACTATGTGGTGACGACCAGCGAGTTCGACGACATCAAGGGGCGGCTGGCGCGGATCGAGAACAAGCGCAAGCTGAACGACAAGGGCAACGACAATAAGCCGACGCTGCGGCGAGCAGGTGGGAGCAACAACGATCCGAACAACCCTGCGACTTCGGGCGACGATCGGCCGACGCTGGGGCAGAGAAACTAACTAGAATTCCGGCTGCGAAGCATCAGGGGTGCGCGGGGTCTGGCGCGGCCGGCATGGTTGCGCCGGATGGCGGCATGGGTGTCCACACGGTGATGCCGTTCTCGAGGGTTGCCTGCCGGCGATAGTGTTCGACGACGTATGCGGCGACGGGGGCGAGGCTGAGCGAGGGGTTGCGCTGGCGCGGCACGAAGAACGATCCTTCGGACCCATGGAGAGAGGCCATTTTGTCCTGCCGGGCTGCGAAGCTGGCTTGCGGAGTGGCGCCGGGGCGCAAGAGCAGGGGCGTATCGGGGTGGGCGGCGAGTTCGTCGATCTTGCTTTGGATTTGGGCGGGCGTGACGACGTTGATGTCGCCCATATAGTAGCCGGTGTCGGTACAGGGGCTGGGCAGCAGATCGCCAGTTGGGGCGAGATAGATGCGATCGCAGGGCAGGGTTGGATGGATGACGTGCGCGCGCGCGGTAATGCAGGCGATGAGGATGCCGGTGACGGCGGTGGGCACGGCGAGCACGCACCAGGTGACGGGAACCCACCAGCGCCCGATGGAAGTGCGGCTGAAGATTGCGAAGACGCCCACCAGCATGGCGGGCCATGCGGAATAGAAATGGCCGATGTCGCAACGTCCCATGGCGGCGGGGAGCATGGCCGCGCCGGCGCAGACCATGGGCAAGGTGAGCGAGTCGACCAGGCCGCGGCGGACGCGATCCACCAGGACACACGCTGCGGAGAGGTAGGAGGCGAGGACAAGACAAATCGCGAAGGACGGAAGCAGCGGGAAGTTGAATCCGCCGCTGGAGAAACTGAGCATGGTGCGGAGCATGGACAGGCGATCGGCCAGAACGAATTCGGCGGCGAAGGCGGCGAGGGTGAGGGCGAGCGCGCTCCAGGAGAACACGCGGCGGACGCGCAGGGCGAGGCAGGTGAGGTAGACGGCGAGCCCCAGGGTGACGCCTACGCCTTGCTCCGGCGAGTAGCCGAGGGCGAAGAGGACGCCGAGGACCGCGGCGGCACCGGTCCAAAGCGGGCGGTGCCATTTCCAGCAGACGCGGTGGACGATGAGGACGACATAGGCCGCACAGAGAGTGCGGAGCAGCGTGTAGTTCAATCCCCAACTGACGAAGGAGGGGAGGGTCAACATGCAGATGAGGGCGAAGATGTGAGCGCGCCGGCGAGTGGGGATATCGATCGAGCGCACCAGGTCCCAGAGCATGCAGACGCCGATGAGCCAGGAGGCGAACCAGACGATCGAGTAGCCGGTGGTGTTGCTGAGGTGGAGGAGCCTGGCGGTCCAGGCCTCGGGATAGAGCATGAGCGGGCCGTAGGCGAACTCGAATTGGCGATAGGGAAGCAGGCCGCGGGAGAGGTGGTCGAGACGGTCGAGGAAGTAGGGCGCTTCGCCGATGGTCGATCCGGGGACGGTGATTTTGAGGCGGACAGCGCAGGCAACAGAGATGACAAGGAGCGCCCAGAAGAGGGATGCGCGCGTGAGGGGGCGATCTTCGGCGGCAGGGTTTGGACGAGGCGGGAGGAGGAAGGCGAAGAGCAGGCTGCCAAGGATGAAGAAGACGACGGCGGCATGATTGTTGAACCCTGCAGCGTAGGAGAGGGAGACGGTGGGGCTGACCGGGATGAGATACGGCAGGCCAAAGACCGCGCCGGCGATGGCCAGCAGCGCGAGCGCGATCTGCCAGCCGGAGCGGAACCGGTACGCGGCCCAGCCAGCGCTCGTATCCGTGGGGCCAGCAGAAGGTTGCATGCGACAACCTTATAGCACCGGGGAGGGCAGTTCAATTTGGGCGTAGCGATAAGATAAACCTATGCACACCCAGAAGACAGGCTACACCGACGAGCACGCGGCCGCCGGCCTCGATGCGAAGTTTCCTTCGATCGATACGTGGGCGAACCAGTTTCCGGCGTACGAGATCCTGGTGGACGACCCGGAGTTCACGTCCGTGTGCCCGAAGACCGGGCTGCCGGACTTTGGACGGATCACCATCCGCTACATGCCGCGCGGGCTGTGCATGGAGCTGAAGAGCCTGAAGGAGTACCTGTTCACGTACCGCAACCTGGGGATTTTTCAGGAGAACATCGTGAACCAGATTCTGAATGACGTGGTGAAGTCGTGCGACCCGGTGTGGGCGAAGGTGGTGGGGGACTTCCGGCCGCGCGGGGGGATTGCGACGGTGGTGGAGGCGACGTACCCGAGGCCGGTGGTGAAGTAGATGGAACTCCCCTTTAGCACGCCCGTTGTCATCGACGCCAAGCTGGACGTGGCTGAGTGCCTGCATCGGCTCGATGAGGCTGTTATCTACGAATCGATAATCAGCCCATGGGCCATATTTACATCACGTTCAGCTCACCCTGTCGCCGGGACAGTTCGAGGGGACAAGGTGATCCTCCGCTGGCGCACTTTTTACAGCAATAGCTTTCAACGGCTCCTTCGACTCTCTGCGAAGCCTGGTCCCATGGGTTGCCGTTTGAGCGGAGAATTCTCGATGCTCCGGTTTGCCTATGTCTTCTCCGCGGTGTGGTTCGGCTTCCTTTCAATCTTCGCTATTGTCTGGACTGTCGATCTGATCCGAGGACAAGTCAAACCTGTGGGCGACGCGACCTATTGGTTGAACTTCGTCCCGTACCTGATGCTTATCTTTGGGTATGCACTTCTGCGATTTGGGCTCTGGCTCAGTTCTAGAACCGAGTCTAAGCTGCTGCAGTTTGTCATGAAGACAGTAGATGGGCGAGCCGCCGACGCTTCTTGAATGCCCCCGCCTGCGATTCGCCGCAAAGATGATTATCGTGCTTATTCAGGCCAAGCGATAGGTCGGGCTTTCAGAGGGTGCTGAAAAGGTCTTCTCTGGCCACAAACAGTGACCTCAGCGGCTAAAGCCGTAGTCATTATGTGGCCTTTACGGCACGGCTGAAGCCGTGCCCTTAACGAAACGGGCTTTTTCAGCGTCCTCTTTCAGCCCTTGGGTCCTTCACTGGTCCGCGACCTGGGGCGTTGCCCCAGGCTAAGATAGGCCGGGCCTTCGGCCCTTTTTTACGGCCAAGAGCCCCTTTTTCACGGCCAAGAGCTACGGCATCCCACTCCCTGCTATGCTCGGCAGGAGATGGCAGGCGAGCTTCCAGCAGAGCGCAAGCGCAGGCTTCCGATTCCGTCTGTGGCGGGGGCGACGACGGCGCTGGTGCTGCTGACGGCGATGAACTTCGTGAACTACATCGACCGGTACATTCTGCCGGGGGTGCAGGAGCAGGTGAAGCGCGAGTTTCACGTCAGCGATGCGCAGATCGGTTCGATTACCTTCTGGTTCTTTCTCACTTATATGTGCGCGGCACCGCTGACCGGGTGGCTGGGCGACCGGTTTCCGCGCAAGCCGCTGATCATTGTCTGCGCGCTGCTGATCAGCGCGGTCAACGTGCTGACGGGCACGGTGCATGCGTTTGACTCGCTGCTGCTGCGCCACGCGGTGCTGGGGATTGGCGAGGCGAGCCTGGGAATCTATGCGCCGGCGCTGCTGGCCGACTTCTACCCGGAAGCGGACCGCAACCGGGTGCTGACCATCTTCTACACGGCGATCCCGGTGGGCGCGGCGCTGGGGTATCTGATTGCGGAGGTGGTGGGTGCGCGGTTTGGCTGGCGCATGCCGTTTTATGTATCGGCAGCGCCGGGATTCCTGATCGCGGCGCTGATTTTTTTCTGGATGCGGGAGCCACGGCGAGGGGCGTCGGACACGGGGGTGAACCGGCTGCTGGACGAGGCGATCGACGCGGAGATCGGGGAGATTCGGAACCCTATGCTGCGCCTGCTGGATGCGATCAAGACGGTATGGCGGTCGCTGGGGCGGAATCCGCCGTATCTCTATGCGACGCTGGGAATGGCGGCGATTACGTTTTCGCTGGGCGGGATTTCGGCGTGGATGCCGAGTTTCTTGCAGCGGTCGGGCTTCTCGCCGAACACGGTGGGGGTTACCCTGGGGGCGATTACGGCGGGCGCGGGGCTGGGCGGAACGGCGTTTGGAGGATGGCTGGCGCAGATGTGGCTGCGGACGAACCACCGAGCGCTGTACCTGGTCTCGGCGTGGTCGGCGCTGCTGACGGTCCCGTTTGGCGTGCTGTGCTTTTTTGGACCGCGCGCGACCATGCTGCCGGCGCTGGGGATTGCCATGTTCTGCATCTTTCTGGGGACGGG
>OBLU010006507.1_pt1 | contig 10384 bp, 17 predicted proteins | sample 1518681 | NCBI WGS metagenome assembly OBLU01 (sample SAMEA3539304, study PRJEB22396) | soil metagenome | biome: tundra; feature: field; material: soil | place: USA | collected 2010-05 | depth 0.15 m
CACCCAATGGCCCTCTTCAGGGTTTTTGAACTGCATAGCTTTTCTATTTTAGGTCGCCGTTCCGGCCCCGGCTTCCGCGAGTTGGATGTGGTCCGCGCGGTAGAAATGGTATTTGGCGATGCGGAGGGCTCCTTCGGCAGTTTCTCCCAGCACGCGCCAAGTTTCCCAGCGGGCCGGCTTGAAAAAGACGTTGAAGCACGGAGCTCTCAGGACGCGGACAAAAAACTCCTGCTGGGCGGCCTCAATGTGTTGGGCGTGGATTGTGGACATGCCCGCGTGCGGATCTCAGGTGGTCTGCAGGTTCTCCACAGACACTTTGCGCCGCCGTGTGAGGAGGTCGTAAATGACTTCGATCAGACCTCTCTGGAGCTCCATCGACATGTCGCCGCTTCCGGTTTGGATGTGCGCGTATTCCTCAATGAGGGCTTTAGCGATTTCGGGAACGTCTTTTTCCAGAAGCTCCTCGAGAACCTGAATGCGTTGGTTGGCGGGATCCGCCAGCGCCAGACACTCGATTCTGTCCTCCTGACGAATCCTTTGCACGACCTCCACTTTGATTCCCGGCGGCTGGATTTTGCGCACCAGCCTCATCGCCAGCTTCAGCTTCTCGCGTTTGGTGAAATCCGTGTTCTTCACCTTGCGGAGGCGTTGCTGGAGGGTGGGCAGGCAGGCCTCAAGGGCTTTGATGTCCGAGTAGTTGCTCAGGATGCCGCCCGTCCGGTAGGGGACTTTGGCCGGCACGAAGCCGGCAGCCCGGGCGTAATAAGCCGTCGGATCGTTCTCTGCCAAGGTATGAGTGTGGAATGCGGCATTGCCCCCGAATTTCTTGTGAAAAACATCCTCCATCCGCTTCAGATCGAATCCGTCCGGCCCGCCCCAGGCCTTGCGGTCGGAGCAGATATGATGGTAAACGCCTTCGTAGAGCAGGTGAACGTCCTCTTTCTGGTCCAGGTCGAAAGCGTCTTCGTAGATTTCCGGAGCCAGCGCGTTGAACCCGGCTTCAGCCGCAATTTGGTAAAAGACGGCCTGAAGATCCCCGTTGCGGAGCTGGCGATCCTCAGAAAGCTGGCTGCGCTTCAGGAAAGGCGTCGCGTCGTAGCTGTATTTCCATTTCTGGCCTGCGCTGTAGATCAGGAAGCCGTGGTAGTAGAGACCCTTGGAGTCCGGGTGGCCGCTGCCGGCCACATGCGGATATCGGGGCTGCATCCAACGGTCCTTTTGGGCCCAGGCTTGCTCGAGTTCTGGCGTCAGGGGGATTTGCAGGATGGTCCCTGCCGTTTCAGGGAGGGTATCTTCTTCGACGAGGCCAAATTCTCCCCCCTCGTCGATGGCGTTCTGCAGCATCTCGCGCAGAATGAACCAGGGCTCCGTCCAGGTGTCGGCGCCGGCCTGGGTGGTGATGTGGGCTTCCCAGAGTTGATCCCCCTGCGCGCTCCTCAGCCTGATCATCTGGTGGTCAACGTCGCGGATTCGCGCGGTGAAGATCTCGCTGCGGAGGTGATAGTCCACGCTGCGGGCCTGGAGGCAGCCTCCCAACCGGTGCAGGTAGGCCAAAGTGAACTTCAATCCGCTGCCCTTGTGGCCAATCTTGTCCGTGTTGGCCTTGGTCGTCATTCCCAAGGTGACGATCTCACGGATGTCGAGGTGTGTGGGGGTGGTGACCCGAAGAAAGCGCATACGATTATGTTTGGGAATGATCTGCGTGTTTTACTCCTCTGCGATGCGCCGGGCGGCCTGATCGGGATCTTCCTGGGCCAAAACGGCCACCTTCCACTTCTCATACTTGGCGCCGTCCACCCAATGCCCGGCCAACTGGTGCAGCACCCGCACTTGGAGTTTCCCGGCGTCAATTCTCTGCTGGACCTGCCGTGGAATTCTGATTTCCCCGAACTGTTCTTCTTCGGTCAAGATGCACCTGGGCCTGATTTCCCATCGTTTGCCGATTTTCACCAGGAAGCCAATCGGCCCGCCCCTGGACGGCAAGGGACGAACGTCCGCCCAGGTTCCAAGCTTGGGCCCCTCATAAACGATCACCCCGTCCCATTCCTGTTCGTGAACGGTCGCGGCGTAGGCTGGATTAAGTCGATCGTGTCGTTCCTCGGCTCGTTGCGCCTTCTTGCGGAGGCGCTGACTGGGGCCGTCGAAGGATTCTTTGTAGAGGAAGCGATAGGCGCAGACGCGAACCTTCTGGCCATTCAGCGAGGCGTTTTTGAAATCCCCCGAGAGCCCATAAACATAGGTGCCCATGTCAATCGACCTCGCAGTATTTCATCGCCGTGGCCAGCAGGTGGCAGTAGTCGCCGCTCATGGATTCCTGCCGGTACTGGCGGATGGCCTTTTCCGGGGCGCCGGCCTTTCGGAGCGCCGCTGAGACGACGCCCATGATCGTGAAGGCATTGCCGTCGCGGCCGACCAGCTTCACGCGCGGTCGCAAAGCCGGCGTGGCGACAGGAGGAGCCGGCGTGACTGCGGCAATTGGATTGGTTCCCGTCTTCAGCCACTTGGCGGCAAGGACTTTGAGTTCCTTGGCCCATTTATCACTCACCTGGTAATAGCGAGATCCGAGAGCATCCAACTCGTCCTGATTGATGACCTCCCGGCCACAGCCGCCAGTCTCTTCCTCTTCGTCGGGATCGCCAGTGACGATGCGAAACTCGCGCAGGATGGGGTACACCTCGGCCCCGGTTCGGGTCTGATGAATCCCGTATTTGGTGAAGAGCGCCAGCATCTCCTGGTGGAGTGTGATGTCGTCTGAGTCGCGGCAGCGCCCCAGTTCGCTGGCATATCCGTTGTCGAAGTATTGGATCCAACCGCCGTTGCACACCTGATGGTGGCAAGCCCCCAGCAAGATGAGGAGTTTCACGACCTCCCCGTAGATTTCCCCGGCTTGCTCGATCATTTCTCTGTAATTCCACTTGCGGCATTCGGGCTTCTGCCACTCCCGGTAACCCAAGTCGACCAGTCGCTGCCAGGGGCACCCCTCTTTGGCGCCTTTCAGCGCTTCACGAACTTTCTCCAGATTGAAGGCTTTGGTGTTCATTGTTGCTGCTGTGCTTGCAAGTTCAGCGGAGCTGCGACTGCCTCTCGCGGCCTGTGTCCAGTGCACATGGATCTGCTGCCTGAATGACTGGGCGAATCGCGGAACGTCTGAAAACCGCGTTTTACGAGATCTCGCGAAGAGCGAACGTGTCCACACAACTCTCGAAAGCTGCGCGCGGCCAGGAAACGGAGTATGTCTTTTCCCCCTTTTTGGAGACCAGAGTGGTGATGTTGTCTCCGCTCTGCCGCACCGTGAGCTCATCGTCCTCTTCGTAAATACACGGGTCGTGCCCCAGGAATCCGAACATCCGGGTGACCCTGTATTGTCTCTGTGGCCGGATGCGGTCGAGGCGAGCTTGTCTTTCACCGCAAGGCCCCTCTTTGAACATGCGGACAAGCCACGGATAATCGTGCCCGAGGACCGCGCCGCTGCTCTCGGAGAAAGTAGCCGCCGCCTGTGGAAGCTTCCCCTGTGTGCGGGTTTGAACACGGCCCAAAAGCGTTCCGGCTGCGAAGCCGCGGTAAGGCAGCGCCAGGAGGACCGGCGTCACCCGGCTGACAACACCTGGGCGCCGGTGAATTGAGGTTGGGCCCAAGCTCAGGCTTACGTCAGAAACGCTGAACATATCGAGGGCTTTCATGCCACCGCCGCTTTGAGGAACTCCTTGGTGCCCGGCAGGAGCTTGTCGTCAGGCATGTCGTGGATCTCCGGAATGGGAATCGGTATCCACGGCCCGTGTTTCTCGGGCTCCATGTTTTTCGGTTGCAGCCCGTCGGGCAGGCGCAGCACGTACGCCCTTGTTCGGTAGTGACCAAAATCCTGGGTGCGAAACTCCGATTCCCCTACGTACTCCAAGTCGCCGGCGGAGACGGTGAGGCCCATCTCTTCAGCAAGTTCGCGGGCGGCCGCTTTGGTTGGATCCGCGTCATTCTGCTCACGTTTGCCCCCGGGGAACCCGAGTTTCCCAAAATTATCGGAGATCTTGAGGCGCGGGGCCAGGTAGGCGTGGCCTTTGCGGATAACGATGATGGTGACGGCTTCTTTCATGAACTCGCTTTCCAAGTCTTGTTTTTTGGCGCAGCCGTTCCCTCTTTCCTTGGCCTTCTCCTCCCGGTTGCAGGCTATGCGCTTCGAGAAAAGCCCCCGCCGCGCCCTGGCCGGCGTTCCGGCTCCAGAACGAAGTCCGGTGGGGTCAACCCCGGGCAGCATCGCTCCCAACCGACCTGAGTTGCCGACCTCGGCGTCCAGAATTGGCTGAGACTGTGTTCCCGCTCTTGCCGGTGTGGACCTCAAGTTCCAATTCGAGGCCAGGCGCCGTCATTCTGTGCGTCTTCTTTTGGGAGATTGGTTCCTGACGACCGCCTTCAGAGGTATCGGGACGGTCGTCATTTCCTGGAGATTGAGGAAGCAGCCCGCTACCCGGATTTTGCCCCGCCGGAACATCGTCCACACCAGATGCAGGGCAAAAGCCGTGAGCGTGCGGTTGACGAACAATTCCTGGTGCGTGAGCGCTTCAGCGAGGCTGCAGGACGGCGCGTCGTTTTCGTAGCCCTGCAGCATCTCCGGGTAAAGCTCGGCGACGTTGGGCAGGCGTTTCTTCGCGGGGCCGACCTGGCCTAGAACGACCTGGCCGTAATCGGCGCCGTTGCCGAGATCCATCCAGTAATCAGCCTTCCCGGCCTGGATGCGATCATAGATGCCGGCACGGGCTTGTTTGGAATCAACACAGGAGATGAGCAGGTCAGGGGTTCTTTGGTACGGTCGGTATTCCAGCGGGATCGCACACCAATCGAGGCCAAAGGCTATATTCAGCCGGTGGATCAAGGTGAGGGCCTTGTTTTGGCCGATGTCCTGTTCCGTGAACAACTGGCGACCGAGGTTGGCCTCTGAGACCGTGTCCGGATCGAATGCCGTGACTTCGAGCCCCGGATGCCCTAATCCCTTCAAAGCCTTCTGAAGTTGGGCCAGCCCCATGAGCACATGGCAGCCGTTTCCGCCACAGCCGGCGACATTCACATGCACGGCTCGCGAGTGCCATTCAGCCGGCAGTTTGTGGGTAAACGTGCTCATGGCCGCCACCCGGGTTTGGATTCTGCGCTGTTCTTCAACCAATCGCCCAAGGTCATCTCCAAGGGCACAAGATGCTCGACCGGGAACTTCGGATACGCCTTTGCTGCCTGCTCCAACCAGAGCCCTGCATGGCCGTTCGGATGCGACGTGATGCGAAAGGCACCCCCATGCGGATGAGTGAACGCGGAGCGAAAAAAGGCGCGTTCCCATTGGGCCAGGGTTTCGGGCCGGCTTTCCCGGGGACCTTTCATGCTTCCCTGGCAGACTTTCCCTTCCGGGCTGACGTTGAAGTAAGGCGCGCGGAAGAGCTTCGTTTGGAGTGTCGGGCGTTGGTCGTCCGACAGGGCGGCAATGTACAGGCTGCCTCGATTCACGTAAAACAGGAGGTGCGGATGTAGCACGCGGGCGCCGCTGATGGCGTTGAGTTCCTCCTGGTTTGTTCGGAAAAAGACCGGCTCGCTCCGGCTCGGGCAGTGCCACAGCAGTTCACCGGGGGTGTGCCGCAGAAGGTTCCACGGCAGAATCCCCTGATAGGCGATGTTGGGATTGAACCGGGCCAGCAACTGGTGCAAGGCGGCGGCGCTGGCCGGTTTGCCGGGCAGGAGCACGTAACGCCCAGGCGCTTTGGCGATGGTGTGCGTGGTCACTATGGCTCTGCTGCTGCCGCTCCCGCCGCTGTAAAGCAGCAGTGCGTTCGTTGCGCTCAGTTCGCTGGGCTCCTCCTTTGGAATGCCGATGGTTGCCGGACGCGATTCAGCGGCGCCGAGCAGGCCATCCAGCACATCCTCCACCGCTTGGAGGACCTCCAGGTAGAGCTGGAATTGATTCCACGCCTGCTCGAAGGATTCAAGAGAGCGCGGGTTGAACTGAAACAGCCACTGCGCGGTTTCGTATTCCTGGTTGAGGGCATCGAAGTGCTCGTCCGTCACCTGGCCCATTACCGTCCCCTCCCAGGGGATATAAACGATCGGGAGGCTGCGGCTCTCGATGCAATTCTCTGGAAATTGATCCCGTTGAAAGGTCATGAGCCTCATTACCGCGTTGCGGAAGGGCAAGTGGCGCAACCGGGCGGGCGGGTTGGCGGTTTCCTTTCCCAGGCCGATTACCCACTTTGGGAATTGCCGTTCGACGTCCGCCCGGCTGATCATTTCGATTTGAGAAATGTCCTCGCCCTGGGCCTTGAGATCCTCCAGAGCTTGTTCCTCATTTTCTTCACCCTGCCAGTAATACATTGCCAGAAGGTGAAGCAGACACTCAGGCGAACAGTATTCGCCAAGGAGGCCCAACCCGCGATGCAATGCCCTCCAAACGAAACGGCCCACCTGGGGGTGTTTTTTCTCCAATCTTTGGATTGGCTGTTGCAGTTCGATCAGTTGCGTGTCGGGTGCATTGACAACAATCGCGCAGTCGTCGGTCTCTCCGTTGAGCGGCAGGTGCTTGAGATTAGTGGCGAGGTAGAACTCCAGCGGGAGCCGGCGCTGCTGGCAACGAGCCACTCGCTTGGTTAGACATCGAGCGGCTCCGGCCAGGATGTTGTCCCTGGGCAACGACTGCGCCCAGCCCAGTTTGGTCAGGTGGGAGTAAACGAGCGCGGCTGAGTATTCGTGTTCGCGCACCTGCAAACGCCCGGGCACCGCCGGATGCAAATGCGGCAGCGGCGTCCCTAATAAACGGTAAGAGGCCCGTTGAGGCCTTGGGCCTCGGGTTCTCCCTCCCGGATGGTCGCGAGGAACTCGGACAGGGCTTGAACGCATGTTTGCTGTGTGGGCTCCCGCCGGGCCTGCTGGAGCAGGGGGTGCTCCTCGCACTTGCACGCGCGCAGGATTTGACGCGGGGAAACGCGTTTACCCTGGTTCACCCCTTGGTGCCGAGCCGGGTGCAAAGTTTGTAAACCTCCTTGTCCCCCTGGAAAGAGGGTCCCTCAATGGAGGCGTTGTTGAGTTCCGGGTAAACCGGGCTCAGCAGCTTGAGCGCTTCCTCCGGCTTCAAACGCGCGTTCGGGTCGGGAATCTCCAATCCGTTCCATTGGAAAACTCGGGTCAGGGGTTTGAGCTTGGCTGTGGTGCTCATAATCTCTTGATAACGTCTTTTGGTTACGATGCGGCAACAGCGGGCGGTGGCGCGGGAGCGGGATCGCCGAGCTGCATTTGAGCCGTTCCGGTTCGCTCGGCCTTGGCCGCGGTGGTTTCAGTGACTCCGGTCTTCTCGGCGGCTCCGGTTTTGGCGCGGGTCTGCCGGGCCTTCTTGCGGTTCTGGTCGGCTTCCTCCTTCAGCGCCGCCGCGACTTCTGCAATCGATGAACGCGCTTCCTGGCGGGCTGCCTGGTAATCGGCCAGTTGCTCTCCCAAGGTGGCGTCCAAATTCTCCGGCGTGTCCACGATGGTGACCGGACGCGAAAGCGCCGATTCCTTCGCGCCGGCATCTGGTTTCGGGTCCATCACATGGACGCTGACCCGCAGTTCGGTGTCATTTTCCCGGCAGACAACCAGGTGGAGTGTGCTTTCTCCTTCGAGCAGGGGCTTTGCGATTTTGGTGAACATAGAACGTGATCGGTTTGTTTTGATGTTTGGCGGCTTACTTCTTCCTTGCTGTGCGCTTCCTGGCGCGCTCGAGGTTCCGGGGCGTTCTTTCCTACGAGGACCCGGAGGATGGTCCTTACCACAGTTTCCCGGGAAAGCTTGATGGTCCTTTTGAGACCTCCGTTCATCTGCCCGATGTGGAGGCGGGGCGGCCCGATGAGGACATGAAGTTCCTCGCCGCGGAGGGCGGCGCAGATGAGTTGCTGGCTGGTTTCCACCTTCTGAGGCGGGGTTTGGGCGAGCAAAAGCCCGCGGAGGACCTCTTCCAGCTCACTCACGTCCTCGACTGGGGCCGGTGCGGTGCGCGGCGGGAGGTTCTTAAACTCAATCTGGCTGCTGGCTGGTTGCATCTGTTCTCTGGCTTTGCTTGTGGGGCGCAGCCTTTACGCGTCTTTAGGTTGCAGCTTCACCGAGTGATGCCGACGTGATTTGGCGCCTCACATCTTGAGCGTGGGACAGTCAACGAGCGTCTTGAACTCCTCGCCGGTCACGTTTCCGTTCGGCTTCATCGGCGTTTGCTGTTCTCGTGTATGCGACCTTTCCTGCCGGCCGCGAAGGCTCATCTTGGCGCTCCGCTTTCCCTGGGTGCCGAAGGTTCGTTTTGAACCCCTGGGCGTGGTGGACGTTGAGCGGGTTTAGGTTGTCTTGAATTTGAACGCGATGTTGTTGCCCGCGCGGTCGACGGTCATCAGGATCCCGGCAGGATTACGTTTCCAGAAATGCTTCAGGTTCTCGGCGACCTGCTGGACCCGGGCGTGGAGACGGCCTTTGAGCGGCAAGGCCCTGGCGACATCTTGGTAGGTGGCGTAGCCCAGCTCGGATTTGCATCTCGCCCATGCCGAATGCAGGGCAGGCAATAGGCCATGATCGACGGCCTGTATTTTCCTCCAGTTGACGGCCGACCGGCGGATCAGTTTTCCGCCAATGGGGCTGAAGGAATCAAAAACTTCGGGTCTCTTTTCCCACTCGAGGCTCATTTTCAAAGGAAAGGCCCTCTACCAGTTCGTTCCGCTGCTCGAGGTCGGTCAGGAGAGGCAGGGCTTCTTCCAGGATACATTTTGATTCGCGAAGCGGTTTCTGGCCGGTTTGACAGGCGCTCATCGGCTTATAATGCAGGTATGAAGTTTGGTTCCGATCAAGCTGCCCGCCGGCGCGTTCTGGAGGCTGGACAGCCATATCGCGGCCTGACTTTCACCGACCGCGGGATAGTCCTGCTGGATGTCGGCAGCGTGCAAGATGGCCGGGTGACTCTGTCACAACGGGGGCTATCGATGCGTCTGTTGCCGGAAACCCTGAGCGGCATTCACCGCGCGTGGCAGGATGGCGACATCCCGCTGGATGGAAAAGATGACTGGGAGTGCTCGACTTTTTCGCCCGAGGTCGCTGACGCCGACGAGGTGCGTTGCGTCTGCTCCTCAGAGGATCATCTGCTCATCACCGACAAGATCAGCCAAACCGTCGTCTCAGTCACCCGCGAACAGCTTAACCTCGTCGTGGGGCGTATTGTGGATCCTTGGCTGGCCGGTTTCAGCCCCTCAAGTTCAGCCGCTCCGCTCGCCCAATCTGCTGGTCAGGGTCCCCGCCGGAATTTGGATTCGCCAAAGCCAGTGCCGGAGAATTCTTCCCCTCCGTTTGAGCTATCCTGACGGTTCGTCCGCGGTCTTCCGGCCGTTTTTCTCCAGCCACCGCCTCAGAGCGTGTGTGTCGTTTATGGTCTCACCACTGTCGTTTTGCAGGACGAAACCGCAGCTCTGGCACTGGTAGCGATTGATTTCTCCGCCCTCGGTTGAGGTGTTCTGATAGTCAGGCTCGGTAATTTCGGCGTCGCAGTTGACCCGCTGGAAGGTGGTGCTTTGCGTCACACCAGTGAGGATTTCCTCGAAAGTCGGGCATCCACACTTGGGGCATTTGAAGGTGTAGTGGAATTCGTCGCTCATGCTTTTTGTTTGGCGAGGTCGGACATTGATGCCGATACCGGGTAAAAACGCTGCTGAGTAATGGTCGCCCCAACAATCGCGGACGCAGCAGCCGCGCGAGCGAACGATTTCGAGTCCTTCAAACCAGTGGGACTTAAACCATAATGTTTATGTATTAAAGCGTATCGTACTCGCAAAAAGCGGCTTTGAAGACGTCCATTTAGGCGCAGCCGTGGCCCTGATCTGTAAACCACCTTAAAAGTAAAGCATATCGTGTCCGTGCTCTGCGCACCTTTGCTCGGCCCGCATGCACGATCCACGTATTTCTCGAGCCGAGGCCAAGCCGATTCGGCCAGCGCGCATGGTTTCGCGCCGCAGTGGTTAGCTTGTCCTTTTATCGGCCTTGGGGATTTGAACTCTGGGCGAGGGCTGGAATCGGGCGAGTCCTTCACCGACAACCAGCGCCATATCCTGATTTTCAACAGCGATTCTAGCCTTATTTTACAGGGGTGCAAGCACTCTTTTGCGCTGCACGTCATTTATCTTTGTCTACTCGGAAGCTACTCGGTTTCTACTCGGTCTTTGAAGGTTGCGTTGAAGGTTCTTGGGGCCGGTTGCGGTTTGAGGCACGGTGGTTTTGGGATTTTGCGGGGGCTTAGTTTTCCGTTGGGCGCGGAGTTGCTTTGGCGCGGGGACATGAGTACGGTCGGGGAATGGGCAGCGTAGAGAAAATCAAGCCTCGGGACCTGGTTGTCGGTGGACGGTATCTTCACCGCAAT
>OBLU010006508.1_pt1 | contig 10384 bp, 9 predicted proteins | sample 1518681 | NCBI WGS metagenome assembly OBLU01 (sample SAMEA3539304, study PRJEB22396) | soil metagenome | biome: tundra; feature: field; material: soil | place: USA | collected 2010-05 | depth 0.15 m
ACGCTGCGTTGCGCGAGGCGCTGGCGCCGGTGAAGGACCGGATGTGCGAGGACAATCAGCGGCGGGCGGAGACGAATCCTCTGCGCGTGCTGGATTCCAAAGAGCCGGCGGACCAGGAGATTATCGAGGGGCTGCCGAAAATTGCGGATTATCTGGATGAGGCGTCGGCGGAACACTTCGCCGCGGTGCGGGCGGCGCTCGATGCCTGCGGCGTGCCGTATACGGTGAATCCGCGGCTGGTGCGCGGGCTGGACTACTACACGCGGACGACGTTCGAGTTCACCGTGCCGGATGGCAGCGGGCTGGGGACGCAGAATGCTCTGCTGGGCGGCGGGCGCTACGACGGGCTGAGCGAGATGCTGGGCGGGCCGAAGGCTCCGGGGATCGGCTTTGCCATCGGCGAAGACCGGCTGATCCTGACGCTGCAGGCCCAGGCGCAGGCCAACAAGTCGGGTGCCCCAGGTCTCGATTCTGAGACCTGGGTTCACAAGCTCGACGCCTACATCGCGCCGATGGGTGTGGAGCGGAATGCGGCGGCGCTGGCGCTGGCTCGGGAGTTGCGGCGGGCTGGTTTGTCGGTTGAAGTCGGCGATGGCACTTTCCGTCTGAAGAAGAGCTTCGAGGCTGCGGACAAGCTAGCGCGCCACATCATCATCCTTGGTGAAGATGAGGTCGCGAGCGGGGTGATGACGGTGAAGACGTTCAGCGATGGCTTTCAGTGGAAGAGCCTCAAAGAGAACTTGATTCATGTACTCCAAATTGAACGACTAGCAAGAGAGGACAGGGAACACGCGTCTCAGACGGGATATGAGAGTGACCGAATGATCGCCGAAAAGCGAGATGGAGTCGCTCGGGAAGATCGAGAGACGGCAAATGAGATTGCGACAATGAGACTGCGGCCTTAGGCTCTTGCACGAGGTGCGGACGTGGACTATCGGATCGAGTTCGAGCAGGAAGAGGACGGACGCTGGATCGCCGATATTCCGGAGTTGCCCGGCGTGATGGCTGAGGAAGCATCAGGCGGAGATGGAGAACTCGCAACTGCTGGGGCTGACCGAGAGCCTGCGCAGGCTGGGTGTGGCCGATAAGATCATTTCGGCGGCGGTGGCTGAGGCGAAGTTGAAGACTGCCTGATGAGGCGAGCCTTAGCAATCGCAAAAGGCGAAATACGGGGAGATGATTATCAAGCACCAACCTAGGCCTTCGGCCTAGGCTGGTATATGGCGCGCTTTCAGCGCTTTTTGCGGTGTTGCCTGAACAAGCTTGATAACCATCTACGGGGATTCTGGGCCAGGTTCGGCCCAGAATGACAAGCGGTGGGGAGTGGGCGCTGGGGTGGCAAGCGAAAAGCGGATTCCCTGCGGGAATGACAAACCAAATGGACTGTCGCCGATGGGAATGACAAACAATAGGGTTGCGGCAGGACCAGTGAGCCCCGGATTCCGTAGAATAGGAGGATCGTGACTTTAGACTTTTTAGGTAGTTTGCAGCGGACGCAGATGTGTGGAGAGCTTCGCGCGGAACATGCGGGGCAGGACGTTGTGCTGATGGGCTGGGTGAACCGGCGGCGCGACCATGGCGGGCTGATCTTTCTCGATCTGCGCGATCGGACCGGCATCGCGCAGGTGGTGGTCGACGAGAAGGTCGGCACGGCGCATGACAAGGCCGACGCGGCGCGCTCGGAGTACGTGGTCGCGGTGAAGGGACACGTGCGGCGGCGCGGGGCGGGGCTCGAGAACCCGAACATGGAGACCGGCGAGATCGAAGTTGTCGCCGACGAGTTGCTGCTGCTGAACGAGGCGAAGACTCCGCCTTTCTCGCCTGCCGAAGAGGCGATTGCGAATGAAGAGGTGCGGCTGAAGTATCGCTACCTCGACCTGCGGCGCATCGAGATGCAAAAGAACTTTGCGCTGCGCAGCCGCGTGGCGATGGCGATTCGCAACTATCTCGTCGGCGAAGGATTTCTCGAGATCGAGACGCCGTTCATGACGCGATCGACGCCCGAGGGTGCGCGCGATTACCTGGTGCCGAGCCGCGTGCATGCGGGACATTTCTATGCGCTGCCGCAGTCGCCGCAGATCTTCAAGCAGATTCTGATGATCTCGGGCTTCGATCGCTACTTCCAGGTTGCGCGCTGCTTTCGCGATGAGGACCTGCGCGCCGATCGGCAGCCGGAGTTCACGCAGATCGACCTCGAGATGAGCTTTCCCACGCAGGACACGATCTTTCGCGTGGCCGAGGGATTTCTGACCGCGGCATTTGCGGCCGCGGGCGTTGCGCTGACGACTCCTTTCGTGCGGATGACTTACGACGAGGCGATCAAGAACTACGGGATCGATAAGCCGGATATGCGGCTGCCGGCGATGGTCACGCTGACCGATGTGCTGACGCCGGAGCTGCGCACGACGCTGAAGATCGAGCAGGCGCTTCCGGTGTTGGGCTTCGTGATTCCCGGCGTCGGCGAGCTGAGCGGCACGGCGCGGAAGTCGCTGCTGAGCCAGGTGCGCGCGGGGTTTGGCGACTGCGGGCTCGATTTGCTGGACGTGGCTCGGTTGAAGACGAATGCTGAGTTTGCTCCTTTGGCTGCGGTGATTGAGGCGAAGCTTGGTGGCGGCACATCCCAGGTCTCAGAAGCGAGACCTGGGGCACCCGGTTCTGTGGCGGATTTGGTGGTTGTGGTTACGCCGAAGTTGGGGACGCCCGCGATGTGGAACTACGATCCGCAGTGGATCTGGAAGCGGGTTGGGGCGCTGCGGCTGCAGCTTGGGGCGAAGTTCGCGGACAAGCATGGACGCTTTGCGAAGACTGGGACCGAGGCGGACTTCAAGTTTGCGTGGGTCACCGACTTTCCGATGTACGAGTGGAACGAAGAGACGAAGACTTGGGACGCGGCGCACCATCCGTTCACGTCGCCGCACGAGGACGACATCCTGACGGGGCGGCTGACCAACGATAAAGGTGCGGTGCGCGCGCTGGCGTACGACATCGTGCTGAACGGGACGGAGCTTGGGTCGGGGTCGATCCGGATCCATCGCAAGGATGTGCAGGCGGAGATCTTTCGCTCGCTCGGCATGTCGGACGCGAAGGCCAAGGAGCGCTTCGGGTTCTTCCTCGACGCGCTGGAGTATGGGACGCCTCCGCATGGCGGGATCGCGCTGGGGCTGGATCGGATTGTGATGATCCTGGCCGGTGCGACGAGCCTGCGCGAGGTGATCGCGTTCCCGAAGACGGCGAAGGCCATCGACCTGATGTGCGACTCGCCGGCGACCGTCAGCGACCACCAGTTGCGGGAGCTGCATCTGCGGATCGTGAATCGGAGCTGATGCCCCCCCGGGGCGTACCTTTAAGTCGTTTGAATACAATAACATGCTGGCGTGAGGTTTGGGGTGGGTAGAGAGCATTCCCACGATAACCTCGCCTGTGGCTCGGTGATCATGGGGCACCCGCAGAGGCGAAATACGGGGGTTCTTCGCTGCGCTCAGAATGACAATTCCTAGGTTGGGCTAGTTCATCCAGCGCTTGTCGTTGGGGTCTTTTTTGGCGTCGGGGTCGATGTAGCGGCCTTCTTTGTCGAACTGGACTTTGCGGCCTTGTTTGCCCATGTAGACCTCGAACTTGCGGGCGGCGCGGCGGCGTTTGTAGCGGTAGTAGGCGTTGCGCATGCCGAAGATCCGCTCGCTGAAGCTGAAGGTAAGGCCACGACGCGGGGCGTAGTTGACGTAGAGGAATCCGCAGAATCCGCCGGAGAGTTCCAGCAGGGCGCCGAAGGTGTTGCCGGCTTTCAGCAGGACGGCGAGATCGATGAGGATATAGATCGCGACCAGATATTTTGCCCGGATGCGGACGGGCAAGGGGATGAGCATGAACTCCAGATCGCCCATGCGCGTGGCGATGGCGATGAGGATGCCGAAGAGGCCGGCGAAGGCGCCGCCGGCGATGTCCTGTGGGCCGAAGTGCAGGATGCGCGCGAAGGAGACGATGGTGGCGAGGAGTGCTCCGCCGATGGCTGAGGTGAAGTAGAGTTCGCCGAGGAAGCGGCTGCCGTAGGAGCCTTCGAGGATCGGTCCGCAGAACCAGAGCGTCAACATGCTGCCGAGGATCGAGAGGATTCCCTGCTCGATGAAGGAGTAGGTGGCGAGTTGCCAGATTTCGCCATGCGCGACGGCGATCGGCTGGAAGGAAAGGTAGCCGAGGATCGGCAAGGTGATGCCGGGCGCGAGCTGGACCAGGATGGCGATGGCGAAGAAGGCGCCTACGTTGGCGAGGATGAGCCGACGCACGGTTCCTTCGAACGGCGGTAGGGTCAACGTGGTGGGGGCTGAACGCGGCATGCTCTCCATTTCAACATAAGAGACAGTGATCAGGGGTCGAGAGACAGTGGTAAGTGGTAAGTGGTAAGTGGTCAGACGAAACAAGACGGCAGGCAAAGGCGAAATACGGGGGGCTCTCCACTGCGCTGCGCTCCGGTCGAGATGACGCGGTTTGGGGCGGGCGCGGAGAAGAACAGGCAACGGCAAAGGCGAAATGCGGGGGTTCTTCCCCGTTCGCTACGCTCAGGGTCAGAATGACAACTCAAGAAAGATGCTGCGCATGACAACTCCAACAACTGGGGGCTGCCGGTGGGGTTAGTGGCGCTTCGGGCGAAATGCGAGGTAGCTGTGCGATGTTCGGACTTGGCTCGGCGTGCTGCTATGGTTAACGATCCATCTGGCTTGAAACCAGCGGGGTGTGGGAATTGAGCGCTTGACGTAGGCGGGACAGCTACTCATACTATCGGTGGCGGGTGTGCCGTTGCGTATCTCTAGCGGGTGTTCAGGCGGTGGCGCAAAGTGACCTGTGGGGCATCCCATAGGCCGAATTCAACGTTCTAAGTTGCGGAGGCTCCGATCATGGCTGTTGTTTGTCCCGAATGCGATAACCCCATCACCGTCGACGCTGACGAAGTGGAAGAGGGCGAGACGGTAGTGTGCGACGAGTGCGGATTGGAGATGGAAGTTGTCTCGGTTGATCCACTGGAGCTTGCGCCCGTGGACGTGATCGGCTACGACGATGAGGACGACTCGCACCTGGTCGAAGAGGACGAGGAGTAGGAGCGGTCTGCGGGCCGCAACATCCGCCGGGTGGGCGGGTATAGTAAAGGTATGACTTGCCTCGCGCATCTTCGTAAAACGTTGACCCGGTTTGGCATTTCCATGGCTCTTGTAAGCTGCATGGGCGGGGTGTCGCTGCTGGCCGTGCCAGCTGCGTTACTCGCTGGGCTGGCGGCACCGCTGGTGGCGCAGCAGCCGGCGCAGCGCGTGGTGCAGGGCAAGGTAGTCGATAAATCCGAGGCCGGCCTGAAGGGCGCTACCGTGTATCTGAAAGACGGCCACACGCTCGCTGTGAAGAGCTACATCGCGTCCGACGATGGGACCTATCGCTTCGGCCAACTGGCGCAGAACACCGACTACCAGGTGTGGGCGGAGATCAACGGGAAGAAGAGTTCAGTGAAGAACATCAGCTCGTTCGACACGCGGAACCAGTTCAATATCACTTTGAAGATTGATAAGTAAGACAGTGGTAAGTGATCAGTGGTAAGTGGTCAGTTACTGTCGATGCGATCGTTGTGGCTGGGTGGCTGGCTGGTCACGAGGAAGCGGACCGGGTTATCGCCGTGGTTGGTGGCTTGATGGAGTTCGCCGGGGGCGATCTCGAGGCCTTGGTGCGCCCGTAGCGTGTGAGGGTGATTTTCGACCGTGAGGGTGAGTTCGCCGGCGAGGACATAGAAAAACTGGCGGGCGCGGACGTGGTGGTGCGGGGTCTCGGACGCTCCGGGCGGCATGAGCTCTTCGATGATGTTGAGGTCGGGCGCGCGGACGAGGTACCAGGCGTCGCAGGCGTCTCCCCAGGTGTAGTGGTCGGCGTTGGCGGCGCTGAGGATGGGCGCGGGCATGGGTGATTTTAGCAAGGGCAAAGGCGCCCATTCAGGCTCACTGTAGTTTGGATTGTTGCGGTGTACCAGCCATGCGCTTCAGGCGGTCCGGCTTGCCGAATATATCTGGGGCGTGGATCGAGATGTAGTGGCGTAGCGCGTCGGTTTCGTCCGTGATGACGAGCGCCTCGTCGGTTTGCAGGAGCTTGAGTGGCGTTGCCTCGACTGCGTTCTGTTTCTTGATCGCCTCCTCGTCCAGAACTGCATAGGACAACTGATCGGCGGTCACTTCGATCCTGACAATGACGTGCATGGGGACGGCGCCGACCGGCGAGTCGATCTTCTTGCCTTGTACTGTCTCGCTATCGAAGATCATGTCCGCGAAGAGCTGGTTTCCGAGCCGGACCAGGTTCACTTTGTAGGTCTGTACCGACTTTTCGCTCGACGTTGGAATCGTCAGGCTGTACCCGTGCTCTCCGGACTTTTGAATGGAAAACTCGGCATCGTCGTCCGGCTTCGCAGTCCAGGTGCCCTCCAGCGCAGGCTCCACAACTGCGTCCTGGGTGGTGTAGAGAGGATGTGCGGAATACGCTGAGCACCCGGATAACACCAGGCAGACCAGCGAAAGAAAAGGAAGCAATCGCGCGTGCATAGACCCTCCTCCACCGGACGGCCTATGTTCTTTTTTGCGGCCATCTACGGCTTCGAGTGCGGACAAACTTGATCCGCAGGAATAGTACACCCGGCGGGTCTGGCCGCTACCGCTGATAGGGCGGGCTTTCAGCCCTTGGCTCCGTGGGCGATCGTACATGGGGCTACGCCCCATGCTGGTATAGAGCGCGCTTTCAGCGCTTGCGCATGGAGCTACGCGAAGTGTAGTGCAGCCCCCGGGCAAAATGCGGGGGTTCTTCCCCGTTCGCTACGCTCAGGGTCAGAATGACAGGCGCTTAGGTGATCGGAAGTGAGTGTCCCCACGATAAACCCTTCACTTCGTTCAGGGTGATCATGGGGCACCCCTCATAACTACTCGGTGGATGCGCCCTTCTTGGGGCGGCGGTTGGATTGGAGGATGCGCTTGCGCATGCGGAGGGACTTGGGCGTGACTTCGACCAGCTCGTCTTCCGCGATGAACTCGATGGACTGCTCGAGCGTGAGGTTGCGGTAGGGGACGAGGCGGACGGCTTCGTCGGAGCCCGACGCGCGCATGTTCGACATCTTCTTCTCGCGCACGCAGTTGACGTCGAGGTCGTTGTCGCGCGAGTGCTCGCCGATGATCATGCCTTCGTAGACCTCGGCACCGTCGGCGACGAAGAGGGTGCCGCGCTCCTGCAGGCCATCGAGCGCGTAGGTGGTGGTGGTGCCCTGGCGGTCGGAGATGAGAGCGCCGGAGACGCGCTGCGGAATCTCGCCCTGGTAGGCGACGTAGCCGTCGAGGATGGCATTCATGACAATCGTCCCGCGCGTCTCGGTCAGCATTTCGGAGCGCAGGCCGATCAGTCCGCGGCTGGGAATGCGGAACTCCATTCTTACGCGACCAGACCCGTGGTTGGTCATCTTGGTCATCTCGCCCTTGCGTGGTCCGAGGCGCTCGATGACGGTGCCGACAAAGCTCTCCGGGATGTCGACCATGAGTTGCTCGACCGGCTCCATCAACTCGCCGTCGATGCGCTTGGTGACGATCTCGGGGCGGCTGACCATCATCTCGAAGCCCTCGCGGCGCATCATTTCGATCAAAATCGCGAGCTGCAGTTCGCCGCGGCCGAGCACCTTGAATGTGTCGGGCGAGCCGGTCTCCTGCATCTTGAGCGAGACATTGGTGAGCAGTTCCTTGTCGAGGCGGTCGCGCAGGTTGCGCGAGGTGACGTACTTGCCCTCGCGGCCGGCGAAGGGGCCGTTGTTGACGTTGAACTGGATGGCGATGGTGGGCTCGTCGATGATGATGGGCGGCAGCGGCTCGGGATTTTCGACGTTGCAGAAACTCTCGCCGATGGTGATGCCGGGGATGCCGGCGATGGCGACGATATCGCCGACCTGGGTCTCGGTGATGTCGGTGCGCTTGAGGCCGGAGAAGCTGAAGAGCTTGGTGATCTTGTGCTTGGTGAAGGTGCCGTCGATCTTGGCGACGCTATACTCTTCGCCGGTCTTCATGGTGCCGTTGAAGACGCGGCCGATGGCGAGGCGGCCGAGATAGTCGGAGTAGTCGAGGTTGGTGACGAGGATCTGCAGGGGCCCGTCGGGATCGCCCTTGGCGACGGGGATGGTCTGGATGATCTGCTCGAAGAGGGGCTGGAGATCGGTGCCGGGATTCGCGAGGTCGGCGGTTGCGGTACCGACTTTGCCGTTGGTGTAGAGGACGGGGAAGTCGAGCATGTCCTCGTCGGCGTCGAGGTCGATGAAGAGGTCGTAGACCTCGTTGAGGACTTCCTGGGGCCGCGCGTCGGGGCGGTCGATCTTGTTGATGACGACCATGGGCGTGAGCTTGGCTTCGAGCGCCTTGGAGAGGACGTAGCGGGTCTGGGGCAGCGGGCCTTCGGAGGCGTCGACGAGCAGGACTACGCCGTCGACCATCTTGAGGGCGCGCTCGACTTCGCCGCCGAAGTCGGCGTGGCCGGGGGTGTCGACGATGTTGATCTTGTTGTCGTGGTAGTAGAGGGCGGTGTTCTTGGCGAGAATGGTGATGCCGCGCTCGCGCTCGAGGTCGTTGGAGTCCATGACTCGTTCTGCAACCGCTTCATTTGCGCGAAACGTCCCGGACTGGCGGAGCATGGCGTCGACGAGGGTGGTCTTGCCGTGATCGACGTGGGCGATGATGGCGATGTTGAAGATGGGCTTCAGGGCGACAGGCTTCGCGGCAGGCTTCTGGGTCGGCTGGACGAGAGTCTGGTCGTCGGCCACGGGAAGGGCCTCGAGGCTCGGGATGGTCTGGTCGGAAAGTTGGGGGCTGCTCACTGCGAGGGGTTGTCCTGTCTGGGCGCGTTGGGATGAGGCCGAAAGGCAAAAATGCGCGCCTTATCTAGTCTACCGCATCGAGAGTCAGCATCTGAGGCTGGTGCTATGATTGAGGTCCGAAGCGGGCCATGAGTGTGATCGAGGCTGTTCGGAAAGTTGTCCAGGATCTGGTGGCGCCAGAGCTAAAGTCTTTGGCGGTGAAGCTGGATAACTTTGAACGGGAGTCGAAGCTGCGCGACGAGGCTCTGGCTGCGAAGATGGACAGCGGCGAGCGACTGACCCACGCGAAGCTGGAGGCCTTGAGTGCGAAGATGGATGCCCAGTATCAGTCGCTGCTTTATTCCCTGAATCTGGATAAGCGGGCGGAAGTGCTCGAGCGGGACAAGCAGTCGGCTTCCGCGTAATCTCCAGCGCACGATAAATAGAACACCGGGGCCTTTTTCCAGCGGAACTGACTTGTTCAGGAGCTCTTTATCGGGAAGCCTCTCCATTGACTCTGCTGTGCCTGCTGGCGCAGGTTGCCACGATGCAACCCCTGGCGCGCCGGAGGCTGTCGAATTTGAGGGTTGCTCTCGTTTTGCTGCGTCGCTCGTCTGCCTCGTAAAGCATTTGGATTGCCAGTGGCCATGAACGAGGAGTATGACTCGATACTGGCGGCCAAAATGCCCGCGCCCGGTGCGGGAGAACGAGAGAAGACCTATGCGATCCCCTGGGATTTCGATTGCGACACTCGCAGCGGTCCTGAGCCTTGCAATCGCAGTCGGCGCGCTTGCGCAGAACGCACCGGCGGACTCCGCGGCGGAGGCGCAGGCAGAGCAGGCGCGGCAGATCGCCATTACCGACCGCTACCTGACGGCGGTGCAGGTGGAGATGGCCAGCAAGGTAGACACGAAAAACGCAGTCGTGGGGCAGGAGGTCAGCGCACGAACACTGCAGGAGGCGCGGCTGGCGAACGGGATGACCTTGCCCAAGGGGACGAGACTGGTGGGGCACGTGATCCAGGTGAAGGCCGGCGGCCCGGAACAGGGCAGTGCGATCCTGACGCTGACGTTCGATCACGCCGAAGTGAAGGGCCAGAACGTAGCGGTGCGCTGCGTGATTCGGGCGGTTGCGCCAAACGCTGCCGCAGCGGCGAGTCGCGAGATGATGGCGGAGCAACCTCCGATGATCGGGCCCTCCAGCGGGAGCGTGGGCACTACGGGGCGCGGATCGGGCCGGGGCGGCGTGGCCGGGGGGATGCCGGGGACGACCGTGCCTACGGTGGGTGGCGGCAGGCCGGTGGGGTCGACACTTCCGCCTATAGGCACAACGGGCACGCCGGGCACCTCCGGAGGAGGGATGGGGGGAACGACTGTGCCCTCCGTGGCCGACTCCGGACCGGTCATCGGCGGACGGGCGGCGGACATGAGTTCGCTGGGGGGACCGGCGACTGCGACGCCGAATCGGCGCGTGTCGGATGCAGGCGAGTCGGTGTCGCAGGCTCCACGCGCAACGGGGGTGCCGGGCGTGATGCTATGGGCATCG
>OBLU010006510.1_pt1 | contig 10383 bp, 6 predicted proteins | sample 1518681 | NCBI WGS metagenome assembly OBLU01 (sample SAMEA3539304, study PRJEB22396) | soil metagenome | biome: tundra; feature: field; material: soil | place: USA | collected 2010-05 | depth 0.15 m
GCGCAACCACGATGACCTTCTCGATCATCATGGCCCTGACCCACGGACTGACCATAAACGTGGAAAAGCTCTCACTTCTGCATGCGCCCTTCATGCTTGGGTTGATCTGCGGTGGCGCGGTGATCTTCTGGTTCGCTGGCGCTTCCATGCAGGCGGTTACCACGGGCGCTTACCGCGCGGTCGAGTTCATCAAGGCGAACATCAAACTGGAAGGCGCGGAGAAGGCGTCGGTCACGGACAGCAAGAAGGTGGTGGAGATCTGCACGAAGTATGCGCAGAAGGGAATGTTCAACATCTTTCTCGCCGTCTTCTTCTCTACACTTGCGTTCGCATTCATGGAGCCGTTCTTATTTGTCGGCTACCTGTTCTCGATTGCGATCTTCGGTCTCTACGAGGCGATCTTCATGGCGAATGCCGGGGGTGCTTGGGACAATGCGAAGAAAGTCGTAGAGGTCGACCTGAAACAGAAAGGGACGCCTTTGCACGACGCAACCGTGATCGGAGACACCGTCGGCGATCCATTCAAAGACACGTCCTCGGTGGCCATGAACCCTATTATCAAGTTCACAACCTTATTCGGATTACTTGCTGTCGAGCTGGCAGTCACGCTGAGTTCAAACAATCCGATGCTAACCCACGTGCTAGCTGTCGTGTTCTTCCTGGTTTCGGTGATCTTCGTGCGCAAATCGTTCTATGGAATGAGGATCGACTCGAAAGAGAGCTGATTCGGCCCGAAAGCTGATCAAGCTGGTGGACGTGACGGTCGTGAGGGATCCGGTGATACCCGAAGTTCGCAAGAAATCTGGCCTCCTTCATGCGCGAAGGTGGCCAAGCTTCGAAGTATAGCGCCGACCCGACTGGCGGATATTTGAAGCAACAAAGAAGCCCGCGCCTATTGCGCGGGCTTCTTTGTTTTGCTCTCGTGTATAAAAATGGTGGCTTCGACTTCCGTTTGAGGCGCGTGGCGCCGACTGTGGCGCCGACTAATGACAGTTTCTTCATAAAAGGCCGGGGGAGAGCGGGGCCGGGACCTGCGGAGTCATCGGGATCTGTCACCTGCCCACGCAAATGCTGCGGACAGCCCATGAAGCGACCAGGACGTAACTATCTTGATCTGAGGTTACCCGCGATTGGGGACAATAAAGCGGGGTCTGATAACATCGTGTTCGAGCGCAGCAGATACCATCATTGTGCTGCAGGTTCAGTGCAAAGGTTGACGCAGGGGATGGAGATCTAGAGGATTGGGACGCGCGGGTCCCCGTTCGAGTTAGTACCTTTTGCATCTTGGAACCTGTCTGAAGATTTTTCTACCAGCGAGCGAGATTAATCCGTGGGTCAGGTGTCTAAAGGGTTTAGGGATTAGCCTGTTTGATCCTGCGGGACACAGGTTTGGACCTGTTGTCTCTCCGTCCGAGCCGTGTTTTTAAGACCGCAGTGCAGTGCAATTGCAACAGCACTTGATTTTGCGAGCATCTAAGCCATCCATGATTGAAGCCGAATATCGAGGTTATGAGGAGCCTGAGGAAAGCGAAGGTAGAGTTTGCGTTGATATTCTTTCGTCCGTACGATTCAGGCAACTATTAATCAGATAGTAAACACGGCAGGTTACCTTTTTGGAAAGTAGAACTTAACCCGATTTCTCATTGCAGCCGAGAAGAGCGTTGTGCGAACATCAAACAAGCTTCTGTCCGACATAGAGCATCTTCACCTTTGAGAGGTGAGCCACGGGCGAATCGTGGTGTGGCACAACCGTGTTATCGCTGATGGTACTTGTAGCCTCTAGGGTCGTAGGTTATCAAGAATTGTCGGCGTTAAGCATAGAACCGGTTTGAGGCAGAGTCGACTTGGGGCTATCGGAGAGTTTTGTGAAGAGTTATATCGAGCTTGGACCTGTGCAGCACTTAAGCGCGACGCAATTTGCATTATTGAGCAGCGCGTTGCCGTTTCAATTAGTTGTATCTACGGAGTCTAACGTTTGACTCTATTTGAGAGTGTTGGTGTGGGCGACAGGGTAAGTTGCGGCGATCTGCTCCACTGTTTGTTGGACATTGCTTCAATTCAGACGTTCGCGAGAGAGGGTGAATGAGAACGATCCAGGTCCAATCGGTATATGATGAACCTATCGTTACGCTTGACGACAGCTCGGCAGCGGCAGAGAGTACATATCCCTTATATGCTCTTCCGGCTGAGGCGCCGGTCGATTCTTGGCGCTATCGCTTCGTTAAAAGATCGTTCGATATATTGTTCGCACTATTGATGGCTGCGGCGTTTGCTGTTCCGTGCCTGGTGATCGCGGCACTGATCCGTATCACAACCAACGGTCCAATTTTCTATCGCGAAGAACGAATCGGGCGCGAGGGAGTGCCTTTCCGCATTTGGAAATTTCGTTCGATGCGGCCCACGTTGCCGGCGCGATCTGTTGCCGGTGCGAAGGCTGAGCACGTTGTTTTGCAGTGGAGAATGAAGAAACATCATCATGATCCGCGCATCACGCGGATCGGCGGATTCTTGCGTCGCTGGAGCTTGGACGAATTGCCGCAGATCCTGAATGTACTGAGAGGCGAGATGTCTCTTATCGGACCTCGCCCGATTATTGAAGCTGAAACCAGCCAATATCGGAATTTACTGCGATTTTATCTAGCAGCTACCCCCGGCCTCTCAGGATTGTGGCAGGTGTCGGGCAGAAGCGACATAGATTATGAAGAAAGAGCGAAGCTTGACGCTTCTTATGTTTGTGCCTGGAGCTTAAGGCTGGACTTCAAGATTCTCTTGAGGACCATCCCCGCGGTTTTAGGAAGAGTGGGCGCTCGCTGAGCCATTTCAAGGCGTAGTTGTGCGTTGTAGCCATCAGGCTGATTGATATAGTCTACGAAAGTCGGCGGGGTGTTAACTTCGTTTCCGACAAAGGCTACGGCTGATTGTCCGGCCTACAACCGACCTGTTGCTCGAAGTTCGGGGAAAGTGGTTCGACTTTCGCGCTGCCCGTCATCAACACTTGCGAATCAGAGTCAAAAATCGGGCGATTCGCGGCCATTGGAAGAGAAGTAAGAACACCTATGAAAATGTATTGGCCTGGGTCGATCGCAATTCTCCTGCTCGCAGTGTGTCCGGCATTGTTTTCACAAAACCCGACTGGTACCGGGGACGTTAATCAAAATCCGTCCACGAACTGCTCAGACCCCTTATCGGCGTTGGATGAAGATTGCTCTGGTGGCCAGCAGCCAAATTTGCAACAGCCGTCGAGCGGCACTTCAACGACAACGCAGGGGCCTCGTACCCTTGGATCGTCGCCTTCGGAGAGCACGACTCTAACCGGTCAGCAAAATGGCAGATTGCAACAGCAGGTGCGGACGCTGCCTCCTGAACCTCCGACGGAATTCCAGAAGTTTGTGGCTAGTACCACGGGACAGTTGCTTCATATCTACGCAGAGGAGCTGTTTCGCGACGTCCCTTCCACGTTCGCCCCTGTGGACCTCGCTCCTGTTACGGCCGATTATGTAATTGGACCTGAGGACGAATTGCGTGTCCGCATCTGGGGCCAAATCAACTTCAGCAACAATTTGAGAGTGGATCGATCCGGCGATATCTACATCCCGCAAGTTGGTGCGGTCCATGTGGCTGGAATGGCCTTTTCTGCAGTTGATCAGCATTTGCGGGCCGCCGTGGGCAAGGTGTATCGGAATTTTGATCTTTCCGTCGATGTAGGGCGCATTCGTTCGATGCAAGTTTACGTTACAGGCCAGGCGCGTCGACCCGGTGTCTACACCGTCAGTTCCCTCAGTTCGCTCGTAGATGCGCTTTTTGCCAGCGGTGGACCGTCTGCCCAAGGCTCGTTGCGAGATATTCAACTCAATCGGAACGGAAAGAAAATCGCTGATTTCGATTTGTACGCGCTGCTTATTCATGGCGATAAGTCGAACGACATTCGTCTGCTTCCAGAAGATGTTTTGTACATTCCGCCCGTGGGACCGCAGGTGGCGGTGACCGGCAGCATTCACAACCCGGCGATTTACGAAATGCGCGGCGGAGAAACGGTCCGCGATCTGATTGACCTGGCCGGAAAGACAGATGCCATCGCGTCAAACGGACGAGTTTCGCTGGAGCGGGTGGAAGAAAAGCAACATCTCCAAGCGACCGAGTTCAAACTCGACGATAGCGGCATGTCGACGCAACTGGCTGACGGAGATATCGTGCGCATCTACTCCATCGTGCCGGCCTATCGGAAGACAATCACTCTGCGCGGCGATGTCGCAAATCCGGGACGCTTTGGGTTTAAGCCCGGGATGCATATAAGCGACCTGATTCCCGACAAGGATTCGCTGTTGAGTCGCGATTATTGGTGGAAGCGTAGTCACCTCGGCTTACCTTCACCCGAATTTGAGCCTGCGATCTCCACGCTGGGTCTAAATCCGCGAACTCCAGAAACGAATTCCAAGGGCTTTTCCTCTGCAGTCACCCCTGACACGCTCACCTCAGCACTGGAGAAGGGCTACGATCAGCAGGAACTGAACGATGCTTTGCGGACGATAAACAATCAGCAGAATTCGTACTACTATCAGCAATATCAGTACAACAATCAGCAATTCCCGAATGGTGCCCCGCAGAATACGACCAATCCCCAGCAATATCCAAACAACACGCAGCAATATCCTCAATATCCGCCCGACTCCCAGCAGGATCAATACGGAAACCGAACAGACAATACGAGGACTGGGCCGTCGGGAGGCAATGGGTCATTAGCCGCGCAAATTGACCAGCAGGCTGGATCGAACGGCCCCGGGCGGCGGAATCGCACCCAAGTTCGCATCTCCGCTCCCGATATCAACTGGGATTACGCGGTCATCGAACGCATCGATCCAGAGACGCTCAAGACTTCGCTGATCCCATTTCAGCTGGGCAAGCTGATTATTGACCATGATTCCAGCCAGGATCTAGCCTTGCAGCCGAGCGATACGATCACGATTTTCTCGCAGGCGGATTTTAGAGTTCCGCTGGAGCGGCAAACGAAATACGTAACTCTTGAGGGGGAATTCGTCCGGTCTGGAGTCTACAGCGTTGCTCCCGGAGAGACGTTGCGCGATGTAGTGCGTAAAGCTGGCGGGTTTACGCCCAATGCTTACTTGTATGGATCAGAGTTCACGCGAGAATCGACGCGCATGCTGCAACAACAGCGACTCGACGAGTACGTCCGCACGGTAGACATCGAAGCTGAGCACGGAACGCAGGCGCTCGCAGTTGCTGGCAATTCGTCCAGCAACAATGCGGATTTATCTGCTTCGCGGATTGCGGCGCAGGAGTTAGTTGCGCGCCTGAGTCAGGTCCGCGCGACAGGTAGGATCGTGCTTCAGCTTAAGCCTCAAAGCTCAAGCATCGATGAGGTCCCAGCGATCAGTCTCGAAAACGGTGACCATTTCATTGTGCCGTCGGTGCCGGCCACTGTCAGCGTCGTTGGGGCAGTTTACGATCAGAACGCGTTTCTCTATCAGAGAAGTGGTGAGGCAGCCCGTTATATTCGGTTGGCTGGCGGAGCGACACGCAACGCAGACTGGCGTCACGCGTTCGTGATTCGAGCGGACGGTTCAGTCGTTAGTCGTGAAGCCGTCAAAACAGCCTGGGGAAATCAGTTCAATCAACTGCGGCTCAATCCCGGAGATACAATCGTGATCCCCGACAAGACCCTGCGACCTACGGCATTGCGCAATATTCTTGATTGGAGCCAGATATTCTCGCAGCTAGCGCTAGGCGCCGCCGCTATCAATGTACTTTGATCGAACCATGAAAGAAGAGGGGCCTGCACTTTCGGGGGCGAGCCCCTCTTTCCCGCTCACTGGAACGAGCGAATCTCAAAGACTCCTCGAGCGAACTCAAGAGAACCTTTCTCTAGGTGAAGGCGCTGCGCGCGCCATCAATTTTTCGGAGATGGGCACACGTTCATTCAAGCCATTCTGACAGGAGATTCGGCGCGGTGGCGACAGGCAAAACGCTTTGCATCGACTTGCGATGGATCGATAGCTCCGGGGTCGGAGTCTATATAAAGGGCATCATCCCCGGCATCGTCGAACGTCTCAACCAAGTCTCAATCGTTGGGATCGGGAATCGCACTCGCCTTGAAGAATTTCCATGGAGCCGATCAGGCAATGTGCGCCTCATCGATTGTCGTTCGGCGCGATATTCGCTCGGAGAGCAACTGAGGCTTCCGTTGGCGATACCCTCTAACACGAACCTTTTCTTCTCGCCTTATTACACAGTTCCGCTGTTATACCGCGGTCCATTGGCAGTGACGGTGCATGATATGAGTCACTTGCTGGTAGAGGAGCTCATCAAAGACGTGAGGAAACGAGTCTACGCACAGATCATGTACAAGACCCTGCGAAAACGCGCGTCACTTATCTTCACAGTGTCGGAATTCACTAAATCTGAGCTTCTTCGACTCACTCACGGCTTGCGCGAGGACAACATCGTCCCCACACATCTTGGAGTTTCACCGGACTGGGCGAGAGCGTCGGAATTCCCACGGATGCAGTCGCGACCCTACTTCGTTGCAGTGGGAAATGTTAAGCCCTATAAGAACTTTGGCCGGCTAGTGGAGGCTTTCGAAAGAATTAAGGGTAGGATCCCGCACGATTTGATCATCGTAGGTCAAACAGAAGGAATGATTACGGGCGAGTCGGGAGAGTTTTTTGAGCGGGTGCGAGGGTCCGGCGAACGTGTGCGGTTGACGGGCTTCGTTTCCGAGCAAGAACTCAGGTCTTATGTAGGACACGCTGAAGCGATGGTCATGCCGTCTTTGTATGAAGGTTTCGGACTTCCGCCTCTTGAGGCTATGGCGGCCGGGGTTCCGGTGGTTTCTTCAACCGCAGCTTCTTTACCTGAGGTTTGCGGTGAAGCAGCCATTTATTTCGAGCCAACGGACGTGAAGGACCTGGCCAACAAACTTTTATCGATTGCATCCAATTCTAAAATGCGTACGGAACTCAGACAAAAGGGTTTAGAACGAAGCAAAATATTTACTTGGAAATCGTGCGCGGATCGGACCGCAGATGCGCTCGAATCGATACTGGATTCGACGCAGGAGTAACTAGCTAATCCGCGTTTGAAGAGAAACTAGTTTATTATAAGTAAGATAAGCGATTTGGAGGTCAAATCAATGCGTGTGCTGTTTTTAAATCCCCCTTTTCACCCGCGGTTCTCCCGCGAACAGCGCAGCCCGGCGGTCACTAAGAGTGGGACGCTTTACTATCCCAAGTGGCTCGCCACGGCCGCAGGTGTCGCAATTAAGAACGGACACACTGTTGACTTGGTCGATGCCCCAGCGGCCAACTACTCGGTGCAGGCGGTAATAGATAGAATTCAAGCCAAGAATATCGATGCGGTCGTCTGCGATACCTCGACTCCCAGCATTCTTAACGATGTGCATGTGATGGAAGCTTTGGTAGCCGCGAAGCCGTCCCTGCACATATTGCTGGTCGGGCGCCACGTGTCGGCGCTGCCCAAGGAAACGCTCCTGTCGTCGAAGGTTCTGCAAGCGGTTGCCATTCGTGAGTACGAATACACAGTGCGCGATTGGCTCGCTGCTCTCGATTGCGGCGCAGACTTCTCTACAGTTGATGGCTTGGTTTGGCGTAAAGCTTCCACCGGCGAGATCATCACCAACAAGCAGCGGGCGGCTATCGAGAACCTTGATGAGTTGCCGTTTGTCAGCGAAGTATATAAGCGCTTTCTGCATACGCCGGACTACTTCTACGGACATTCGCTGTGGCCGCTAGTGGTGTTTGACACCAGCCGCGGATGCCCCTACCACTGCTCGTTCTGCGTTTATCCGCAGACGTTCAGCGGACACGTGATGCGTTTCCGTTCGGTCGCCAATGTTGCGGATGAATTTGATTACGTAGCCCGCGAAATGCCGGAAATCAAGACGGTGATGTTGGAAGACGACACGTTCATCGTGAGCAAGCCGCGAACACTGGAGCTTGCCAATGAATTGATTCGTCGTGGTAACAAGCTTCCTTTCGACGCTAATTGCCGTGCTGACATTGGCGCCGAGACCGAACTGCTTTCGACGCTGCATAAGGCTGGCGCGCGGCTTTTCTGCGTTGGGTTTGAAAGTGGCGACGTTGACGTGATCAATGGTATGCATAAGAACAATGACGATCGCCGTGATGCAAAATATCACGAAGAGGCGCATCGTTTTGTCCACCGCTGCCAGGAATCCGGAATCATGGTTCATGGCTGCTTCATGGTGGGCAATTTGAATGAGACACCTGCGAGCATGGAGAAGACCTTAGACTTTGCAAAGAAGCTTCGCCCAGACACGGCACAGTTCTTCCCGATCATGGTTTATCCCGGTACGGTCGCGTATCAGGAAGCCAAGAAGAGGGACTACATTCAGATTGAGACATGGGACGCGTGGTTGACGAAGGATGGTCTGCATAACAGCGTAGTCACCCTTCCCAATATCACTCACGAGCAGTTAGTAAGTTTCTGCGACCGCGCACGACGCAGCTTTTATCTCGCCCCGTCCTATCTCTTGTACAAGATGAAGCAATCGATCAAGGACCGTCGCGAGTTACAGCGCAATCTCAAGGGTTTTGTAACTCTGTCGAAGTATCTCTTGCGCGGAAGCCAGCATGAGAAAACTTCTGTCGGCGGTGGAAAGCCTCAGGGAGCGACGACCTAACTCAACTGCGAGAACCTGGAGGAAACGAGATTCAGACTTCCAACGCCCGGTGCGCTACATTCAACCGATCTTAGGAGCTGCGGATCAAAGCCCAGCTCCGAAGCCCTGTCGAAACCGTGAAGTTCCCGTATCCGGCATAGTCTGGTGTTAAGCCATCATGTCTGTTTCCGAAGTTGCAAGAGTCTCAATCATCATTCCCACGTTTAATGGCGGCTGGCGAATCGGCAACTGCCTAGATGCCCTTTTGCAGCAATCGGCGGCTCCTGAAATCGAGATATTGGTCGTGAACGACGGGTCAACGGACGATACTGCTGCGGTCGTCCAGATTTATCCCAGAGTCAAACTCATAAACCAAGCAAACGCTGGTCCAGCATCGGCTCGTAACCGAGGCGCTTCTGAAGCCACCGGGCAGATCGTGCTGTTTACCGACGATGATTGCGTGCCCTTGGCGGGCTGGTTGCACTCGATGCTTGAGCCATTCCACGATTCCCAAGTCGTTGGGGCAAAAGGCATCTACAGAACGCGTCAGAAGCAGTTGGTTGCGCGCTTTGTGCAGGTTGAATATGAGGACCGCTATCACCTGATGGCGAAATTGCCCGATATCGACTTCATCGACACATACTCGGCAGCCTTCCGACGGGACCGTTTTCTCGAGATCGGAGGGTATGACACATCATTTCCCGTGGCGTGCGCAGAAGATGTCGAGATGTCCTATCGCATGTCGGCGCGCGGCTGGAAGATGAAGTTTGTGCCGTCCGCGATCGTATATCATACGCACCCTGCTACGCTTTCCAACTACCTTAAGAAGAAATACAAGTTTGCATTCTGGCGCATCCTAGCCGTACGTAAGAATCCGTCCAAGGGCGTGAAGGACAGCCATACGCCGCAGATCATGAAGCTGCAGGTGTTGTTCGGACCGGTTCTCCTGTTCTCACTGATCGCGGATGTGATAAGGCGCCCTGCAGTGCCACTGACGCTGATCGTGATCGCTGGATTTCTTGTGAGCACTCTGCCCTTCACCTGGCGTGCAATGCAGAAGGATCCGGCCATCGGGATGCTGTCCCCGATTTTCCTCGCTTTACGCTCCGTGGCCCAGTTTCTGGGAGTCGCTTTCGGCTCTATGTACGCACTCCGGAGACCGGTAATCGTACCAACCGATTCGACAATCTGATCCATCCTTAAGAAAGAAATTGTCCTGTCACTGCCGCCATCAGCAGATGAGTGGTATGCTTCCGGCGTCATTCAATCGAGCATATCTCCGGATACTGCATTACAGGCAAGCGTCCGGCATTTGCTGTGGGTCGCTTTAGGCACAGGACGGAGGCAGGTGAGTAACCCAGCTGGCCTTCGTTTGGGAGGCATCCTGCCATGTTGCCAATATCTCAGACCCGGTCACCGGTATTCTTAGCCCTCACCTTCTCTCATGTTTTCAGCCGTTTGCAGCACTACTGCAGACCAGCGGTTCAGTGTCTTATGTTCTCTGCGTTGTTGTGCGGCATAAGACAAGGGACGCTTGCCCACACGGTGCACTTCAGCGCTGTTGAAGTCCCGCTAACCCCTGCTTTGGTCACACCTACGACACCAGCAGTGGATGACAGTGGTAACGTCTACGCGGCCGAATATCTCTTCGGCGATGTAAAAGAGATCCAGGTGACGGGCGACAATAGTAAGGCTCGACGGACGACAAACAAAATTCCCGAACATTG
>OBLU010006512.1_pt1 | contig 10380 bp, 9 predicted proteins | sample 1518681 | NCBI WGS metagenome assembly OBLU01 (sample SAMEA3539304, study PRJEB22396) | soil metagenome | biome: tundra; feature: field; material: soil | place: USA | collected 2010-05 | depth 0.15 m
TGGTATCCCACGCTCCCTCCTTCGATGGCGACGAACATCGGAGCGCTCCATCCGTGCGAGATACGACAGGATGCCACTCCGCGACCGTAGCTACCCCCAAAAACCAAAGCAAACTTCACATCCCCTGGAATGATGGCAATACACTTTGCCGATTGCAGCAGGTCTTGCGGTATGCCCCTATCCGGCGTATCCATAATTTCCTTGAAGACCTGGGCAGCCTTGCGGGTTCGGGTAGCATCGTCCTCACGGTCGGACGCAACCGCGACTTGAGCCGCAAGCAGAACAATTGTTGAGAACATCAGAACGCGCTTCAACATATATTCCTCCTCTTTCGCTGTGAAGATTGAATTCGAGGTGGTCCGATGCGCATTTTGCTTACCAGCGCTCCGCGGCGTGATTGCCGATTTGCCGTAGTGCTCATGTCCAGTGGAACTGCATCCAGAAGAGCCTAACTTGGAGCCCAACGGATCGCGAGCACCTCACTCGCTGGTCAGTAGCCACGAGACAAGGCCGTCTTAATCCAGAACCCACCACATTACCCGTGAATTTTAGACAACGAGCCCGAACCCTACTGTTCAAAATTGACCGGACTCCTCGGCGCATTGTCTCGGATAGTACTGGTGGCTACCCCGCACTGAGAGGTCGCAGCCGCTAGAGTTGAGCATTTCTGCGCGAGCGGAGGGATAAAGAATGAATCCATCAGCCGTTGAGAAAATCACACCTCAGTCAAATGAGCCCCGCGAAGCTGCATGGCGGCTTCTGCCACCTGCAATCGGCTTTCTGCTGAGGTGGGGTATCTTTGCCCTGATTGCAATTGGCGTGGTTCTGTCGCTCGTTCTCGGCCTGGTGCAAAAATGGCTTTGGATGCGGCAACTCGACTACGTGGGCATATTCTGGACCCTTCTGTCTGTCAAGTGGGGAATTTTTGGCGTAACTTTATTCGTTTCAATTCTCTATTTATGGATCAATCTCCGCTTCGCGGCGAGGAACATCGACGTATCGGAGGGAAGCAGCTTCTTTAGCAAGGCGATTAGGCACCCCGCCGATACCAGCAGGACAATCAACATCGATGTCAGCTCGAAGCTGCTGGTATCGGCTATCGATGCGGGCATTGTAATCTTCTCGCTGGTGTTTGCGCTTAGTGTTTCGGGTCAATGGGACACGTACCTCCGCTTTCGCTACGGCGGATTGTTTGGAGTTGCGGACCCGCTCTTTGGTATCGACCTTGGCTTCTATTTATTCCGCCTCCCATTCTATGAATTGCTGCAGGGAAGCATTACTGTTCTAACGGTGTCGGCCCTTGTGATCCTTGCCTTTTGCGCGCAGTTCGGAATGCGTCAGTCTAAGTCCACCGGAAAGATCACGCTGGGCGACGGCATCGCTCAGCACTTTATTGTGCTGCTCTTCATACTCGTGGCCAACTTCGGATGGGGCTTCATTCTGGATCACTACGAGTTGGTCTATTCGACCCTCGGCGTTGTTCACGGGGCCGGCTATGCGGCAGCGCACGTCACAAGATCGCCCTCTGGGTAATGACCGGCGCCTCGGCGCTGGCGTGCGTGCTTTTGGGATTCGGTTTCTTCCGTCCGCGAACGAAGCAGGTGGTCGCCGGCATTGTGACTTACGTAGCGCTGTATGTGGTTGGAGTGTTAGCGCTACCGTACCTCTTTCAGACATTCGTGGTGAAACCCAATGAGCTAAGCGTTGAGACGCCCTATCTGAACCATTACATCGACTTCACGCGCAAGGCTTATAAGCTGGACGGTATCCAGGAGACCGCTTATCCGGCTCTCTCGGATCTGACTCCCGACGTGATTTCAAGAAATCAGGATACGATCCAGAACATACGTCTATGGGATTCAAGACCGCTGCTTCAGACTTATCAACAGACCCAAGCAATTCGTCTTTACTACGAGTTTTATAACGTGGATGTCGATCGATATCACCTGACGGATGGCTACCATCAGGTGATGCTTGCATCCAGGGAACTCGCGTCGCAACTTCCCGCAGGGGCTCAGACTTGGGTCAACGAGAACCTTGAGTTCACACATGGCGAGGGACTGGTGATGAACTTCGTGTCGACGGCAACCGGAGGGGGGTTGCCACAGTATCTTCTTGAGAATATTCCTTCCCAATCGCAATACGGTATGAATATCAGCCAGCCAGCCATTTACTTTGGAGAAGTGGCGCCTGGGTACAAGATCGTCTCAACAGGGATCAAAGAGTTTGACTATCCCAAAGGCAATGAGAATGTTTATGCGAGCTACCAGGGAAAGGGCGGAATCCCGCTCGGCAATATCTGGAAGAGGCTCCTGTTTGCATGGACGCAGAAAGATATCAACATCCTGCTTACCTCCTATTTGACACCGCAGAGCAGAATTCAAATCTGGAGGAGCGTCCAAGAGCGTGTTTCCCAAGTAGCTCCCTTCTTGCTTCTGGACCAGGACCCGTATGCCGTATTGAGCGAAGGAAAGCTGTATTGGATTCAGGACGCGTATACGGTCTCGGATCACTATCCCTATTCAAACGTACAGACAAGCGGCTCGGCGCAGGGCATGAACTACATCCGCAACTCCGTAAAAGCCGTTGTGGACATGTATGACGGAACAGTGTCGTTCTACGTGATGGATCCAAAGGATCCCGTTCTCAGCATGTACCAGCGCGCATTCCACGGCGTGTTTAAGGATCTGAGCGAGCTTCCAGCGGACCTGAAGGCACATCTGCGCTACCCTGAAGATCTGTTTGGGATACAGGCCGCTGAATATGCGACCTTCCATATGACCGAGCCGCAAGTCTTCTACAACCGCGAGGATCTCTGGGTTCCCCCGCAGGAGAAGTACGAAGGGACGGTCGCTCCAATGGAGCCTTACTACATGCTGATGAAGCTTCCGGGGAGCGGACAGCTTGAGTACCTCATCATGACTCCGTTTACGCCGCAAAAGAGAGACAATATGATCGCTTGGCTGGCAGCCAGGTGCGATTTCCCCGACTACGGAAGGATGCTGTTCTACGAGCTTCCTAAAGACAAACTCATTTTTGGACCGAACCAGATCAGCGCGATGATCGACCAGAGCACGACCATCTCGCAGCAGCTTACTCTCTGGGATCAGAAGGGATCGGGAGTCATTCGCGGCAAGCTCATCGTCATTCCGATCGAGAACTCATTCCTCTACGTCGTCCCTCTCTATCTGAAGGCTGAAGGTACGAACTTCCCTCAACTGAAACGGGTGATTGTTGCGACGGGCGATAAGGTCGTGATGGAACCGACACTCGACGAGGCGCTAGGCTCGTTGTTTGGAACAGCACAGGGACAATCGGGTCCTTTGGCCGGGAAACAAGCTGGAGCGCAGGCGCCGCTGTCGAAGGCGACCCGTGATCAAGCCACAGCTCAACTTGCAGAGGCCCAAAAAGCACTCAATGCGCTTAAACAACTGCTGGCCAATCCGGCTCAATAGACTGGGCATGCGAAGTGAAATGATGATGACGTTCAGGCAATCCCCTAACGGCCGACGAATTAGTTTCGCGCGGTTGTTGGCGCGGTTCGTGGCACGACTGCGTCGTGGCAGACCACCCCAACTGATTGGAGGCTGTAGCAAAGGAGATTGACATCTAAGTGATGCAAGGGCCATTTGGAAACCCCTGAGAGTCGGTCTGCGAAGCGGAAAACTTCGGCGACCTACTGTTTCAATAAAGGATTCTCACAGGTTCCCAAATGGTCTTGCCTTCTTCCATCCGCACCAGCCCGGCCGTGTGCAAAGTGCAGGTAGTAGAAAGCTCTCGGAAGAAGAAAAGTAGTCCCAGAAATGAAAGTCGAAAGGGCCGAATTTGCTTATGCAAGCAAGACCGTCGACTGGGAAATCGCAAGCGCAGAGGATCACAAGCGCGCAAAAAGTGAAGTTCAGCTAACGAAGCCCGCGCCAGGGAGGTTACCGATGCAACAAGGACAGCCAGGGAGAACGGCTTCAATTGTCGGATTCGTCTTGATTTTCCTGGGGATCATTTCGCTTGCATACTTTGCATCACCTATACGACTCATGCTTCGGGAGACCATCGGACAGGGCACAATCAATTTTCTGCCTCCAATCCTCGGAGGCCTAGCGCTCTGTGGTGGCATCGCTCTTTTGTTTTCCGTACGCCAGAGGACGGGGAAGAAGAAGACAGAGCTATGAGTGGCACGCTATGGATTCGTTCATAGTCAAGTCCCGATATACGCGAGCATCCTGGGCACATCGCGGACTTGATTCATGCGCATCGCGATGGACGAAACCGCCTGATTAATGGCTGCATCAAGGGCGACAATCGCACATGGCTTCTGGTACTTGTACTGAACTGCTCAGGACCTTAGCTTCGAAGGTGAAAGACTAATTTAGAACGCGCTATGGGATTCCGTTGCGGGATTTCATGCATTCCACGCGGAACAGACGATGGCTAGCCGACAAACGTCCTTTGCCAACGCACCGCATGCCGGGAGCAAGTTGCCCGCGAAAATCACCATTCAACCGCGAGATATGGAGAAGGCAATGAGCATTACAAATTCTGTGGTAGCTATCTACGATACCCACGAGCAGGCGGAAAAAGCCGTCAAGGAACTGCAAGAAGCTGGCGTGGACATGAAAAGCCTCTCGATCGCCGGGAAAGATACGCACACGGACGAGCATGTGGTCGGCTACTACAACGCTGGGGACCGCATGAAACATTGGGGCAAGGTGGGAGCGTTCTGGGGCGGATTCTGGGGTCTTCTATTCGGGTCGGGGCTGTTTCTCATACCGGGACTAGGGCCGATTCTTGTAGCCGGACCTCTGGTGGCCTGGATTATCGCGGGCCTTGAAGGAGCAATCGTAGTTGGAGGCGTCAGCGCGCTAGGGGCGGGCCTGGTGAGCATCGGCATCCCGAAGGATAGCGTGCTCAAGTACGAGGTGGCTCTAAAGACAGACAAGTATCTGCTTGTTGTCCATGGCACAGAAGACGCGGTCGACAATGCGAAAAACATCATTGCAGGAACCGAACATAGTTCGTACACCGTTCATGGCGAGAGGGTCCTCGCCTAACAACATGCAAGAATGCGCCGTGACAGCACTGGACTCAGAGGGAACTTCTTGAGGCCGGCCTATCGCGGCGTGGCATGAAAGGAATTCAGTGTGAGACAAAACAGTTCGTTTGCAGCTTTGATTTTCGTTGTCATTCTAGGCGTGGGCGGTGCGGTCGCCTTTGGCCTCCATAGCGCGTCAGCTGACGTGGCCGCCATCGTCGTTCTGGCATGTTTTGCGGTTCTCGCATATATTGCGGCGGCTGGAATCAAGGTTGCAGACCAATGGAGCAAGGCGGTGGTGCTGCGGCTGGGCAAGTTCCGCTCCCTTGAAGGGCCGGGATTGTTCCTGATCATTCCAATCGTGGAGTCGATCCCCTATTGGATCGACACCCGCGTCCTGACAAGTTCCTTCAAAGCTGAGAAGACTCTCACCAAAGACACGGTTCCCGTGGATGTGGATGCGGTGCTTTTCTGGAAGATCCTCGATCCGAAGAAGGCTGCACTCGATGTCGCAGACTATCAAAGCGCGATCAACTGGGCCGCGCAAACGGCTTTGCGCGATGTGATCGGAAAGACCATGCTTTGCGACATGCTCGAAGGCCGAGACAAGATCAGCAGTGTGCTGCGGGAGATCATCGATGAGCGCACCGAGCCATGGGGCATCAATGTTATCTCGGTCGAGGTGAAGGACGTATTGATTCCGCCGGCGCTGGAGAACGCGATGTCGATGCAAGCTCAGGCCGAAAGAGAGCGTCAGGCCCGCGTCATCCTTGGAGACTCGGAACGTCAGGTCGCGGAGAAGTTTGTGGAAGCGGCCAGAACCTATGCCAACGATCCCATTGCTTTCCATTTGCGGGGCATGAACATGCTTTATGAGGGGTTGAAGCAGAATTCCACGATCGTCATCGTTCCCAGCTCCGCCATCGAAACCATGCAACTGGGTGGTCTTGCCGGAATGACCGCGCTGACCATGGGAATCGGCCAGGAACGAGCGATCAAAGAGAAGGAAGCCAAAAGTGGCGCGTCGTCGGCCCTGAATGACATGAAAGACAAGCCATTGCCGCTTAGGCCTTTTCAAGGGGAGCAACAGAGCGCCCAAGATGCAGGCTAACTTACAGAGGGTTAAATGCCGCGATTCAGGCGCGAAGCGCCGAATCTGGATGTGGAGCAGTCTCAAATGAATCTGCAGCAACTGAAGGACACAGCACAAGCTCTTTTCGCAGACGACAAAGGCCTGCTCGCGATGGACGAGAGCACTCCAACCTGCAACAAGCGATTTGCCAGCTTGGGGATTCCCCAGACAGAGGAAGCTCGGCGGGCTTATCGCGAAATGATTGTGACCACTCCAAGACTGTGTGAGTGCATAGGCGGGGCGATCCTTTTCGACGAGACAATTCGGCAGCAAAAAAGCGATGGCACTCCCTTTGTCAAGATCCTCATCGAGGCGGGGATTATTCCCGGGATCAAGGTCGACAAGGGTGCGAAGGAGTTGGCTGGGCATTCCGGCGAAAAGGTGGCCGAAGGTCTAGACGGATTGCGCGACCGCCTCGCTGAATACTTCCAAATGGGCGCCCGTTTTGCCAAATGGCGCGCCGTGATTGCGATTGGCGATGGACTTCCAAGCTGGGGTTGCATCGGAGCCAATGCACATGCCCTAGGTCGTTATGCGGCGCTGTGCCAGGAAGCAGGTCTCGTCCCTGTTGTTGAACCCGAAGTACTCATGGACGGCGCGCATACGCTGGAGCGCTGCTTCGACGTAACTGAAGAAGTTCTGCGGGAGGTTTTCAGACAGCTTCATTCACAAGGAGTAGTGTTCGAGGGAATGATCCTGAAACCCAATATGGTTGTTCCGGGATTGGCCTGCATCAGACAAAGCACAGTGGAAGAGGTCGCCGACGCGACGGTGAAGTGTTTTCTGCGAACCGTCCCCGCCGCCGTTCCTGCGGTTGCATTCCTGTCGGGCGGCCAATCGGCAGAACTGGCCTCGGCTCGCTTGAATGCAATGAATTTGAGATTCTGGTCACGGTTACCCTGGGCGTTAGCTTTCTCGTTTGCGCGCGCTATCCAACAGCCGGCCCTGGAGCTTTGGAAGGGCCAGGACGCCAATGTTGCGGTGGCACAGCAGGCCTTGTATCACCGCGCGCTCTGCAACCAAGCCGCGCGCCGGGGCGAATACTCGGCGGCAATGGAGAAAAGATGACAGGAAACAGACACAATCGGGAAGGTAACAGTGGCGATGACGGCGAGCCCGATGCTGGTCCTTACTGGAGGCGGATGCATCGCGACTGGCGCTTCTGGATAGGCGCGCTCTTGATGGCGGCTGCACTCGCCATCTACGTTCTAAGCGGCGACCTGGCATGGGTTCCATGGGGTAGATCGCGGTAGCCGATGTTGCCGGCAACCGATGCGGCCAACGTCCAGTCTTTGACGGCAAAGAATAAATGCCAGGTGGGAATGAATGAGCGAGATGACTTTGTACCCTTTGCGCTTCGAGCCGATCTATCAGTATCGGTTGTGGGGAGGCAGGCGCTTGTCCGGCCTGCTCTCCGCGCCGCTGCCTGGTCACGGGCCGATTGGCGAAGCGTGGCTGCTCAGCGACCGCGACGATCATCAAAGCCAGGTTGCCAACGGGCCGCTGAAAGGGCAAACCATCGGTGAATTGATGGAGGAATTCCGTGGGCAACTGATGGGTAAGCTGGCTCCGCGATTCCGCCGCTTTCCGCTGCTCCTCAAGTTTCTTGATGCGCACGAATTGCTCTCCGTGCAGGTACATCCCAGCGATGCGCACCCAGAACTGCTTCCGCCGGGTGAAACCGGCAAGACCGAAGCGTGGGTTGTGATTGAGGCAGATAAAGGAAGCCGCATCTATGCGGGCCTGAAACCAGACACAACGGCCGACGATCTGCGTCATTCGCTCGCCGACGGGACGATCGCGGACCACCTTGTAAACATCGTCCCGAGGAAGGGTGACGCCGTGTTCATCCCGGCCGGAACCGTTCATACCCTGGGCGGCGGTGTTGTTGTCTTTGAGGTTCAGCAGAACAGCGACGTGACATTCCGCCTTTACGATTGGGGTCATGTGGATGCGAAGACTGGGCAGCCAAGGCCACTCCAGGTGGATCACGCTCTCGCAAGCATTGATTTTCGAGAGAGCACCGGTGGCCTGGTGACTCCCTTTGTAGTGACCGCGACTCCTGTTGAGCGCGAAAGGCTCTTTGATTGTGACCACTTCTTGCTTTGGCGCCTGCGCGGAGACTTGCCGTTCAGCATCGGCGCTCCGGAAATGCCGCGCGTGCTCATTTGCATTGAAGGCTCGGGGTGGCTCGAAAGCGACGGCACCGCATATGGCGTCGATAAGGGCCAAGTGTGGCTCTTGCCGGCGGTGGTCGGAGCGTGCGTTTTTCACCCGAACAGTGCCGTGAGCATGCTGGAAATCGCGTTACCAGAATAGTTTGAAACTGGTCAACAACGAGAGGATGCGCGCGAACGGAAACCCCAATTGAGACTGCAAGAAGGCTGCAAGAATTCTGAGGTGGATGAATGGTGAAAAAGCTAATTGTCTTTGATCTCGACGGAACGCTCGCCGCAAGCAAATCGTCTCTCGATGCAGAAATGTCGTCGCTCCTCCATGACCTGCTCGGTGTCGTCAAGGTGGCCGTTATCTCCGGAGGCGCCTGGTTACAGTTTGAAAAGCAGGTGCTCTCCCATCTTCCGCAGGATGAACGCCTGGCAAGGCTATCCATTCTCCCTACCTGTGGAACACAATTCTTCCAATACACCGGCGGGTGGAAGAGGCTCTATGCAGAAGATTTCACAGCGGACGAAAAAGAGAAGATTGTCAGTTCTCTGAACAAAGCCGTCGGAACCGCGGGCTTCCCGGTCGAAAAGACCTGGGGAGAGACAATTGAAGACCGGGGAAGCCAGATAACCTATTCCGCACTCGGTCAGCAAGCGCCGTTGAAAGAGAAGGAGAAATGGGACTCGGATTTCGCCAAACGGAAGAAGATCAAAGCAGTCCTTGATACTCTCATCCCCGAATTCTCGGTCCGCATGGGTGGCGCGACATCCATTGATGTCACCAAGCATGGCATTGACAAGGCCTACGGGATCAAGAAGCTGCGAGACATTCTCGGCATTTTATTGAAGGAGATGATCTACGTTGGGGATGCCTTGTTTGTAGGAGGAAACGACTACCCGGCCGAACAGGCAGGTGTAATCTCTATTCCAGTTCGAGGCCCCCGAGAGACCAAGCGTGTTGTCGAAGCGATCATCGCTTGTTTGGACGACGGTCAACAGGTGCGACCCTTTGAGGTGGCAAGTGAGACTCTTTGAGGAGTACCGATGAGCGAATTCACTCTGCGCCGCCTGGGGATGTTGATGGAGCCGGAGCCCGGCAATCCCCATGAAGTCGAAGGCGTCCTGAATCCGGCTGCCGTTCGTGGCCCTGACGGCAAACTCTACCTCTTCCCACGTCTGGTCGCGAAAGGAAATTACTCGCGCATTGGCATTGCACGAGTGCGCTTCAATGAAACCGGCAATCCGGTGGGCGTCGAGAGACTCGGTATTGCACTGGAGCCGGAAGCCGATTATGAGCGGCGGCCCGACGGCGGCGGAGGCTGCGAGGATCCTCGCATCACTTTCGTGGAACCGCTCAAACGTTACATTATGACCTATGCGGCATTCTCGCCCGATGGCCCACGGATCGCTATGGCCGAATCGGAGGACCTCTTCCACTGGAAGCGTCTCGGACTCGCAACCTTTGCTCTGTGGCACGGTATCGAATTGGCTGACGTGGATGACAAAGATGCGAGCCTCTTCCCTGTCGCCATACCTGACTCCTCTGGGCACCTGGAACTAGGCATGCTCCATCGTCCGCTCTTTCCCGGCACTAGACCTGAGGAAACAGCTTGCCACCCTGCGTCCCGTGAGGTGGATCTCGATCGGGAGAGCATCTGGATTTCCTATTGCCCGCCGGCCTTGAAAAACCACGAACCAGATCGCTTGGGCCAGTTTATCTCTCATCACAGACTGGCGAGTCCCGTCTCGCCCTGGGAGCGGCTCAAGATTGGCGCCGGAACTCCGCCCATCCTGACCAAGCACGGCTGGCTGATCATTTACCACGGTGTAAGTGAAGCGGCAAGCACGGGCAGCGACGTGCATCAACTGTGCTACTCGGCCGGGGTGATGGTGCTCTCAGAGCAACATCCGCGTGTGGTCCGTTATCGCTCGGGGCAGCCGGTGTTGACTCCCGTGCTCCAGCAAGAACGCCACGGGACGGTCGCCAATGTCGTGTTCCCCACCGGCATCGACCGGCGGGACGATCTCGGCACACCCGACCGCTTCGATGTCTA
>OBLU010006513.1_pt1 | contig 10379 bp, 8 predicted proteins | sample 1518681 | NCBI WGS metagenome assembly OBLU01 (sample SAMEA3539304, study PRJEB22396) | soil metagenome | biome: tundra; feature: field; material: soil | place: USA | collected 2010-05 | depth 0.15 m
TTTACGAATCGGCTGCTCTACCAACTGAGCTACGTCGGCTTCTGGCTTGACCGTTCCAGTTTATCAAATCGCCGCCGACGCAGCCGCAGACGATCCAGACTGGCTATCCCCTACAGAAGGAAACCGCCCTCGCATCCGCTCCATTATGCGGCGCGAGCGGCGACCAGGGCGTCGTATTCCTGCTGCGACTGGGCGGGCAGCAGAACCCACATGGTGTACACGCCGACGGCCGTACCGAAGGGAATGTTGAACAGCGAGATGAAGCCCAAGACGAGTGCGATGATGCGAGCCCAGGGTTCCCGCTGCATTAATCCCCATCCCGCGATGAATCCGCAGGCCGCCTTGGCCAGGATGAAAATACCGATCACACTCAACAGCGGACGCAGAAACCCGGTGGGTGCTTCCGGCGCACCGAACTCGTGCAGATGAGCAAACAGCGTGTTGGCAAGGACATACAGAACCACGCCGCCGATGGTATTGAACGCCGAGATGGCAAGCCAGAGAATCCCCAGTAACTGAATGTTCCCTTGCACGCGCCCGGGGCGCTGCGTCGCCGTCACCGGCCCGACGATCTGCTTGCCGCACCGGCCGCAAAACGCCTGGCCGGGTTGCACCGCTGTGCCACATGCATCGCAGAACATGATTTCCTCCCGCGCCGGTTCGTGAGCGGGGCCCTCTGCCACAACATACGCTCAACACATGATACCCAAGAGATGATACGCAAATCGGGCGTAAGAGTTCAGTTGAAAGTGTTTGCGTCCGCTCGAACCTTGCTCCACGTGCTCTCGTCCGGATGCGGATCGGGTTCGCGAGCAAAACGAAAAGGCCACCCGGCAACAGGGCGGCCTTCTCTTTTTCAAGGGAGAATAGTTCCAACGGAGGCTTAGATTCCGTCAAAACCTTCTGGACAAAATCTTATGAGCCGAAAAAGGAGGGTGTCAAGCAATTTTTGGTAAATAAATGTATTTATTTTCAACGACTTACGGAATTAATCAACACGTGCCAAAACTGTTCCAATTTGAGACGAAAGGCGAACAAAACGCCCCTAAGCCAATATTCCTGAAGCACTTAAGAGCCGTTGGAGCTTTCCGTCGTGACCCTAGGGCGGGCCGGGGACCCTTCCGCGACCGTCTCGGCCAGGTGAAGAGAAATGAACTCGGTTTGGTCGGGGCGGCCAAAAACCGGACCGGGGAAAAACCGCCGCAACAGAACGCGAGCGCCGCCGAAGGCGACTCCCGCCGCCAGAAATATCGCACCCACGATGATGCACAGAAGAATGACGTTGACCAGAAAGTTAGCAATGTTGTTCTTCTTGTCGAAATACGTGTTCTCGTTCCAGGTGACGCTGGCGTCCCAGTTCACGGCACCCAAGAGCGTCTGTGCATCGCTCTGGGAAAGCGGGCCGGCCGCGATAGCGATGATCGGCCCGGTCCGCTTATCGAAAAACGGACCGACGTTTTCGATGGTCGCAACCCCGGCCTGGGGTTGAGCGGCATGATGGGCGGCATCGATGCGGCGCAAATGTTCGGCAGCCAACTGCGGCGTCGGATACTCGATCAGCATCAGCGTGGCTTCTCCGCCAGGAGTGGAGTACTGCCCGAGCACCACTTCGGGGCTGGCGCTGAAATCGACCAGCTCCGCTGGAAGCGGAGGCTTGATCGCGCTCAGAGCCAGCGCTCCCTCCGCGTATTTCTCGGTGTTCGCGACGTAACCGTGGTGCGGCATGAAAGCGAGAATCGGAGGCAGCCTGCCCGCATTGCCGCTGGGGCGCGGCAGCACGCCAGCCAGCTCGCGCAGTCCCGCCGCCGACATTACCGACAACTGGCTGAATACGGCGTCCACCAGGATGTGACCGCGGTAAAACAACACCCGCTGATTGAGCGATGCGCCCTGGTCGCCGATCTCTTCCCGCGCCATCTCCGGCTGTAGGTAGAACGTGTATGCGCCGAAAGCGCCGCTGGCGTCGGTGAACCGCGCGGCGCGTATTTTCAGCGTGCGGCCGTCGTCACTCTTGTAGGTAGCGGCCTCAAAATCCGTGAACCCGTATTCTTTGAGCAGGGCAGCGTTGGTGGGGTCGGCGGCAGCGGCATCTTTGCTGGCCTGCGCCGCGCCTTGGATCTGCCACCCGGCGAACTGCTTCGGCAGGATCGGCGGCGCAGGCGAATCCGCGCCCGGGCTGGCAGCGAAGACCTGGCTGACGAGAGAAACGACGATACCCAATGTTAGTACAAACCTTGAAAATCGCATGGATGAACCGCTGGGCACACAAATCCCTTTTGTAATTAGACCACAGAGGACGGGAAAAAGTTTCCGAGGATGTCCCACGCTGACCGCTTGACGTAGCTACCTGCGGCCAAATGCAGCGCGAAGGATCGCACCGACCATCAGAAGCGATCCAATGATCGTGGCCACAAATCTGAGCGAAATCGGGAATCCGCCAAATGCGATGCTGGGGCCACACGGCCCAAAGCCAGATGCGAATGTCAGTGCAAAAGCGGCAACCCCGATAGCGAAGGACACCACTCCATACTTGGCCAGGGTTTTCACCGCATTTAGGCTAACAGGACTTTCTCAATTGGGGAGTGGTAGAACCCTATTGCCCGGCGGCTTTGTCCATCTTGCTGGCCACCTTCACCCCGCTCAGCCCGTTCACATACTTGGCGATGCCGCGGTAGAGTGACTCGGCGATGCGCTGGCGGTATTCGCTGGTGGCGAGGCGGTGCTCGTCGGTGGGATTGCTGACAAAGGAAATCTCGGCAAGAATCGAGGGCATGTTGGCGCCGATCAGCACAATGAACGGAGCTTTCTTCACGCCGCGATCACGAATGGCTGGGCTCTTGACCGCTAAGCCGCGGTGCAGCGACTCCTGCACGTCCCCGGCAAACTCCCGCGACTCCTCGATCTTTTCCTTGAGCGCGATCTTCTTCACCAGGTCCTGCAGTTCGTAGATGGATTTCTCCGAAACCGCGTTCTCGCGCGCCGCCACCTCCAGAGCTTCCGGAGAAGACGTGAAATTTAAGTAGTAGGTCTCGACTCCCCTAGCCGCGGCATCGTGACTTGAGTTGGCATGGATGGAGACAAACAGGTCGGCGCGCGCCTGGTTCGCGACCGCGGTACGAGTTTCCAGCGGGATGAAGGTGTCATCCTTGCGCGTATAAACCACTTCCGCGCCCAGCCGCGTCTCCAGCAGCTTGCCCAAACGCCGGCCCACATCGAGGACGAGATCTTTTTCTTCCAGGCCGTTGGGACCGATGGTGCCGGTATCGTGGCCTCCGTGCCCCGGATCGATCACGATTTTGCCGATCTTCAGTCCCAGGGCGCGAATCAGGGAACGGTCGCCGCTCGCAGTGGGCTTCGCCTCGCGAATACTCAGATCGGAAGAGCTTCCCGTCTTGCCAGAAGCGAGCAAGCGCGAACCAGACTTACGCCGAGAATCGCCGGGATCGCTCCGCACAGCGGAGACACTCGAATTTGAAGTATCCGGATCGCTGTCGACTTCGTCCGCCGGCTTTTTCGCGGCGACTGTACTCCGCGCGGGCCCAGCTTGTCTCTTCACATCCTGAGCATTCCGCTTCGCCACTTCGGCCGGGCGGGCGCTGGTATCCTCATCGTCATCGGCATCCACAACTTTTTTCACCACTGCGGTTTGTGGCTTTTTACTCACGGCGGAGTGCCCTGATGCAGATGCCCTCGCGTCGTCGCTGGCGTCTGTGCTAACCACCGGGGCCTTGCCGGTTGGCGCCAAAGCGGTGTGTGCCATGACAACGGGCTTTGTCTCCGGCAAATTCAGGTCGGCGTCGGCGTCAGGCACTGTTTTCGGCGAGGCCATGCCACCTGCCTCCGCTGAGGTGGTTTCGCCCGCATCTTTAGGCTGCTTCGCCCGCCCGTTCTTGCCGTGAATGTCGATGATGAGGCGGTAGGGATTGGGCAGCAGGAAGGCGTCGTAATCGGAGAGGTTGTCGACCTCCAGCACCACGCGCGTGCGGCTCGGCGCGAACTGGGCCACGCGAACCTTCTTCAGGAAGCCGTCATCCACGTCGAAGCTCTTGCCCACCAGCGTGGAGGCCAGCTTGGTATCGCGCAGATCGAAGAAGATGCGCGCCGGACTGTCGATCCGCTGGGAAACAAACTTCACGTCGCTTTCCACGTCGATGGCCACGCGCGTGTAGTCGGGAGTGGACCAGTGCCGGATGCCGGTCACCCGCGGCAGGCGCCCAGAGCGCGGCTCCGAGGATTCGTCTTTCCCTGAAGATGCGCGCGACCCATGAACGTCCTTGCCTGACCGTGGCCTCTCCGCCGTCTTGTGCGCTTCCGCTGCCTTCTCGGCTTCGGCCTCCTGGTCGAGCTCGCCAATGGCCTGACGGGCATCGTCGGCCAGGCGATTGTGGGGATAGTGGCGCAGAAATTCCTGGAAGGTGGAGCGCGCCGCTTCTGGATCGTTGAGGTCGTCCTTGTAAATTTCGCCGATGGTGAACAGCCCGTCGAAGCGGTATTTGCTGCCGGGATACTCGCGGCGCAGGAACTTGTATTGCTCGATGGCTTCGTTCAGGATTTTGTCGTCGTCGAAACGCCGTCCCATTTCCACCAGCGTCTCAGCCACAGCGACCACGCTGGGATCAGCTTTGGTGGAAGCGGGCGCGCCCAGATAGACGTGGCGATAGGCATTCAGCACGCGCTGGTAATCCCGGCGGGTTCGGTCGGCGGGAGGACGTCCGTTCAGGGCCTCCCGCATCCGTTCAGCGGTGGCGAAATGCTCCCGCGCCCAGGCGTCGGAATGGCGCGCACGCGCGTGCGCCGACGGAGCCGTGAGCCCGGCGAACACGGCGAGCACAAGCAGCGCTCCCCACAGACCACGCTGGCGCGATGAGCTTTTCACGATAACCTGCACGATAACCAGCCCGTGCCTTCGTTCCTGCTTGTTTGAACCAGTTGGTTGAACAATGCCCTGGGTGCCAGAGAGATAAAACAAAACAGATGCCGCAAACCTAGTCTGTGTTGCTGATGTAGAGCACGCCGCGCGCATCTCGTTGAACTCTAACGGGCTCGTGCGAAGCGCCGGTCGAATTGAAATCAATCCCCCCATAGTACAGGTTCGTGATCCGCCGGACGTAGTTCTGAGTTTCTGCGTAATGCGGAACGCCTGAACTGCGCGCCACCGCCCCCGCACCCGCGTTGTAGGCGGCCAGGGTCAGTTTGATGTCGCCGCCATAACTTTCCAGAAGCTGCTTCAAATGGCGCACACCCGCGTCCACATTCTGTTCCGGGTCAAACGGATTCTTCACGTTCAACTGGCGTGCCGTCGAGGGCATCAACTGCATCAGCCCCATCGCGCCCTTCCGCGACACCGCGTTGGGGTTAAAGTTCGATTCCACTTTCACCACCGCGCGCACCAGGTTGGGGTCCACGTTATGCCGCGCCGCAGCCTGCTCGATGGCGCTGTCGATATCCCCGGGGTTTGCCGCTGCGCCGCGGAAGTTAGCGGCCACTATCTTGGCGCTCGCCGATAGGCTGGACTCCTGCCCCAAATACTGGTGGACCTCTGCTGCCGCCGACCGCGCGGCTCGCATGGCCGCGGCATTCGGCGGAGGCACCGGCTTCCAACGATTCTCTTTGGAACTCCAGTACATCAGCCTGCGCCGCGGCGATTCGGACGCTTGAGTGTGGTGCGCCGGACTGGCCGGAACCGAGTCATTGACGTAGATCTTGCGGCCGTGTTCGTCGGTTGCGGTGATCTTTGCGGAGGCCCCATCGCCACCTTCAGCGGCGCGGAGTTGGGACGTGAGAGAAAAAGAGGTCGCGGCTACGGTGCTGGCCATCAGGGCGATTTGCAGGCGCTTTCGCATAACCGGGTTCTTATCCACCTTGGCGAAGACAGACTTCGCCCACGCATCTTGCTACCCGGAACCTGACGGAGAATTCTTAAACCAGAGTAAGACGATTATAGGCGCGGGGGAGAGGAGGGGCAACCTATCTGGAGGGTGTAGAACCACTGAAGTAATCCAGGTAACTTAATGAAAACACTGTTCTTATCTGTCTCTCAGGTGGCTTTCTCCAAAGCTAGGCTGAAGCCATCCAGCGACAACGACCGCAGCAAGTTCCGGCGCATGCCGCGTTCCACCTCGGCTAACCGGTCAGAGGCCGCGGCGATCCAGTCGAAATCGGCAGCGTCAGCCAGCCTTGTAAGCTCGCCCTGAATGTCGGTGTTGTGAACCAGCTCCGGCGCTCCCGACCCTAGGGACATCAGGTCGCGCAGCAGCGAGTAGAGCGTGCGGAGAAGTTGTTCCGTCTTCTCCCGTCCCTCGGCGCCGGCGCGATAGGATTCCGTGATTTTGAAGAGCTGCGTGTGCTCGCCTCCCAGCAGTGCCGAGTTGAGAATGGCCAGCGCGTCGGCGCGGGCAGCTACATAGGCCTCCACATCGAAGCTGCGAGCCCGGCCCAGCGCGCCTTCGCACAGTCTGGCCACCAGCGCCCGCTGCGACGGCTTCCATTCCGGACGATACTTGGCCAGGTAGCGCTCCACTTCCTCCACCGGCACGGCCGCGAGGGGAAACGTCATCGATCGCGATCGGATGGTCGGAAGCAGTTCACCGGGATTCTCCGAGAGCAGAAAAATAGTAGCGAACTCCGGGGGCTCTTCCAGAACCTTGAGCAGGGAATTCGCCGCCTCTTTCATAAAGGCTGAGTCAGTAAAGATATAGACACGCTCCCGTGCCTCCACCGGACGGTAGTAGATGGTCTCGATGACGCGCCGGACCTGATCTACCTTGATCATCATCTGCGGAGGATCGGGCGGGATGATCAGCACATCCGGATGAATCTGCACGAAGAGCCGGGTATCTTTCTTGTCGGCCTCGCGCAGGCCTTCACGCGTCTCCACCGCTTCGGCAAAGCGGGCATCGAGATCGGCGGCCTGTGCGATGCGGCGGCAGTTCGCGCACTGGCCGCAGAAGTCCGGCAGCCCATCCGTCTCAATCGGCGCCAGGCAGTTCAGAGCCTGCGCCAGCATGAGCGCCAGCGTGTACTTGCCCGATCCCCGCGCTCCCGAAAGGATCACCGCATGCGGAAAGTGCTTCCGCGCCAGCATGTCACGCAGGCGATGTACGGTTTCAGTATTGCCGTGAAAATCAGAGAAGGGCATTAGTCAGAGTTTAACGAATAACGTGAATCGAGACCTTAAGCCTTAAGTCTTTCCACGCCCGGTCGGCGGTGTAGACCGGCGCTTTGAGCGCGATCCCGAGAGCCAAGCAGGCGCGGTCGCCTAACGAAAGTCCCAAGGCGCGAGTTTGCGGCAGCAGTCCGCCCGCGATCTTCGCTTGTTCTGTGTCGAAGTCCAGAATCTCAGGGATCGGAGCAATCACGGCTTCCCATGCTTCTTCGGGACCGATTCCTCGCCCCACCAGCTTCCCGTACGCCTCCGCCACATTCACCGCGCTCATGGCAGCGTTCTCCAGCAAATGAAATTGTTTAGTGAACATTTCCGCGCCCGGCTCCCGGTGGAGGATCGCTAGCAGCGCAGAAGTGTCCAACACAATTCTACTCACGCCGCGCGGCCTCGCGCCGTTCGGCAATTAGCTCATCCACCAGAGATGTGGTGCGCGGCACGTGTTTGTGCACAAGCTGCTGGGCCTTCGCCAGGCGCTGCCGCAGAGTCGTGATTCGCAACTCGTCATTTTCGATACGAAGAATAACAGTGTCCCCGGATTGGATACCCAAAGCACGGCGAAAAGAAGCGGGGATCACTACCCGCCCGTTTTCGTTAATGCGCGTAAGGCTTTCCGTTATGCTCATGACATTTCGTATGATATGTCATTCTTACTAATAATGTCAAATTACACTCCAATGACACTTGAAGACGCCTTCATCTGTTTTTCGCGGCAAGCTTCAACTTTCGTCCGACAACCTCCACAATCTGCTGATGCGTCTGCGCCGGCGTACCGCTCGCATCCACGACCACAACGCGTTCCGGCTCTCTTGCCCCAATCGCCAGGTAGCCTTCTCGCACTCGTGCGAAGAAGGCTCGGTTTTGCTGCTCGAAGCGGTTTTCGTCAGCGTGATGTTTGCTCTCACCGCGCGAATTGCGCCGGTTGCGCCTGCGGGCGCGCCCCACGCTCATCGCCGGGTCGGAGTCAAGCAGGATCGTCAAGTCGGGCTGCAAATCTCCACAAAGCACGCGGTGCAATTTCAGCACAGCGTCACTGCCTAATTTGCGGCCACTGCCCTGGTAGGCTTCCGTGGAATCGGTGAAGCGATCGCAAAGCACAATCTGCCCGTGATCCAGTGCCGGCTGGATCACCTCCGCAATGTGCTGGGCTCGCGAAGCGAACATCAAAGCCATTTCTGCTAGTGGTGAGAGCCCCTCCGTCGCTGAGTCGAGCAAGACGCGGCGAATCTTCTCGCCAGTAGCCGTTCCCCCCGGCTCGCGCGTTTCAACGACTTTGCAGCCGGCTTCGCGCAGAGCGGCCGCCAGCTTGCGCATCTGCGTGCTCTTGCCGGTTCCGTCGAGCCCTTCGAAGGTGATGAATTTCCCGCGCCGCGACATCGTGGAGATGATAGCAGCGCTGGTGCATCCCTGTACTGCCGCTCACGCGGGCTGCTATAGTCTAAAATTCTGCCGAGCTTTGTGGAATTTGATCCGTCGAACTCAGGGGGCTCCAAAAAATGAAACTCTCAAGAATCTTGGGAGTCTGTTCTTTCTTCTTCATTCTCTTCTCCTCGCTTTTCGGCTGGTCGGCCACGCCGCCAACTGTCACCATCTTCGTGGACGCCACTTCGGCTCCCCGCAAAATCTTCCACGCCAAGCTGAAAATTCCCGCCAGCGCCGGAGACCTGACGCTCTACTACCCAAAGTGGATTCCCGGCGAGCACGCTCCCGACGGCCCTGTGATTGACCTGGCCGGCCTCAAGTTCAGCGCCAGCGGCAAAACCCTGAAATGGCGTCGCGATCTGCTCGACGGCTTCACCCTCCACGTCGACGTCCCAACCGGCGAGACTGAAGTAAACGTTGACCTGGATTTTCTTTCTCCCGCAACCTTCGAAGGCGGCTTCTCCGCAGGTTCTTCCGCGACCGATAAAATGGCGGTCATCAGCTGGAATCAGGTCTTGCTCTACCCCAAGGGCTGGAAGTCGGACGATCTCACTTATGTGGCTACTCTGAAACTTCCCGCCAGTTGGAAATTCGGAACGCCTTTGCCCATCGCGTCCACCACTGGGGACAATGGTGAGACGCAAATCACATTTCAGCCGGCTTCCCTCACCACGCTCGTCGATTCGCCCGTAATCACCGGCGAATTCCTCAAGGTGGTGAAGCTTGCCGATGACCCGCCCACCGAGATGGACATTGCCGCCGACAGTGCCGCCGCGCTCGCCCCTCCGCAAGAAGTCTGGGACCACTACAGGAATCTGGTCGAGCAGGCGAACAAGCTTTTCGGCGCGCATCACTATCGCAATTACCACTTCCTGCTCAGCTTGAGCGATCACGTCGCGCACTTCGGCCTCGAGCACCACGAGTCCGACGACAGCCGCATTGACGAGCGCGGGTTAGTAGATGAAACCGCACGCAAGATGGAAGCCGGTCTGCTCCCCCACGAATACGTGCATTCGTGGAACGGAAAATACCGGCGTCCCGCAGACCTCGCCACCCCGGACTATCAACAGCCGATGCAGGATGACTTGCTGTGGGTTTACGAAGGCCTCACACAATACCTGGGCGAAGTGCTGACCGCACGCAGCAGTTTGCTGACGCCCGACCAGGTGCGCGACAATCTGGCCTTGACCGCCGCCGCCCTCGACCACACGCCCGGCCGCGCCTGGCGCAACTTGCAGGATACGGCCGATTCGGCTCCGCAGCTTTATTTCTCTCCGCAAACCTGGCGCTCCTGGCGGCGCGGAGTCGACTTCTACGACGAGGATCTGCTGAACTGGCTGTGGGCCGATGTCATCATCCGCCAGCACAGCAAGGGCAAGAAGACGTTGGACGACTTCTGCCATCTCTTCCACGGCGCTCCCAGCACCCCGCCGATGGTGAAGCCTTACACCTTCGATGATGTCGTCGATACTCTGAACCAGGTTGTACCCTACGATTGGCGCGGTTTCTGGACCGAGCGCCTGACGAATCACGGTCCCGGCGCACCCCTGGGTGGGATCGAAGGCAGCGGATGGAAGCTGGTCTACGACGAAGTTCTGTCTGAAATGTCACATGGCGGCGAGAGCAACTGGCATTTCGTCAACGCGGCGTATTCGATCGGGATCGACCTGCGCGAAGACGGTACCATCACGGATACCATCGAGGGCATGCCCGCAGCCCAGGCCGGCATCGGCCCCGGCATGAAGCTGGTCGCGGTAAACGGCCGTAAATACTCGGCGGAAATCCTGCGCGACGC
>OBLU010006515.1_pt1 | contig 10376 bp, 12 predicted proteins | sample 1518681 | NCBI WGS metagenome assembly OBLU01 (sample SAMEA3539304, study PRJEB22396) | soil metagenome | biome: tundra; feature: field; material: soil | place: USA | collected 2010-05 | depth 0.15 m
GTTGATCCCATCCCAGCGCGCCAGTCACGGCCCAGCCCGAATCGTAACAGCGCGGTGACCGGTGATGACATTAAAAGACCGCCCGGTCGGCGTAGGGTCACCCGGGGCATTTCCCAGCGCCTGCGGCGGGGGCGTACTGTCCCGGTTCATGGCGGACCGCGCACGACTCCTGCGGGCTGCCGGGGATGCGTATGCCCGGGGCTGCGAACTCGAATGCCAGCTCCTGGCCGGTCCGGCCTGCGTGGGCACACCACAGCCGCCGGGGTGCCCTCAGTGCCGAAGCTGTTGCCCGGCTGCTCGCCGGGGCATTCCTTCGGGTATTTCAGCCTGGAGGGGACATCCGTTCGCCAGGCTGAAGGACGGTGCCGTCAAGCTCGATCTGACCGGCCAGGAGTTCGCCGGCGACGTGTGGAGCCGATGGTGGGATCCTGCCGTGGCCGCGTAGCCGCCCTACGCGAAGTACCAGCGCACGCCGATCGCTTGCCCCGGTCCTCCTGGAGCCACTCTTCCGGCATTCGTGGCCTGCTTCCAGGGGCCGCATGGTCCTCAATTCGGGCATCCTTACCGCGGTCAGGATCGGCGTGATCCGCGAGTGGGACGCGCCTGCAGATCCTCATCACCGCGCCGCAGGTGGGGATTGGGTTAGCCCGCCTGGATTGGTCACCGGGCTCTGGTTGGTGAAGACGCAGGTCAGTCGTTACAGTCTCAGGACCAAGGGTGGAGAGCAGCACGGAGAGTCCCGGCGGTGCGTGCGCCGCCGGGACTCGGCGCGCCGCTGCGGCACGAGCCGGTGTCCGGCCCGGGGCCGGTCGGGCGCGCAGTCAGTTTTCGGCAGGCGGGCAGCCCGGTGCGCCCGCCGATGGGTGGGTGAGGATCGGATGGCGCAGATCATCGGTGAGGTCTCGCGGACGTTCAACGAGTACTTGCTGTTGCCGAACCGGACCCCGGCCGGCTACCGCCCGGAGACGGTTGATCTGCGCGCGCCCCTGGTGCGCCATCGTGCCGGGGATGAGCCGGGGCTTCTGCTGCAGGCGCCGTTCACGTCGGCGATCATGCAGGCGGTGAGTTCGCCGGAGCTGGCGATCTCGCTGGCACGCTGCGGTGGCCTGAGCTTCCTGCACCACAATCAGGCGATCGCTGAGCAGGCTGCCGCCGTGCGGAGGGTCAAGAATTTCAAGGCTGGTTTCGTGGTCAGCGACACGAACGTGCGCCCCGGTGACACGCTGGGGGACCTGGTCGAGGTCATGCGCCGCACCGGGCACAGCACGGCTGCCGTGACCGATGACGGGTCGGCGACCGGGCGGCTGCTCGGCCTCGTCACGTCGCGTGACTTCCACCCCCAGCGCCACGGCCTCTCGGGGCCGGTCAGCGACCGGATGACGCCAGCCGAAGTCCTGCCGCACGCCGCCGTCGACATCACGCTGTCCGAGGCCAACACGCGGCTGTGGGATGAGCGGCTCGACTGTCTTCCGGTGCTCGGCGCGGAAGGGCACCTGCTCTACCTGGTGTTCCGCTCCGACTATTCCGACAACAAGCGCCTGCCGGATCAGACTGTCGATGCGGCCAAGCGGCTGCGGGTGGGAGCGGGCGTCAACACCCACGACTACCGGGAGCGCATCCCGGCGCTCGTGGAGGCGGGCGCGGACGCCCTGTGCTTCGACTCTTCCGACGGCTACAGCGACTGGCAGGCGGAGGCGCTTGCCTGGGTGAAGAAGCATCATCCGGACGTTCCGGTGGGTGGCGGCAACGTGGTCGACGCCGAGGCGTTCGAGTTCCTCGCCGGGGCTGGGGCGGACTTCGTGAAGGTCGGCGTCGGCGGGGGTTCCATCTGCATTACCCGCGACCAGAAGGGGATCGGCCGGGGCCAGGCCAGCGCCCTGCTCGACGTCGCCGCCGCCCGCGACGCGTTCTGCCAGCGGACCGGTGACTACGTGCCGATCTGCTCGGACGGCGGCCTGCTGCACGATTACCACGTGGCCCTGGCGCTGGCCATGGGAGCCGACTTCGTGATGATGGGCCGTTACTTCGCCCGCTTCGACCAGGCGCCGGGCATGAAGATCGCCACGCCGGGCGGTTTTGTCAAGGAGTACTGGGGCGAGGGCTCGAACCGGGCCCGCAGCTGGCAGCGCTATGACCAGGGCGGCGACGGGCTGGTCTTCGAGGAGGGCGTAGACGGCTACGTCCCCTACGCCGGCGACTTGACCGAGGGCCTGCGCGTCACTCTCGCGAAAATCAAGGCCACCATGGTCTCCTGCGGGTCCGCGAACCTCCGCGAATTCCACTCATCAGCCCGGCTCACGCTGGTCTCCCAGCAAAGTTTCGAGGAGAACCACCCGAGCGTCATCGTCCGGGACACCGCCGCGACGGTCGCCTGAGGAAAGCAGGCGTCACCGACACCGGCCTCGCCCAGGCAACCCCGGGCGGCATATCGCGCATTTCCCCGCCCGCAGCGGGCTGCGCAAAGGGAAATACCCGATATGGGCGTGGGCGTGCTCCCTTGCGACCGCAGCAGCTCGCCCGGACCGGCGACTCAGCCCGCGTGATGATTCTGAAGCCCGATGTCCGCGCCAAGATCGACTTTAAGCGCCTCCTCCAGCATCTGCCGCGTCATCCTCTCCGCGGCACTCACCGCGCCCGCGCCATCGGGGCATGCGGCGAGATAGACCATGAACTGGCTCAGCCGATGTCCACCCGGGAGCGTGGTCAGGTCCGTGATGTCGACCAGTTCGGTCATGTCGCGGGCTGCTTCCAGCCCGATTCCCGCCTGTGCGGGCGGCTCACCTGAAGTGGCCAGCCCCACCTCGCCGGACAGGAGCGCCGCGAATGCGCCCTGAGCTGCAATGCCCGTTCGAATCGCCGCCGCCACGAGGACGGGCTCGCGGGCGGTGCGGCCTTGCCGTCTGCGCCGCGCGGCTCAACATGAACGACGAGGAGCGCGTAGCCCTCGACCCGGCCATGGCACCTGATCCCGTCGGGCAGCTCCAGCCGTGCCGACAGGGCTGGCTCCTCACCGATGCCGGGCGGCAGGACGAGCTATGCCGCGAAAGCGCAGATGGGCTGCTGACGGCGCTGAATGGGGTTCTCATGGCGTGTCCTCATTCCAAGTCGGGCGGATGGGTGCCACCCCCAGGAACCCCTCAGACGCCCCACAGGGAAGTCACCCTGACCTGGTGTGCAAACGCCTTGCACGCCATGCAAGGCCGCTGGCTCCCGCCGTGGGCGGCGGTTACGCTCGGCTGGGGACCTTTCACGCGGAGCCGCCCATGGACCCGGCACTACGGGAACCGCCTGCTGCATATCACCCCGGGACGATCGTGCGCGCCACCCGCAAAGTCCGCGGGCTCACCCTCGCGGAACTGGGGAAACGCACCGGCTACTCGGCGGCCCAGGTGTCCCGGTATGAGCGGGGCATCATCCCGCTCACCGACATCGCTGTCCTGCGCAGCTTCGCCAGCGCGCTGTCCATCCCCCCGCACGTCTTCGGCCTCACACGATCGCCAGCGCGCAGCCCTCAGCGACACGGCCACCTGGTCGCTGTGACTAGCGCGTCATCCCGGAGTGCTTCCTTTACCGTGGCTGGTGAGCCTGGGCGAGAGGAAGGTGAGGTGCGGCGACGTCAGCTTCTGGCAAACCTGGCCCTGACCGCGGCCGGGGCTATCGGCACCCAGGTTGCTAGTCCCCCTCCCGCGTCCGCATCCAGCGAGGCCAAGCTGGGAGATCTCCTCATTACTAGGGTGCGTGACGCCATGCTCGGCCTCGCCCCCGGCCCCTCCGGCATTTCCCCAGGCGAGCTACGCGCCGGACTCGCGGGTGCGCTAGCGGACTTTCATCACTGCCGGTACAGCCGGCTCGCTGACAGGCTGCCCCGGCTGATCTCCGCTGGCCATCTGCTCGCCGCAGACGACGACACGGCCGGGACCAGCGCGCTGCTGGCAGCCACCTATACCCTGGCCACGCGGATGCTGATCAAGCTCGATGACCAGCAGCTCGGCTGGATGGCTGCCGACCGTGCCCAGGTCACCGCTCTCGGCAGCGGCGACCCGCTCGTCAGCGCCGAAGCAGCCAGGAACCTAGCCGTCCTGGCCCGCAAGGCAGGCTGGCACGCCCAGGCCGCCTCCGTCGCGCTCACCGCCGCCGCCAGCCCTCAGCTGCGTGGCACCGATCCCCGGCTGGCGGCCGAACGCGGCCTGCTCATCCAGTCCGCCGCCTACACCGCCGCCTACACCGCCGCCCGCGCAGCCGACCGCGACGGCATGCGCGAGCTGACCGGCCAGGCAGCCGCAATCGCCGCCCGTCTTGATGGCGCCGTCATCCTGCGTGACCACGGCGGCGGATTCACCCCCGCCACAGTCGGACTCCACCGGATCTCCGCAGAAAACCATGCCGGGGACCCGGCCGCGGCGGTAGCCGCCGCAGCCCAGGTCGCACCCGCGAGCCTGCCCACCACTGAGCGCCGCGCCCGGTACTGGACCGACACCGCCCGCGCATACTCGATGTGGGGCAAGCGCGACGACTGCATCCAAGCGCTGCTCGCCGCCGAACACTCAGCGCCCCAGGAGATCCATACCCGGCCGGCCATCCGCGACCTGATCCGGGGACTGCTCATCACCGGCCGGACCAGCCCGGAACTTCGGGGACTCGCCGTGCGCTGCGGCATCACCTAGCCCTTCGTGGCCGAGCGGATCGTGGCTGTCCGCTATCGCGGGCATGCAGGCGATTGCACGCCGTGATGATCGCCAGATATGCAAGCCCGGATAGGGCCCAACTTCACCGGGAGACCGCAGAGCAGGGATCTGAGTATCAGCCTGACCGGAGCTCATGAAGCAGCCGGGACATCCCCTGGTGATACCGAGCTTGGTGACGCGGGCGGCGATCCATCTGACCCGCTCGGCGGTGGTCATGTTGGGCGGGATGTCGATCACGCGCTGGCCGACGGTGGCGCACGTCGAGCGGACGACCCGGTCGGCAGCCGGCTGCAGGTCCAGGACTTTGGACCGGTACGGGTCGCCTGCCTGGTTCTGGTCGAACCGGTCGCAGCCGGTGCCGCCGTCACCATCATCCCCTCAGCCCGGGAGACGTTCGGCAACCTCGCGCTTGAATCCCTGTCAGCCGGCACACCCGTCGTGGCCTACGCCACCGGGAACCTGCCCGCGCTCCTGAACGGCACCGGGGCAGGCATGCTGGTCCCTGCAGCGGCGGGACCAAAAATGCTATGGCAGGCTGCGTGGGATCTGCTGGCTGATCCGGTACGGTATCGCCAGGCGTGTGGAGCCGCGTACTGCCGGTCACGGAACTACCGCTCCGCCGATGTCGCTGACGCATTCCTGAAAGCGGTGTGGTGTTAATGACCGGCGTTCCCCTGCTGCTCTTCGACGGGCACAACCTGCTGTTCCGCGCCTGCTTCGGCACGCCCGCGCAGATCCTGAGCCGCGACGAGACCGACAAGCGGGACATCACGACCCAGTTCATGTTCTTCGCGCTGCTGCGCAAGGGCATCAACGACGAGTTCAGCCACTGGCCCGAGGTCGTCGTCATTTTCGACGGCCAGGACGGCGCCGCGCACCGCAAGGACACCGACCCGGGATATAAGGCCACCCGGCCCGAGGGCCCGGAGGCCCTGCGGCCGATCCTTGCCCTGCCCGACGTCAAGGCCGGCCTGGACACGTTCGGCATCACCTGGATCGAGATCGATGACGCCGAGGCCGACGACGTGATAGCCACGCTGGTCACCGCCCACCCAGGGCGGGACGTGCTGATCGCCTCCATGGACCAGGACTACTACCAGCTCCTGCGCGACCCGGGTCCCGCCCGCTCGGCAGTGCGCGTCATGAACACCGCGATGCGCCCCGGCAGCCGGCTGATCGGCCCGGCCGACGTGACCGCGCGCTATGGCATCACCCCCGGGCAATACCCCGACTTCCGCGCGCTGTCCGGGGATGCTTCCGACAACATCCCCGGTGTCCGGGGCGTCGGCGCCAAGACCGCCGCCGCCTTGCTGTCCGGTGGCCTGACACTGGAAGACCTGCCCGCATCCGGTCGGCTTTCCGGCGGCAAGGGCGCGGCGATCAGGGCCGCCTGGCCGCAGGTGCTGACCTGGCGGTCGATGATCCAGATGCGAACGGACCTGCCACTGCCCGCCGGGCCCACCGGCGCGGCTACCACCCCGCTGCCGATCCCGGGCGAGGTCATCGCGCGGCTCGGGCTATGGCGGCGCACAGCCTCCCCGGCAGCTCCCGGGACGGCCGCACCCGGGGCGCTGTGGTGAACGCCGACGCCAGCGGGCCTGGCCATCCCGTCCCAGTACCCGCTGTCATGGCCCACCCGGACGACGCCGAACTGTGGGCTGGCGGGACGCTGGCCCTGCATGCCCGCGACGCGGCAGTCACCCTCGCCGTCCCCCGGCACGAGCCCGCGCGGATGGCCGAAGCTGAAGCCGGCGCAGCCATCCTCGGCGTCCGGCTGCAGGTCCTGCCCAATCCCGTTTCCTCTGCCGCTGTGCACGAGCTGATCACCGGGTCCCGCCCGGAGGTCGTCATCACCCATCCGCTCGCCGATGTCCACCCCGACCACCGCCACGTCGCCGCCACGGTCCTCGCCGCCCAGCCCGAGGCAGTGATCAGCACCGGGTACCCGCAACGGGTCTACACCACCGATACCTGCAACTCACTCACCCTCGATGGCCCGCTGCACGCGGGAGTCATCGTGGACATCACCGCAACGTTCGAGGTCAAGGCAAAGGCGCTGGCCGCCCACGGCGGAAGCCAGCCCATCACCGGGCGCTTGGGCCGATGGCCGAGATCCTCGCCCGGCTGTGGGGAGCCCGGATCGGCGCACGGTACGCGGAAGCCTTCACCCCGATCCCCGTGCTCGGCCGCCTGCCCGCCACCGCCCGCCTGTAAGCGTCCCGGGCTGACAGCCCGCCGCGGGACCACCCCAGCCAGGAGGAACCCGCCATGCCCGTCCCCGCGCCGGTCTATCAGTCCAGCACGCTGACCGCCGCCGAGCAGGCCAGGCCCGCCAGCGACGTGATAGGCGCCGGCTCGGCTGACGCCCTCGGCACCGGCCTCCTGGCCGAACTGGGTCGCGCCGTGGCCGGACGGATCGGCGTTCCTTTGATGCCAGGCAGAAGCGACCCGTGACCAGACCTTCTTCGCCGGTCGAAGATTTCGCTGTGAGAGCCGCCGGCCGCCTGCATGCCGTCATCGACCGATCCTGGCCCCGGGACAACTCCAACGTCTGGGAGCTGGTCAACGACGCGGGTGATCACTTCTACCTCAAACAGCATCCGACAGCCCGGTTCCACGAACGGGAAGTCGCCGCTTACCGGCTCTGGACGGCGGCACTCGGCCCGGGTCGCGCCCCAGTCCTGCTGGCCGCTGACGCCGATCTGCGGTCAATCGTGGTCACTGCCCTTGCCGGGCAGTCAGCCCGTGGCCTGCGGGTGCCGGCTGACACCGAAAGCGAGATCCACCGCCAGGCGGGCATGCTACTGCGGCGGCTGCATGAGGCCGCCCCTCCTGGCAGCGAAACAGCGGGCTGTGAACGAGTCGCGGCACGCGCCGAAGAACATCTTCGGCGAGCCGGCGGCCTCCTCGAACCAGCTCAGGTCCGCCTGATCCGCGATCATGCCGCCCAGCTCGAAGAGATTGCGCCCTTGATCCCCATGGTTCCGACGCACGGCGATGCGCAGGTACGGAACTTTCTGTGGGACGTGCCAGCCCAGCAGCTGGCCTTGATCGACTTCGAGCGCGCCGAGGTGGCCCCCGCGGTCCGCGACCTCGTGCGGCTCGAATACGGGCCCTGGGACGGCCAGCCTCACCTGCGGGCTGCCTTCCTCGCCGGATACGGCCGCACGCTCACCGCCACCGAGGAAACCGTGTTGCGGAACTTCGCCGCTCTCGACGCCCTGAGCGCCCTGCAATGGGGCACCGCCCACAACGACCAGGACATCATCGTCCGCGCGCATCGGACACTCGCCCGGCTCTCAGCCGAAGACTGCCCTTGACCCGAACGAATGCCTGGAACAGACCTAATCCTGCCGCACCGCGGAGCACAGAGCATCCAGGCCCTCTTCGAAGGGGGCAGGGGAGGCCAATTGCCCTGGACGGCATGATGGCAATGCCGCCAGGTGCCTCACGTGGAAGTAGAACGTGTGCCAGCCGGCAGCGCGACAGGCAGATCGAGTTCCCCAAATCTGGACGGACTGCGGCTGCGTGGCACCTTGTCGTGCCCTCATCCGTTCGCGGCCCGCACGGAGCCGGCGGTGGCCGCGATCTCGAGGATGATCTCGCCGGAGGCAGCACGCATGAGATTGCCGATATGGCATCCACGTGGACCAAAGAGGAGCGCTGTTATTACTTCGCGGGCTGGTGGATCCCGCCGTGGCCGAGAACGAGCCGGGGAACGTCGTAGAGGCCGGGGTCGGGCGGCCGGGTCATGACGGGGGCGGTGACCTCGACCAGGATCATCTCGACCAGGAACTGGACGCGTGCGGCGAGGAGGTGGCTGGTGTAACCGGTGGCTGAGTGTTCTTTCAGGCCGAGGGTTGTGTGGATGTGCGGGACGATGCGCCCGGCCTGATCGTCGTAGGCGATCGTGCCGCAGCCGAGGGCCTCGGCGTTGGTCAGGTGAACTTTCGACCAGACTGGGGCGGCGGGGTCATCGAGCTTGTCACACGCCCCGACAACGTCGGCTTCCGCGAACGCGGCGAGGAACATGGGGACATAGCCGTGGCGGATGCCTTTGTCGCGGCAGAAGTCCTCCAGCGCGGGGAAGAAGCTCTCGCCGGGGTCAAACCGGGCTCCGAAGGTACGGCCGGTCGTCAGTTCGTGGCTGTGCATCGGCGTTTGCCGTCCTTATGTATTTGGGATCATGGCTGACCGTACCCGCCGCTCGCCCGGAATGCGGTCGCGATCTCCTCACGGCTGGCGCCGCCCGACAGCAGGACGTGCAGGAGCGGCGGCTGCGATCCTGAGGGACTCGCGGCCCGATGGCAGAGGTGTCATCCGCGCCGCCAGCCGCTGCCACCGCGATGCCCGCCAGCGCGCGGAAGTACGCCGGGAGAACGCGTCCGCGGTCAGGTACTCGTACCACGGGCCATGCGTATCGGACGCTCGACCGACTGTCAGCCCGAAGACCACCTTGACCTGGACGAATGGTCCGAGGGCGAACTGCCGGGTGCCTATTCAGCAGTTCAATGCTGGATGGCGCCGAGACCTACCAGGCGGTCGGCTTCGTCGAGCGCGAGATGCCACGGATAGGTGCCGGTAAGGCTGCCGCCGGTGCGGGGCGGATGCGCCCGGACCGAGCAGGATTCGCACTCCTTCGTTGCGGAGCGACTCGACGCTCCGGCGAAATGGGTCACGGCTAGCCAGTGCCGAGTTGACGAACGGGAGCACCACGATCGGGGTATCGAGGCCGGTAATCTCCGCCAGCACGCCCAGAGCATAGGTGTCGCTGATGCCATGCGCCCACTTATTGATCGTGTTGTAAGTCGCCGGAGCCACCACGATGGCGTCAGGTATCTGCGACCGGGGCGCGCCCGGCTTGCTGTACTGGCTTTTGACCGGGCTGCCGGTCTACCAACGCCCGGCCGGGACACGCCGCAACTCACTGGCCGGCCAAGGGCAGGCCGGGCCTGGTGATCCCGCGGCCAGCGCCATGGCGGGCTACTGGCCTCATGGGCTACGAGGCGGCAGGGGTTTCTCGCATCCACTGATACCGATCACGCCATCGCTGCTCTGGACCAAGCAGGGCGCGGTGGTTTCGCCCTGCGCGGTCCACGCAGCGGAGCCGGGCCTGCCGCGCGAAGCGTAGGCGTCCATCACGGCTGACGCAGCGTACGGGCCGAGGTTTCAGGGCACCGAGCGCTGCGGCTAGCGATGACATCAGGGCGGCGCGCCCCACGGCGTGGCCTTCGACGGCGCTGACGAGTGCTTCGAGACCGTCCGCTCTCACCCGCAAATGGGCCGGCACGCCGTCCCTCCGCCAGTTACCGGGCAGCTTGCGCACCGCACCTGACCGGGCGGACACAACGTGGCGGGATTGACCTCATATGTCCGGGGGCGGATCTCTTGACGCCCTCCACGTATCCCAACCTTGTCGTAACAGGCCAAATGAGCCGCTTGGCGCACGTCCTGCGCCGTCTTGCTATGCGCCAAGCCCTCATGTCTGGCGCGTGCCATCGAGGCTATCCAGCAGCGGCGCGACCGTGAAAGTACTGCGCGCGGCCATCCTTGATGCCAAGCTAGGCAAGGCAGAACTGGCACGGCAGGGCGAGTGGCGGGAGCACGGAATGATGCCGTGTCCTGATGTCCGGGGAGTTCGATGGAGCAGTTGCCGCTATCCGGACGGGTGATCTTTTCGGACTGGCATGG
>OBLU010006517.1_pt1 | contig 10376 bp, 9 predicted proteins | sample 1518681 | NCBI WGS metagenome assembly OBLU01 (sample SAMEA3539304, study PRJEB22396) | soil metagenome | biome: tundra; feature: field; material: soil | place: USA | collected 2010-05 | depth 0.15 m
TGACGTTGCACCTTGGTTGCGGTTGGGCCCCGACCGGACGCGCTACGAGAGGGCCAAGCGCTCCCGAAGCCGCCACTCCGTTCCCGATTGGTCACGACCCACGGGTGTAGTTGCCCCGCTCAGAGTGACGACACCCGCAGATCGTGATGTGGAGCATCATGACGGGTCCGGGGTGCAGGGCCGGGGCGCACCCGTCGCAACCTGGTTGCCTTTGACGTAATCCGTCGCGTTGTGCCGACCGTCCGTCGTCCCCGAGTCCACCGTGATCGTGACCTACCGGGTTGCCGGCCCTCTTTACGTGCTTTACGTGGAATGGGCATGCAAGATTCCAACAAGGGTCGTGAAATGTTCAGTATCCCCAGGCATCATGTTCAAGTTGCTGCGTATTGGCGCGACGGTGCGGAGCTTGAGCGACTTCGCCTTGATGCACCTGCTCGATAGGCGTCCGCCTCAGACTCCCCTGACCCTTCGGCGTCAGGGGAGGAAATCCGTCACCCGCTCCTCGTCGGCGAGAAATGGGCCTATGCCGATCGCCGCCAAAGCTTCATTGAAGACGTCACGTGTTCTGGCTACTTCTGCCCGTGCTGCTTCCGCTCGCGCGACGGAGAGATCAGAGGGGTGCATCTCGGCGAATTCATCCGCGCGACCAAGAGTCTCGCGGGCGGTACCCCAAGCAACCGTGGCAACGATGGCTCGACCCACATCTTCGTCCGTAGCCGACAACACACTGAAATGTTTACGCGGAAACCACCAGATCCGCACTAGAAAAAAGTTGCCACCATTCCCTCACGGGAGGTCACAGGGGTTGAAGCGGGAGCACACGGGCCACCCGTGCGGAGCCGATACCGTTTGGGCCACGGTCTTCGTCCAGAGAGATGATGATTTGCTCGAAAACGCGGTCAACTACCGCCGCTGTCGAGGGTGCCAGACCGCCATCGCCGAGGTGCCGCGCCAGATTGAGTTTTCGTATCGCCTCGTGCTCGATGCATCCCACCACGCCAGCACCGACCCTCTTGGGCGAAGTTCACCGGGACCACTTTGCCGAGGCTGCCGTGATGATCGACGCCGAGGTAGATCGAATACATGGCCATCAGCGACCGCTGCTAACAGATGGCGGGGATCCACCCCGACCCCCCGAAGTGACCCTGAGGTGCGTCCGAGCCCCACGACGGACAGAGTGGATCCCCGCCAGGAGAGTAGGCATCCTCCGTCCCTGCGCCGTCCCCGTTGTGGGTGGGACATCCCGGCTCCACAAGCGTCTCTGCATGCCATGTCAGCCCGCCCTGAATAGCGGTCACCGTCAGCCCCGTCCGCTGAGCTCATCCCTGACGAAAGTCCACCAGTGGGACGCATTTTTGACTACCTCAAACGCTCAATGACAGGACCGAAGGCGGCGTAGTCGCGGACGCTGAAGTAGGACACCCCCCAGCGCTCCCGGCAGGCAACGAGATGCTCGGCGATCTCGGCGCACGTTCCGAGAGCCAAAAAGGGTGCCACCAGGGCATCCTCAACACTCAGGCCGGGGATGCGTGCCGCGATCTCCTCAGCTGCCCGACGTCGGTTGTTGGTTAGGACTACTGCCTGAACCAGCACATTGAGCTCTAATCGAGCCCAACCCGATCCAGCCTCCTGCCGTAGATAGGCAACCGTGTCGTCGAGGCGTTTTTCTTGCCACTTCACTTCATGGCGGTTGCCATCGCCAAGGGTTCGACCGAGCATCGTCAACCCGATTATGTCGGCGTGGCGCGCTGCGTGAGAAAGGGCTCGTCTGCCGTTGACTCCCACGAGGAGCGGTACATGGGTTTGGCGAGACCTCATCGTCTTCACGCCGTCGATGCGGTAGTACTCGCCATGGAAGACGACTTCATCGCCCTCAAGAAGGCCGCGCAAAATTTCGATGGCCTCCCCCATGCGAGCCTTTCGGATGGCCGGAGTGTCAAAGGGGACTCCAATTGCTTGATATTCGTTGAAGGAGTGGCCCGCCCCGATGCCAATCTCGAGGCGACCTCCGCTCAGGTGATCGATAGTTGCGAGCTCCCTCGCCAGATGGACGGGATTGTGAAAGTCGTTGTTCAGCACCAATGGGCAGACTCGAAGCCGTGTCGTTGCTTGGGCCATCGCCACAAGTGGCGCGAGGGGAGCGGGACCGCTGTCGACGTGATCCCACGTGTGCATGACATCGAATCCGAGATCTTCGATAGCTCTGGCATGAGAGGGGATCTCATCGAAGTGGAGTTCGCTCGCTTGAAACCCAAAACGAAATGGATGCACGTGATGAGCCTACCGACGAGATGGGCCACTTCTCGTGCCGCGACCGGCAACGGGTGCCCTCTAGTCGCACCCGACAGTGAGAGAGCGAGAAGTCCAACGAGGCCTCCGAGTCCACGGCGAATCGTTGCTTTCGGACGCGAGTCTTGATGCATCGCCGGCGGTTCTACCCGCTGGCTGCAGGGTGGTCTCTGCGGGCCGTGCATGGGGTCGCTACCGGTCTGGTGGTCTTGCCAGTTGACTCTGCCCTACGGGAAGGGTTCATGCTCTAGAGGTGGATGAACTGCTGAGCATCGGCGACTTCTCCGACCGGTGCGGCCTATCGGCCAAAATGCTTCGCTCGTACGCCGCGGCCGGCCTTTTGGTGCCCGCAGCCGTCGACGGCTCGTCGGGCTACCGCTACTACTCGACCGGCCAGCTGCACCGGGCCCGGATCATCGCCCTACTGCGCCGGGCCGGGATAGCGGTCGATCAGATCGCGATGTTCTTCGGCAATCCCGACACAGTCCAGCTTGATTGCTGGGACCGAGAGATCGTGAGTGAGTCGACGGCCCGCCGCCAAGCGCTGGCCCAGGCTCGAGCAGCCCTGGCGCTGGCTCAAGCACCTCCTCCAGCCCAGCCAAAAGCCTCGATGAAAGGAGCCGAAGTGACGTACGCATATGTCACCGGAACGGCCACCCATATTGGTGGGCGCGACACCAACCAGGACGCCGTGCTGGTCAGCGATGATTTGTTGGCAGTGGCGGACGGACTGGGGGGCCTCCAACGTGGCGAAGTCGCAAGCCGACTCGCCCTCGACACCCTTGATGCAGCCTTTGCCGCAGACCGAAGCATTTCGGGACTGCTCACCGCCGGCCGAGAAGCCAATCGGGCGGTATGGCGGCAGGCGAATGGGCAGGACGCAACCATGGGCACCACGCTGGCGGCCCTGGCGTTGACTTCCGACGGAGCAGCAGTCGTTCTCCACGTGGGTGACTCACGTCTGTACCGCTTCCGGGCCGGGCGACTCGAACAGCTCACGCATGACCACACCGTCATCGCAGATTTGATCCGCGCTGGCGAGCTCAGCGAAGAGGACGCCCATACCCACCCCTACCGGCACGTCCTCACGCGAGCGATCGGCGTGGTCCCAGAGGTCGACATCGACTACGCCGGAGTGAGCTGCGAACCCGACGACCGACTCCTGCTCTGCACAGACGGTCTTTTCAATGCTCTGACCCCCGATGAGCTCAACATCGTGTTGGCATCGGACGCCGAGCCCCAGAAGTCCGCCGACCAACTGGTCACGAGTGCCGTGGAGTGCGACGCAGAAGACAACGTCACCGTCGTGATCATCGACGTTCATTGAGACCGGCGAACGGGAACCTCGTAAGGCAGCAACGAGCGATCGCGGCCCGTCCAGGCGTCCCGAAAGGACACGGGTCTCGCCGATGTGAAGGGTCGGTAGCCTCAGGGCATGGGGAACGCCTCAACATCCCGCCCTGATCTGGCACAGCACTGGGACGACGCCTATGAGCGTCGGGGCACCACGGGGGTGAGTTGGTTCCAGCCTGAGACCACAATGTCCATTGACCTGTTCAATCATCTTGGCATCGCCCACGATGCCGCAATCATCGACGTTGGCGGCGGCGCATCCCTGCTGGTTGATTTCCTGATTGATCAAGGGTTCAGCGATGTCTCAGTGGTTGATGTCTCAAAGGCCGCTTTGTATGCGACACGTGAGCGAATCGGCGCCGGTGCCCCTGTCACGTTCTTGAATGAAGATCTCCTGACCTGGCGTCCAGCAAGACGGTTTGATGTGTGGCACGACCGGGCCGTTTTCCATTTTCTGGTTGAACCGAGCGACAGGGACGTGTACCTCCATCTCCTCAGGTCAGCTCTTCATCCAAGTGGCGCACTCATCATGGCCACCTTTGCCCCGAATGGCCCGGAGTACTGTTCGGGCTTGCCTGTCGCTCGCTATTCCGCCGACGAACTGACTTCTCTACTCGGCGATCGGTTCGAGATTGTCGAGGTGCGTGACGAACAGCACTCCACACCAGGAGGAGCGATCCAGCCCTTCACATGGATATCGGCACGAGCGTCGGCGTCGTAGATCCGTGGAGCACAACGATGTGTGGATGGCTGTTGACGAGCAAACGGTCGGCACTTGCCAAAGATCTGCCTCGGCTCATTGAAAGTCGGTGGGATGCCCAGTGGATGCTCAGTTGCTGTGACCGAATGGAGGATCCGACAGGTTGTGGCCACTCGTCATCGAGGCCAACGTCACGTGAGGGCGCGGTCGCGGCGATCGAAGGAGTCACCCCGTGCACCGGATTAGTGCCGCATGCCTATCTCAGCCTGGACTCGTCCTGAGTCGAGGCGAGCGCATCAGCGTCCGAAGGCCTACCATTCTGAAGGAGTCTTGAAAGCAGGTACCGATGATGCTGGCGGAAGTGTTTGGCCCCGACCTGTTGATCGTCGTCATTGTGGGCATGGCCATACCCCTGTGGGCGATCATCGACGCTCTGAGTCGACCAGCCGCCGCTTTCTATGGCGCTGGAAGCAACAAGACCGCTTGGGTCATCGTGCTGCTCGTTGCGACCTTCGTGTTGGGCCTCGGGCTCTTTCTCGCCTTGTTCTATCTCATTAGCGTCCGCAGAAAAGTCCATAATCAGATGCAGCTGATGTCCCGCCCGTAGGCGTGAGGTCGGGCTTGCGGCTGCCCCAGTCCTCGATCCACCGAACCCGGGACGTCGCAGTGCGATGTGGCCCGGTGCGTGGGTCGAAAACAAAGGCATGTGACGCACGCGGCGCAGGTAGATGGTCGGAAGACATCAAACCTCCGCGATCGGCGGCGGAATCTGGGAATGGCGACTGTCACCTGCGCCGACCTGAGCGCGTCGGACCGTCGAGCTGACACAATGACCCGTGTGTCGAGTTGGGGTGTCTTCGAGGCCCAAGCTCCGAATCTGGCTGTGTTTGGAGCGGAACGCCTGGCCGCTGCACCGGCGTACTTGGCAACCCTTCGGAAGGCGGGCGCACCTCGAGTCCATCCCATCGCGCCAATCATCGGCGCCGGACGGCTCTTCGTCTTCATGGAACCGACCTCGCCCAAAGTTCGCGACCTACGAGAACGGGGTTGGTACGCACTCCACAATGGCGTGGCGGACACATCTGGGACCGGCGGCGAGTTCTCCGTCAGCGGCCAGGCCACCCTGATAGACGATCCCGAACTACGCACCGTCGCCGCTGTAGCGGCCTCGTACCAACCGGAGGATCGCTACATTCTCTTCGAGTTGGCGATCGCCGAAGCTCGCTGCAACGGTTATGGGGACGTGCCTCTTCCGGATCCGAGTCGCTGGATGCCGTGACGAGCGCCGTCTTTGGCGCGCACCACGGGCGCGACTCGTGGCGCTTCACAGGGGATCCATGATCGGACGAACAGGCGGTGCACGGCCGAACCGGCGGTGCACGGCCGAGCGGGCGGAACACGACCGAACCGGCCTACCGCATCCCGATCGCCGAGGCGAGGTTGATTGGCGCCGAGAGGCCGATCGGCCTGGCCGCGTTCGCAGGGATCACCGGCCGCTGATCTTTGCTTCGAGTCCGTCGATTCGATCAGCCAGATCCTTGAGCCCACCCTCGGTGTGTATGTCGAGGCGGTCGAGTATCTGCACGGTGTCGTCATAGGTGTGCTGTGATCGGATGTCGCTGGCCACGCTCTGCACGTTCTGTCCGACCATGATGACGGAGAGCAGGACCAATTGGAGGAACGTTTGGGCAATCCAGGCGATGATGCCCTCGCCGCCCGGCTTGAGCGCCGGCGGCAATCCAATCAGGGCGATGGCCGCGAACACATAGGCGCACCACATCGATCCAACGATATTGGTGAGGAACACGGCGATCTTGGCGTTGACCCCGTTGGCCCTCTTGACCTCTGCTCGCAGCCCCCGAATGCTGATCGCTTGACCGATGTGATGGTGAATCTTGACCGGGTTCTGTATCTGAAAATCGTTCATTTGCTCTCCTCGTCCGGGGGTCGCTCATGAGCATGGCATGAGACCGAAACCCTTGCGGTGAAGGCTTGGCTCCGAGGTCGGTCCGGGCGCGGCCGCACCGGGGTCATCGTGCCGCGTCGCAGGCGCTGATCGCGACCGGGGGTCGCTGGATGTGGGCGGGACGGCTCCCGCGCGTGCCGCCGGTTGCGGGTCTCGCCGCGCTCGGTGACGCGGTGGTGGCGCGCAACCGACATCGGCTGTCCGGTGGCAGCCCCGGCTGACGCTCCTTACTTCCTTCGCCGGCTGTCGCGACTCGTTAGCGGGCCGGGACCTCCTGGGGCGGCGGTGGACCGACGTAACGAGCGGCCGGACGGATCAGTCGGTTGTGGGAGGCCTGTTCCATCACATGGGTGCTCCAGCCGATGGAGCGGCCGGCGGCAAAGGTCGGGGTGAACATGTGCCGGGGGATGCCGCACAAGTGCATGACCACGCCGGCATAGAACTCGACGTTGGCGTAGAGGTGGCGTCCGGGCTTCAGTTCGGCCAGCACATCGACAATCGTGCGCTCCACCTGCACGGCCACGTCTACCAGTGGCCCACCGAGCCCCTCTGCGACCCCACGCAACAGGAGCGAGCGGGGGTCGTCGGTCTTGTAGACCCGATGGCCGAACCCCATGATTCGATCGCCCCGCTCAACCAGTGGCCGGATGTATGCCTCCGCACGATCGGGCGTGCCGATGGCGTCGAGCAGGTCGAGGGCCCGACTCGGCGCACCGCCGTGGAGCGGGCCCGACAGCGCACCGATCGCCCCCACTATGGCCGCCCCCAGGTCGGCACCGGTCGACGTGATGACCCGAGCGGTAAAGGTCGAGGCGTTGAAGCCGTGGTCAATGGTCAGGATCATGTACTGCTCGACGGCGCGGGCGTGCTGCTCGCTCGGGACATGGCCCGTCAACATGTAGAGGTAGTTGGCGGCGAAAGCGAGATCGTCCCGCGGGACCAGAGGCTCGTGGCCTTCCCGGAGCCGGTGCGCCGCCGCCAAAATGGTCGGGACGACGGCGCACAACCCGAGCGCCTGGCCGTGCAGATCCTTGGCGCCTATGTCGTGGGTCGGTGGCCAGCCCAACTCGGCACCGAGCACGGAGACCGCGGTGCGAAGCACGTCGAGGGGCGCACCCTGCCTCGACAATGCCGGAAGCAACGCGGCCAGCCCGGGTGGCAGCGTGCGAAGCGGCCTGACCGCCGCGGCGAAGGCGTCCGATGCCGTCGCGTCGGGAAGTTCACCCCGGAAGAGCAGATACCAGACATCTTCGAGGGAACGTTGCTCGGCGAGGTCAACCGCGGAGTACTCCCGGTAGTGGAAGAACCCTTCCAGTCCGCGCACGTCACCCACGGTGGTCTCGGCCACGACGACACCTTCGAGCCCGGCCGGCACGTCACCGCTCGTCTCTGTGGCCGGGCGAATGCGGGCCACGCCCATCAGGTCGCGCGACGAGACCACACCGAGCAGTTGCCCGTCATCGACCACCGGCAGGTGCCGGTAATGGTGTGAGGTCAGGCTGCCCCACGCCGCGTCCACCTTCTCGTCCGGGCGGAGGACATCGGGGTGCGGGGTCATCCAGAGATTGACGGTCTCCTGATCGGGACGGGCCGACGTGGCCGCGGCCCGGAGGAGGTCACGCTCGGTCAGTATCCCGACCGTCTTGTCCAACTCGGTCACGATGACGGATCCGGTGTCCGCCTGCTGCATCAGGCGGGCGGCCGCGGCCAGGGTGTCGGCGCTGGTACACGTGACGGCGGGGGTGGTCATGAGGTCTCGCACGACTGTCTCCATGCGTCCACTATGCCCGCGTGGCCTCTGTCTGTAAATGTTGATCAAGTCAATATATGGTGGTTGGGTGGACCGGATGCTGCAGAGTGAGGAGGCGGCCCGGCGGCTCGGCGTCAAGGTGGCCACGCTGTACGCCTACGTCAGCCGGGGCCTGCTGGAGTCGCATCCTGAGCCGAATGGCCGGCGGCGTCTGTTCGACCTGGCCGACATCGAGCGCCTGGCCAAGCGACGACGGGGTGGACGCGAGGTGGAGACCCGGTTGGCCACCATCACGACCGGGGTCACCCAACTCCGGGAGGACGGTCCGGCGTACCGGGGTCGGCCGGCCGTCGAGCTGGCCCGGCGAATGTCCTTCGAGCAGGTGGCGGAAATGCTGTGGCAGTCCGACGCGAACGCGGTGGCGCCAACCGACTGGACCGCACCCGATCACGGCCCCTGCCCCCTCATCGAGACGGCCGACCGCTTCAGTTGGACGCTCGTCATGTGCGGCGCCGCTGATCCCCTGCGGGCCGACGCCCGACCCGAGTCGATCCATCGATCGGCCCGCCGGATCATTGCCGCGTTGGTGGACTCCGTAGGACACCGCGCTGCAGGCGACGATCGCACCGGACCGATCGCCGACCGGTTGGCCGGTCGTCTGGTCGGCCGTGAGTCCTCCTTGTCGGCCACCGCCATGAACGCCGCCCTCATCCTCATGGCGGACCACGAGCTGGCCACCTCGACCCTGGCCGTGCGGGTGGCGGCATCTGTTCGAGCCGACATCTACGACGCGTTGCTGGCCGGACTGGCCACCATGGCCGGACCACTCCATGGCGGAGCCAGCCAGCACGCCTATGAGCTGTTGGTGGCGGCCGAGCGCGATGGCGCCGCCCGCGCGCTCAACGACGCCTTGCGTTCTCAGCGCCACCCCCCCGGCTTCGGGCACCTGGTGTACACCGGGGGCGACCCGCGCTTTGACGCGCTGCTCCCTCTGGTCGAGCCCCTCCTCAGCGAGGAGCGGCGGCAATTGCTGCGCCAGATCATGGACCTGGCCGACGCTAACCAGGTGGGTCCGTGCAACAGCGATCTGGCCCTGGCCGCCCTCAGTTGGGGCACCGGCATGCCCAGCGACGCTGGGCGTACCATCTTCACCCTGGCCCGCATCGCCGGCTGGACCGCCCACTACCAGGAAGAGCTCACCGAACGCCCCCTGCGCTTCCGCGCCCGTGCCGTCTACAGCGTGTGACCTCGATTAGCCGCGGCCAGACCCCTCAGCCCCGCGCACAGGCGCCGCCGCTCGGCCGATCGGCCTGTCCCCACCCAAGGATCTCACCTTGGGGCCAGAAGTCACCCGTGATCTCATCCTGGACGTAGGGCACCGGAGCCGGTGCGCCTTCGGCCAAGCTGTGCACGGCGGCCAGCAGGACGTCGACGTCCTCACCCGAGGTGCCCAGCCCGCAACTGGCGCGCACGGCGCCGGGTATGCCTCGGCGGTCCCCGCGCTGCACGGCGGCCCGGGCCTCGGCCACTCCCTCGGGGCCGACGCCGAGCAGGCGAAGCAGGTAGGGGTGGGCACAGAAGCACCCGTGGCGCACCCCGATGCCCCATTCCGCGCTGAGGCGGGCGGCCACCAGCGCGTGGTGCATGCCCTCGACGGTGAAGGCCGCCAGCGCCAATGTGTCGGTTCCCGGTCCGGGTCCCAGCACCCGCACGCCGTCAATGGCGCGCAGGCCCTCATGGAGCCGGGTCGAGAGTGCCGCCTCGTGTTCCATCACGGCATCCCAACCAAGTCGCGCCAGCTCGTCCATGGCGGCGCCGAAGGCCACCGCGCCGATCACGTTGGGGGATCCGGCCTCTTCCCGATCGGGTGGGTCGGTCCAGATGACCTCGTCCAGATCGACCAGATCGACCGCGCCGCCCCCGGCCAGGAAGGGGTCGCCGGTGGCGAAGACACTCCGGGGCCCGATGAGGGCGCCGGCGCCATAGGGGGCATAGAGCTTGTGCCCGCTGAAGGCCATGAAGTCCGGCTCTGGGGGCAGGGGCCGATGCGGGGCCAACTGCGCCGCATCGAGCAGGACCGGGATCCCGCGTCCGTGGGCCTCGGCACAGATCCGGGCCACCGGCGGTGACCACCCGGTCACATTGGAGGCCCCCGTCAGAGCGAGCAGGGCCGGGCGCCGACCCGCATCGAGGACAGCCGTCACGTCCTCCACACTGAACGTCCCGTCTTCCCCGCACTCCACCCAGCGCCGCCGCGCCACCCGGGCCCAGGGCAGCAGGTTGGCGTGGTGCTCGACCACCGTGGTGGCCACCACGTC
>OBLU010006518.1_pt1 | contig 10375 bp, 7 predicted proteins | sample 1518681 | NCBI WGS metagenome assembly OBLU01 (sample SAMEA3539304, study PRJEB22396) | soil metagenome | biome: tundra; feature: field; material: soil | place: USA | collected 2010-05 | depth 0.15 m
GTCCTGGGGAGGGGTGATGACGTTGAGGTTCGCGGTGGAGGCGATCGCGCCGAACCCCCAGCGGGACGGGAACACCCAGGCGAGCTGGCTGAGCCCGGCAATTCGCGTCAGGGATATCACCCCGCCGGACAGGATGAGCTGGATGATGGTGAGCAGTACCAGGAGCGGCATCGTCCTCTCCGGGAAGCTCACGAGGGAGGACACGAGCAAGCCCGCGCACATCGAGGCGAGGGCGAGCGCTGCGACGCCGAGCATCAGCTCGGTCAGCGGGGCGCCGGTCAGCAAGGCGCCCGTGGACGGCATCGGCCGGCCGGCCAGCCCGAGCGTCACCAGGACGAGCGACTGCACGATGCTGATGACGCCGAGCACGAGCAGCTTGGAGACCAGGTAGGCGCCGGAGGACAGGCCAGCCGCCAGTTCCCTGCTATAGATCTCGCGTTCCTTGACCAGTTCCCTGACCGTGCTCGCGGCCCCGGCCAGGCAGGCGCAGGCGAGCAGCATCACTAGCAGTTCCCGCGCGTTCTGGTTGGTCCCGGGCGGGCCGGCCAGGCCGTCCCGGGCCGGGAAGAGGCGGATCAGCACGCCGAGGACGACGGGCAGCGCCCCCATGAACGCCAGGTAACCGCGTTCCGAAGCGATCACCCGTACGTAGCGCCCGGTCAGCGTGGTCATCTGCCGGACAGCGCCGCGCCACGGCGGCGGCGGGACGGCCAGCGGCAGCCGCTGCTTCTCGGGAGGTTGGACAGGCTTCTCTTGTGGCCCCCTCACGTACCGCGCGTATGCGGGCGAGGCAGCGAACTCGGCGGCCCAGTCGCGGTCCGGGTAACGCTCGAACGCCTGGAACACCTCGACCCAGCCTTGCTGGCCGAAGTAGCTGAGACCCTCGGCGGGGGGACCGTAGAACGCCACCCTGCCGCCGGGGACGAGGACGAGCAGCCGGTCGCACTTGCCTATGTGGGTGACGCTGTGCGTGACGACGATGACGGTCCGGCCATCGTGAGCCAGATCCCGCAACCACACCATGACCCTTCCGTCCAGGCCGGGATCAAGCCCGGAGGTCGGCTCGTCGAGGCACAGCAGGGACGGTTTGGTCAGCAGTTCCTGCGCGATGTCGGCCCGCTTGAGCTGCCCGCCGGACAGCTGGGCCAGGCGCGTGTTCGCGTGCTGGGTCAAGCCAAGTTCGCCGAGGACCTCATCGACACGGCTGTCCCGTTCGCTGGGGCCGGTGTCGGCGGGGAAGCGGAGCTTAGCGGAATACTGCAGGGCGCGGCGGGCGGTCAGCCCGGTGTGCAGAGCGCTTTGCTGTGGGACGAAGCCGATGCGGCGCCTCAGCTCGGCGTATTGCCGGTACAGGTCCCGGTCGTCGTAGAGCACGATGCCGGTGTCTGCCGGGCGCAGTCCGGTCAGCGCGCCGAGCAGGGTCGACTTGCCCGCACCGGACGGTCCGATAATGCAGAGCAGGCAGCTCTCGGGAACCGGGAAGCTCACATGGTCGAGCAGCACCTTGCCGCCCCTGACCTTCACGACCAAGTCCTGCACGGTGACGCTGATCTCCCCGTCGTCGACGAACTGCCGCAGCTCATCTCCTGCAAGGCGGAACGTGGAGCGGCCGATCCCGACGATGTCCTGCTCAGTGACCGTGGCCCGGGATACTCGCCTGCCGTTGACGAAGGTGCCATTCTGGCTGCCAAGGTCGGCGATCTCATAGCCTCCCGCGGGCAGCCTGCTCAACTCGGCGTGATGGGGGGAGGTGTCGAGGTCATCGGCTAGGATCAGGTCGTTGCCCGGAGCGCGGCCGATTCGCATGGCCCCGGCCGGCAGCGGCATCCGTACCGTGGGACGGCGATCCACGCCCGGCGGTATCTGTACGCGCGAGGGGTCCGGGTCCGTACGAGGCACCGGTGCCGGGTCGCCGAGCGCGGCGGTGGCGGCGGCGGCCAAGACGCGGCTGTCGTCGTCCTCGTCCGCGAGCCGTTCCAGGGCTAGCCGGGCGGCCAGCGCCATGCCCTCGTGCCTGCCGCGCAGGATCCCTGCCAGCTCCTGGACCGCCCCGGCCCGGATTCCGGCCAGGCCGTTCTCCATCGCCTGCTCGAGCTCGGGCGGCAGCGGTGCGGGCGTGGTGACCGGGCGGCTGCGGCGGGCGATGTACAGCTCCCCCTCCATGCCGAAGGTCCACTTACCGGGTGTCTGGTTCGGGGTGGCCGCCCGCACCTTGTCGTAGACGTAGTCATACAGCTCGTCTAGCCCGACCAGGCCGTCCTGGTCGCGGTCGGCCTCCCCGGTCCTCAGCCCCTCCACCAGTGCGCTGGTGAACACCGACGGCGCCGCCTCGGCCGGTTCGTCTGCCTCGAAGGCGTACTCCATCGCGCTTGACGCGGTGATCACCGCCCGGCCGCGGCCGCCGAACTGCTGCTCAATCCCCACGTCCATGCTTGCCCTTGGCATAAGGCCGCGCTCGAACGCGCCCGCATAACAGCAGTCCAGTAGCAGTACCACCCGCCGCGAGCGGCTGCGGTTCATCTGGCGACTGACGAAGTCGGCCGCCACCGCGGTGGCGCCGAGCCGCTTCAGCATTGTGTTGGAGGCTGCGAAGTACAGCTCGCCGTCCTGGTCCTTGATCCCGTGACCGGAGAAGTGCAGCAGCAGCAGATTATCTGCCCGGCGGTCGGCGAAGAATTCCTCCACCGCCAAGTTGATCACGTGAGCAGGCTCATTGAGCAGCGTGCGCACCTCGAAGCCGCCGACCCCGGGATCGCGCAGCACCGCCGCCAGGGCCCGGGCGTCGCTGGCCGGGGCCCACAGTTTCCGCAGCCCCTGATCGGTGTACTGGTCGCTAGCGATGATCAGCGCGCTGCGTGTCCCGTCCACGGGGCCGGTCACCGGCTCGTGTGCCGGGCCAGCCACTCGTCGGTCAGCCGCCGCTGCTCCTTCGACGACACCCCGGTCAGCTCCAGCACATCGCCGCCGAGCCCCAGCTTGATGCTGCGCCGGGAGGAACCGGCCAGCCACGACCGGACCGCCCCTATCACGGCGGCGAGCAACTGCGAATCGGCCATGTTGACCACCAGCGCGCCAAGCGTCGCGACATCCACCGCCCGAGATCCCGGCGGCGGCTCGCCCGCCGATGGCGTCTCCACTGAGTTGACGTCCAGGTCGAGGAGCTCGCGGCGAAGCTGCCGGGTGGCCTGGGCATGCTCCTCGGCGTCGCCGTCGGGCCCGACCGCCAACACAATGTCGAGCGTCGCCGCGTGCTCATCCATACCCGCCCCCTGCACGACCGGCTCGTCTCGTGAACCTGGCACTGGCACCCCACGATCATAGAGGTGGCAGGGAACGCCCGGAAGAGAGATTCTTCGAGGTGCGACTGACGGTCACCGCAGGGCACCGCCCTTGCGGGGATTGTCCAGTACAGGCGGCTCTTTGCGCGGGGCGCGTGAAGGCTCAAGTTGCCCTCCTTAACAGGCTTCCCAGTCAGCCGCCGTCCTCGGGTGGCAGAGTTCACGGCTGCCGACCTGACCAGGTGGGAATGGCCAAGATCTCGTGCCGTGCCCGTAGCGCTCGACCCCTGTCCGCGGCAGAAGCGGGCGGCGAGTGCGGCCAGGCGTCACCGGCATTGCTCCGATTCTGCAGTTTGCCCCTCAGTAAACTATGACGATATTGCCTGATATGCCACGCATTGTGTTCGCTGACCGACCTGGGGGAAGACGATCTTGCCTTACGCCGCGAGCAATCGTCTGGCTCTGGCTCCCATCCCCGAGGCGAGTGAACTCGGTTTCAACTCCTCTTCAATCCGCAGCAGGTATGCGGCGGCCATGGCGATCAGCAACCGCATGTTACGTACGCAATCTACATAGGCATTCGGAGCTGACCTGACCGCCCAACTCCTAGCCAAAGATCTTGTCCATTACCTCTGCGCCCTGGGTGAGCGCAGGCCGGATCTCGTGGCGGTAGACCGACTCCGTCGTGGCCGTACGGTCGTGCCCGGCCAGCAGCGCGATGCTCTCCACGGGAACGCCGCTCGCGGACAGAACCGACACGAAGGTGTGCCTCATCTCCCGGGGCACCCAGTCCTCGCCGAGACCTGCCTTCTTGGTGATCAACCGGAACGCGCGGATGACGTTGTTAGCGCTCAGTGGCGTGCCGACCGTGGACGCGAAGACCAGGCCGTGCTCCTGCCAGAGCTCACCGGCCGTCAGCCGGTCCCTCTCCTGAAGCTCCTGCTGCTGCCGCAGCGCCTCCACGCAGCGCCGCGGCAGCGCCAGGGTTCGCCGCGACTTCTTAGTCTTGGTGTCGTCGCCCTCGCGATCCGAACGCCACACGTAAATCGCGAATCGGTCTTCGCCTGCTCGGCCCGGATCGAATCCCGCGACAGTGACCGGCTGCCATCCAGCGGAATCGTCCACCCAGGTCACCACGTGATCCCACCGCAGCGCACGGGCCTCCTCCGTACGGATGCCGGCCAGCAGGCTCAGCACCGCGTACCCGTGCATGCGCGTGCCCTCTGCCGCGACCAGCAGCGCCTTCGCCTGATCCAGCGTGAAGCTCTTGGACGCCCTCCCGCTGCGACCCTGCGGCGTCTTCACCAGGGCCGCGACATTCCGCCCAACGAGGTCGTTGCCCTCCGCGTGCCGGATCGCCCGCTCCAGCGAGTTCCGGGTGATCTGCAGAGACCGGGTCGAGTACCGGGTCGCGAGCTGGCCGAGAGCCGACCGGACTTCGCCAGCGCTCAGGACGCGCAGCGGTTTAGCGCCGATGAGCTCGAGAACCGGCTCCAGCAGGCCTTGGTAGAGGGTGCGCGTCCTCTCGGACGTGCCGTCCAGCCCCTCGCGCAGCCAGTCGTCCACGGCTTCCCGCACCGTGAAAGTGCTGGAGGACCTGACTCCCGCGTTCAGCTCCTGATGCAGCGTCTTGAGCTTCTCCCGGACTTCCTGCTTCGTTCGGCCGAAGACCTTCCGCCGGACTCGCTTCCCGTCGGGCCCGTAGCCGAGCGAGACCGAGCCCACGTACCGGTTCTTCGCCGCAGCGAAGTAGATCGCGTCCTCGCCGCGACCGCGGCGGCGGGTAGTCGTTTCGGACATAACGGGGAGCCTAACACTTAGGCTCCCCGTTAGGCTCCCCGGCGACCTTCCTGTGGATAACTTAGGCTTCTGACCTGCGCCCCGACCGCGACTCGAACGCGGGACCTACTGCTTAGGAGGCAGTCGCTCTATCCGCTGAGCTATCGGGGCCTGCCGAGGCTTTAGCTTACCTGGGCCGCCCGGAACAATCATGCCAAGCGCCGCTGGACGTGATCGTGAGGCGGGAACTAGCGCGCGGTGTGCTGGTCCGGGCGGAAGGCGGCGCCGTGACCGGGCACGATCACCGTGGCGAAGGACAGCAGCAGTGCCCGGCTAGCGTGCAGGGCGCCCGCGTCCGAGCCGAGCGGATCATCGGCGGGGCCGTCCGCGCCCCACCAGGCATGCGTGCAGGCGAACACGTCGCCCGGCGTGGACGCCACGGTGGAAATGTCCTGCGCGGTGTGCCCGGGCGTGCGCAGCAGCCGGACCGAGGGCCCGAGCACCGCCCCGTCGGCGTCCCGGTCGATCCAGCGGTCGCCTGCGTACACCGCCCAGTGATCATGAATCCGCGCCGCGGGGAACAACGCCGCGTTGACGGTGTGATCGGGGTGATGATGGCTGAACACGACGTCGGTCACGTCCCCGGCGAGCGGACCATGAGCGGCCAGCGCGGCTAGCAAGGCCGCCCGGGAGGCCACCATACCGGGATCGACGACGATCACCGCGGTGCCGTCGATGATCAGCGTGACGGTCCCCGCCACCCGCTCGTCGTCGCCGTCCCGGCCGACGTAGCCCTCATGCAGGACATGAACCGACGCGGACCCGCCGGGCGCGATGTTGAGATCAGGCACGAGGCCGACCCTACCCGCAGGCCACCTCGGCACCGCGCCGCCAGCCGGGTCGCGTTGCCGCACGTTCTGGGCGGCTGGGAAGGCGTCGTCCTCACCCGCCTCCTCTGAACGACCCATTTCCAGAACGAACGGTGGTGCGTGCCCCACGCAATCCGCCACGCTCCGCTGGCCCGAGCGGCGAGCGGGGTGGCTGGGGAGGGGGAAGGGAGGTTGCTAGGGGAGGGGGAAGGGGAGGTTGATGCCGTCTAGGGCGTGGGCGCACAGGTCGTCTTCGCGGTCGGCGGGGAGGGCGGCGATGATCGTGGCGACTAGGTCCCGCAGGCGCTTGATGTTCGCGGCGAAGACCTCGAAGACCTCGGCCTGGGTGACGCCTTCGCCTTCCTCCAGGCCGGCGTCGAGGTCGGTGACGAGGGCGAGCGGGGTGTAGCACAGGGCGAGCTCGCGGGCCAGGACGGCCTCCGGGTGGCCGGTCATCCCGACCAGCGTCCAGCCCTGGGCGGCGAACCACAGCGACTCGGCGCGAGTGGAGAACCTTTGCCCCTCGATGACGACCAGCGTGCCGGAATCCGCGGGGACCCAGCCGGACTCGCGGGCGGTCGCGATCGCGACCGGGCGGACCGACGGGCAGTACGGATCGGCGAACGGCACGTGGCATGCGCCCTCGTCGAAGTACGTCTGCTCCCGGTTCCTGGTCCGGTCCACGAGCTGATCGGGGATGACCAGCGTGCCCGGCCCGTACGAAGGAGTGAGCGAGCCGACGGCGGTCGGGGCGAGCACCCGCCGGACGCCGAGCGAGCGCAGCGCCCACATGTTGGCGCGGTACGGAATCTTGTGCGGAGGGAACCGATGGTCACGGCCGTGCCTGGGCAGGAACGCCACCCGCCGGCCGGCCACCTCCCCCACCGTGATCGGGTCGCTCGGCGGCCCGAACGGGGTGTCGAGCTTCACCTCTTCGGCGTCTTCGAGGAACTCGTAAAAGCCCGAACCGCCCACGACGGCAATGCTCGCGACGTCCGCCATGGCGGGTCAGGCGACCTTCTCGCTCGAGGAGGACCTCGAGGAGGACGAGGTCGACCTGGACGGCGTGCTCACGGTCTCCGGTGCCTTCTTCGCGGCCGGCTTGTCCGCCGACGCGCTACCACCTGAACCCGGCTCGCTCGACGCCGAGGAGGAAGAAACAGAATCGCCTGAAGGCTTGTCCTTTGTCCCTGCGTCAGCTGAAACCGTGCCGTTCTTCCTGCTGTCCGTGCGGTAGAAGCCTGACCCCTTGAACACGATGCCGACCGGCGAGAACACCTTCCTGAGCCTGCCTCCGCAGACGGAACACTCGGTCAGCGGCGCATCGCTGAACTTCTGCACAGCCTCGACCGGCTCACGGCATTCGGTGCAGGTGTACTGATACGTGGGCACGGATCCTCCTTCACGCAGGCTGGCTCAGATTAGCACTCTCGATATCCGACTGCTAAGCATATCTAACCGCACAGGCAGGCCCTAGATTCCTCAGCCGCTGGGGACGGAGGGCCGTCAGGCGGGAGCGGGCAGCGCGGTGACGCCATGGGCGGGCCGCACCACGGCGCGCACCGGGACGTCGTGGGCTTCGGCGGGCAGCCGGTCCACCAGTTCGTCGTCGTAGAGCAGGGCGATGAGGGGAACCAGCGGCCCGACCCGGGCGAGGGCCCGGTCGAAACTTCCGCCGCCCCGGCCGAGCCGGTGGCCGGCCCTATCCACCGCCAGCGCCGGCACCAGCACCGCATCAGCCCGGGCCACCGCCGCCACCCCCCGCGGTGCCTCCCCCGGCTCTAGCAACCCGCGCGCCCCCGGCACCATCGACTCCGGCCCCTCATAGGACGCCCAGTCCAGGTCCCCGTCCCCCCGCAGCACCGGCAGCACCACGTAGGTCCCCCTTTTCCACAGCCCGTACACCAGCCCCCGCGTCTCCGGCTCCGCCCCCACCGAGTAATAAACCGCCACCGTCCCCGCCATCTGCAACTCCGGCAGCGACAACACCGCATCCCTGATGAGCCGTCCCCCCGATGTGCGCTCCTCAGCAGAGGACTTGGCCCGCGCGTCGAGCAATCGCGAGCGCAACAGCGCCTTCTCCGCTCGCACGTCGCGCATGGTTTGCTCCCTCGGGACGGATAGCGGTGCGCTGGCTGGGAACCGGCCGGCGTTCGGTCCGCCGGAAGGCTCCCAGCCACCGTACCGCGCCCCATTCCGCCCCGATTTGAAGCAAGAACAAGCACGTCGAGCGTCCCTAGCGCCGAGATCACACCCCAGCATTCGCTAGTGTTCAGGCATGGCTGATACCGCCTCCGCCGCCAAGGATGTGACCAAGGCTGTCATTCCTGCCGCCGGTCTGGGCACCAGATTCCTGCCCGCGACCAAGGCGACACCCAAGGAAATGCTGCCGGTGGTCGACAAGCCCGCGATTCAGTACGTCGTCGAGGAGGCCGTCGAGGCCGGCCTGGACGACGTGCTGATGATCACCGGCCGGAGCAAGCGCTCCATCGAAGACCATTTTGACCGGGCCTACGAGCTCGAAGAGGCGCTGGCCGCCAAGGGTGACACCCAACGGCTCGCCCAGGTACGTGAGTCCAGCGAGCTCGCCACCGTGCACTACGTGCGCCAGGGCGACCCGAAGGGGCTCGGCCACGCCGTTCTCTGCGCGGCCCAGCACGTCGGCAACGAGCCGTTCGCGGTCCTGCTCGGCGACGACATCATCGACAGCCGCGACCCGCTGCTGACCCGGCTGATCGAGGTGCGCAAGCAATACGGCGGCAGCGTCGTCGCGCTGATGGAGGTCGACCCGGAGCAGGTCTCCCAGTACGGCTGCGCCGCCATCTCGCCGACCTCGGATAATGACGTGGTCACGGTCACCGACCTGGTCGAGAAGCCGGTGCCAGGTTCGGCGCCGAGCAATTGGATCCTGATCGGCCGGTACGTGTGCGACCCGGCGATCTTCGGCGTCCTGCGCGAGACTCCGCCCGGCCGGGGCGGCGAGATCCAGCTCACCGACGCGCTCATGACGCTGGCGTCGGCGAGCCCGGCCGAAGGCGGCGGCGTGCATGGCGTGCTGTTCCACGGCCGCCGCTACGACACGGGCAACAAGCTCGACTACCTCCGCACGCTGGTCCAGTTCGCCTGCGAACGATCCGACCTGGCCGAGGAGATCGTCCCCTGGCTGCGCAAGTACCTGGACAGCCTCCCATGACGGAGCCGGGCGAGCTGATCTCGGTCGAGGCGCACCTGGCTGACATCTTGTCCGCCATCCGCCCGCTCGCTCCCACCGAACTGAGCCTGGGCGACGTCCACGGCCTGGTGCTGGCCGAGGACGTGGCGGCGAGCCAGCCGCTGCCGTCTTTCGACAACTCGGCGATGGACGGGTACGCGGTGCGGGTCGAGGACGTCGCCGCGGCGAGCGAGGACCATCCGGTCACGCTCCCGGTGGTGGCCGAGGTCGCGGCGGGTGACACCGGCGCGTACTCGCTGGCGCCCGGCACCAGCATCCGGATCATGACCGGCGCGATGCTGCCGCACGGAACCGAGGCCGTCGTGCCGGTGGAGTGGACCGACGGAGGTTCGGCCCGGGTGAGGATCCGCGGCAAGGCGGACTACGGCCACTCGATACGGCTGGCCGGCGGGGACGCGAAGGCGGGCGAGGTGCTCGTCACCGAGGGCACCCGGCTGCGCCCGATGCACATCGCCGTCATCGCGGCGGCCGGCCGCGGCACGGTCAAGGTCCGGCCTCGGCCGCGGGTGGTGGTGCTGTCCACAGGCAACGAGCTCGCCGAACCGGGCGCGCCGATCGTCCCCGGCCGGATCTGGGACTCCAACAGCTTCATGATCGCCGCGGCGGCCCGCGAGGCCGGCGCCAGCGCCTACCGGCAGGCCATCCTCCCGGACAACGCCGACGATGTGCTGCCGGCCATCGAGGACCAGCTGATCCGGGCCGACCTGCTGATCACCACCGGCGGGGTCAGCATGGGCGGCGAGCACGACGTGGTCAAGGCAGCGCTGCAGCGGCTCGGCACCATCGCGTTCCGCAAGGTCGCGATGCAGCCGGGCATGCCCCAGGGGTTCGGCACCATCGCTCAGACCGCCGCCGCGCCGGAGCCTAGTGCCCGTCGCGGCATCATCGGCAGGCTCGCGGACCGCGGGGAAGTGACGGAGAGCACGGTCCGTTCGGCGGGTGAGGCCGAGCGGGTGCCGATCTTCACATTTCCCGGCAACCCGGTCAGCGCCTACGTGTCGTTCCAGGTTTTCGCCCGGCCGGCCCTCGGCGCCCTGCAGGCCTACGACGGGCTGGGCCTGGAGACAATCCAGGCGGAGCTGACCGAGCCGCTGCGCTCGCCGCCCGGCCGGCGCTCCTTCCTGCGCGGCGTCCTGGACCGTCCGGCCGGGCGGGTGACCCCGCTCACCGGCCAGGGCTCCCACCAGGTAGCGACACTGGGCAAGGCCAACGCGCTG
>OBLU010006521.1_pt1 | contig 10373 bp, 6 predicted proteins | sample 1518681 | NCBI WGS metagenome assembly OBLU01 (sample SAMEA3539304, study PRJEB22396) | soil metagenome | biome: tundra; feature: field; material: soil | place: USA | collected 2010-05 | depth 0.15 m
CGTCGTCGATCACGGTCTTCTCCTCGCGCTTTTCCAGGTCGTAGAAGATGACCGGTTTCTTTTCGTCGCCGGCACCGATGCGCGGGAGACTGTGGAAGAGCAACTTGCCGGAGACAGCGGCGAGGTTGTCGAAGCGCCCGGCTTTGGGCGGCAGGACGACCACCCGCTCCTCGAAAGCCGCCAGATCAATCTCCACCGGCTTGGGCTTTTCGTCCTTGTTCTTCTCTTCTTTCTTCGCGTCCTTCTTATCGTTGTCTTTCGCGTCGTCCTTCTTCTTGTCCGCGTCGGTGGACTTCTTGTCGTCGGATTTCTTCTCGTCGTCTTTCTTGGTGTCATCTTTCTTGTCTTTGGCCTTGTCGCCTTCCTCGTCGTTGCGCGGGGCGAGCGGGGAGAGGACCTCCTTACGGAGCGGCACGGCGGCGAGCACGGAGGTGTTGGCGTAAATCCAGGTCTCGTCCAGCTCGCTGTAGCTGGGCGCGAAGGTCCGACCGGTGCGGAAGAAGAGGTATTTGCCGTCAGGGTCAAACACCGGCAGCTCGTCGTTATAGAAGCCGGAGGTAACCTGGTGCTGCGCGTTGGACTTGCAGTCGTAAAGGGTGATTGCGGAGCTGCGATTGTCGATGTCTTGCGCCCAGGCGATCCAACGGCTGTCCGCCGACCAGCCGACGCTGAACCGGTTGAGCTCATCGTGATACATCCACAGTTGGCGGCCGAGGACGTGGTTGGTCTTAGCCTCAAAGTCGAAGAGGTTGATGCGCATCGCCTTGTCGATGAAGGCGATTTTCTTGCTGTCGGGCGACCATTGAGGGTGGTAGCGGAAGCCCGGGCCGAGCTTCGTGAGGGTCTGCTCCCCGACCTGATTGGTGCCGCCGCTGAGCTCCGCGCTCCGGACGGTCAGCTCGTACTCCCCGGTGCGGTCGCTGAAATAGACGATCCATTTACCATCGGGAGACCAGGCTGGGAAGCGCTCGTCGATGCCCGAGGTGCGGGTGAGGTTGCGCACGACGCCATGCTCGGCGGGAGCGGAGAAAATGTCGCCACGCGCGGCGAACAGCGCGCGCTTGCCGCTGGGTGATATCGTGGCTGCCTGGATGTAGCCCGACACGTTCTCATAATGCGGCTTGAGCGTGGCTCGGTCGGTCACGACCCGTATTTCCACTTCATGCTGCTTCTCCGTCTGCAGGTCCAGCAGGTAGAGCCGGCCCGCGTTCTCAAAGATAATGTCCCCCGGCCCGATGCTGGGGAAGTGAACATCGAACTCCTTAAAGAAGGTGACCTGGCGGACCTTATCGTTTTTGAGGTCGCAGGCCCAGATGTTGGCGCGCTTGTTCTTGTCCCGGTCGGAAAGGAAATAGAGCGTCTCACCGTGCCACATCGGGTTGGAATCGGCGGCGGGCGAGTGGGTCAGGTTGCGGGCAGTGAGGTTGTGGAGGTCGAACAGCCAGATGTCCGGGTTCATGCCGCCGCGGTAGCGTTTCCAGGTGCGGAAATCGACGCTGATGGGCACATAGGCCAGCGTCTTGCCATCAGGGGAAATGGCCCCGAACTCGCCATAAGGCATGGGCAGCTTCTCCGGCAGGCCCCCCTGCGCGGACACGCGGTAAAGCTGGTAGAACCGGTTCTTCGGGCTGGTCATGGAGGTCGCGTAGAGGATGTCCTGGCCGTCGGGGTACCAGCCCAGCATCCGGTCAGGCGCCCCGTGATGGGTGATCCGCTTGGGCAGGCCGCCCGTCACCGGCATCACGTAAATGTCCTCGTTGCCATCGTAATCGCCACTGAAAGCCAGCAGCGTCCCATCAGGTGAAAAGCGCGGGAACGATTCTTCGCCTTTTGGTGAACTGATCCGCAGCGCCACGCCGCCGGTCTTGTCCGCCAGCCAAATGTCGCCCGCATAGACAAAGGCGATCTGGGTCGCCGACACGGCCGGTTGCCGCATCATTCGCGCGTCAATGTGCGCGGGGACGGTGGGTTGAGCCTGTGCGGCGGGCGTCGGCGGCAGGGCGGCAAGTCCAAGAGCCAGCAGGAGCGAAAGGCGTGAGAGTCGGCGGTTCATGATGTGTTTTAGTATTGGTCAATGGCCACAAACGCCGGCGCTCGCCGACGAGTAACGCATCGACATGTACGCTTTTCAGGCCTGCCGGGCAATGGTGAAGAGAAAAGTTCCTCCTTTCTAACTCGGCAAGCTCCCGTTGGTTTGGGGCACGCGGCCATTGCGCTTGCCTCCACTCAGATTCGCAGGTAATGGATGTCTCGTGAGCTTCCTCAACCGCCGCACTTTCCTTCACCAAAGCCTGGGCACAGCCGCTGCGGTTATCGCGGTGCCACGCGCGCTCCACGCCGCCGTCGCTGCGCCCGCCACAGTCATACCCCAGCCTTGTGCGCCCACCGCGTGGCAAAAGCACGGTGTTGTCATCGAGCCGACGGAGGACTGGGAGGGGGGTCAGATTGAGAACTTCACCTCGCCCCCCGAGCCGCTCGCCAACGGCCGCTGGCGGCTCTGGTATTCACCCTGCGGCACGCAATACCGGATCGCCTACGCCGAAGGCACGCCCGGCAGCCCGCTGAAGAAGGTCCCGGCGCAGTGCACCCCCGGCGAGGCGGGCGACGGACCCTTCACGATCGGCCATCTGCCCAATAGATGGAACCCCGTGCAAGTCGTGCACATCCACCTCAAGAGCGGCAAGCACCGCATCTACTTCTGGGCACACGGGCCGGGCACTGCCCGCTACCTGGCGGCCGACAGTGACGACGGCAAACGTTACACGGTCATCGACCCCCATCGGCCTGTGCTGTATCACCCCTCTGACCGCGCCGCCCACGGCGTGCCCTCACCGGACGGCGTGATGCTGCACAACAAACCAAGCCCCGACCTGCCCGCGGACGAGCCTCCGGCCGTGCCGCGACTCATCTCCAATGACGCCACGAATATCTACCAGCTTGCGGATGGCTCCTTCGAGATGTATAGCGTCGCCCTCCTGTCCGTGCCCAAGGGCGACCCCGCCTACATGGCGCATGACAATGCCCCGGGCCTCCTCCGCGTCATCGACCGCTACACTTCGGCGGACGGCCTGCACTTCGAAGACCGCAAACGCGTGATCCAACGCGACGCTCACGACCCCGTGGACCAGCAGTTCTATTACCTGGCCGCCACCTTTACTCCGAAAGGCCGTGTCGGCATGTTGGGCCATTACCGCTGCCAGGCCCAGACGATGGACCTGGAATGGTGCTTCTCATCGGACGGGTTGACGTGGCACCGGCCCCACCGTTCGGCCTGGCTGCCTCGCGGGAACGAGAGCCAGCCCGACTCATACGGCATCTATGCTCCAAGCTCCCTCATCCAGCACGACGGCGAGTGGCACCTTTTCTACACCGGCGTCAACAGCGCCCATAACGGCAAGCACTCTTACGGTCCGCCGCGGTATGTGATCATGCACGCGACCACCCGCTCCATTTGGGCTTAAACAGCACCTATCTTGCAGGCCTTTTACTTCGTCCGCGCGCCAGGATGTCTTGCTAGCGCCAGTTCGAGAATGCGCTGCGCCGACTCCTGGTCGTTGTTACACACCTGAGTCGAGCCGGCAGCCCCGCTGGCGGGTGTCTTTGGCCGAAGCATGGCGATCCTCCGGAAGGAGTCTTCCACGTAGGCCCGGGCCCCTGGGTCTGCCGTTAGCAGCTCCTCATTGGTCAGGAGGATATTGTCGCACAGTAGCAGATCCAGGCGCTGCGCTGCCGCATCCGCTGCTCCGTCGTGGATCGTCTTCAGCGCCGCGCTGAGCTGGTGGTCTTGGTAAAGGCGATCAAGTGTCGCCGAGTAGGCCTCCGCGGTTTGAATCTTCCGCTCAAGGTCCCGATACGCGGCCCCAGCCACAAGGCTGCCGGCGACCACCGCAATCCCCAACAAGGGAATCAACCAATTCATTTTGAGATATGTTGTTTTCATACGATTAAGTCTTACTTCATCTTGGATAACGGACGCTTCGGCATTGTCATACTTATGTAAAATCCAACCGTTGTTTTGCCATGCACCAATCACCAACCTGTCTTGATACCGAGCAGCCATCCCGCTCTTATACGCCCAAACCTACCGCCTGATTGTTACCGGCCTATTACCGGCATATCCGTTGTTTGTCGCTATTCCGTCATAGAGAGGACACCGGCTGTCCCCCAATTTGTCTATGTCATATATGACAACCTCGAAGCATTTCCGTGTCGCTGTGTTTCACGCAGCCAGAATACCAGTCACGGGGCGGCAAAACCGCACCGGCACTAGCTTCCACCTGCTTCTTAAGCAAATCTCGCCTAAGGTTACCGGAATTCCGCCGAGGCCTGTGCGCGTGCATGCCATGTCGAAGAATGCATGTCATCACTCCATAGTGACCCGAGCAGCGGATTTGCGACAAACAGGAGGCGGGAATGTCGCAGTCAGCAGTTTGCAAGCAGTCTTCTGCTGGAAAGCTGCGGCGGTTCAAAAAGGCGGGCTTGCGCGCACCTGCGTACGGAGCGAATGGTAAGGGTATGGTTTGCCGCTGCTGCGGCAGGCGAATGAAGACATGAAAACCAAATGCATTCCGCAACAACTGATCAGTGGGCTGATCCTGAAATAGTCATCCATAAAACTTCACAATGAATACCTGCGAAAGCTGCGGTATCGAGAACGAGGATCAGGCCACCAAGTGCCGGGATTGCGGCGCTGAGCTCGTCCGGCTCCCGGTCTCAACGGAACCAACACTGGAGGAGCCCACCTCTACAGAGAGATTCGAGAAGGCCGCCTCCCTGGATAATGAAGTGCAAGCCGAGCTGATGGATGAGATTCTGTCCGGCCGGCAAATCCCGCACATCATGCAGAGCTACCATGACTCCGCGCTGGACGGGCTTTGGCAGGCGGGGAAAGGGTGGGGCGTGATCCTCGCGCCTGTATCCTTTAAGGAGGAGATCCTGGCGGCCCTGGCGGACGTCAAGCGTCAGTCGCAAGCCTCCTCCGGCGAACCTGAGGGCAACAACAGCTAATGACAGGAGTTTGCGTTTTGCCGCGCCGCCGGTATTCGAAGCCGCGCAAGTGCAATCACGTCTCCTGCAATCCCCAACGCATGATTAGATTAGTCAATTGTCATATCGATCCTCGCGCGGCAGTTAGAAGATTCCTGCGAGTTCCGGCGATCTTGTGCGCCTGTTCGGGGTTGGCCGCGACGGCGGCTCCGGCGGCGGAGACCCGCGTCAATGGGGATGCTGTGATTCGCGGTCAGGCAGGGCAATCCGAGATCGTGATCAAGACGTCCGACCGCACGGCGGGCGCGATTTGCTCCTTGACGTGGAATGGCCAGGAGTTCCTCGATGCGTCGGACCATGGGCGCGAATTGCAGTCGGCTTCGAACTTCGATGTGGATGGGGACATCAAGTCCGAAACCTATAATCCGACCGAGGCCGGCTCCTGCCGCGACGGGGCTGGGCAGACGACCACGAGCCGTCTGCTTTATCTGAGCGCCGCGGGGGCGGAGTTGGTGACGACGAACCAGATGGCGTTTTGGCTGGCGCCGGGCGAGAAGTCCGGCGGAGTGCCGGCGCGCAATACGACGATGCTGTCGAAGCATCTACTGGCGAAGCGCGTGCACATCGGCGTGCCGGGCTTTCCGGGCGTAATTGAATATGAAGTCACCTTCGCCCTGCCGCGGGACGAGAGGCACACGATCGCCGTGTTCGAGGCGCTCACCGGCTACATGCCTGCGGAGTTTAGCGTCTTCTGGCGTTTCGACCTGAAGACGCGCAAGCTGGAGAAGGTGGATAAAGGGCCGGTCGAGTGCCCTTCGCCGCTGATCTTTTCGACGCAGGATGGCCGGCACGCGATGGGCATCTATGCGCCGCCTGCGGCGGGCAAGCCGGAACCGAGCTACGGACGTTTCGAGTTTCTTTGGGCCAAGGTCACCAAGTGGAACTGCGTGTATCGTGTGAACCAGCCTGCTGGTATCCCTCCAGGCAACTACAGCTATCGCATGTTTGTCATCGTCGGCACACTGGACGAGGCGCGGGCCACGCTCGATGCGCTCAGCCGCGCCGCGGGCGGCGCGTAAGGCGGAAACAGCCACTGCGAAGCGGCAGACGGGGTCTGCTGACGTCGAATATGCTGAGGCAGAGTTACTTTAAGCTCAGCTTAAGGAATTTGGTCTCCCACGGCTGGAAGGTGACGGTGTCCAGTCCGGTCTTGAGCGGTTGTTCGAGAACGTTGACTTCGTCGAGACGGCTGATTTTTGCGGCAGAAACGATGTCCTTTTTGGCGAGTGCCGCGGGTTGGCCGGCGACCTCGCGCAGGTGCAGGACGATTCCCTTGAGGTCGGTTGCGGGACGGTATTCAACCACGAGCAGGTTCGGCGCGGGGAAGGCCATAACAGGGATCACCGTCGAGCTATTGGCGCTCGAAGCGGCCCGAGCGGCGGCTTTGCCTTTGGCTGCCGGCAAGACGCGGGTAACCAGCGGGACACGGGAACCCCAGCCGAAGCGCGTGGCGGTCGCGGTGGAGGCATCTTTGGTGGATGTGAGGTAGTAGTGCCACTTGAACTCGCCCTCCTGCTGGGTGCGGAAGTTCGTGAACCAGTAGTTGTTCATGACCCAGGAGTAGATGTAAGGCTTGGCGACCTGGGTGATGGGCATCCACTTGCCGAGGTTGAAATCGCCCAGTTGCACGAGTGGCGCCTGCTCACTGCCGACAATGATCTGGCCGGCGGCGTTACGGACAGAGAGGAAGCTCTGCACGGTCTGCCAGTCCGAAGCCGAGCCGGGTATCTGGCCTTCGCCGGGCGTGACGAGGCCGCCCTGACCTTCGTAAAGCAGTTTGCCGTCAGGCGACTGGAACGGCAGGGTGACATAGACCGCTTCCGGCGTGGGCACGGGGAGCTTGCGGATGTCGAACCACAGTTCGACGCGCTTTTCGGAGTCATACAGACGTATCTCTGCGTGAGCACCGTTGGTGGCGGCGCAGCCGTCCAGGTCGGCGCTCAAACGGAGGCTTTTCCAGATAGGGCCGCCGGCGCCTGGGGTCGCCTTGACATTGCGCCAAGCGCTGCGTTTGAAGACCTCGGGCTTCATCTCGCGGTTCACCGGCATGGTCTCATAGACGCATTGGCCAAAGCCCCAGTCGGCGGCTGGGTCAACCAGCTCGGCGCCAGTCTCCTTGTCGAGAAGGCTTTGGATTGAGCCTTTGACCGGATCGACGGTGAGCTTGTAGAAGGCGTTTTCAAGGCTCAGGCTGTCTTTGCCGGAGGCCTCCTTGGGGCGCTTCTTATCGCTGGCTTCGAGGCGCAATATCTTGCAGGCCAGCGGAGGAATGTCCTTCACCCACAACGCCCAATAGGTGCCTTCGGCACGGCGTTCCATCTCCTGAGCGAGGACAGGGTCAGTGCCGTCCATGATGCGGAACTCGCGGTCGGGCGGGAGAATCTGGTGGTCTATGAAGACGCGGACCATGCCCGAGCGCGGCCAGTTCAGCGTATTGAAGACGGCCAGCGTGGGGACATCGGCGCGCGGCAGGAAGCCCTGCACCAGGCCAAAGGCCTCCTCGCGCAACAGGGCGGAGTCTTTGACGGCGCTCCAGACGTAGGAGGCCTTCTCCCCCCATTGAACCTGGGCATTTTCGGCCAACGGGTCGTTGATGCTTTCGGCAGCGCCAAAGGTGTGCTCTTCGTAGAAGAGGAGATTGTCCATGATGGCACCTGCGCGCTGGTCCGTCGGCGCGTGGATGGGTGCGCCCAGCAACCGGGCCATGGCGAGGAGGCGATGGTTGACGTCCATGGCGGTTTCGGTCTCCCGGGCGGCGGCGGTTTCGCGGGCGGCGGAGCCGAAGCCATCGGTCCACCAATCGGGCCAGGCCTGGCGATGCACCTCGAGCTTGCTGCCCTGTTCCTTTTCCACCCAGGCAAGGAACTCCTGCGCAGTCGAGAGGCGCAGGTGAGGCCAGGCGTATTTCTCGTTCCATACCTTGACGAGGTTGCAGGCGGCGGTGGAGGGCGGGGAGTTGTCGGTGAAATAGCCGGAGAACTGGACGCCGACGCGGTCGAAAGGATATTTGCGGTCAGCGAGCGAGGTGAGGTAATCGACCACGCGCGGCTTGATCAGCCCGGCGTCACCCTTCTCCACGCCCCAGAAGTTGGCGGTCATATAGTGGTCGCTGCGATAGGCGAGGACGCGTTTGCCGGAGGGGGATTCCCACCAGAAGCAGGTCGGCTTGTCGAACGGCAGCAGCGAGCGGGTCTTGTTGATGCCCATGTTGAGGTAGCGGATGCCGATGCCGTTGAGGTAATCCGCCAGGCACCAGCCGGCGCCGTTGACATCGTCCTGCATCGCGGTGCGCACAGGAATGCCGAACTCCTCGGTGATCGCGCGCACGGGGCGGACCAGGGCGGCGAGGGAGTTCTCGGTGGCCAGTTCCGACATGTTAATGAGCAGGCCGGTGATTTCGATGCGCCCTTGACGCACGCGTTCCTTGAGCCGGGCGACCTGGGCGGCGGGGCGAACGCTGAGGTATTGGCGCACGGCCCAGGAAGTTTCGCAGGTCCAGCGGAAGCGGGCATCCTCCGGCAGGCCGTCGGTCAGGTCGCAGTAATCGAGGGCGTAATCGATGTAGCGCAGGTGCTCGGGGAGTATTTCCGTTTGGGGCCGGGTGTAGCCGATGTCCGTGTGGGTGTGTTGTGTCAAATACACTGTCCATTTCCTGGGCGGGGCAACCATAAATGAGCCAAACTCGCGGCTCCTCCCGTCAGACTCGACACTTACGGTGACGGCAGTGGGCCCGGTCAAAGGCGCAGCCTCGATTTCCACCGGCTGTTTGCCTTTGGCCAGGGTAGGGATTGACTGCTTCACCGGCTGCGGCCAATTCGTGGAGGCGAGGGTCAAGGTGGCATTGGTCAGGCCGGTGGAGTCGATGGACACGACCAGGGTGTTGTGTTCGCCCTGAGCGGCCCTGGGAATGAGCGGCGACACCGCCAGGCTCAACGATTGAATGTTGGCGACGGCGAGCGGGACACCTTCCGCCCGGGAAACACCAACGCCCAAGCCATAGGCCAGGCCGAAGCAGAGGATAGCGACGAGGAGATACTTCTGTTTAAGCATGAGAGGTATTTGAGGCTATTCGGGGACGACACGCAAGCCTCGGGATGGAGAGTTCAGCAAAAAGGCGACCCGGCTGTTACACCAGGTCGCCCCAACCCAACCCATTATGAAACCCGGACGCATCGCGGCTTCCCGCAACCGCCCGAACCAATTGGTGCGGCTAACCAGTCCGCACTCCCAACACTAGCGCATGATTTATGCCATGCCGTTACAGGCGGATCAAGCAACTTCGCGCACCATGTCGTGGCCGCCGAACGGATTGGGCACGCGCACGGTGCATTCCGGGTCTTCGCACCACTCGCCATCCACGATGAACAGGTAGCTGTGCTTGCCGGGAGGCAGCTTGAGCGTGGTCGCCCACACCCCGTCCTCGCCCTTTTCCATCACCAACGCGCCCTGTTGCCACTCAGTAAAATCACCCACCAGCATCACGCTCGTGGCCGTGGGTGCGGCATAGCGGAAGGTCTGTGTCTTCGGTTTCTTTGCTCTTCTTCTCACAATTGATTGTCCTTTCCTAAGGCCGGAGGCGTTCTGATCGGCAAATCTGCCCGCCAGAGAACGCCGCCCGCGCTGCGTGCATCCGCACAAGGTCCCTTCATCGCGAAAGGGCCTACTGCTTCCTTACCACCAACGTAGTCTCGCTCCGCCATGCTTGCCCGTCAACCGAAAAGACCGGGGAACGGAAGCCCCCCAAGGCTGTATCAAGCTTACCGGACCGCGAGCCGTTCTCGACCGAAGCAAGCAGAAGCTGGGCCAACGGGGACGCCTCCTTCTCCCTGCCAGCGAAGCGCGGGGGTCGGGGGCACAAACGCGATGGCAGACAAGGACGGCTTTCCGGGTTGACGGCCTCCTCTCCCCGATCCTCTCCTCCCGAGGAGGAGAGGGAGAGGGGATCGTCGGTTGGTGACAGTGTGGGGGTGCGGACATCCCCCGGCACTGCTGGCGGGATAGTCCCGTGCGCATCCCTTGTGCACCCCTTGTGCATATGGACCTTTAACGTTAACGCTACGGTGCCTCCTGCCTGCTGTCCTGACGGTTTGTGCGGGACGATCTCGTTGGTTATTGTCGCCCGGACTGGGGCTCGAATCTTCTGGCGTGATCAGCGTGGGAGCAGCGCACAGCACTCGCCTGGGTTTAGGCGGGTTGCGCGCCGGGCTTGGCCACCGGAACAAACGGTTCAGCCTTCACCCCATTGAGGAAACGAGCGCGGACGGCTTCGAGAATCTCCTTTTCCACCGCCTTGCCGCGGCCCAGAGCGGCGAGGGCGTCAATCTCCG
>OBLU010006522.1_pt1 | contig 10372 bp, 3 predicted proteins | sample 1518681 | NCBI WGS metagenome assembly OBLU01 (sample SAMEA3539304, study PRJEB22396) | soil metagenome | biome: tundra; feature: field; material: soil | place: USA | collected 2010-05 | depth 0.15 m
GAGCGTCTGGCTACGAACCAGAAGGTCGGCTGTTCGAGTCAGCCCGGGCGCACCATTAAAATCAAAGGCTTAGCCCTTAGTTCACGCTGGTTTTGGGCGGTTTGACCGCTACCTTGACCGCTACTGGCCCAAAAATCTCGTCCATCTTATCAGCCGCTCGCTTCTCAGCGCCGCCAGTCAGGTGCATGTAGATCTCCTGGGTGGTGCGGACGGATTTGTGCCCCAGCAGCTTCTGAATTGCCTCGTCAGGAATCCCTGCCATTTTGAGGATTGTGGCCGCCGAATGGCGCAGGTCATGAAAGCGGATCTTGGGAAGTTGCGCGCGATCGCGGAGGCGGTAGTACTCGCGCAGCATGTTTCGCGGATCCAACAGCGTGCCTTTCCGCGTGTTGAAAACCATCCCTGTATCGTGCCACGCGCTGCCGGCCAACTTGCGCTCTTCCTCCTGACGGCTTCGATGCGTGAGCAGCTTTTCGAGGACGATCTGAGGCAAACAGTCACTCCGATCGCTGTCTTCCGTCTTGGTCTCGATCAGCTCCAAATGGCCCGTTTTTTCTCCCTTCCGCTTGATCCTCTGCAACGACCGCAGGATCTTAACCGTCCGCTTTTCGAAATCGAAGTCGGGCCACTGCAGGCCGAGCAGTTCACCTTCCCGCGGTCCAAGGCACAGCGCGAGCCAGAAGAGAGCCTCTAATCGATCTCCTGAGATCGCATCCAAAAAGATCCGGGCCTGGGACTCATCGTAGATATGTGGCTTCCGCTTTCGCGACTTAATCTTGGCGAGAGCAGCTACATTCCTGGAAACCAGATTCCATTCCATCGCCACGTTCAATGCGGCCCGCAGGGCGTCCCGGCAGTGCTTTACGGTACTCGTCGAGTAGCACACCGGTGGCGCCGGAGGGACCATAGCCTGAGACTCAACAGATCCCTCTGCATTTTTATTCTTCCTCCTGGGGGGCTTTGACTTCTTCAGCATGTCCTTTATGAACTGCTGCACGTGCTGAGGGCCCAATTTGCTCAGCTCGATTCTCCCAAGTGCCGGGATGATGTGGTCCTCCGCGAGGTCACGGTAGGTGCGCTGGGTCTTCTCCCCGGCGTTCGTTGGGCAGACCGTATCCAGCCACGTGTTCAAGAATTGCGCGACCGTTTGTCGTTCAGGTTTGGGTGGTAACCCTTGCGCCAGGCGGGTCTTCAGTTCACTGAGCTTGGCAAGCGCATCCGTTTGTGTTCTACCGTAAACCCGCGGTCGCTGCTGACGCCCGCGTCCATCGTATCCGCTGGTCAACTCTGCGGCCCACCGGCCATCTGCAATTTCCACAGGAGCTGGAAATCGGGGCAGGAATTGCGGATAATCAGAGCCGGATCTCAGAACCGAGGGAAAGCTTGGCTGGCATGGCGGACGCTCGCGGAGAAGTTACCGAGCTGTTGGTCGAGCTGAAGCTGGGCCGGAAGGACGCCCTCGACCGGCTGATGCCGCTGGTTTACCGGAAACTGCGTCGTATCGCCGGCAACCAGATGCGCCACGAACCTCTAACCATGGGACCCGCGGGGGAATTCTCAGCACGCCTATGCGTGGTTCTGCTGCTGCTCGTCTGCTGTTTTACCGTCGCGGCACAGGAAGCCGCGGAACTGCCCCTCGCTTTGATCCTGACGGGGAGCGGCGCCAAGATCTTGCGTGCCGGGTCCGAACTGCCGTTGACAGCCAAGCCGGGGGACATTCTGTTCTCCGGCGACGCGCTGCGGTCGGAAGGCGGCTCGGTCACCTTTCTGGCCTGTAGCGGCAATACCCAGCAGACGCTCTCGCCCGATGGCGAGGCACTGTTCGAACCGCACGGCCCGAAACTCCGGGCAGGCAGGTTCACGGATCAGAAACCCGCGGGCTGTTTCCTTCCGGCGCTGCCACGCTTTGTGATCGCCAGCCAGCAACATGCCGACGCTGCGGTGGCCCAGGAACTTTCGCGCGCAGCCGGTCCGCAAACGTTCGAGGAACGTCTCCGTCAACTGCCCGACGAGCTTCGCACTCAGGCAACTTCTGAACTGTCCGCCCTGGACAAGACGGCCAACCCCAACGGCGCCGTCAACCACCTGGCTCGCGCCCAGGTCTTCGAAAAGTACGGGCTCAAAGCCGACGCCGCCGATGAAATGCGGAAGGTGGTCGCCGTCTGGCCGGACGCCGGATGGGCGCGCAGCCGCTTGTTCGTGCTGGTGGAGGAAGCTGCGAAGAGCCGGGGAGTGTCGCTCCCGCCGTCGGGAGCCGAAGGCCAGACTTATGCGCTGCTGGTGGGCATCTCCAGTTTCAAAGATGAACGCATCAACCCGCTGAACTTCGCCCATCTGGACGCCATTGAGCTGGCGAACCTTCTGAAGAGCCCTCGTGCCGGAGCGATTCCGGATGACAACATCGTAGTGCTGACCAACCAGGCGGCCACGCGGAGCGCGATTCAAAACGCCATCGAAGCCCATCTGAAGGGGCATGCCGGCAAGAACGATACGGTGCTGCTCTTCATCGCTTCGCATGGCGCGAGCTTTCCCGTGGGCAACACGAACAAGGGCTTCATCGTCACCTACGACAGCAATCCGGAAGAGCTGGCCACCAGCGGAATCCCCATGGACGATATCCGCCAGCTCTTCTCCGGCCAGTTGGGTAACGTAAAACGGCTGCTGTTGTATGTCGACGTCTGCCACGCGGGGCATATCGGGCAGATCGAACCGGATGCCAAAAATACCAATAAGGCCGCGAGCGCACTCGATCCGGCGGACGTGGATGTGTTCGGCATGCTGGCCGCGCAGAAAAGCCAGGTCGCCATCGAGGGCTTCAATTATGGTGGCGGGCACGGTGCATTCACCTATTTTCTGATGCGCGGGCTTAACGGTGCGGCCGATTTGAACGGCGACGGCAAAGTCACCATGGATGAGCTGGCAGATTATGTAAAGGACAAGGTTCAGGAATCGACCGCCAGCCAGCAGATCCCGAAAACCATCGGCGATATCGATCAGACCCGCGTGATGGCGCGGGTTGATAAACCGGGCATCGAGTTGAAGGATTACACCAGAGTTGTGCTGACGGCCAGCCGCAGCATCAACCCCCCGGCCGCGCTGACACTCGCGGCCATACCTGCGTTGCCTTCCACGGCAAGCAGGCTCAAGTATCAGGATGCAGCCACGCTGGTGGACCAATTTGAAAAGGCCGTCGCCGAAGGCCGCATCCTGAATACGGAAGAGCAGGGCGCCTTTACTTTTCTGGCCGCGCTCAAGGCGCGCCTCAAGTCCGACGACTACCAAAGAGAAGCGGAGAAACTTCGAGTCGCCTTGGAAAACCGCGGCCAGGAAGTGCTACTGGCCTATCTGGCGGGAGACCGCGTGCCGCAGCAGCGCGCCGACTTCCTTCTCGGCGAGGCCTACTTCGAGGCGGCGCTGTTACTCGCGCCGGATTCGCTCTATCTGCAGAGCCGCCTGACGTTCTGCCAGGGGCGCGCGGCCATCTTCGATAAAGACTACGCGGGCGCCGCAGCCTTGCTGGAACGAGCCATCGGGCTAGACGGCGAGCGCGGCTATGCGTACAACGGACTGGGGATTGCCTACCTGGAGCGCGCCAACTACGATCTGGCGATTGCGGCTTTTCGGGACGCCGCACGGCGCGCGCCGTACTGGGCCTACCCGCTGCACAACATGGCGCTGGCCTACACCGAGAAGGGCGACTACGACAACGCGATCCGCGTCTACCAGCGGGCCATGCGGCTGGCGCCGCGCGTGGCTTACTTGCCTTACAATCTCGGCCTGCTGTATCAGCGCATGAACCGTCCGGCGGACGCCGAGGCCATGTATCGGCGGGCACTCGGAACCGAACCCGGCAATGCTCAAGCGCTCAACGCCCTGGGCTCCCTCAAAGCGGCCGCCGGCCGGCGAGTGGAAGCCGAGCAGTTCTACGAGCAAGCGCTGGAACGCGACCCGGCGCTGCTGGCCGCGCGCCACAATCTGGCCGTCCTGCTGGCCGCCGATGCCAAACGTTCCGGCGAAGCGCTCGCCCTATGGCGCGACAACCTCGCCCGCGACCCGGACTATCTTCCGTCGCGGCTCAGCCTGGCCCGTGCTTTGGCCGCAACGGGCCACAACGAAGAAGCCGCCCAGGAATACGAGAAAGTGATCGCCGCCCGGCCGGCCTACGTGGCGGCACGCCTGGCGCTGGCGGATGTGGATATCCGGATTGGCAAGCCGAACGGCGCGGTCAGCCAGTTGCAACAGGCGCTTCAACTGCAGCCTGGCGCCCCGGAAATTCTGGAGCAGGCAGCCCGGGCGTACGCCTCTCTAGGCCGCACGGCCGAAGCCAGGTCCGCGTATGAAAGAGCTTTGCAGTTGGCTCCCGACGGTGCGGCGCGCAAACGCATCCGCGCGGCGCTCGAGAAACTGGGGAGCGGAAATCGATGAGGCGATCCTTTGTGTTGGCCGTTTGTCTGACCGCCGTCACCGCGCCCGCGTTCGGCCAGAGCACGCAGGGGATGATTTCCGGGCGAATCGTCGATTCCATATCCGGCAAGCCGCTGGCGCAGGCGTCGGTCCAGTGCGTGGGCTCTTCCAGCGATTCCGGCCGGCTGGCGCGCACGGATGCCGCGGGCTACTTCGTCGTGCCGCTGCTTTCCCCCGGCGCCTACCGTGTGCAAGTTTCAGCTGCCGGATACCAGACCCAGGAACTCTACGGCGTTGAAGTCCGTGTGGCCGGACGGCTAGATTTTTCATTCCGGCTGCGTCCCTTGAACGACGTTTGGGAGACCGGCCGGTATCGCAGCGTCCTTTTTCCAGATAGCCAGACCATCTTGAATTTCTATGGCCCGGATGTGGATACCAGCCGAACCCGCAGCGTGGAGCCTTCCCGCGCCGCCACGGGAGCCCTCGAAGCCTCGGTGTCGCAGGTAGTGGACCCGCAGCAGATCCAGGAGTTGCCGCTCGCCGGACGCGACATCTACACCACTCTGATCCTGCAGCCCGGCGTTACCGCGGACACGGCCACTTCCGGCGGACTCGGACTCTCGGTCAACGGCCAAAGGCCGACCTCGTCCAATTTCCTGCTCGACGGCGTGGAGAACAACAATTATCTGGTCACCGGCCCTCTGGTCACTGCGGCGCCCGAAGCCATACAGGAATACCGCATCTCCACTAACAGCTTTACCGCCGAGTACGGCGGTACCGGCGGCGTCCTCGCTAACGCGGTGACACGCGCCGGGGGAAATCAGTGGCATGGGCTAGCGTACATTTACGCCAAGAACGATGCCCTCAATGCCAACGATTTTCAAAGGAATCGCACGAGTCTGCCACGCCCCCAATTACACGAGACGGAGCCCGGATTCCAGGTGGGCGGCCCGATCCGCGCGAAGCGGCTCTTCACTTCCACATCCTTCGAGTACCTCCGTAGCCGGGGCTACGGGGACCCCGTAACTGTAGGATTGCCCACCACTGGGTTCGTCAATTATCTGACGGGGCTCGGGAGCAATCCCGCCGTGGCCACCGCGGCGGCCACCGCATTGAACCTGTTGCGGTCCCATCCCTGGGCCGCGCCGGATTCGGCGGCGCTGAGTGTCCAAGTGCCCGTATCGCTTCCCAGCTTTGTCAATCAATCGCTGTTTCTGGAGCGCCTCGACTTCACGCCCGGCGGCGGCACTCATCACCTCATGGCTCGAATAGCCTCCGAACGCGTCGAGCGGCCGCAATTCATCTGGTCGCCGTACCAGGGCTTCGACTCGCCCCTGGTGCAGAATACTCTTTCGTTGATGGCCGCACTTACCAGCAATTTGGGGCCACGACGAGTTAACGAAGCGCGTCTCAGTTGGAGCGACAACGATCTTTCCTGGGACCGCGCCCACCCGGAGATCCCTACCCTCACGTCGCTCGATGGCGTACTGCTGCCGGGTAGCCTGTCTGCCTACGCCTACAAGAACCGCAGCCGAACTTATGAACTTACCGATCAGTTTGTCTGGTCGCGCGGTCCACACCTCGTGAAACTGGGAGGCGGAGTGCTGCTGCGCGCCATCGACGGCTTCCTGACTTACGGCCGCGACGGCGAATTCCTGTTCGAAACCATTCTGCAATTTGCCCTCTCCGCGCCCTTCGGTTTCGCGGCTTCGGTGGATCGCACCGCGCTGTCCAATCTGCAGATCCCTTCGTTTGACCGCCAATACACTTACAACCAACTCCACTTCTTCGCGCAAGACACCTACCGCGTCACGCCCCGTTTCACAATCAATTACGGCGTGCGCTACGAAAACTTCGGCGCGCCCCAAGGCACCGGAGCGGTGAAGGATCTTCTGCTGCAGCCGGGCGCATCGGGAGCGGAAATCGCCGGCGCCACACTGCAGCCGGAAGCCGCCAGCCAGCCGATTTATGCGCGCGACAATCGCGGATGGGCCGCCCGCCTGGGTGGATCGTACGTTCTCACCGCCAATGGCCGCACGCTTCTGCGTGGAGGATCCGGCATCTTCTACGACCGCCCGTACGACAACCTCTGGCAGAATGTCGGCAACAACAACTTCTCGCTCGGCGAATTCTTCATCACCACTCCCAGCGCCAACTACCTTACGCCTGCGGCGCAGGTGCTGGCCCAGTTCACCGGCCAGACCCCAACCTCCCCCTTTCCGACTGTCACGTGGATTGACGCCCATCTCCGCAACCCCTACATCTGGAGTTCGTTCCTGGGCGTGCAGCAGGAACTCGCCAGCCGCGTCACGCTGGAAGTCAACGGCCTGGAAACGCTCGGGCGCCGGCTGATTTCGACCGATGTCCTGAACCGCGGATCGAACACTAATGCATCTCTGCCCGAGATTTCCTACGTCGCGAACCAGGGCTCATCCAACTACAGCGCGCTCACCGCGCTGTTGCGCTACCATACGTCCAGCATGCAGTTCCAGGCCGCCTATACCTGGAGTCACAGCATCGACAACCAGAGTTCGCCGTTGGCCGGCGATTTCTTCAACCTTCAGTTCGTCAGTCTCACCTCGACTACCGAATACCAGCCACAAGCCGCGTTTTCCAGCGCCGGCGACGTGCGCGCCGATCGCGGCAACTCCGATTTCGACCAGCGCCAAAACCTGGTTCTGATGTGGACCGGCGCCATCCCAAACCCGCGCGGCTCGTCCCGGGCCTGGGCTCCGTTGCACGACTGGCAGCTTTCCGGGCTGGTGGCTTTCCGCACCGGCTTTCCCTATTCCATCTACGCCGACACGGGCGCCGCCGGCATCATCAACCGCCGCGGCGACCTGATCAACCAGGCGCAGGAGTTCACCGACCAACCGGCGCCTGGCGGCAAATTGCTGTTGTCGTCCGCCGCTTTCGCAGATCCTTCCACGCCGCTCGGCAACGTCGGACGAAACGCCATCGTCGGCCCGGGTCTGTACAACGCCGATCTCTCCATCAGCCGATCCATTGCTGTGCGTAAGCTGGGCGAAGCCGGCCGCATCGAATGGCGTGCCGATCTGTTTAATGCGCTGAACCACGCCAACCTGGGGAATCCCGATTCCACCATCGGCGCCGGCTTTGGAGTGGCCCTGTACGGCCGCAAACCAGAGCAGTCGGGCTTCCCCGGCCTGATCCCGCTCACTGAAACCGCAAGGCAGATACAGCTAATGGTGCGGGTGAAATGGTAATTCGAAAGAACGTTGCCAGTTTCAGATTTTAGGAGGTTTTAGTCTTGCTTCTTGCGATACACCGGCGCAGAATAAGCTCACAGGATATTTCAAAACGGAGATCCCGTTCCCGAGAAATATCTTGGAGTCTCGACCAGACGGTCGCGGGATTTTAGTAAGGAGGTGGCAGCGTATGGGGACTCGCATTCGGAAAACTACATTCTCAAGAATAGCTTTGGGGTTGTGCCTGTGCTGCGCCAGTGTGCGGGCACAAATCATCACGACCGTTGCGGGAACCGATTTCGTCTTCCCGGTCACGCCGCTGCCGGCGTTGAAAGCTCCGTTGGGCAACGTCCAAGGTGTGGCTGTTGATGCGCAAGGTAACGTGTACGCCTCAGACTCCGGGAACAACATAGTCGTACGGATTACACCAAATGGAGTGTTGACGGTTGTGGCCGGTAATGGAATTCTCGGATACTCTGGCGACGGAGGGCCCGCCACCAGCGCATCGCTCTACGGCCCCTTGGGAGTGGCCGTAGATTCGGCTGGCAACCTCTACATCGCCGACGTAGGCAATAACCGAATCCGGCAGGTGTCTGGTGGGACGATCACGACCGTCGCCGGAAATGGAATTCAGGGATTTTCTGGTGACGGAGGGCCCGCCACCAGTGCATCGTTCTGTAGCTTCCCTGGAGTGGCCGTAGATTCGGCTGGCGACCTCTACATCGCCGACACATGCAATTTCCGGATCCGCAAGGTATCGGGCGGGACCATCACGACGGTCGCCGGAAATGGAAACCAAGGCTTTTCCGGCGACGGAGGGCCTGCCACCAGCGCATCGCTTGACTACCCCACTGGGGTGGCCGTAGACTTGGCTGGCAACCTCTACATCGCCGACTCAGGCAACGGCCGGATCCGGGAGGTATCGGGCGGGACCATCACGACGGTCGCGGGAGGTGGAAGCAATTATCCTGGCGACGGAGGGCCCGCCACCAGCGCCTCGCTCAGACCTACGGGAGTGGCCCTAGATTCGGCCGGCAACCTCTACATTACCGAGTTTGACGCCAACCAAATTCGGGAGGTATCGGGCGGGACCATCACCACCGTCGCCGGAAATGGAGTCCAGGGCTTTTCCGGCGACGGGGGGCCAGCCGCCAGCGCATCGCTCAATTGGCCCGAAGGCGTAGCTCTAGATTCGGCTGGCAACGTCTACATCGCCGACACATACAACTCCCGCATTCGGAGGGTGTCGGGCGGAACGATCACAACGGCCGCCGGAAATGGAACCTACCAATTCGCTGGTGACGGAGGGTCCGCCGATGGCGCTTCGCTAAATCAACCTGAGGGGGTAGCCGCGGATTCGGCCGGCGACCTCTACATCGCCGACGAACTGAACAACCGAATTCGGAAAGTAGCCGGCGGGACGATCACGACGGTCGCCGGAAATGGGATTTACGGATTCTCTGGCGATGGAGGACCCGCCGCCAGCGCATCGCTCTCCTGGCCCTCCGGAGTCGCCTTGGACTTGGCTGGCAACCTCTACATCGCCGATTCCGGGAACAGCAGAATTCGCGAGGTGTCGGGCGGGACGATCACGACGGTCGCCGGGAATAATTGGGGATTAGGATTAGGCGACGGAGGGCCCGCTGCCAGTGCATCGCTCAATTGGCCCGAAGGCGTAGCTCTAGATTCGGCTGGCAACCTCTACATCGCTGACACAGGCAACAACCGGATTCGGAAAGTGTCGGGCGGGACGATCACGACGGTTGCTGGAGACGGAAATCAAGGATTCTCTGGCGACGGAGGGCCAGCCGCCAGCGCATCGCTGAACACCCCCTACGGCGTGACTGTGGATTCGGCTGGTAACCTCTACATCGCCGACACTTGGAACCACCGAATCCGGAAGGTATCAGGCGGGACAATCACGACGGTCGCCGGAAATGGAAATTGGGGGGTATTCGGTAATGGAGGGCCAGCCGCCAGCGCATCGCTGAACGCCCCCTACGGCGTGACTGTGGATTCGGCTGGCAACCTCTACATCGCCGACGCCGAGAATACCCAAATCCGGAGAGTATCTGGCGGGACGATCTCGGCGGTCGCCGGAAATGGAATTTGGGGATTCTCTGGTGACGGAGGACCCGCCACCAGCGCATCGCTAGGATGGACCACTGGAGTGGCTGTAGATTCGCCCGGCAACCTCTACATCGCTGACTATTCGAATAACCGAATTCGTGAGGTGCTAGCAGACCCGCCGACGGTGCAGGTGTCGGCCACGAGCCTCAGCTTCAGCGGGCAAAGCACCGGTGCTCCCGCGCCCACGCAAAGCTTCAGCATCGCGTCTGTTGTGCCCGGATTGGGGTTCTCACTCACAGTGACGACGGGTGGCAACTGGTTGTCGGTCACGCCGCAGAGCGGAACGGCGCCGAGACTGATCAATGTGGTGGCCGACCCTTTCACTCTGACCTCGCCAGGCACCTACCAGGGCACCATCACGATTGCCATACCATACGGCAACCCGCCCACCACTACTGTCAATGTTACTTTCCAAGTCTCACCCGGGCAGCCCCCTGCGCTGGCGCCGCTCGATCCCCAGAACTTCTCCTTTGCGTTCGCCAAATCCACTCCCGCCCAGAGCCAGCGGCTGACCATCTCCAATGCCGGCGGTGGCATCCTCAGTTTCACTGCCGCCGCCACCATCACTACCCCGACGGGAGCCAAGTGGCTCTCGCTGTCCCAAACCTCCGGACAGGCCACGCCCAGTT
>OBLU010006523.1_pt1 | contig 10372 bp, 14 predicted proteins | sample 1518681 | NCBI WGS metagenome assembly OBLU01 (sample SAMEA3539304, study PRJEB22396) | soil metagenome | biome: tundra; feature: field; material: soil | place: USA | collected 2010-05 | depth 0.15 m
TCGTGACGACGCTCATCGCCATGATGCCGGGGAACATGAACTTCTTGAAGTCGAATCCGGCGGTGGTCCCGACCAGTCCCGCCATCCCGTAGCCGAGCACGATCAGGAAGAGCACCGGCTGGATCAGCCCGCTGAGGATGCGAGTGCGGGTGCGCTCGAAGCGGATCAGCTCGCGCAGCCAAACCATTCCGGTTGTGCGGACCTCGTCGCGCAGGACCGTGTCGGGGCCTTCGACGGTTCTGGCCGGTAGGGCGGCGGTGCTCACGCTCAGTGCCTCCTGGCGCGCATGCGCGCGCGCATACCCGCGGGAATGGCCTCGCCGTGGGACTCGCGGATCTCCCGGCCGGTGTAGTGCATGAACACGTCGTCGAGGGTGGGCTCGTGCACGTGCACGTCCAGGACCGGCACGCCGACTGCCCCAATCAGCGGCGCGACGGCGGCCTCGCCGTGCTCGACGAACACACGCACACCGTTGGCGCCGGCCTGCACCTTGTAGCCGTCGCGTTCCAGGGCAGCAAGCGCCACCGTGTCGTCGGTGGTCCTCAGGTCGACCGTGTCGGCGCCGACCTGAGCCTTCAGCGCCTGCGGCGTGTCGATCGCGACGATCTTGCCGTGGTCGATGATGGCGATGCGGTCGGCGTACTCGGCCTCGTCCATGTAGTGCGTCGTGAGGAAGACGGTGATGTTGGACTCCTCACGCAGCCGCAGCACGTCTTCCCACATGAGCGCGCGCGTCTGCGGGTCAAGTCCGATCGTCGGCTCGTCGAGGAACAGAACCCTGGGGACGTGCATCAGCGCACGGGCGATCTCCAGGCGACGCGCCATCCCCCCGGAGAACTCCGAGACCAGGTCATAGCGGCGGTCGCTCAGGTCAACGAGGTCAAGGACGCGGGCGATCCGCTCGTTGACCTCCTCGCTCGGGATCCGGTAGAGGACAGCATGGAAGCGGAGGTTCTCCTGCGCTGTGAGCCTGTCATCGAGCGTCGGCTCCTGGAAGACCAGGCCGATGTGGCGCCGCACCGCCTTAGGCCTTGCCACCGCGTCGAACCCGGCGATCGCGACGTGTCCCGATGTCGGGCGGGCGAGCGTGCACAGCACGTTGATCGTGGTCGACTTGCCCGCCCCGTTCGGACCGAGGAAGGCGAACACCTCGCCCTCGTGGACGTCGAAGCTGATCGCGTCGACCGCAGTGAAGTCACCGAACCGTCGGGTGAGATCGCGGACCTCGACCATGTTGGTGCGCGACGACCCAACCGAAGGCACCGCTTCCATCTCGCGGGTGACGGTATTCGACATGCCCCCATCCTGGCCGCCGGACTGCCGCGGGGCATCGGTGCTGAACTCCTATTGCGTGTCCGTAGTTTGCCCGGGAAATCGGGTGGGATCCGAGAGGAGGACCCGCTGGCGTCGATGGGGATCAGCATGGCGAGACGTACCGATCGCCTGAGCTCCCACTCGCGGCCAGGCCCCGAACACGACGGCTCCCTCAGCTCGCTTCCGTCGGTTCCGCCGCCGGATCGCCGGCGGCCAGAGCTCGGCGCACGTAGGCCTCAAAGCTCGTCGGAGGGCGTCCCAGCAGCCAGCCCAGCACGTTCGGGTTGCCGGTGATTCCGTAGCGCCCATAGTGATCGAAGAGGCGGTGCATGGCGTCCAGACGGTAATCCTCGACCTCGCAGGGACGGGCTCCGGCGGTCGTGTCTGCGGGGAATGCGACCTGCTCGGCCGTGACCGAGCGCCCGGACTGGGCGGAGATCACCTCAGCCAGCTCGTGCGCGTTGCAGAAGGCATCTCCGCACAGCTCATAGGTTGCGTAACGATGATGCTGTGCGTCAACCACGACCGTGGCTGCGACCTCGGCGACGTCGTCCAGGTCCACATGGGCCAGGCGCGTGTCAAGCGAGTAGGGCTGGCGAAGGACGCGATCTTCGATCACCCGCGGCACATCGACGTTCTGCATGTAGTGCATGGGCTGAAGGATCGTGAACGGAATCCGCGAGGTGAGCACGACGCGCTCCACTGCCAGCTTGGCCTGGTGGTTCAGCAGGGCCTCCAGCTGGGGGTGGGTCACTGAGAACTGCACGAAGTGCTCCACCCCGGCCTCGCGCGCCGCGGTCACGACGCCATGGCCCATCTCGGCCTCGCGGGGATGCATTGGGGGGCCGATATGCACGACGGACTGCGCGCCGTCCATCGCCCGCCGCAGGTCGCGCGGGTCAAGGAGGTCACCGACGACGGCCTGTGCAGCTCCCTGATCGAGGAGCTGCTCAACGTCGCTCGCGATGTCGAACGCCCGTACGCTCTGTCCGCGATGCGCAAGGCTCCGCACCACGCTCCTGCCGGTCCGCCCGTTCGCCGCGGTCACGAGGATCACGTTGGAGGCTCCTTCCCGGCGACCTCTCCACTCGCGCGTCGGTGTGATTGCGAATCCTCTCCCTGCACGGGCTGCCCTGGTGCGGGGCCGGGGCCCTGACGGGCAAGCAGGGCACCCCAGCCCTCGCTGTCCCCGGGCACGATCGGATGGGGTGGGTCGGCCACGAGGACATGGGCCTCGCCTGTGCGGATAGCGAAGGCGATCGCCTGCGCCGCCAGCTCGGGCGGGTCGGCTGAAATGCCGTGAGCGCCGCCTCGGAAGGCTCCGGCGCGCAGTCGTTCGTGAAACTCGGTGGCCGTGACCGACGGGTAGACGACCGACACCGTCACTCCCGCGTCGTCCATCTCGAGCCGACCGACCTGGGAGAGCATGTTGAGCGCCGACTTGGTGGCGGCGTAGCCGCCCAAGCCGGGGAAGACCCGAAGCGATGTGGCCGAGCTGACGTTGACTATCGCGCCGCCCGAGCCATCCCGCATCAACGGGAGCACGGCCTGCATGCCCACGAGCGGCGCGATCACGTTGAGCTCGAAGACCGCGCGCAGGTCCGCGGGGTCAAGCTCCTCGAGCGGAACGTGAAGGCCCTGCCCGGCATTGTTCACGAGGACATCGACCTGCCCATAGGTTTCGACGGTTCGGGTGACGAGCTGCCGAACCCGGCCTGGCATGGTGACATCCGTCGGCACCGCCAGCGAGCCCGGCAGCTCACTCGAGAGCGCTTTCAGGCGCTCGGCTCGCCGAGCAGCGAGCACCACGCGAGCCCCCTGTCCGCTCAGCAAGCGAGCTGTCGCGGCACCGATCCCGGAGGACGCGCCCGTGATGATGCAGACTGTTCCATCGATGTCCATCGTGACCTCGACTCGCAACGCTCGGGAGCTCAGTCCTCCGGCGGGACGACGACGACCTTGCCGGTGGCGCGGTTTTCCTCCATATAGCGGTGGGCGTCGGCTATCTCGCCCATCGGAAAGACACGGTCGAGGTTCAGCCGAAAGCGACCCTCCTGCACTGCCTCGACGATCTCCTGGAAGACCTTTCCGTAGCTGTCGCGGTTGATCACGCTGCTGCCGAAGCGCCGCAGCTCCACTTGAAGCTCCTCGGCCGTCGCCTGGAGGCCATCTGCACTCCAGTCGCCTTCGAGATACCCGGTGATGCAGGCTCGACCGCCGGGCCTGAGGGCGTGTAGCGCCTCGTTGAGCGCCATCGGGCCGATCAGCTCGCACAGACCGTCGAGACCGTCGGGCAATAGCGCCCTTACAGCCGATGTCACGCCGCCGTCGACCAGCAGCGTGTGGTCCGCACCATCCGCCTCGAGCGCGGCGCGCTTGGCCTGCTGGCGGGTGCTCGCAAGAACGGTGAGTCCGCGGTCCTTAGCGATCGTGATCGCCGCCATCCCAACCGAGGAGGTGCCACCGTGCACGAGCAGCGACTGGCCCTCGTGCAGGCTCAGCTCTTCAAGCGTGCCCCAAGCCGTGCCGAAGCTCTCGGGGATAGCACCCAGCTGGGCCCAGTCAAGCGTCGTCTCCACGGGAATGACCTGGCTCGCCGGAAGCAGCGCGTACTGCTCGTATCCTCCGTCGAAGTCGCGACCCATACCACCCATCGCGGCCACGATGCGCTGTCCTGTCGGCAGGTCCGAGCCCGGCGCCTGCACGACCTCGCCCACGCACTCGATGCCAAGCACGCGGGGAAACGAGACCGCCTCGCCTGAACCCCCGGCCCGGGTGATGAGCTCGGAGCGGTTCAGGCCAAACGCGCGCACTCGGACCAGCACCCATCCGGGCCGCGCTTGAGGGATCGGCCGCTCCTCGATTACCAGCACCTCCGGTCCACCTGGCTCGTGAACGACCACCGCCAGCATGATCAGCGAGCCTCTCGCATGGCACACGGCGGAAACTCGGCTCGACAATCCGTCAGGTACGGATTGGCAGCGGAACCCTCGGGGGCTTCTCTGCGCTCGTATGCGGTCGCTCGCTTTTGTTGGTCAAGACCCGGCACCGACGCCCCCGCAGGTCGCGTAAGCCTGATGGCGCAGGGCCGGGTCGCCATATAGGGCGCACACGACCTCGGCCTCGACTGCTTCGTCGTTGCGTGTCGCTGTAGCCAGGTGCTCACACGCGCGCTGCCAGCCCGCGAACAGCACGCTGATTGCGAGCGGCGATGGCAGGTCCGTCTCGCCCTGCGCATTACGGTATCCGCGGTAGTCCGCGACCTTCAGGCTTGCGGGCTCTATCGCCAGGAAGCGCGCCGCGAGCTGCATCGCCTGCATGGCGTGCTGCTTTGGCCCACGGAGCGCCCCGCGCTCCCCACGCGGAAGGGTTGGGAGCGTGGAATTGGCGGAGGGCGCGTACATGTGGGGATGCCTAGCGCTAGGCGCGCCGGAAGGGAGTACCCGGCGCCCTGGGAGAAGCACCTTACGTCCGCTCGCCAGCGCGAGTCACCGTTACTTACCGCAGAGCAGCGGGGCGGACTACGGACCTCTGGGTAAACCCAAACCTGCGCAGGCATGGGGCGGGCGGGTCGAGCTCCCAGCAGCACAGCGGTCAGAGGTCTATGTCTCTTTTATGCCCGCTGGGTCTCTGCTCGACATCGGTCGTACGCTCACTACCGAGCTCGACCAGCGCGTCGTGGCAACGCCGGACCCGGAGTCCAGCCGCCGGCTGCACCAGCTGGTTCAGCTGCGCACGTCCTTGACGCGCCGCCCGTCCTCGAGATAGACGCAGTGCTTGCACCCCACACACGCAAGGACCCGACGCCGGACGGGGCCGCTGAGGAACGCGGCGGCCTCATCCAGCACCGCAAATCGATACTCGCCGATCTCGGCGCCGTCGATCACGATCCTTCTCAACTGCTTATCGCCGAAGGAGCCACAGTCGAAGAGGAGGCGAACACCGCCGGGCCGCCCAGGACGCGGCCGCAGAAAGTCGACGCATGCCAGCCGCCCACGCTTGATCACAAGGCCACACTCCTCGAGCGCCTCGCGCCGGCACGCCTGCCACGGTGACTCGCCGCTGGGCTCGATCTGCCCTCCGGGGATCGTCCATCCAGCCTTGTAGGTCGGCTTCAAGATCAGCAGCTTCCCGGTCTTGTCGAAGATCAGCGCACCGGCGGAGGCCGGAATCCGCGGGATATCCAAGGACGATCCGGTGTCGATGGGGCCGGCTATGACTTGACGACCATCGGAGCATCGTGCGCCCGCTGCATCTCTGCCTGCAGCGGGAGCGTACGGATACGGGCTCCGGTGGCGGCGAAGATGGCGTTTGCGATCGCGGAAGCGACGGTGATGATCAGCGTCTCCCCGGCATCCGCGGAGGGGATGCCGGGACGGTCAATGTGCACCAGCTCGACACGCCCCATTCCCGTCGCAGCGCTCACGGGGTGGTCCACGTCTCTAATGGTGCCCGCCAGGTCCGAGCCGCCCGCTCCAACGTGGCCTGACATGTGCGTGGAGGCCATCGTCGGACGCTCCTGAAGGACCGATCGCCGGTTGTGGGTGAAGCTGTCAGCATTTCAGCGAGGCGTAGGCCTGCTTGTAGCTTGCGGCGAGTTGCATCAGCGCATCCTTGATCTCGGGCCCAACGGAGTTCAGCTCAGCGATGCTCCCCGACGATTTGCCAGCCAAGATGAGGCCCCCGCCGATCGTGCCCATCTCGGCCTGGAAGCTCTGTGTGCCGGCTTCGACCTGTGTCTTGACCGCCGGTTCCAGATTGGGCTCCGCGTCTTTGATCTTCGTGACGCTCCTGTTGATTGCTTCGATGCTCGTCTTGGCGTCCGTGAGCAGATTCGCGGAGATCGACAGTCCTTCCAGCCTCGCGACCTGCGCGGCGATTTCCTCGCGCGCGGAGCACACCTGCGCTCTGGCCTTTGCCTGAGATGATTCGCCGCAGCCCGCGAGGAGCAGGGGGACCAGCACGAGTACAGCGCCAGCGAGCGAGCTGCGGCGAGCGGCAGCGGGCGACCTGCGAGGAGTTCTGTGCACAAGGACCTCTCTTGCTGAAACCATCGCCCACGCAGCCGTGAGCGCTGACACCTACACCCAGGCTACGCTCGCAATCGAGGAGCGATATCCGCCCTGTCCCACAAGATGTCGCGGGGTATTACTGAGCCGATCCTCGCTCGAACCGCAGCCGACGCCGTCCGACGGGTTCTACGAGGCGCCGCTCGGGGCCAAACCACGCGCCTGCGGTGAACCCCCGAGGCGATCACGCAGTTTGCCGCGATGCCTAAGTGGACGCTGACTGGAAGGATTCAGGAATGATTCGCGGGGTGGGCGTGGGTGCCACTACGGAAAGGCACGCAGCTGTGAGACTTACACAGTCAAGAAGCCAAGAGCAGGAGACCGGATGAGCGACAAACACGTTTTCATCTACGCCGCAATTTACGCCGACGAGGCTGATGCCTTTGCCGATTACGAGGCGATGCTCGATCTCCACGAGATCAAGCTCGTCGGCTCCTACGACGTCGCTCTGATAACGAAGGACGCCGAGGGGAAGGTCCGGGTGCATAAGCACGAGAAGCCAACCCAGCACGGCGTGTGGGGGGGTGTCCTGGTGGGAGCCCTCGTAGGGGTGGTGTTCCCGCCGGCGGTCGTCGGCGTGGCCACGGTGGGAGGGGCGGCGGCACTCGGAGGCGTCGTGGGAGGGCTCGGCGGGCACTTCCTGGAGGGCGTATCGCGGGCCGATGCCAAGGAGTTCAGCGACCTGCTGAAAGCCGGACAGGCGGCGCTTGTCGTGATCGGGGAGTCGCGCGTGGGAGAGGAACTCGACAAGGTGCTGACGCGCGCGGTGAAGTCGATCGAGAAGGAGATCGAGGCCGATCGCGAACAGCTCAAGCGGGAACTCGATGAGGCCGAGACTCGGCTCGCCTCGGACCAGCTTTGACCGCGGGCTTCGAGCTGATGGCCGACCGCGCCGACATCGACTTCACCTACTCGCTGACCGATCGCATCTTCCGGCTCAGCCTGGGAGAGCTCGCGGACTTCAGCGGAGCCAAGTACGACGGCGACTTCTCGCTGAGTCTGGAGGAGGCCGAATCGCAAGTGTCCTACCCGAGCGAGGACGCCTCTACATGCAGACGATGGTCTTTGGACGCAACATGATTCCGCTGGATGAGGTCGACGTCCACGCTCCACGCGACTCCGACGCCTGGTATCTCGCTCTCATGGAACGCCAGTTTCCCGGCTCCTGGCTTCCAATCGACCAAGAGCAGGTCGTCCGCTGCGCGCAGGACGACTTCGATCTGGTGTCGAGCTCAAACGGTCTTCTCGACTACATCCAGACCATAACCGAGTGGGGTAAGCGAACCGGCGCGCGCAGCATCAGGAAGACGCTCTTGAAGCTTCAACTCGTACCTCGCTGGCTGACCAGCACCGATTTCCGTCTCGCGTTCACCTCGGGTGTGAGCGCCAACAAGGTGTGCTTCGAACGCGAGCTGCTCGACCATTGCCGGATGGTGTTCGAGAAGCGTGATCGACGACCCGGCCCCTCGCGGCGGGCGTTCGGCACGGCCATAATCACAAGTGAATTGTGTTTGGCTCAGGCTGCTGTGGGGAGGAATGTCAGCGTATGCTTTCGCCTTCTCGCGGAGTGTTTGTGATCGCTCGGTGCCGCGGTCACACTCAAGCAGCCAGCAACCGCTGCGTCCTGCCGCTGAGAGGCTCGGCCGGTGACCGGATCCGGCGGCGGCATCCGGTCTAGGGTCCAGCTTCGATGGATGCCCTTTTCTCCCACTCGCTGCTCGTGGTCACCGGCAAGGGCGGCGTCGGGAAGTCGACGGTGGCGGCCGCGCTTGGCATTGCGGCGCATCGGCGCGGGCTGCGCACGATCGTCGTTGAGGTGGCCGCCCGCGACGACGTCTCGCGGATGCTGGACCCGTCAGCGGCTGGCGCGCCGCCCGGCGGGGGGCCCGAGCACATCTCAATCGATCCGCAGCGGGCGATGGAGGAATACCTGCGCGAGCAGCTGCCGGTGGGTGCGCTGGCCGCGCTGCTTTCGCGCAGCCGGATCTTCACAACGCTGACCGCCGCGACGCCCGGCATGCGTGAGCTGCTGACGATCGGAAAGGTTTGGGAGCTCGCCGCGCAGCAACGCAGCGACGACGGGCCCTCGTACGATCTCGTGGTGCTCGACGCGCCTGCGACCGGGCATGGCCTGGCGATGCTGCAGGCGCCCCGCACATTCGCGTCGATCGCGCGCGTCGGCCCGGTCGCAAGGCAGGGACGCACGATCGCGAGCTTTCTGGCCGACCCGCAACGCACGGCGGTGGTAGCCGTGTCGAGCGCCGAGGAGATGCCCGTGACCGAGACGCTTGAGCTGCGCTCGCACCTGCGGGAGCAGCTGGGTCTCGACCTCACGCTGACCATCGTCAACGCCGTCGTCTCCCATCGCTTCTCCGCGCGCGAGGAGCGAACGCTCGCGGCCGCGCCGCCATCCGCGGCCCGGCATGCGGCCCTGTACTCGGCCAGTTGGGCGCGCCACCAGCGAATCCAGATCGCCAGGCTGCGCACCGGCATGCGCGACGTGGGGCTGCTCACGCTTCCCTTCATCTTCGAGTCGGCGCTCGATTGGGCGGCGCTCGAGCTGCTTTCCCAGGAGTTGGATCTGTGAGCGTCGCTGCGCGACTGGCCGGCAAGCGCATCTGCATCTGCACGGGCGCTGGCGGTGTGGGCAAGACGACAACCGCCGCGGCTGTCGCGATCGGCCTGGCCGCGCGCGGCCAGCGGGTGGCGGTGGTGACGATCGATCCGGCGCGGCGGCTTGCGAGCTCGCTGGGACTGGAAGAGCTCGACAACGAGCCGCGGAGGATCGAGCCCACCCACTTCGCCGGCCACGGACTGGAATTCCGTGGCGAGCTGTGGGCGATGATGCTCGACGCCAAGCGCACCTTCGACGAGCTCATCGAGCTGCTCGCGCCGAATTCAGCTACCTACGATGCGATCCTGGCGAACCGCATCTACCAGGAGCTCTCAAGTTCCGTGGCCGGCTCACAGGAGTTCAGCGCGGTGGCCAAGCTGTACGAGCTCGACGCGTCCGGAAGGTTCGACGCGATCGTTCTCGACACGCCACCCTCGCGCAACGCGCTGGACTTCCTCGACGCTCCACAGCGGCTGACTGGGTTCCTGGAAGGTCGTGCATTGAAGGTCCTCACCGCCCCAACCGGTGTGGCCGCTGCGATCGCAGCGCGCGGTAGCAGGCTCGTATTCTCGGTGCTTCGCCGCGTGACGGGCGTCGACCTGCTGGCCGACCTCGGTGAGTTCTTCCGCGTGCTGAGCGAGGTTGTCGACGGCTTTGCTGAGCGAGCGAGCGTCGTGGCTCACTTGCTCGGCGATCCGGCGACCACGTTCCTGATCGTCACCTCGCCGGAGCCAACACCAGTCCAGGAGGCCATCTTCTTCCGCCGCCGCCTCGCGGAGGCCGGCATGCAGTTCGGTGGTCTGATCGTCAACCGCCAACGCGTGCTCGCGCGCACCCGACCGGCAATCGATGAGCGCGCCCTCGCGGCCGATCTCGGCGGTGACTCGGACCTGGCCGCGAGGTCCGTGCGGGCGCTGCGAGATCTGCGTGCGCTCGCCCGGCGCGATTCCGGCAATCTGAGATACCTCACCGCAGAGCTCGACGATAGGCATCCGGTCGTCATCCCTCAAATGGACCAGGACATCAGCGACCTGGCTGGACTGCTCCTCGTCGAGCGCTACCTCTTCGCCACGACGCGAGAGCGCTCGGCGCTGCTGGCCGAGCAGGCGTTCTGACAGCGCGCATGGCTCGCCGGGCTGCCCGACGGGTTCATACGCGCTCGTGGGACCCGGCGGAGACCTCGTCTCCGCCGGGTAGCGCCAGCGGGAGCTCGAGGAGGCCGAGAAACAGGTGGCCCCAACCTAGCAATCACCCACTGCTTCAGTCGCTCGGACGCGACGGATGCTTTACGGAGGCCGGCGTGGGAACGCGGGAGTGTCGCAAGTCTCGAGACGACAACTGCTTGAGAGCGGGTCGAACCAGTCAGAATTTGCCT
>OBLU010006525.1_pt1 | contig 10371 bp, 8 predicted proteins | sample 1518681 | NCBI WGS metagenome assembly OBLU01 (sample SAMEA3539304, study PRJEB22396) | soil metagenome | biome: tundra; feature: field; material: soil | place: USA | collected 2010-05 | depth 0.15 m
ACCACCGGGCGGCCGATGACGGTTTTTCCTTCTGTCAGGGCAATATGCGTAGCTTCGTTGTTGAAATAGTTCGTTCCCCGGCGGTTTGAAACGACAGGGGCATCGGCAACGGCTGTGCCGTCAAGCGTTACGACAACGACGCCAGAATTGAAAAGATCCACAAAAATAGGCCGGTTGTCGAGCCTTTGCTGAAGGGCGGCGGGACTACCTAGCAGGGGCTGGTCAATGGAGCGAGCAACTTTTTCCAGGGCTTTAACCCGTAATTCCAGTTCCTCATTGATTTCGGCGGCCACAATAGATACCGTCGAGAACTGATGTTCGCCCAACTGTCGTTGCATATCCTCGCGCAGCATCCGGCTGACGTAGAACGCCAGCGACCAGATGCTGATCACGAAAATGGCCAGCGTGAAGAGGGTCACTCTTGTCTTGAGCGACCGCAACTTAAAGAAATTCCAGTCCATGCGGATTTTCTCGGTCGATGTGCGTGAACCAATCACTGTGCGCTTACTTTTCGCATACTAACATTTGACATCATGTATTGACCTACCGTACCTCAAGTGGAAGCGACAAATGCTTCCGCGAACAATTAGCACGAACGGATTGCCACGTTGGGTATCCGTGAGCGTCGCCTTTCGGATTGATACCGGTCGATCAGTGGCTTGGTATTGCTGGCCAGTGAATGACGGCACTTGGCCGGATGCGGAAATTGGGCAATTTCGTAAGCGGACCTTCGAACCGGCTACACTGATTGCCTCTCGGACAAATCGCGAGCGGCCGCAGTGGCCGAGGAGCGGGCCTTCATGACGATGTGGCTGACAGTCTGTAGTGGGTCGGGCTGAGTCCTTCAGCGTGCCTCTCCCCGGGTTGCGTCCTACCGTTGACATTCTGCGACGCAGCATACAATGAGTGCATCAACCACGTGGTACGGATACCTTCAAGAGCAATTGTCGGCTGGCTGGCCATCACGAACTCGCTTCCCCTCGGGTTACAGGAACACGGTGGCCTATGGATGCACAGGATGTCGAATAGAAGGCTATCACTACACCCCGACGTGGGCAAGGTGCGACTCTTTTTGCTGCGCGACTGACCGCTGTGGGTCGTTATGCAGAGTGCTCAGTTATGAATAGCGCCGACGCACGTTGATCTGGCGAGCCGCATGAATACTGGCTGTGCGGCATGTAGCACACCGAACGCTCGACATAAGTTTGTGGTCTCTCACCCATGACCGGAGAACGTCTTGGACAGACACGAGGGATTTTTCTCGGCGCCTTGGTGTCGGCTGCCCAATGAAACGGCAGCCACCAGGCAGGCGCCGCGCGCCAAAAAGTGCATCTTTCATGTTAACGACTCGTCGTTGGGAATTCGCAGGGCGCTGAAATTATGTAGGGGCAAAACCCTGGCCGCTGCCTTATCTGCAGGTGGCAGGCACGCCACCGATCCGCGAACTATGCATAAGTGAGCGCTATACATAAGGCAAATTATGGTGAGCACCACATTTTTCGCGGAGCGGGGCTATTTCCGATTCCTAGCTCGATGCGGCGTCCGGCACCAAAGTCCGCGGCGCGCGCCATTGATTGCGTGGCGCGCGACGTCCGTCGAATCATCTCCAATAGGTCGTTCGTGAACACCGCAGCGACCATCGCGGCCATTGAGCAAAATCAATATGCCCGGCAGCGCCCCCTGTAGAGTTGTTTCCATATACCCACGAGGGTCCGCCGGCCTTGCGGCAGAAGGAAACGATGGTCGAGGCGATGCAATCAAATGGTTTGCTCAAGCCGATGCGGTTCATAGTACTCGCTGTTCTCATGGGGCTCGGATCGGGCCCCGTGGCGATCGCAGCCGATGCGTCTGACCCATTTTCGGTGCACGCACTCACGAGCAGGTCTCAGGCCGGCAGCTATGCGCCGGACAAGGCGATGTCGCCTTGTGCGCAGGATGGCCAGGCGCAGACCCCGCTGTCTCTCTGGGATGTCGTGGACCGTGCGCTCTGCAACAATCCTCAGACGCGAACCGCCTGGGCCAACGCCAAGGTGTCGGCTGCCCAGGTCGGTGTGGCGCGTTCGGCGTACCTGCCCACTCTGAGCGCCTCCGGCAGTGCCTCGCGCAATCGCGCGGATGGCGGCACGCGAGTGGGCGACGTTCTGTTGGGCGGTACGACGCTCTACAACGCGGAAAGCGGGAGCCTCGCGGCAGGCTATCTTCTGTACGATTTCGGGGCGCGCGACGCGAACCTGGACAATGCTCTGCAAACGCTCGCTGCAGCGAATTTCACGCAGGACGCTACGCTGCAGAAAGTATTCCTGTCCGCGGTGCAGGCTTATTACCAGTTGTTTGCCGGGCGCGCGGCCGTCGAGGCTGCTGCGGAAGCCGAGCGAGCGAGCCTGGAGAGCCTCAAAGCCGCCACGGCGCGCTACGACGCGGGCACCGCCACGCCGGCGGACAAGCTGCAGGCGCAGACGGCCTATTCACAGGCGAAACTGAATCGCATCCAAGCCGGGGGCAACGCAAAGAATGCCGAGGGCGCGCTCGCGAATGCGATGGGCATGGACGCCAACCTTCCGCTGAGTTACGTCGCGCCGGCGTTGAAAGTGCCGGAGGAGGAGTTCGACAGGAACCTCGATCTGCTCATCAGCGACGCGCGCCGGCGGCGTCCCGACCTTGCGGCTGCCGAGGCACAGGTGAAGGCCGCCGAAGCCAATGCGCAGGCGGTCCGCGCGGCGGGCATGCCAATCCTGTCGCTCTCGGCCAGCGCCAACTATACGGGCTCCAGCCTTTCCGATCCCTTTCACAGCCAGACGATAGGCATTTCGATCGGCATACCCATCTTCACCGGCTTCAACAGCACCTATCAATTTCGCGCGGCACAGGCCAAGGTCGACAGCCAGGCCGCGCAGCGCGACAGCGTCAACCTGCAGGTCGCGCTCGACGTGTGGCAGGCGTATCAGAACCTATCTACGGGCGTACAGGCCGTGCGCACCAGCAGCGATCTGGTGGCGAGCGCTGCAGCCTCGGAACGGGTGGCGCTCGGGCGCTACAGGGCCGGCGCGGGGACCATCATCGACCTGGTGACGGCCCAGTCGGCTCTGGCGAGCGCGCGGCAGCAGGACATTCAGGCACTCTACAGCCTGTCCATATTCAAGGCGGCACTCGCGCAGGCGTTGGGGCGGATCGACCGGGAAGTCCTGAACGAAGCCGGCTTCAAACCCTAAAGCACACGAAAGCGAATCAGGCGGCATGCGATGAATATCCGAAAACTCCTCTTCAGCAAGGTAACGGTGTCGGTCGTACTGGTGGCGGCATTGGGTGGCGCCATCCTCCTGTGGTGGAGGCTCGCGCCCGACAGCGCGGAGCAAAAATACCGAACCGCGCCAGCGAAGACCGGCGATGTCACGCAGACCGTTTCCGCAAACGGCACGCTCAACCCGGTAGTTTTGGTAAACGTCGGCACCCAGGTCTCGGGGACGGTGAAGAAGCTGCACGTCGATTTCAACGACCGCGTGAAGGCAGGCCAGGTTATGCTCGAGCTGGATCCTGCGCTGTTGCAGGCACAGGTCAGGCAGGATGAGGCGAATCTGAACAGCGCGAGAGCCGCTCGCGAACTGGCCGAAGCCAATGATGCTCGCAGCCGGACGCTGTACCAACAGGAGTTCATATCGAAGCAGGATTACGACACGGCGGTCCAGGCGCGCAAATCGAGCCAAGCCCAGGTCGAGCAGGCAACCGCGCAGCTGGCGAAGGACCACACCAATTTGGACTACGCGGTCATACGGTCGCCGGTGTCGGGGGTCGTGGTCGATCGCACAGTGGATGTCGGCCAGACGGTGGCGGCGAGTTTCCAGACGCCGACGTTGTTCCGCATCGCGCAGGACTTGCGCAAGATGCAGATCGATTCCAACTTTGCCGAGGCCGACATCGGAAGCATCAAGGTCGGGCAGCCGGTCATGTTCGGCGTCGATGCCTTTCCCAACCGGACATTTTCCGCGAACGTCAAGCAAGTGCGCCTGAATGCAACGGTGCAGCAAAACGTCGTGACCTACGACGTGGTGGTCGCCGTGGAGAATCCGGAGGAGATCCTCAAACCGGGCATGACGGCCTATGTGAACGTCATCGTCGCGCAGCACAAGAGCGTCCTGCTCGTTCCCAATGCAGCGCTACGATTCCGGCCCGAGACAGCGCCAGAAGCGGCAGCGCCGAAGCGCAGGCCGCAGGACGAGCGTGGGGACGGGACAAGAGCGACGGTCTACGTGCTCTCGGAATCGCGGCTCGTTCCGAAATCGATCCGCGCCGGGATTTCGGACGGCCGGTTCACGGAAGTCGTCTCCGGAGAAGTGAAGGAGGGAGATCAGTTCGTGATCGGCGCGGCCGTGAGTGCGGCCGCGGGAGGGCCGCCGAGCACGCTGCGCATGAGGATGTTCTGATGTCCGAGACGACGGTCATTCGCACTGAACACCTCTCCAAGCAATACGAAACGGAGGCCGGGCCGGTTCCCGTGCTGAAGGACGTGAACCTGGAGATTCGGACCGGCGAGTTCGTCGCGGTGATGGGGCCCTCGGGATCGGGCAAGTCGACGTTCATGAACATCCTGGGATGCCTCGACCTGCCGACGAGCGGCAAGTACGTTCTCGACGGGCACGACGTCGCCACGCTCGACAAGAATCAGCTCGCCCATCTGAGGAACGAGGTGATCGGCTTCGTTTTCCAGGGATACAACCTGCTGCCGCGGGCAAGTCTGGCGGACAACGTGGCGCTGCCGATGGTCTATGCGGGCGTGGGCCGCGACAAGCGCGATGCGATGGCGCGGGATCTGCTCGGTCGAGTCGGGCTAACGAACTATGAACGCTACGCTCCGAATCAGATTTCCGGCGGCCAGCAGCAGCGCGTCGCCATCGCTCGCGCGCTGATCAACTCCCCGAGGCTCATTCTGGCCGATGAACCGACCGGAAACCTCGATTCCGCGACCAGCCACGAAATCATGAAGCTCTTCGTCGCGCTGAACCAGCAGGACAGCATCACCATTGTCCTCGTCACCCACGAGGCAGACATCGCGGCCTACGCAAAGAGGCTAGTGAAATTCGTCGACGGCCGCATCACCCACGACGGAGGTGTGGCGTTCGGCATATCCGAGGAGACGTCGGCATGATCGGGCCGATGCTGGAGGAGGCCTGGCATGCGATGAGCGCGAATCGGCTTCGCGCGTTTCTCACGATGCTGGGGATGATGATCGGCGTTGCCGCAGTCATAATGATGATGGCGGTCGGTCAGGGCGCCCAGTTCATGGTGGACCAGTCGATCGCCTCGATGGGGAGCAACCTGTTCATTATCCTCTCGGGCTCGACTACTTCGGGCGGCGTGCGCCTGGGTAGCGGCGCAACACCGACGCTGACCACCGCCGACGCCGAGGCGATTGCCGAGCTTTCGTCCATTGCGGCTGTAGCGCCGGTCGCGCCCGGCAGCGCGCAACTGGTGTACGGGGCCAACAACTGGGCGACCTCCGTCATGGGGACGACGCCGAGCTACCTCGACGTGCGCGACTGGCCGGTCACCTCCGGCAATGCCTTCTCCGAATCGGACGTGCGCGCCGGAACCCGGGTGGTCCTGCTGGGCAGTACAGTGGTGAAGAACCTGTTCGTCGATGAAGATCCGGTAGGCAAGACCATACGCGTCAAGCAGAGCCCATTCCAGGTGATCGGCGTGCTGGCGGCAAAGGGCCAGAGCCTGGACGGGCGAGACCAGGACGACACCGTGCTGATTCCCGTGACCACGGCGCAGAGAAAGGTATTCGGCAGCCAGTTCCCGGGCACCGTGCGCTTCATCATGGCGCAGGCCACCTCAGCGCAGGCGATGGCTCCGGCAGAGCGGGACATGGCGCAGCTCCTGCGCCAGCGCCATCACCTGCCCGACCGGGCGGACGACGACTTCGACATTCGCAACCTGACCGCGCTTGCCAATGCGCAGGCGGAAACAACTCGGGTCATGTCGCTCATGCTCGGGGCGATCGCATCGATCTCGCTGCTGGTGGGCGGAATCGGCATCATGAATATCATGCTCGTCTCGGTGACCGAGCGCACGCGCGAAATCGGCATTCGGGTGGCCATCGGCGCCAGGGAACGCGACATCCTGGTCCAGTTCCTGCTAGAGGCGATCATCATCTCGGTCATCGGCTGCCTCGTGGGCGTGATACTCGGTGTGGGCGCCGCAGTGGTGGCCAACCTAGTGGCAAAGCTCGCCGTGGTGATCACCGGCGCCTCGATCATGCTCGCGTTCTGCGTGGCCGCCGCAGTGGGGATTTTTTTCGGGTTCTACCCGGCGAACAAGGCGGCGCGACTCAAGCCGATCGACGCGCTTCGATACCAATGACCCCGGCCCGCCCGCGCGTTTTGCCTATGAGGAGTTCATGTCATGGTGACTAGACGAGAAGCCAATCTTGCAATCCTGTCGAGCGCCGTTCTCGCAGCGGCGCCGGGGCTGGCGGTTGCGCAGACTCCGCCGACTCTGGAACTGCCGCCGCCTCGCGCATCAGGCGGCAAGCCTTTGATCGACGCACTGAAGCAGAGGCGCTCAATGCGCGACTATGCGGACCGGCCGCTGCCGGCGCAGGTACTGTCGGACCTGCTCTGGGCGGCGTTCGGCGTCAACCGGCCCGCGAGCGGGGATCGAACCGCACCTTCCTGGCGCCATTCGATCGAGATCGGCATTTACGTCACCACAGCCGAGGGGGTGTGGCGCTTCGAACCGCAGGGCCACCGGCTCAAGTCCCACCTACGCGGCGACATCCGGGCGCAAACCGGGGTGCAGGACTCTGCCGGGACCGCTGCGGTGAATCTGGTCTACGTGGCGGACGGCAATCGGATGGGCAGTACGTCGCAGGAGGACAAGCGGCTCTGGGCCTTCACGGACACGGGTTTCATTGGCCAGAACGTATACCTGTTCTGCGCATCCGAGGGCCTCGCGTCGGTATTCCGGGGGTCGCTGGACCGCGAGGCGCTGGCACGGACGCTGCAACTCGATCGCCATGAATTCATCACCTGCGCCCAGAGCGTGGGATATCCAAAGGGATAAATCATGGTGCGGAACGAGATCGGCCGCGTTCCAGGCATGCGCTAGACTCCGGTTACGCAAAGCGCATGTCGACGGCCGGTGACGCGACCGGAATGCATTCGGCGGAATCGCGGCCCGATCTGCTTCGGCACCAAGGGCAGCGGTGTTTCAAACGCGATTCCAGCAGGCTTCTTGGGCGACGCTCAATGTGCTATGTCGGCGCGAGGAGGGCTGGTGCCCGCCAGGCTCAATGCGGTCGAAACCGCTCCTAAACCACCCACCATTCCATCTCCGAATACAAGCCCCGCTCCCTGCGCTTGAACTAATGCGGCAATTAGCGGAAGAGTTTCCGCACTCAATAGCCAGACTTCTGACTCAGAGAGAACTCCCCGCCCGTGGTCGCCAGCGTTTTGATGACTTTGCGAAGTGCCCGGCCTTTGCCAGTCTGCCCGATCCGGCGTGTTGCGCACCCGGCATCGGTCAGTTGGGCTTGTCGCGCTCGCGCGCATCCTGGCTGTCTGACTGCGCGTCCGGACCCAGCGAGTTGGAAAAAAGATAAATCCCCAGCGATACTAGAATGCTGATCCAGGCCACGGTCTTGGCGAGCGTTCTTCCCTGCCACAGTTCCGCGAACCAGCGATTGAAGTCATCGAACAGCAAGGCCGCCTTACCGCCAAAGCGCTCCACTTCGCGCCGGTACTTCTTGGAATCGCGCGTTGCAAGCGGATAGAGAGTGCCATTGACGCTCACATAGCCGAGGGAGTCGTCCGGGATATCTTCGGCGAGCACGTAAATCAGCATCGCGCCGCACAGTCCTGCCACCAGAATGATGAGGCAACTGAGGCGCAGGCGCTTTTTTAGTTCGGCATTGCTCATTTCCGACTATGCCTCAAGTTCCCGTCGCGGTGGCTCCTACGATAGCCCATGAGAAGATCACAAGCGCTTACCTCCCACAGGCGAATTCCCGCAAGATTTCGTTTTCGCTGCCAGGCAGGACTGGCTCCCACTTGGAAGGATCAGAGTCGCTAGAAACTACCTTACCTCTGCCCATATGTCTGGAGTGCCAAGAGTAGTAAAGCCTTCTCGCTCGCTGCTCCTTGCAGTTGTATTCAAATTGCGCTATTTCCGACAAATACCCATTTCTTGGATTGGTGGAATCTTGTTGAGTAGTCTTGAAGTCAAGCAAAGCCCACATTTTCACCCTGTTGTCTGCCGTGCGAATGGTGGCGGGATCGGCGTAGACAGTAATGGTTTGTTCGCGGAACACCTCAACCCACGCCGCCGCCGCACTACTGCTCATAACAGCAAGTAGCAATGCCAACCCTATATTCTTCTTCATAGCTTCGCCCTTAGTCTACGATCCTCTTTGCCTTCGGGCTTAGTTTAGGTCGTTTAAATATGGCCAGTCGATGGCTAAAATCAGAAGGATCAGAGGATCCAACAATCTGTACCAACTCCCACCCGTCTGCCCCGCATTTGTCCAAAAGATCTTCCAAATAAGATTTATTGCTTCCCATGCCGCCGTCATGAAATCTGTAGGTCTTGTATTCCCACTTCATCATTCAGCCCCGTAGGTTACCCGGCACAGTGCGCGTCATCCCGCTGGCGGTCAATTGGACGGGGTTGCAAAACGGCAGGTCTTGAGTGGTTTATTGATCTTTGTCAAACGCGATAAGTGCCGACTTGGGTAGCTAGGTTGAAACAGCGCTGTGCTTGCACTACGTTGGGGATGAGCGGATTACGAGCAGTCAGGAGGGCGCAACAAAAAGAAGCCAGCCGCAGCGGGTACGCGCCGCAGCTAAACGATGGATCAGGTATTCATCAGATTCTTGAGGGTGCCGATACCGAGCAGCATCAGCAGCATAATCAGCATCGCCAGCACGATCGATATCAGGAACCAGAGCGGCCTAGACCGCTTTGCGTAAAACGCGCCGATGAGGCCACTTGCCAGGATCACGTACCACCCGTCGGTGATCATTTCCAGATCGATCAGGCCCTTGTGGTCGCGGCCCGAAATGGAGTTGAAGACCACGTAATAACCGATGACCACCACCCACCAGATCAGCAGGTAACTGAAATCCGGAATCACCCACCATTCCGAGTTGTGGGTTCGGTCCCGACTGGGTGGTGGCAAGGCATCAGGAGGCGAAGCGCTGTCCTCCGTGGCTTTACTCCTTTCAAGCGTCGATTTGCTAGGCAGCTCGGGCATGTTGGGTGTTCTGGAATGAGTGGGGTCTGTAGCTGTAGTCAGAATTTGAACGGCGACAGGGCATTAAACCTTTGATTATCCCGAGAGCCGCGCTTAAATCTGCGGATAAACGGTGTGCGCCCGAAGGAGGATACTTATGAGGTAGTAGCGGATTGACCTCTGCCGCATGTCCGCTCTCCAGATATGGCAAGAGAGAGGTTGGCGGCAGCTCAGACCAGTTCGGGGGTAACTTTACGTGGACCCGCATGCCGGTAGTGCTCACTGTGCACACGCCAAGTTGTCCTCCTCCGTTCACGTCACCAGATTCTGCAGTAGCGGGCAGGAGACTGCAAGTCCACCGCGTTCTGCCGATAGTCACCGACGGACCTGGTTCCCAGTCGGTACTTTTCGCTGCCGAAATGGCATCCTCCTCCGTAACCGAGAGGCCTAAGGGAACGACCACCTTCTCCAGAAGCGGTGCTTGTGCGAACACGAACGCGGGCAGGCAAGCGATGAGTAAGAGCAGCAAGAACTTTGACATGATGAACTCCTTGCGGGCCTAACGTGTCCCAATCACCCGCGCATGGTGGCGGGCACAGCCCTGCGGCTTGACTCACGATTGGGTCTTTTGCGATTTGACGAATGCGCATTTGCTCCAATCAAAGGACGTCCCCGTGCCATGGTGGGCGGCTAACTGTATAGGGGAAATACTCTGTTGATTGTTGATAATTGTCAATGCCCGCCCGCCGTCGGTGATTACGATCAAAGGTTATAGGTAGTTCCATGAAAGGAGGTGCGCTATGTCCAGTGCACAAACACGTTCGCAGAAAACCAAGGCGGCGTCAAAGCTGACGGGGCATGGCGTGATGGTCGCGGCAAAGGCAAAGCAGGGCAACTCGGAATTTCGTCCGGGTTCCGGTCAGAGCATCAGTGCGCAAGAGCGTCAGATGCTGGTTGCGCGGGCTGCGTATTTCCGCGCCGAAAAGCGCGGCTTTGCTCCGGGCAGCGAACTGCTGGACTGGGTCGAGGCCGAAACGGAAGTGCTGCGGCTGACCAGCGGCGCTTAGCGCTGCGCCGGGGCGAGAATGATGGCACCTAGCGGGGGTAACGCAGCGGCGAAAGGCGGTAGATGAAATGTTTAGAAC